>Ga0255047_10000789_pt1 | contig 25528 bp, 36 predicted proteins | sample JV7_2_1_MG_FD_183640 | JGI IMG/M metagenome (GOLD analysis project Ga0255047, IMG submission 183640) | Seawater microbial communities from Jervis Inlet, British Columbia, Canada - JV7_2_1 | ecosystem: Environmental > Aquatic > Marine > Inlet | place: Canada: British Columbia | collected 2016-10-06 | reverse complement strand
TTAAAATTTAGTTTCAAAATTTATTTAGTCCCTATAAGCAGGAATTGAACCGCCGACTTGGCTTATTACCAAGTCCCACCAAGGCAAGGGATGTGGGAGTCAACTAAGACTCCCGAAGTTTTAATCTTTTTGGATTATAATTTCAAAGCCTGATTCTTGTAAAGCATCAAATCCTTTATCAGTCATTCCCATTGTCCAAGTATCTTGTACTTTCATTCCCATATTTTTATCACCTTCAGTATCCGTAAATACATATCCTTTCTTAACTAAAGACCCAACCACACCTGGAAAAGAACTATCACTCAATTCTGAATAGTCTTTGATTGTGAACATCCATTGACTGCTTTTAATTCTGGGATCATTGTACATTCCCTCCATTGCAGTGTATTCATTATCGGCAAATGCTTTCATCACTGCTAATTCTTTTTCTGTTAAATTTATCATCGTTTTAAAATTTAGTTTCAAAATTTATTTAGTCCCTATAAGCAGGAATTGAACCGCCGACTTGGCTTATTACCAAGTCCCGCCGAGGCAAGGGAGATCAAAAAAGGAGAGCATTGAGTAGCCAAATACTCACCCTCCTTTTCCTTAACATCTTTCAATGCCGTAAATTTATCGTATTTTTCTTTCAATCGCTCCTGAAATTTTTAGATCAAGGTTCTCCATTACAGCCTCTTTCGTATTTTGATTTTTATCGTGAGCATCATCAGCAAGAAACCTTACTGCTTGTAATAAAGCATTGGCTTCTTTTTCTGTTAAATCTAATTTGATAGTTTTCATCGTCTTAAAATTTAATGGTTAAAATAATATTTTCAAATTGGGTTGACACTATGTATAGTGCAACAAGTATTCCGAGTAAGATTTGTAATCGTTTCATACCGTTTCAACTTCAACGTTTAATTTTTTGGCAATCTTATGTGCTTGTCCTAAAGTAAACCATTCAGCATAAAAACCACCACCATGTTTTTCTTGATCGGAATCACGATAATTGCGAGCAACTTGTATTGTGCGCTCCCAAAAGGAATCATATTCCTCAGCTTTAAAAACTACGTATAATGGACCTGCGGAACCTTCATGCTTCCAAGTCAAGCCAATAACTTCATGTACTTTTTTGTCTTCGTCTGAAAATGAATAAAAATCAGAATCAGGAACTTTTATTTCTTGTGTTGTCATCGTCTTAATATTTAGTGTTGATTTTTGTTTTTTATTTTTCATCATTTTAAAATTTAATTGTGGTTGCGAATATGGATAGCATCGCTCTATATAAGGACTAATTCCTTCCATATTCATTTTTCCTTTTGTTATTCTCAACAAATTTTTTATTCTGGGAAAAATCAGTCTCAAACTAAAATACTTTCCTGCCGGATTTCTTTCTTTTTTCCTGTCGCTGAGAGAGATGATCTCCGAATCTCAGGAGGGAACCTATTCCCTTTTTATCGGTCGGATTTGAATTTCAGTAAGTAAAGAACTTTGGATATGTGTCTCAATGACAATATAAAGATAGTCCTATTTTTTTAAATAACAAGTGTTTTTTTAAATAATTTACCCTAAAAACAAAAATATTTTTCAAACTCATTTTAAGCTCGTTTAAGCTACTTATGCCTTGATTGATAGGATTATGCAGGGTGACTCCCTCCAATGAAATAGGGCTATCGCAAAATAGCCCTATTGATCTGATTGACTAGTTATGATTTCTTACCCTTTTCACCCTCCTCCTTTGGCTCTTCTAATAGCCCTAACTCCATATATATGGAAACCATGGAGTCAGGAAGTAGTTGAATATCTTGAGTATTTGGTTTAATTGTGCGGAGTTCGATCTTTTCTGATATCTCTTCTTCGGCAAACTCCTCAGACCATTTCTCATACTCCTCTTTCTTTTCTTTGGAATAAACCTTAGCAGCTTCCTCTTCATCCTCTTTCTTTTTCAACTCCTCACCTAAAGTATTATCCTTTTCTTTTTTGGAAGGCTTCTTTGGTTTTTCTGACTCCTCCTCAGGTTTCACAAAACGCATGACAGTAAATCCAGTTGCATCATCCACTTTTGTTTCTCCACCAAACCAACGGAACTTATCACTAGCTATCGTTCGCAGGGCCTCAGCCTTCTTTACAATCTTATTGCTATTAAACAGGATTGTATATTTGACTGATCCACTCAACTTGATCATCCTTTCCTCTGTGACAGCAACATCCTTATCCTTCTTGATAAAGTTATTATAGTCTGCCATCGCCTGATCCAAAGCGAGGACTTGTCCTTGTTTTATCTTTTCCATTATGATTAAATGAATTTAAGTTTTACAAAATTAAAGTATTCCGGGCTGGGTTTTAGTGTCTTCTGGAGATAGAGCCAACTTAGCTTTGTCAACTAAATCCTTTACAGTCACCATGCTCATTGCAAAAATCTCCGTACATCTGGCAATAGCATCATTCATATTTGCCAAGTCAAAATCCTCATTCAATTTTACTTCATTCACTTTAAGTAAGACTTTGTTTTTCAAAGGATCTCGATTCAAAAGAATCTCTCCTTTGATGGTGAGATCAAAATCAGAATCAGTATTCATGTTTCCATGTGCTCGCTTCAGAGTGAAGACTGGATGTCTCTTTTCTTCAAGCTGTTTATAGACCTCGGTCTGGGCTTTCGTTAGTGCCATAATTCATTATTTATTTAAAATGTTCAAAATTTATTTCAACTAACATGTAAAGACACCTGAGCCACAAAGCTCAATGCTTGATGGTTTACAACTCTTCCTCCAACTGTCCCATGTACAGGGTCTATAATATCCTCTAGCCAAGCGCCTTCTGATAATATTTTTCTGTCATCAAGTGTGAATCCACTAAACGAAATTGCATGATTCCCAAGGACAGTTGCCGTAAAATTTCCCGCAACAATTTGATCACTAACAATACTTTCATATCCAGCGACTATATTGTCTCCTCTATTTGTTGTCCATCCTAATATATAATAAACTTCAACGTCTGTCCTCACTCCTCCAAAATCAGTTATGTTTATATTCAATGTGGCATATGGACCACCATCCGCAGACCATAACTCCGCCCCGGCAATGTTTCCAAAACCTTCTGGGTTGCCTCCTGATTCATAAGTATATTTCAATGCTGTACTTCCAAAACTCCCATCCTTTACAATTCCTTCTGTGCTTTCAAGATGCTGTTGAATACTGCTGCTGCCACTATGTCCTGTTGTGATGTCTTTGAAATCATTCACAGCATCGAATCCTTGGATTTGGAGTTGCTTTACTTTCGCTCCCCCCGTCCCTACATTACTATCATAATGCCATTTATATCTTGGCGCATAATCATCCACTCCAACTATATGCATTATTCCAGAAAGCTCTCCAGCACCAGCGGGCTCTCCCCAAAATAAACCACTTCCTCCGGCGCCTCTTGATTGCAAAACCAAAGTATGCCCAAAACTCGCTCCATAAGTAGCTGCATTCTTACCGTTTGGACCTGCCGCAATCGGTCTATCATTATACCGCAATGTTCCTAAACTAACATCAGTCGCAGGATCAACTGCTGTCAAATTTTTCCCAGATTGTAATAAGCTAATATCGGTCGGAGCTTGATTACCATACTTAGCCAACTCAGCCATACTTAAATCTGTCAATGGGGGTGATGTGTATTTGTCGTAACTCATGCTGCTAATTGTTCTAATTTATATTCCAACTCTTTTACTCTTTCAATCAACTCAGCTTTCTCTAGTTTTTCGAGTCTGGTTTCATGGTTAATCAATACTCTATGATCTTGTTTTAATCCTTCTGCAATCACAGGAATTAAACTAGTATAATCTAAAGCTAGGTAATCCCGTACTCCATATTTTTCAGCAAAGGCATCTTTAACTGAAACCGACCAAGGCATAACTCTTTCGACCTCATTCGCCATAAATCCTGTACCTGTTTCATTGTTATGTATCCACTCAAAATTATACCCATTAATTTCATTCAATATTGACCAAGGGTCAAATTTCCTTTTATTCTTTTTTAGTTTTGGATCAGATGAAAATGTTGCTTTGTAGGCAATGATATCTGCATCCACCTCAAGCTGACCTGCTTCTGTTAATTGAAGTCTATCCACCCCACTATCAGTACACATAAAAATCAATCCCGTTCCCGTTTGATTTACTTCAAGTTTTGCACCGGGACTAGTTTCTCCTATTCCTACTCTTTGACTAGCATCAATAGTCATGGCAGTTGTCGAAAGAGTCTGAAATCGCATCCAACCAGTATCATCATATAATATCTGACCGTCTGCACTGCCTGCCGAATCTAAAAAATTTATCGCTCCTCCTGTACTTGCTCCTGAACCACTTGTCTGAATCCCTATCACACTATATGCGGAATCTTTTACAACCAATTTTGCTTGTGTCGGACTAGTTGTTCCTATTCCTACGTTGCCATCAGCTTTAATAAACAATCTAGTTGTAGAACTGAAATTACTATTAACATTTGAAGTCCTAAAAGCTATCGTATTATTTGAGGCGGTTGCGTGTCCTCCTGATGAAATAAGTAATCCTGCCCCTCCTGTTCCTATGTCATTTTGTTGCGATGTACTTGAATCTTCTAAAATAATTGCTGGATTCGTTGCGTGCTTTAAGTGTAATAAAGGAGTAAATCCTGCCGATGATGTTGGGCTAGTTGTTCCTATTCCTAACAAACCAGCACCACTCAAATACATATCAGAACTAGCATCTAATGATGAACTCGTGAAATGAATACCATTTGCAAAAATCCTAGCTTCAACTGACGCTGATCCTGCGTCATTCATAAATAATAATTCAGGCTTACTATTCCTTGTCAATATTGTTACATTTTCATCAGTTGCAACATTCACTTGAAATTTAACTATTGGTATAATACCTATTCCTACATTTCCACCTGACTCTTGTAAAATAAAATCATGCGCCCCTACCATATCAATATGACCCACCAAATCATTCGACTGCCAAAACTTCAAATAATCTGTCCCTGCAAAATCTCCATTTGAAGCATCCATTAATATTGTCGCTTGTCCTGTTCCAGTTTGTCCTATGCCAAAAACAGCATTAGTCACTCCAGTTGTATTAATATGAAGTAGTTTTAATGGACTGGTTGTTCCTATGCCTACTCCTGATCCATCTAAAGTCATTTGAAGATTATTTCCCCCACCACCAAGATGCAAGTCAGCCTCTGAACGAATACTCATATCATACGCAGCAGATCCTGTGAATAAAACACCTCCCACCGAGCTATCATTACCTATGTACCCCCTGGCTGCTAAGTTGGCTCTCCATTGCATATAATTTGCGCCTGTGCTGGTTTCCTCTATGACTAATTTTTGATCAACTATTCCTGAAATTAAAACATCAAGACTACTCCTCAACCTCATGATCTCAGTATTACCAGCATTAAAAACCAGATCGTTGTTCTGCGACCATATTTGAGCATACCCCGCCCCAACCATTCCAGTATTGTCAAAATATACTCTCGAAGCCGTACTACCGGTTGATTCTATGAGTATTATACTATCTGTACCTATAACATGAAGCTCTTGACTAGGGGCTGAATTGGCTCCTATTGTCATTGATCTTGACGTACTTACAAATCCATCGGCAGTAAATGAATTATCAGTCACCTCCTGCAAAGTCTCATCTATACCTGAAAGATCAATAACTACCGTTCCAGCATCCCTTTGTGTTAATGTTAAACTAGGCGAAGAATAACTCCCTGAAAGTATTACATCATCCCAAGCGGTCTTCCATTCTCCTGAAGTATATCCAGTCCCAGCAGCCACTACATTATTCGCATAAATACTTGTTGAAGTTCTTATAATACCAGACACATCAAGTGGATAACTAGGATCTACTTCTATTCCCACCCCAGTAGCATTCAGATGTAAAGTATTAGTAGTGGTTCCTGTTTCAATAACAAATGGTTCGGTGCTTCCAGTGACATCACTAATCTTAAAAGACTCATCCGTATCAACCCATACATCCCAGCGCCTTGCATCATTTTCCAAAATTAAAGCCACAGCAGAATTGACCGCAGAGGATTCAATATGAATTACCGCATCATCAGTATTGTCCTTGACATGAAGTAATGAATCTGGAGCTTCAGATTCTCCAATCATTATTGGATTAGTAGTACTAGCAAATCCATCTACAGCAATTGAAAACAGAGTAACAATTTCCAAAGTAGATAACCAGGTTTCACTAGGAGCTCCTTCGGCTGATGTGGAAGCTCCTTCCGAGCTTGTCAAAGTCTGAGAAGCTAGCGTAAATGTGGTATCCGAATTATCTACCTGAGCTAATGTTCCACTAATCAATTTGGACTTGGAATTCTTAGACATCTCAAGCCACTTATAAGTCTTTCCTCCTAACTGAAGAATTGAATTATAATGTATTGCTTCGTCCTGATCATATAATTCAACAGTCAACAAATCATGATTGGTTTGCCGATCATTCAAATATTGCTGGGAGTACAAATTGATTAATGAAAGACCCTCCGCGGATGTTCCATATCTGGACCAACTAGTGGATAAAGTTAAAGCTCCTCCAATAGTAATAGTTCCAATATCATTTGTTTCTAAACCATCCAATATATGTAAAGTCTCCTCCACTTCTTCATAAGCGGAAACAGCAGCCGTGGCCACATGCAAAGAATCCATAGAAATATTAGTGGGCTGAGCTAACACCACCACCAGATCATCAAAATAATACTGCAATGTTGATGTTGGATTACTGGCAACTGGTTCCACATATAAACGAATTGCATAAGTCCCATCACCAAGAGGCAAAGTAAAAGTATGCTTCATGGTTGTGAACTCTCCATCTATTTCAGTAAGGTGCTGAGTCCATGCTTTATTCTCAGATTCAAACCCACCACCCGGATCATACACTAAAGCAGATCGTATTGCAGGAAACTGATCACCAGCACTCCATGCTATTTGCTTTAATTTAATTCTAAAACTAATTTCCAAAGTATCATTGTCCGTATCAAGACTTGCCAGAGCAAAAGAAGAAGCTTGAATATATTTTGCATCTGCATTAGGATTTGATTCAAGGCAGCTTCCAACCTGATTTCCATCCCCCAAAGTAAATGTGGTAAAAGCATCCCAACCACTATTCGTCCATCCTGTAGGAGGATCAGCGTGCCCTGTCTCAAAATCAGGATTAGTTCCTATTTCATTATCACCAAGATTCTTATTCAAAAATGTAGTTCTCAGCTTCTTAATTGGTGGACGTCTGGAAAGCTCAAATGCAGAACTCGCTGGTCTGCTGTAAGCACTTATATCAACTCTTCTATCATATGATATATTGCTGGATGAAGCTGCTAAGTTTCCATAATTAAAAAGAGTCCTTTCCGAATTATATTCCTGTCCATTTGAAAGCTGCCAATACCCATCCACCATTGCCAATGTACAATACAAAGATTTAACAGCTTTCTCCAAAACTGTATAGCATTTATCTGGCTTACTTTCCCCATCTTCAACAGAATAGAATAAATCATTATCTGCATTAGCTTCTTCAAATACATCCTCCGTATCCAACATAGTGACCTCATGGATATTGCACTGCGTAAAGAAATCCAAATCATCAATACCATTAAAATTAATTGCATTCTTTATGATCTGCAAAAGTGGTTCCCTTCCAATTCCTGAAAATCCTGTGTACTCAATATCCTTCAAATCATTCAATCCATCCGTGGCGGATAACTGATACAATGTAACTGGACCATCATATTCCCGGGTAGTATTTTCCGGCTTCATCCACCCTACCCATTTCAATGTCCCGTCTACATAATATTTGACTTTGGCATCCTTATAATCCGCATCATAAAAATCCGCGTCATAATTAGTTCGATCTGTATCATTATCAACATGGAAAGATATAACTGCTTCACTCCCTTGAACCACTGGGGCCTCTTCATAGGATAAAGTAAATGCGTCTTCAGTATGTCCTAAATCAATGACATCTGAAGCATATCCTTCAATCTCAATATCAACTTTAAAAGCTTCTGAGCCTCCTAAAGTATCAGACCATTCCATACGATATTTTACACCTAGTGCCATATGCTTACCTTCCCAATCTTTGTTGTTCTCTATTCAACTCAATAATCAATTTCCTCATTCCTATGCTTGTTGTAATCTCTCCTCCTCCATTTCCCATTCTGCTTGCTCTCTGAGACATCACAGCAGATCCAGCAGGCAATGCTACTTTCTCATCCTTATGTAATTGGAACATTCCTCCTTCAGTCACAAATCCTCCTGACCGCATTCCCTGCATTCCAGAAGAGGCGTTTTGTAATAATCCTCTAACAACAGCGGCCGTAGCAATCAATGCCCCTCCTGCTATGACAGCTCCAATACCACTTACGAATAAATCCTTGAAAGCTATTGAAGCAACTCCGGCTGCTATCATGGCTTGTCCCAGAGCTGTTAAGAAATCAGCAACCACCATTATAATCCCTGTAAAGAATTGCTGGGCACCTGCATCTCCAGTTAGGATGTCAGAGATTGTATTCCCAAACATAGTGAATGCTCCGATCAATGCCCCTGTAATAATACTGCTCATATTGATTACTTCTTTCCCCATCTTAGCTGTCTCCTCTCGAACTTCTTTTATTTTAGCAGCAACCCTATCCATTATATCTGCAATTGTATCTATTTTTGGAACAGGAATCAAATCTCTTTGAACTCCTTTTCTCCCTTCAGATGGTTCTGGTCCTGCTCCAGCAGTTGGCAGCACACCAGAGATAGAACTCAATGTATTTGTTATAGCTTGTCCCAAAGAAGTAAACTCATGCTTAAACTCCTTAGTCTCATTCTTCAATAATCCAAGTGCTCCAGACATAGCTTCGAATGGATTAACGATTTCATTGATCGCAGGGATTACACTTGCAAGAGCATTGTATCCCTCAATCAATAATGAAACTGGATTCCACTTTATTAAAAATTGGACCATGCTAATTAGCATATTTCTCCACCACCCCCAATCACTTAACCTCTCCGTGATTGCTTTCCAATTATCAGCCACCCAGACAATCGCAGTTCCAAGAGTAGCAATAGCAGCCACCACAGCTAATACAGGCCAACTAATTGCAGCTATCAGAGTAGCCATTGATCCTAGCACTATCAAGACTGGACCAGCTATTGCAAGGAATCCACTAAAGACAAGAATCGTTTTCTTAACCCATGTTGATAATCCTTTAAACCACATCACCACTTCTTTGAATCCACTCACCAGATTAGTGACAAACGGAATCAATAAAGTACCAATCTCAATCATAGCGGTTTTAAACTCAGCCATCGCTGCATTGAATTTATGATCAAGAGTCTTAGCAGCAGCATCAAATGCAGCGTCCGCATCTCCTGTATTATCACGCATCCTTTTAAATATCCCAATATTCTCTTCAGCATTTGCCCCCATTATGTCTAGCGCTCCAGATAGTGCGCGGACATTTGGGAAAGCTTTTGCCATTGCTTGGTCATCTGCATTCAGCTCATCTTTCAAAAAAGATAAGACATTTAATAAACCATTCTCTCCCCGCAAGACATCCCGAAGCTTTGCAGAGCTTGTATCCATTGCTTTGAAAGCATCTTCTGACATCTGGGAAGGTTTTAATATGCTAAACAATATTTGTCTTAATTGAATCACAGCTGTCTTAGCAACTGTTCCCGTTCTGGACATGGAGGCGATTGAAGCTCCTACTTCATTGAATGATACTCCAAGATTACTAGCAATAGGTAATACCTGTCCCATTGAATCTGCAATATCAAGTGCTTCACTCTTACCCTCTCGCACAGCCGCCGCTAAAGTATCCATCGCCTGTGCAGCACTTAGATTAGAAATCCCATAAGCATTTGTAGCACTCGTGACCAGATCAGCCACCACTTTAGTTTCTCCAAATCCTGCAGCAGCTCCTCTTGCTGATTTTCGCAGCACTTCCATCGCGTCTGCTCCTCTCAATCCAGCAGATGTAACAAAGAATAAGGCATCCGCTAATTCTTGCGGAGAACGAGCTGTAGGACCTGCTAAGGCTAGCACATCCTTTTTCATTGCTTGGACTTTATCAGCAGCTATTCCAACCTGTCCTTCAATCTTACTCATGGACTTTTCAAAACTCGCTGCCATCTTTACAGCTGCTCCTCCTATAAGTACCAAGGGCAATGAGACTGTGGTAGTCATCGAACGTCCTACCCGCTTCATAGAAGTTCCAGCAGCCATCATGGATGCTCTTGCTTTACTTAACCCTGCCGTGAATAAAGCATCATTGAGTCCTAACGTTGCTTCAAGATGTCCTATGTTTTTAACTCCTGTCATCTCTTCTTAATTTTTTTGGTTTTCTAAATTTCCTTTTCTTACGAGTCAGCCACTCAGGCCATTCCATTTTACTCTTTACATTCGATTCTCCAGCTCCCGCAATAGATTTCATGACCTTTTTCATCTCCTTTTTAGTCTGAGGCTTCTTAGGATTCCTAACCTTATCCCAATAGAAAGTAAATAATTGTCGAGCACTTCTATATTTTTTACCTCTTGGAAGTTGAATATTGACCTGATGAAAGGCATCCAATCTGATCGCTTCACAGATCGGTATAAGAATTGTTTCTGCTTCCAATTTGTCATAATCTCCTTTGTCCTTTAATGCATCATAAAACTCTTTTGGTGTTATCAACAAAAAAGCTTGCAGCGACATCCCGAACCGTGACAAAGCAATAGCGTAATCACTGGCAACGCTCTTACCTAGTTCTTCTTTCTTCTCTGTGCCCGGTTCCCCGTCTCCCCCAATCCAGCAGCTTCCATAAACTTGGGAATCATAGCAATAAACTCCCACAAGCATTCATCCAAAACAGCTTCCATCTGATCTCGTTCAAAAGTAAACTCAATCTCCTCAGCAGCATGTCCCGCTTTCAGTCCGTAAAATAATAACGGCTCATAGACTTCTAAATCCATCCCATCACCTTTTTTCATTGCATCTCCAATCTGATCAAAAGACTTACCTGTCTCTTTCTTAAATCCATTCAATGCTATGTAAGAAATTCTCACTGGATGACTCTTTCCTTTGTAATTAATGTACTCTATCATTTGATTAATAATTTAAAGGTTCAAAAATATCAACATGATTAGTTGACTTTCATTTTAAGCTGGAGTAGTGACATTTGCTGTTGTTACAAAATCAGGCTTACCATCTATTTCAATCACAACATCTCCTGCCATAACATCATCAGACCCAAAGTCAATTGGAAGCTCCACAACGAAGCCTGCAAACTCTAATCCTTCTCCATCTGGGAATACAATTTGATATTCAATGTTTCCCCTGTTCTCTGCATCCGCTTTTAAATTAACGAATTCAGCTTGACTATAATTGATAGTCAATGTGATGGAACCAGCATTCAAAATCCCTTGCAGTTTATTTACATAATCATCTGCATTATTGAGTTTGAATGTCTCTACTACATTTCGCGAAATACCACCCCATCCAATGTGGGTGACCTCCGCAAGCGTTTCCCAGAATCCTGTGGTTGTCCCCACATCTGTATTCCATCTCTGGAAGTACGCTCCAATACCAGTTTTAGCTACTGTTGCCATAAAATACTCCTTTCTTGTTTAATTAAACATATATATAAAATTAACATATTAATTATTCCTCCTCTGCACTTCAAAGTTAACTACAAATATTGGCCGATCATTTTTATCATAATGAAGCAATTGTGGACTGTTTAAAGCTCTTATTAGTGTATATAATGTACCAGCAACCACATCTCCACTTTGAGCATGTAAGTACTCTACAATAGCTTGAGCGACCGCGTATCCATCATTATACTTTATATTCCTTACCTGCACAGAGACTGATGAGTAATGATACCCACTATCTACTTTCCTCTGAGCAATTAAAGGAGGACCACCCGGATTATCAAATACTGTCACACGATTATCTGGATCATCATTCATCCTAGCATGAAATAAATCTGTCCCTTTAGTCAATCCCAATGAGCTGACTCCATCCAATATTGTTGCTATATCTCTCGCTGCACTTCTCATATTGATAAATCTCTTTTAAAAATCAATAAAATATTTTCTTGGTTCCTCACTAAAGCACTCTCAAAAAACTTCCCTCCACTACCCGGACGATTCCAATTGATATCAGCACCCTCCATCTCATGAACATATATGGCATATCCTGCAGTGAATCTCATGATCATAAAAAACCCAGCAACTCCATGACCAGGAACAGTTGTCCAGCTAGCTCTTAAAGTTCCTGTATCAATAGGAATCTTTGGTGGGGTTGCGTCCATATCTCTACGAATCATTGTGGCTGCATCTGTTAAAGCTCCCATTGACTTTATCTTAATCTTAGCAGCTTCCTTATTCAGATTCCGCATCACATTTTCAATTCCTGTTAATCCCGATTTCGCTCGTGCCATAATTATATCATTGCTGTCCTCTTATATTCTCCCGTTTGATACATAGATTCCAATTTGATAAATTTCTTAATCTCATAAGCAGCCTGAACTGTCTTTGGGTCTGCTATTTGTCCTGCAGTCAAATCAGTTAAAGCTCCGTGGAAGATCATCCCTTGTTCATCCAAATCCTGTTCCACATATACCATCGCATTTGAAATCATCTCCTTTCCATTAGCATCTGTAAATACTTCTGTTTCTTCTTTCCAAAAACAAGTAATCTCTGCTCCTGCATCAAAGCCGAAAGATCCATCCGATTCCTCAGAAGGAGATGCCCAATACACAACGGTATCACTCTTGCAAAGTCTTTTTATAAATGCTTCAATGCTCATCCTGAAAATGATCTAGTGGTGTCAATTTGTTTCATGGCTCTAATCCTAGCCTTCTTCATTGTCCCAGCTTGGAACTTCCCAGATGTATCCAAAAATAAAACCATCTGTCCATATTTGGTAGAACCCAATCCAACCCTTTCATTCTTATCAAATGTCAGCCAAATATCTCCTACCTTCTCTGCATTGGGTTGTCGCTCTTTTCCAATAGCTATCAGATGAGCAGTTAACCAAGTCTCAATATCTTTCAAGACTGCTGCACTCAAACTCTCTGACCCTACTGTATCTGTCACAATACGATTAGCAAAATCAATAACACTAGTTATATCTGCATCCGCCAATGCCGTATCCGAAATCTTTTGTACTTCTCCAAATGTTGTTCTATTTGCCATATCAATTAATTTTTTATGATTCCTTCTTTCACTCTTGCTTTCCAGAGCTTGGGTTCAATAAAATTCATAACTTCTTTAGGCCTCCATTCTAGGCCTAGCCACTCAATCATTTCATGTACTTGCTCATAATTTCCTCTTATAATTCTTTCCGGCCATATCTGTTTGCAATTTAATCCTGCCACAAACATTTCCGTCCATTTCTTTTCATGCTGATTCACCCACTTAATCCACTCATCAAATGTCTGATACTTATTCATGAAAGCAGTTTTCAAACAAGAGTCTGCAATGTCCGAACTCCTCCTCCTCACTATAATCCATTTAGCATTCGGATAAGCATAAGCCCATACCGGCCAATACAAACAAGTCCTTGCTCCCTTATAATACCAAGCTCCTTCTTTATATCCCTGCTGGAGAATGATATTATCAACCGTCTCTTTCCAATCAGTTGGAATTCTCAATTTCTTAGTATCAGGTAATGGTCCTTGTCCTTTCGGGTCAACTCCCAATGAACTTAAGTATGGTTTATCTGCTTCCATCTTAATCCTGAGATTCTCAAACATTCCTTTAGCATTATGCTTATTTGGTCCGGCAGTCATTCCGCCAAACCCTCCACATATATCAATGATACCAGCCATCATGCTAGTACCTGATCGTGCGCATCCCGTGATTAGGATTGGCGACTTTTCTATTCCCAATTGTCTTTTCTCCATTGTTCGTTTATTATATGAGGTCTAGGATGACCGTGACAACTAATGATTCTAGCATTCTCCGGCAACTCCTTATTATTTTTCATAACATGTCTTTTGTAACTCAGCACTTGATCAGGGGCAACATCATTCCACAAATCAGCTTTCCCATTCATCACATGTCGTACCCAGAATCGTTCTCGTCCTTGTGATATTTCTTTAGCCTTCTCAGGATCATCAATCAGTGGCTTCCAAAATATATCTTCCATTTCTTTCCCAGCTTGGAAGCTCTGTATATCTCCATCCAATTTCCCTTTGTCTGGACCGGCAAAACTCGTCCGGGTACAATAGAGTCCATCATAGTTCATTAAGTCCCTTAGAGAGCCTGTAATGACCACATCAATATCTAAACAGAGCACCTGATGTCCAAACAATCCAGCAGCTTTGCTATACATAAACATTCTAGGCATCACTCCCTCCTTAACCACTGATTGAAATTCCCTAATCTCTATTCTCTCATCCACATCCAAATCATCATTAGTGAAACAGATAAACTTGAAAGGATGGACTGCCCATTTTTTGACTCCAAAATATAAATTATCAACATACCGGCAAACCATTTCATGAGTCAGAGGCCCCGTTCTGGCTAGATGCTTTCTAAAACCGGGATCCTCTACCTTGTCATAGTTCATTCCCTGCTCCTGCCATCTTTCTCCTTGCCAATAAAAACAAATTACATATACTGGTTTCATGATGCTATCTGATTAAATCCATGCCACGGAAATTTATCCGTATCCCTAAATGAAACATTCCTTGGCTGTCCTGTCACAATAATACACTCATTTGGTAATGCTTTTATTCTTAAACAATCTCCTAGCTTCATCATCCATGCTTTTGGAAATGTCTTCTGATCTGGAATCCAATCACCCATCACATCTTGATCACTTCTATACTCCTTCATCCATCTATTCGGATTAGAAATGAATCTGTCCCAGACCTCAGTCATTACAGGAGTGCCAGAATCAAATAACATTGTAGCAGCTTGATACCTTCTTACTATTTGAGGCTTGACTGTCCAGAATATAGATTTAAACATTACCAAATCTCCTGAGTAATCCAAGATTGGTTGAAGATTCCCTACAATATGAGTATCCAAATCCAGATACAATGTTCTACCCTCTGGAAGATCAGGACGATGCAACTCCATCTTACTCCACCAGCCCGGAAAATTATGCTGCAAAGGAATTGTATCAAATCCTAAATCATCACCTACATAATTAGTCAAAACATAGAAATTATATGGACAGTCCATATTCCTAGCTACATTATCAGCTAATCGCTCCACATCCTGTATAGAAAAATCTCGTCCCCTAAAAGTAGGACCATCATGAGGTATCCAATATAGACATACTATGTTCATGACATTAATTCAGGTTCAATCCAATCATATATAACTTCCTTACTCACTTTCATATCCAAAAAATCAAACAACCAAGTAATCTGGGAAAGATTCATTTGTGATACTTTTTTTACATCCACTTGAAAATGTTTTCTAACAGCTAATCGCACATCAATTTGTCTTTCCATTAAAGCCGTCACATAATCTCTCTTCACTTTATCAAAACGTTTTGCCATGCCCGGGTGTCTATCCATACTATCCAAAATACTCTGCTCCTCCCTATATGGGAAAATCCAATATGCATCAGGATAAGCTTCCTTCCAAAACTCATAAAAAATTAAAGTCCAAGAAGTCTTTACTAACCATGGTTGATCATGAGGGACAAATGCTTCAATTGCCTTTTTCAAAACAGCTGTATCTGTCTGTGGTTTTATAGGCAGATCAGCACTCCAATTCTTATGTTTATATCCAATAAGATCGCCCTCTTGTTTCATGATCTCCTTTATATCAAGATTCTCACTTCCAAAATTAGAATTAGAACCCGGATACATTGTCGTTCTACTTCTTCCCACCCATACTCCATGGTAATGAAGTAATCCAGCCAACATCGTTGTTCCTGATCTTGGACATCCTGCAATCAATATAGGTTTTTGATTTATCATTGATATACTTTAAATTTTGATAGGTCAGGATAAGTTCCTTTCGCATCAGTCATAAATTTTGCTGATCCATCTGGAGAATAAAACCCTCTCATTAATTGAACCCCTCTAGCTGCTGTTTCAGGAGGCATATAAAAGTTCCACCCAGTCATCTGAAAATCATCATCCATATACGAGCACTCATTCCTCCCTGAGTTCCTTGCTTTCTTAAACCACTCATAAGCATCTTTATTATCTGTCAAAATCATCCCACCCTTTCCTAATTTCAAATGCTTATAAGGTCCTGTAAAGCTGAGGCACATAAAACTCTTTTCAATATACATATCCCACGTAAATCTTAAAGCCGCGTCAATCACTTTAGTAGGACTCAGATAATAAATACCTTGAAATGGTCTATCCGTAAAATCAACTATTCCCCCTGCATTAATAACAGCACAAGGAACCGACATATATGTGCATGATGGAATATGAATTGTCTTTCCTTTAATCCCTACATACATGAGGCATAAGAATAATGCATTGCTGCAATTATCAACTGCAATAGCATAAGGAGATCCAGTATACTCAGCTACCTTCTCCTCAAACAATTCTGTTATTATATATTCATCCTTTGCCATCATAAAAACTTCAATTCTAAGTAATATTTTTCTCCGTCCTTTTCAATATAAGCATTCTTCATTCCATCATGGGATAGGGCTTTCAGAATATCCAAATGATCTGCAAAACTTCCCACATGATTTAAATCCAATTTACACAAATCATCAAAATCAGATTTGCTGTTATAATTCCCTGCCGTAGGTTCCTGCAATTCATACTCCCAGTCAATTATTCTTTTTAACCATTTATGCATCATTTCAAATTCCTTATTCAGGATTCGATTATATACCTCATTAGAAGTATCATTGCATGCTGCCTTAACTTCTTCCCTGCAAATAATTGGACCTGCATCTGGCTGAGCACTCATCTCATGAATAGTAACTCCAATCTTATCTTTATTTGCCATTGAAAATATATGCGGAAACCATCCTTTATTGTGAGGATTATAACCGGGGTGAATGTTTATACATCTGATATTATCAACAAGGTCCGCTGAAAGGATATGAGGATAATGAACACTTATTACTAAATCATAATTATTAATAATTGTCCGGCATTCAATCGGATCAAAGAAAAAACAATAATGAAACTTAACATCCTTTATGCCCAGCACTCTCACTGCCCTTCTAAAATGAAGAAGTGGTATGATGTGTTCTCTGGATAAAACTAATACCTTTTTCATGCAGCCATCCTTTCCAAATCAAAATGCTCCAAATCTTTTCCTTTCGCTAGAGAAGCATAAACCTCTTCCGCCAAATAAGTATCTTGAATGCCGATATGCTCTGCTTCTCTTTCAATAATAGCCTCCACATCCTCTTTCGTTTTCCATGGGATACAATGAGGGAGATTTAAAACATTTGTAATAACCTTCCTTCCCCTCAATCCCATTTCAACAATTCCACATCCTCCTCCTGTATACTCACTCAAGAATAATCCGATGAATGATTTACGGTACCACTTATCACCTATCCCATTCCACCACTCTTGTCTTGGCACACTATGATCTCCAACCAATAAAGGATAGGACATATCTAAATCCAGTACAGTATCACTTCCATGATATTTTGGTTTGCCCTTTTGTAAATAAGCGTAAACTCTAGGACCTAATACCATTGGATTTGGTTTCTCATGAGCGGGGAATTTAAGGAGGATGCAATCAATATCTCCATTCAATTTCAAATACTCTTTTACTCTAGGCAACCAAGTCGTATGAATTATATTTTCAGATCGCACTTTACTCAGATCAACTTTTGTAGAATCATTTCCCAACCATACAATAACTGTCTTTCTTCCACGGCTATGTCTTAGCACCATTCGCACATCCTCTTTTCGATACATCCCAAAAACTAATAACGGCGAATTAATATCTCCACACTCATCCATCCCAAACAAGGAACGGAACTTGAATTTACTAATCGGAATAGAAGTATATGCTTGATGTATAATCATATTACATCTTTCAATTTTACTTTTTCAAAAACACCTAACTTGCTATCTGGATTGACATTCAATATTTCAATCCCTCTTTTCTTAGCCTCCAATGCAATCGCTGGAAAGCCTCTCAGAAATCTTTTGTAATTATGAGGATCCGTCTTTTTGGTATACTGAGGAAATCCCTCATGCCAATGACTTCTTCCATGCTGATCATGCATATCAAATCCTAGTAATAAAATTCTTTTTACTCCAGTATGTGCAGCAAAGTTAATTGCCGCTGCTCCGCTATTCCCGTTCCATCTTATGGCATCTCTTTTTGGAGTTAGACCATAAGCCATATCCCTTTTCAATCGCTTAATTCTATGGCAAGGAAAAGCCTGAGTCAAAGTTGAAACACATGTTGCTTTGATATTAGGAAACTCTTGTATCTGATCTTGATGCACTCTAAAAAAATTTCTATCACAAAAATACAAGACATCCACCCAATCGCCTAACATAAAAGCAATATTAGCTCCAATGATATGCCGATCATGTAAAGGCTTCAAATACTCTGAATATATGGAAATGGGGTCCTGCTTGCTCTCCACATTTTGAATAGCATCTTCAGGAATCCCGAACTGTCTGGGCATGCTTGCCCCACCTCCAATGATCCAACATTCTCCACCCTTCCACATTTGGGGAACTGTCCAATGGACTTTCATTATGTTCCAGTGGTCTCCTCTTCTAACTGAGCTTTTAAATCTTTAGCGTCAGCTTCTCTCAACTTACTCTCATTCATAACATTTCCAGAAGAGGACAATACATTGTACCATCCCTCCTCAATATGCTCAACAGTGTAAGTATCAAAAATTTTAGCAGGAGCCTCTTTCTTTTTCTCTTTTTTCTTTTCCCCTTTCTTCTTCCCTCCTTTGGGCAAAGATCCATCAGCATTTCGAATCAATTCAAACTCATCAATCCACTTTCCCAATTCCTCAGGAGTGGCTCGAATTTCTTGCTTCGGCTTTATTCTATGATTATCCTTATCCCGCAAGTGTAATGTCCCTCTTGTTATCTTTCGATATAAGGGCTTAGAAGATTCTTTTTTTGTCCTTTTCATTTGTTTAATGATTTAGGTTTTGTCACTTTTTTCTTAGCTGGAGCTTTCTTCTTAGCTGGAGCTTTCTTCTTGATAACTTTCTTCTTAGCCTTTGGCTTCTTTACAGCTACCAATTCAAACTCATCAACATACTTTCCCAGATCACTTTTTGTCGCATGAATTACATCACCACATTCAACTCTCCAATCCCTCTTCAAAGCAACAGAACCACGAGCTATCTTTTTCCATAAGGGCTTGCGTATATCAAAATTTTTCTTTTCCATCTTAATCCAATTTAAAAATAACTTGATTAGTTATTTAAGTTTCAAAATTAAGCCAGCAAGGCTATACCTGAACGATTTCCATACTCGCTTCGAACTCTAGGAACTTGGATAGCCATCACTTTGTAATTATGAATAAAACCACCTTCTGTATCCCACTGGACATTCTGAATTGGCATTCCATCTACTAGATCAACAACATCACTCCTCATAGTTACCATGACACATTTGTCATCTGGTAATCTATCAACGACTACGACCTTATCAATCCCAGAAATAGCTTCAATCCTTGCTTTGATTGTCTGCAAAGAAGTACCAGCCACATCGTAATCCTCATCCATCACAGTGTCATAACTGGAAGGAATATAAAGAACATATGGTCCGTAGTAACGATCAGCAATCAGAGCTGCTTTCATTGCAATAACATCCGCCAATATTTGAGCAGGAGTTTTTGCTGAAGCATCCCAATTGGTTGACAATGTTACATCATTAACATCAGGATGAGTGATATAAGTATAAATAGTACCACCACCATAAGTCAATAATGAAGTTGCTCCGAATAACATATCCTCCATCTTCTCTGCTACCTTCCGGGCTGCTCTCTCAGCATTTACAGTATCCAGACCGTTTCCACGATTTCTAGATTCTTGTAAAATTCTATCGCTTAAAGAATAACCAGAATGGATTACAGGGATAGGGATGTGCTGAGTTTCAAAATCAACTTGATCACCTTTGTCCCTTTGGACTGGATCAATAGAAACTGTGGCTTCCATTGCATCGCTCATATTCTCCCAAGTGAGTACAGTTGTTCCCATAGCATTCGCCAATGGATGAACTAAACCATATGATCTCAGATCGTCGAATCCTACAAGACGTTGTTCTGCAACTTTCACAACTGCATCATCCAATGACCGCCATTCATCATATCTCAAAACAGCATTATCAACTTGGACTTGAGTGTAGTTCTTTTCATCGTACTTATCTCCTCCATTAAATGCCATGACATAGGCATTACCGTCATTCCCAATAAAGGGTCTCATTGAACCGGGGTCGGTTCCTCTACCTGCTAACAAATTACCAGCTTTTTCTAATTTTTTCATCTTTATATAATTTTAGTATGCTTCAATTAAAAAACGACCAGCTGCTGTGGATTGTGCTTCAAGAGCACGGCCTACAACATTTGCAGCAAACTCAGCAACAGAAACACTAGACTGAGCAGGAGTTAAAATCCTGAGCCTTCCATCTCCAGCTGATTCAACAAATGCTCCTATGGTCACTGCTGACACACTTGAAGCATCATCCAATATTGCATAAACAATATCACCACGAGTCGGAATCCAACAATGTATTGGAACTGACACGGCATAATTATCAGTGATCTTCTTTCCCTGATATGCATCTTCCAAAGCAAACATAGGAAAACAAGGACCACCCGCTGTGGAGTGTGCTTGTACCAGATCGCCGGAAGTTCTCTCTAACAACATACCCGGAGTAATCGCAACCGCTGTGGCTACTTTCTGATCCTGTATGTTGGAGTACGATTTGACTTTAATTGTATTTTTAGCCATTTTTTACCTCCTATTTTTCTTCCTTTTTCTTAGGAATGTTTAACATAGATACACCGTCAGTTCCAGCATCACCAGAATTAACAACTGTACCACCACCATTCGCTGAATAATCAACATTCTCCGGAACTACTGACTCATGGAGGTTTTCCAAATCCTCATCAGCCCATCCAGTCAGATTAGCTTCAACAAACTTGGAATTTTTTACAATCCCATTAATCAAGCTTGCTCGCTTATCTTGATGCATCTTTAATCCAGCTTTCAACTGATTCTGCAAAGCCTTGGGCATAAGCTCAATTGCTTTTTCAGGATCAGTCTCAGCATTAAGAATCCCTTTTACAGTTTCCTCAATCGTCTTACCATTGAGAGCCAAACCCTCATCTTTCTTTTCAGATTTATCCTCCTCCTTGGAAGGCTTATCTGTGGTTGCTTTATTTTCTGTAATCTCAACTGCCTTCTCCACTTCTTTCGGAGCGAATTTAGCTAATTGATCTCCTTCCAATGTCTCCAACCATTTCCGATCGTCCTCTGTCCACTGAGTCGCTTCATTTTCAATCAGCGAAGTAATGGCGCAAGGACTTGCGTTCTTTGTTCTCGTCATTTTATTATCAACTTTTTCAAATTTAGTTCTTTTCAACTTATCACTTAAACTAACAAAGGAAGTCTCCTTCCTCACCTGAGTTGGATCTCCTTCAAAATCAACTGACCCATCCTCACCTACAGTATATGATCTCAAGAAAAATTCTGTTTCTCCGTTCTCCCTATTATGAACCCGGTAAACAAAACTTTCATTAAAAACCTCCTCCAAATAATGAGCCCGTAAGCTATTATCCAGTTGGTCCAACTTCTGTTGGATATTCTGCATTACTTCTCGAAACCCTACTTCCTCTAATAAAGTGGGTTCTACCACTGGAAGAGGGACGAGCGAATTACTGATCATGTATTCCTTGAATTCACCAGTATTCATGTCTTTTAACTCTTTCATTTCATTTGCTATTTCTCCTTTCTTGTTTAATTTCTGATTTCGTATACCACATCCATCATCCCAACTACAAGCCCCTACCGAATTTGGTAAAAGTGCTAGATGATCAGGAGAAAAATTTGTGGCTATTGCTCTGTACTCTTCATTATTCCAATCTCCACTTTCTGGGACTTCTGTAGCCTGCATCCCAGTACTGACTTCCAAAGCTTTCCCTTCCTTGATATATTCATAAGCATCTGCGGAAGTCTCTTGGAGTACCTGTATATCAATACAAGCGTCAGCTTTCAATTTATCATCAGATATAATTGCATTCTCAATCTGACCAACGATATTAGGTCCTGTAGGAAGATCATTGATAGAAACATAGTCTCCACTCTCTCTTGTGGGATGACCAATAGTAATCGGAACTCCATTCCACTCACTAGGTGCTCTCTGCATCTCCTCTAATGAATAAAGTAATGGTCCACGACTTCCGTTATGAACTCCTTCTACCATCATCACCACAGGTAAAATCCAATGCTCTCTACCACGTCGTAATTCAGTCCGAAGTTGATATCCAATTTCTGAAAGATTATATATTAATGGTTTCATGTTTCCCTCCTTAAAATTAACAAGTAATAAACTAACCCCCTGTGAGCGCTTTTATTAACTCAAGTATCTGATTTAAATCAACGATTTTAAAATACAGTAAGAAAGCAAGTATGCCCACTCCTCCTGCCAGCTCAATCGGTTTGAAGTCCTTTAATGTGACTTTGCCATCACCATCCCTATCCAACTTTAAAAAATTGGTCGGGAAAGGTAATGTATTCAATGCTCCTCCTACTAATCCTTTGAGGAGACCGCCTACCTTTGTGTCTTTGAATTTCTTTTTCATAATTTTTATTTTATATCACTCATTAATGTTTTCCAATCTAATCCATCACCCGGATCAAACTTACGACCGGGACTTACATCAGAATGTCTTTCCCACTTAGGGAGATTGAGTTCCTTGCAAAGACCCACCAATGCTGTATACTGATCTCCGAACATATAAGGCTTCTTAATCTTCTCCAAAAATGTTCCATAAGTATGAACTCCTGCTACCAATATTTCAATCCCTACCGTATTCGTATTATGTCCTTTAGCATGCCAAGCAATTTTAAAAATATCACGACATACAATTATCACACCCGATGGAGTGACTAAATAATGTGCTGATACTTCTAACTTATCCAGCCAATCTTTTGCGAAGTAATCTATTTCACCAGCTTCAATAAATTCACCATGGGCATGAATAATACCCCTGTCTGGTTTCTGAGGACCTCCCCCATACTGTGATGGTATGTCTACTTTATTCATGTTCCTGTTTTGGCTGCTTTGCCTTGAAAATATTTTACCAACTCCTCCTTATCTTTCACCCGATCTTCCATGTACTTATTCCAATTGGTTTGAATGTCTTCTCCCATTCTAGCTTGATTTCCTTCTATCCTCTCCAATGATTTCATGATTGTGTCCGAGCGAGCTTTGTCTGCTAGACCTCTTTCCTTATCAGCCTCACCATTGGCATCAATCTTGTCCGATAAGTCTTTGATTTTTTGTTCCATTTCTTTTTCCATTTCATTCATCCTTTCGTTTTGGGATGAGTCAACTTTCTCCTGCTGCTTTCGCTTCAGATACTTCCCTCCTTTTTTCCAACCAAAGAAAGTCACCACCGCGGTAGCAGCAGAAGCAGCCCACTCCCAGTCCCAAGTTTTTAAGTGATCAATGAGATTTTCCATTTTCCTATGTTAGCTGTGTTCTTATTTCTTTCTCACTCCTACCTGTCAACAAAGCAAGCGTTTGAATCTCGTTTAAATCTTCGGTTAGTATTTTGATAGCTTTATTGTAGTTGACATCGTGCCAGCCTGTAGGCATTTCAATAGGTGTTTTACCTAGTCTATACTGTTCCATCAATTATCGTATAAGAATAAGCACTTAAATCATAATCTGTAATATTATCAGGGCAGGAAATAACAAAACTATCTTCATATTCTTGTGGTATACTCCAATTATCAGTAACGCCTTCAAAATCTGTGCGCCATTCCCCCTTATGCGTTCCTAGTTTTCTATTATAGCTCTGTTCCCATACCTCGTCAATAGTGCAATTTAGAAACTGTTTAGAGGCTCCATATAAGGCTTTAAGTTCTGTTGCTGTAATTAATGCCGGTACTACTTCGTGATATGTAGGCAACAAACCAAAATCAATTCTATCCTTAAAATGAATGTTTCCATAATACCATATTATTCTTTGGATTGCTTCACAACTATTTGATTTAATTAGTTTCATAACTATTTGATTTAATTAGTTTCATACCGTTGGTGCTGCTGCTTTATATGGGTGGTCGGCTGCTAAATTGTCTACGATTGTACTATCTCCGTATTGTGTATTTAATTTCCATGCAAAATATCCCTGTATTCTTTGTCTTTCGTCTAATGATAATGTTTTATTAATGATCACAAAATCAATTAATGATAACACTGCACTTGCTCCATTTGCAAAATTTGTATTAATCCTCACACCTTTCCATGTACTACTTCCAATATCCCCAACAGGTGAATTATCAGTATCGTTATAATAAAATTTACTGCTTGCTTCATTAAATTCTGCTATGTAACTAGCGTAATTTACTAGGTCTGCATCTCTTGTTGTTGGAACATGTGATCCTCCTGCAAACATTGTAATTTTTGATGTCCCTGAATTTGTCCATAACAAATGTTTTTCAGCATCAGCAGCTACATCATTCTGAAATGTAGTAGGGTTACCTCCTGAATTATTTTGTAACACTAAATAACAAACACTGGTCGGTTGTGATAAATTACCTCCTACATATGCAGACTTGTCTAAAAAATCCCCAGCCTCAAAATCAATAAACCTTTGGCCTCCTAGCGTTGAAATTGGTGGTTGGTTAGCTCCTGATCCTTGTGTTACATGATTAAGGTTCCCGCTCCTATCATCACATTGACTAACTTTTGCTGCATTAAATGTTAAATAATCCTGAGCTACCGATGTTTTCCAATCCAATAAAGAGACATCATACCACGCTATTAACCCTGATGATAAATTAGATGGGTCCCAAAGAACGCCACCTGCAACACCTCCATTCTCTCCACTATTCAAAGGACTGAAAGGAGGGCTACAAATTACAGGTCTTTTAGATGACTTCTTCATTAGCTTCTAATTCTGGCTTTCTTATTTCTTTATTACTGATGCTGCTTCTAATGTTACTTTCCTTTCTTTTACTTGATCCCAAACTTTTCTTCTTTCTCCATATGTAAAGATCAACTGCAAATCAACAGGGACTTTTCTTAGCGGATTTTCGGTGTTCCATTTAACCTTGGCATCATTTACAATCTTGTCGTGCGATGATCCCCAATTCAAACTTTCAACAATATGAAATTCAAGATTATCACTATACTCCTTTTCGATTGCACCAATTTTCATTACTCCTTTTCCAGCAAATGGATATTTCATTTTCGTGGAAGTTACTACCTTAAATGATTTCTTTAAATCACTTTCTACCTTACCAATTACTAATCCATATTTATGTGTCATAATCTTGATACCCAGTTAGCATCCGGGTCTGCAAAGTTTGTTAAAGTGCCGTTGTTTGCACCTGCTCCTGTGTCGGGTAAATTAGTCCCTGTTGATTCGTTAAATAGA
>Ga0255047_10000788_pt1 | contig 25538 bp, 23 predicted proteins | sample JV7_2_1_MG_FD_183640 | JGI IMG/M metagenome (GOLD analysis project Ga0255047, IMG submission 183640) | Seawater microbial communities from Jervis Inlet, British Columbia, Canada - JV7_2_1 | ecosystem: Environmental > Aquatic > Marine > Inlet | place: Canada: British Columbia | collected 2016-10-06 | reverse complement strand
GCGAGTCATACTTCCGGCGGGTCGACGGTAGTTTCATGTGTGGTGTTTGGCCCTGAGGGCGCCCGCAAATCGGATTACCGCCGTTTCAATATAAAAAAGGGCGCCGGAGACGACTATGCCGCTTTGACCGAGGCGTTGCACCGCCGCTTCCGGCGGGCCGGAGAGGGGGAGGGGCATTTCCCGGATATCCTCCTCATCGACGGCGGCAAGGGGCAGATCAATATCGCCCAATCGGTTCTCGGTGAGTTACAGATCCCAGGTATCATGATCCTGGGGGTGGCCAAAGGGCTGAATCGAAGGCCGGGCCGTGAACGCATCTATGTGCCGGGCCGGGGCCAGCCACTGCCTGCTTCATCGGATTCCCCGGTGTTGCACTATATCCAGCAGATAAGGGACGAGGCGCATCGCTTTGCGATCACGGGCCACCGGCAGCAGAGAGCCAGGCATAGCAAGCAATCTCAACTGCAGGAAATTCCGGGAATTGGTAACATGAAAAGACAGTCACTCCTGAAGCATCTGGGTGGATTGCAAGAGGTGTCCCGGGCCGGGGTAGAGGACCTGGCCAGTGTACCCGGTATCAGCCGTCGACTCGCGGAACGGGTGTACTCTTTTTTTCATGAATAGTGTTTGGGATGTTGTTATAGTTACACGGTATCCGTCGCAACACTCCTGATTACCACACCATGGTCTACACACTGCCGAATATACTGACGTTGGTTCGGATGATTTTCATTCCGATACTGGTTGCCATGTACTTCCTGCCAGTGCCGTGGAACCACTTGGTCACCACAGGATTGTTTGTCATTGCCGGACTTACCGATTGGCTGGACGGTTTCCTGGCACGAAGGCTGGAACAGCATTCCCGGTTCGGCGCCTTTCTTGACCCGGTTGCGGACAAGCTCATGGTAACTACCGTACTGGTCCTGCTGGTAGCCAACGCGGAGCTGCAAAGTCAAGTCATCAGTTCGATATTGTTCACCATTGTGGCTGCGGTTATTGTGGGCCGTGAGATCGCGGTTTCGGCGCTGAGAGAATGGATGGCGGAAATCGGAAAGCGCAAGAGTGTCGCGGTCTCAGTAATCGGTAAGCTGAAAACCGTCGCCCAGATGGTTTCAATTGGGCTATTGCTGTACCAGGCGCCGATCGCCGGTATTTCTGCCGCAAAAACCGGTGAAATTCTGTTCTATTTCGCCGGCGGTCTGACGATCTGGTCGATGTTCGCATATTTGAAAGCGGCGTGGCCATCTTTGGTGGGCGAAGCAAACAACTCCAGTGACTAAACTCCGCATGAAGGGTTGACAGTACCCCCAGGGGCTTTCAAAATTACGCCCCTTTTCCAGGCTGAAGGACCCAAGCGGGAATAGCTCAGTTGGTAGAGCACAACCTTGCCAAGGTTGGGGTCGCGAGTTCGAGTCTCGTTTCCCGCTCCATATTTCCTTTAAAATCAATCATTTAACCATATATCCCATTTGGGAGGGGGACAAAGATGGGACAATAGAGTCCCAGTTCATTGTCCCACCTATATTCGCGGTAACTGACTCAGCTTCATCTCCGCCTTTACAGGCCTGAAATGGTGTTCATTCAACGCCTCGGGATTCTGTAGATAAATTTCCGTTGTTTTCTGGTCAGTGTGCGTCATCAAGGCGCGAATATACCCATCGTCATACCCCAACTTCCTATATACCCTCGCGCCTAACGATCTGATCTCGTGAAACGTGGGACGCTGGCGTGGTTCCAAATGGTTACAGACCGTCGTTTCATCCCGGATCGCTTTGAACGTTTTGGTTAGATAATCAGGCGTTACAGTAAACGGGTGGGATTTATTTTGCATGTGCTGCGGTCTTTGGGACTTGGGGCGGTAATGTACGAGAAAGGGGCAGGGGATGCCGTCTTCCCAGGCGCGTTGCCAAATCTCCTTTAATTGACCGGTCATTTCAATACGAATAAACGCCATGTCCGTATCAGCGGCAGTTTTATCACGAATAACTCGCAACCAATCTCCAGTGCGGTCTGCGCGCTTCATGCTGACCACCTCGGCTCGAGCCTGCAATGTAATGAGGGAGGTGTCCATCGCGACTTGTAGCCATACTGGTGCAGCTTCACGTATAGTTTTGAATGCCTCGACGCTCAAGCGTTGACGAACCTTTCGGTTGGTCTTTAGTTTCTTGCTGGTGCTGCGGCGCAACGTACTCTGCGCTTCGTTATAGTCCACTAATTTTCGCGATCTGGCATATGTCCACAAGTCAATCAAGCGTGCGCGGTGTTTATTGAATGCGTCGCCAGTCCTGCACCGGTTTGTGAGCCAATTATCCAGGTAAATCCGATCTACGGCTGCAAAAACTCTGTGCCCAAATTCCCGCCGGTACAAAGCCAGCGCAAATAAGTGATTTTTCCGGGTACCGTCATCCCATGGCATGCTGGGAACTCGGTTTTCGATATACAGGTCAATAACGTTGGATACCGTAGGCGCAACATCTCGAGAGATTTGCTGCTGCGCGCGGATCGCATCAATTGCCCGATTAGCCTGTTTAGCTCTTGTTATTGCTGTTTCACGATTCTTGCCAAACCATGTACGGTGGCCAGTCAAGGAGTTACGGTAGCGAAACCTGCCGGAATCAATATCCAGGGTCAGGTTATCAGGCAACTTGTGTATTCGAGGTCTAGGAGTCATAACCCACCGCTCTCTGAACAACCGGGTCTACTATACCATTAACCGCATTTCTTAAAATGCTTTCGTAAGTATCCAGGTCCACCCAATACCGCCCCGTTGGATCTTTGTAGCCTCCCGGCACCATGTTGTTCTCGATCTGGTCACGTAACGTTCTTACCGAGGGCGCTGATTTCTCGGTAAAGTAATTGCGTCGGAACTCAGAAAGTCTAGCAAGCCTCACTGTTTTTTCTCCGTGTTCCTATCTCCCCGCCACGGCTTTTTGGGGCTCGTCCAGTTTTAACAAAACCACTTCCACTGAATACGAAAACAGGCATGTGCAGATTCTACCGAGGCGATTTGATTTAAACTTGTCTGAAAGTAATGTCTATGCGTGGACCTTTCGTGCTTGATATTACTAATGCATGTCGGATTGGACAGCGTTCAGAATTCACAAAAAAGGTGCATGTTTCTCAAAATGGGTCAGCCCAATGGGAAACAATTGAACGATGTTCACATTTATTGGCCATTTCTCGCGGGTTATCAGAAATCAAGCTGGAAAGCGGCGCTTTTAAGACGTGCTTTCGGACACATTCACTTCTATCTCGACAGCTAACATACGCAAGGAGGAGTTCAACATGGAGGAGGAGTAATGAAGTATGCCCTGCGTTGCCTGGCGGAAGGCGACCAAATCGCACTGCGGAACATGAACTTCGGTCCGTGCGAAATCGAAGCCTTGTGGGAGATGACACTCGCTGATCTGTATCGCGTGGAATCCTTACGGGCGCATTGCCTTAAGATTGCGCTCAACCGTGAAGTCTATCGGCCCATGGTGGATCATTTTCGCAGCGGCATTGCTGATTACCAGGGCCAATATTTGAAGACGGTGGATTCGAAGGTGCAAAATTTGCACCCTCAAAATTTAAAGGCGGTGTGTTGTAGTAGTAGTTATTTATATAAAACTACTACTACAACACCTACTACCCAGGACGAGAAACGACAAAATTTCAGGGTTGCCGGGGAGAACAACGCCCCACTGACCTACCCGGAACGCCTCTGCGACAATCAACGGGAATTGGCGGACCGGTATCTCGCCTCACCATGATGCTCAAAGTGCTGACACTGTCAGCACTTTGATGAACGAATCGTGACCTCAAAATTTGCACCCACGAATTTGCCCCATTACCGTGTGCCACGCCTTTTTACCCGATGCCGGATTTTATCGTTTTCCGGTAACATCATCTCAAACTACACGCGTGCTCAGGCCATCGAGGTTGGAATCTGCTACTCTTTTGAAAGAAAAAGATATACATTTTTCTTTCATAAATATATGGGAAAACACGCGGACAGCACCGACAGCAAGATCTTTCGGCGGATTCATTCCCGCAAGCGGGGCTGGATCTTTACGCCCGGCAGTTTCAAGGATCTCGGTACACGTCAGGCGGTTGATCTCGCATTGATGCGACACCGGGACAGGGGCCTCATACGGCAACTAGCCCGGGGGCTGTACGATTACCCGAAAACCGATCCTCAGTTGGGCCCGTTACAGCCTGATCCGGGCTGGTATTGGTGATCAGTCTGCTCGGGATCTCGATCTGTTCCATCGCATTGTTGCGCACCGTCAGGTCTACTTTCGCTACACGTGGGTCGATTATTCGACGCTGGATCTTGGCCGGTTGCGGTTGGTCCCCGCGGAGGCCGACAGGCCAGCCTGGCGGACCGATTACGAAAGCATGCAGCGGGAGATGTTCTATGGCGATGTGCCGACATTCGATGAAATTCTGGGAGTAGTGGGCGATTTTCAGGTCCGATTGAATGCTGGGTAGGGCCTGCCCGGGTGGTTGTGACCGAAGGATGGTACATACCTGCAATTGCAAGCTCTGTGACAAGCAATCGCCTGGCGCGTGGCTTGCCTGACCCGAAGGCGGCCTCGTCACTACTCAGCGCAGCGGGGTAGTGACGAGGGCGTCAATCCCGGAAACGGTGCGGGTTTGCGACAGAATTTCAACGTGACCGGCACGTGATGCGTTCCTATACTGCCGCCCTCTGATCGAATTCAACCGTGGCCACTGCGTGTACAGTGGCGATTGAGCGCACCCGGACTATTTGACGCGCTGCGGTCTTTTCGCCGTTGGTCCATCTTCCAGTAAGCACGGACCGCAAGGTCTGTTTTTTCCGCAGGTTCGAGCCTGTTTCCACTCGAAGAGCCGAGATGATTCCCTATAGGGTGCTGTTGACGTTCATTTTTCCACATACAGCGGGATCGATTTCCGCCCAATTGAAAGGAGGTGATGTTAAACCATGATCGAAGAACGCCCATTCATGGGTATGTTGGTCTACGCGGTCCAATCCTAACAAGGAGAACCCGCGTTGCCTGCGACCAGGCACATTCAGGTCAGATGGGAGTGGTGTCCCATGACCGTTCCGCGCAAGCGGACCCCGACGGCTACGGCCTTGGGGTGGTCAGAAACACTAACCTGAAAGCGAGAACACTATGAGAGAACTGAACTACCAACTTAAACAACTCTGTCGGCGGAATCGAGACGGCAGCTATAGAACACAATCGGATCAGGAATAGCGGTTGACGCTGATCGTCAACCCGCTCCTTTTAATCCCATCCAACCGCTCGCTGCGATCGCCATCCGTGTTGCTGGTATCTGTACGGTGACCGGTGTGAATCTACAGGCGAATGATATCCACGTTGGGCGCTACTCCGACAGAGACAAGCATCGGCTGCTTTCAGGTTTACAGCAGACCCTCAAATAGCGACCAAGGATGGATAATATGCGTCTTTCCTAACGGACAGCTAACGACCCAAACCGGTCCTTCAAGGCAATGTCGGGCTGTAGTCGCAGTCTATTCGTAATCCCGCTTTTCTACGTCATTCAAGAAGGATTACATTTCGTGCGAATTCACCGAGCAACTGCTTGGTATCAACCGGCGGATCTCCAGGGAGAATTTGCTGAAAGTACTCGATCACACCTATTTCCCTGTTGTCATTCGGCAACACGAATGCGTATACGTGGCCCTCTGCTTCCAAGATTTCGGTATAATCGAGCCGCTTCGCCCAGAAATTTAACATTTCCTTGGTATCGGCCTCACCCTCGACCTGGCAGAGGAGGCCGACCGCTGTCAGGGTCCGGTCGGGGTTGCATTCGGTCTTCTTTAGCTCGTTCCGTTCTTGTGCCTCCCAGACGTCCCGGTACGGTTTCAGCAAACCAGTCCAAATATCCTCCTCCGAGTTCACGGGGTCATCTACACGCACCTGCCATACCATAACGCCAAAAACCGGCGAGCCCCAACCGCCCCTTACGAATAACGCGGTCTCGATGTCGGATGAATCATCCCTATCGTACTCCCACTTTTCGCCCGGGGGGGCGAGGAAAGTGAGGTTCCCCAGTTCTATTGGTTGTATAGGATCAATTCGCGTTTCTGTGGCGCAACCTGCCAACAGAAATCCGAAAATGATCGTCGGGATCACATAACGGTTTACAGTATTCATTTCGGCTCCTTTTCAGATGTTGGAAAACAATATAAACGGCAGATCCAGACCACTGTGGATTACGGCAAACAGTGCACCGCGGACCAACTAAGTGGTGGTTTGCCGCTGGATCAAGACAAGCTCTTAGTGTTGTCGTGAGACTAATGAAACGTTGGAATCGTGTTGTCATAAAAAGTTGAACGGGTAATTCAGTATCACCCGGACATTCCACCGGTCCCTGCCCTCTTCATAGTTGGCATAGGCGCCCCGCAACCGCAGCCAGAGCCCCTTCGACCGGCCCGACCGCGGCTTGTAGTCCGCGGTGAAATCGTATTCCGTCACATCGGGCAGGCTCAGACCGGTATCCGCGTCGATAGCGTCCCAACCGGTCACGAGATTGACGATTCCGCTCAACGCGTCTCTGTTTCCCCGGCCCGTCCACGAGAAGCTGAAGCGCAATGATTTTTCGCTCGCCCGGCTGAAATTTTCCAGCATCATCGAGTTGTACGAGGGCGACCCCCCCCACGGATTGCGGATCACGCCGCCCTTGTCGGTCTGCGTATAGGAAAGCTTGAACAGCATGCCCCTGCGGTCCGCGGCCAGCGCGATACCGAATGCGTCGGTATTGAAGTCACCGACCAGCGCGTCCCCGACGCTGCGCTGGTCGGTGAACTGCGCACTTACTCGGTAATCCGACCGTCGCGCCAGCGGCCCGATCCACGACGCCTCGACATAAGCCGTGTTGTAGGTGTCCCAACCATAGTTGTTGAATACACCAAGGTTCCTGCCTTGTCCCAGATTGAGCTTCATTCCCGCAGTGGTGACCCCCTTGTCCGTACCGGGCGCTCCGGCCGCCTCCGACATCGGCACAAAACGTTCCGAGTCTCTCCTCTTGATCTTCGTGACGTGGCTGATCCCGAAATCCCTCCCTGTGCCAAGCCGACCGATCTGATAGGCTTCATGCGTGTTCGGGATCATTCGGTTGTCTCGCTTGTTGAGGTAGGGCCATTCGAGGGTTTGCCGGTAGAGTCGGGCCCCGAGTTTCTCCAGCGTCCCGAGTTCCAGGTAAGCCTGTCCCAGGACGCCGAGGTTCTCCTGATCGGGACCCAGCAGCCGGCTGCCCTCCCGTTCCTCAGGTGCATACAGTCCATAGGACCCGTAGTAGGAAAAACCCACGCGGGCGAAATTTGCGAACTTTCCCGTCACTAATGCTAGCTCTCCGCCCAGGGCCAGGGCCTCGTTGATCCTGTCCGTACGGTTCACCTGCTTGTAGTAGTAGCTTCGCAGGTTGAAATCGAAAGACAGGTCTCGCAGCCAAGCAGGTTTGGTTTCCAGCCGGCGCTTGAGCTTTTCGAACACAACCTTTTCCACCACGCGTTCTTCCTTCTCGAGGGACACGTCCAGGGTCGTCTGCAGTTCCTCGACGCTGGCCGGGATCGGCGTTTGGGCACGAATGTACTCCGCGGCGGAGACCCCCCGGCTTGCGAGCAGAGGCACCACCACCAAAACTAGCAGGAGACGGTTCAATTTGATCGGCTACCATTACCAAGTGAAAACCAGTACCGCCGCCGGACCCTTAATGGCCAGTCGATTGAGCCACGATTCCAGTTCCGCAGGCTCTGCGTCTTGTAAATCTATCGAAATTCGGCAATCGTCATGTGCAACAGTACTCGAAATCTCATCGGCAGCGATTGGCTTCAATTGCAATGTTTCTCTGATCTGGAATGCGCTGATGTTCACCGTCGTTTCTCCTGCTTGAACTCTCCGTCGACTTTAATACCAGTCGAACTGGAAGTCAGAACAAGATTCCCCAGGACGACGACTACTCCGGCGGCACATAAGATTCTACCCGTCTCTCATCGGAATCGATACCCGGTTTCAGGTCCTGAATCCTAGAATCCGGCGGGTGTAATAATACACCCCTTAATGTATAAATTTCGAACGGGCAGCGTTAAAAAGGCCCGTTTCATCCGGGGAGGTCGGTTATTGATGTACGCCTGTTGCGCTTGAACTGTCGTGCCCAGGTTTCTTATGCGGAATGCTTTGCCAGATGCGTTGTACGAGGGCAAACAGCATTGCCGTTGTCCATCCCGCCAACATGATACCGTTCATTGCTTCGATGCCGCTGAGCAGGCGCCATCCTTCTGTCAAAGTGATGTCGCCATAGCCGAGCGTGGTGAACGTGATAAACGAGAAATACACGGCCTCTTCGAACGTCGCGAGTTCGCCCGTGGACAAAAGCAGCCAATACGCAGACGCCCACAGAATGATTTCTGTCGTGTGTAATACCATCAATGCGAGAGCAGTACCCAACAGTATCCAAAGGGTCTTTTTCGGCGGAAACAAGCCGTTCCGATCTACATAACGACGCTCGATCAATCGCGCCAGCACTATTGTGCCGACGATGTGGATGATGATGGTGAGAACCACCATAAAAGTGCCGATAAGGGCGTACTTAACCATCAGCGTTGTGAGTGTTCGTCACCGGGCCCGAGTTCCTTTCGACACTTCCATTTGAAGTCGATCGGAACATCTTCTGCAGCCATGACCTCTACGTTCACCTGAACCGATTGTCTGACGTGTGCGTAATCACGGGGTTTATTGCAGCGCGATGCTCGGGATAGGAAACGTCAAGGTGAACAGGAACGACTCGCCCTCCGTCGTCGATCTGGCGCCGAATTCCTTGAAGTACCGGAAGTTGGCCAGGGCATAGAGCTTGCTCTTGCTCGCGATCGGCAGCGTCAACTCGGGGCCTACCCCAAAAACCCGGTGCTTCGGGAGCCTCCGCTCAACCGTGACCGGCAGGAAGCCGGGGGGATCGAAGCCGAGATCGTCGCTCGACAGCTTCCACTGACCATAGTAGCCGATGCCGGCGCTTGCGGCACCCCCGAGAAACGATTTCCCCAGGCCGCCCTCGATGGTCAACAGGTCCCCCACCCGGATATCGGTGCCGTCTTTTTTGCCGTGGGTTTCGAAAAACGCCGTCGCCGCAAAGCTCCAAGTCCGGTCCTGATCCAGATACAGGGTCGTCCCCCCAAATATTTCGTAGCTCCACATCCCGAGACCGGTATTGTTGTCTCCGCCAGCCTCGTAGTTACCGGTGGGTGCGAAGATCCCGAAGCCCGCCGTGAAATCGGCGCGCGGCGTGTGCCACCCCAACACCAGGGGCTGTATGTACAGATCGCCCTCGTTCCAGCCGACACTGGATGCTCCGCCGAATATGGGTGCCTCGAGGGCCGAAGTGGACCAGGCGGGGGCGACGGTCAGTCCGTAGTTTCCGCCCAGTATCTTTTTGTTGCTCACCCACACGAATATGGGCGCGACCGCGTCGAACCCCAACTCGCCGTCGCGCGAGACCTTGTCGCCGTCGGCATTGCGCACCGTATCCGCGTCGTAATTGACATACAGGGGTGCGAAGTAGAAACCGGGATCCGGCTGTGAACCGGAAAACATGGCGTAGTCACCCTTGGTGTTGTGCCCGTTGAATTGGGCATGGGCGTTGCCGGCCAGCGCCATGAATGCAACAGGGAGTATCACCTGAAGAGCACGCCGTAACATCTATCGCTTCCCGCCTCGCACCGGGATCCATACAAGGTTTCGGTGACTAAATCCTAGAGCTTGCTGCGCGTAAAAATACACCCCTCACCGTATAAATTTTGAATAGACGGCGTTAAAAGTCGCATACCACCATACCGGCGGAGGCCGCAGCACACAAGAGCCTACCAGGCGACTTTTCGACGGGATGATTTTTCCTGTTCGCTGGCCTGTGCCGGGTCGTGGTGCGTCTCCAGCAGGTGACCCCAGTTGGTTCTCTGCAGCATCTGTTCCTTGGTCGCCGCCGGAATGAGCTCGTTGCCCATCCGAATTTGCCAGCCGCCCCCCAGCGCCTTATAAAGGGCAACCAGATTACCCACCAGAACCCCGCGGGCGTTGACCTCCCGCTCCTGTTCCCTGAACAGGGATTCCTGCGTATTCAAGACGCGGGTATAGTCCGCCGCGCCCTCCTGGTACTGCAGCAGAGCAATCTCGACCGCGCGCTGCGCCGCCTCTACGCCATTCCTTAGATAGCGAATCTGTTCCCCCGTCCGCAGGAATCCGGTCATCGCATCCTCGGCTTCCCGTATGCCGCGCAACACCGTGTCCTGATAGTTCACCAGCGACTGCTGATAGCGCGCGTCCTGCACGCGCACCTCGTTTTTGATGCGGCCGTAATTGAAGATATTCCAACTGAAGCTGGGGCCGCCCTGAAAAAATACGGCATCGGACTCGAACAGCGCGTTCGAAGCCGACGCCGAGGAGTTGGATGCCGCTACACCGATGGTGCCGAGCAGGGCGAAGCTCGGGTACAGACCCGACTGGGCCACCCCGATCAAGGCGCTCTGCGCCACCGCCGCCAGTTCGGCCTGCCGTATATCCGGCCGCCGGCGCAGCAGTTCGGCGGGGATGCCGACGGTGACTTCCTCCGGCACCTTGGGGATGGCGCCCGCACCGCCGACAATGGCATCCACCTGGTCCGGGGTAATACCCAGCAGTACACCAATGGCGTTCCTGGTTTGGCGGATGCTTGCCTGCAGGTCCGGTACCGTCGCCAGGGTGGAGTACAGCAGCGTCTGTGCCTGCTTGGTGTCCAGTTCCGTCGTGGAGCCGAACTTGAAGCGCGCATCCGCGATGTTCACGCTCTGTTCCTGGATATCGACATTTTCGCGCGATATCGTGAGGCGCTCTTCGAAGGTTCGCATGGTCGCATAGGCCCTGGCCACCTCAGAGGTCAAGCTGACCAGCACATCGTCGTAATCGGCAATAGAGGCCAGAAAACTGGCGTCCGCAGATTCGATGCCGCGTCTGAACTTGCCCCAGAAGTCCAGTTCCCAGGCCGCATCGAAGCCCAGGCTGTAGTTGGTGAATGTGGTGTCAAAGCCCGGGGGGACGGCGCCCAGGTTCTCGCTGTTTTCTATGTAGATGGCGTCGCCGAACGCCTGCTGCGACTGGGGATACTGGCCCCCAACGGCGATGCCCAACTGCGCCCGCGCCTCCAGGATGCGCAGGCCCGCGATCTGTAGCGGCAGGTTCTGCCGGTAAGCGAGAGATACCAGCTCGTTCAGCACCGGGTCCTTGAACACCAACCACCAGGTCTTGCTCTCGGTGCTGTCGGTACTGACCCGCTCGCTCGTCGCCTCGTTCCAGGTCGAAGACAGCGGCGCTTCGGGTTTTTCGAAATCAGGGCCCACGGTAGTGCAGGCAGTAAGCAGTAGCGCCGCCATCATTGAGATGCTTCGTTTTAAATTAATCATATTTTTCACTCACTCACTCTGTGGTATTCCTCACGGCAAGGATCCGTCTAAGGCAGGCGCCACCGCGTCGAATCCCAGTTCGCACTGGGTTGGGATCTTATCACCATCGGCGTTGCGCAACGTATCCGCATCGTAGTTGACATAAAGGGCGGACAAATAGAAACCGGGATCCGGCTGAGTGCCGGAAAACATGCTGTAGTCACCCTTGGTGTTGTGCCCGCTTAACTGGGCAAAGGCACTGCCGGCGAGCGCCATGAACGCAATCGAAAAAAGTGCCTGAAGAGATCGCCGGAACATGGGTTTCTACACTTTTCTAACCGGAGCTTGTAATAGATTTCGGAGCTTATATACTACAATCTGGTGGGCGTAGAATTACACCCCTCACCGTATATTTTATGGCCTCGTGCCGTTAATATACTATCCGGCCGTCTCGAAGATTTGACCACCTCGTTACACGAGGCCGTGTTCGCAGTCATTCCATCAGCTTCACATTTCGCGCGAATTCACTGAGCCGCTGCCCGGTGTCGACCGGCGGTACGTCGGGCAGTATCTGCTGAAAATACTCGATTACGCCGATCTCCCGGTCGTCGTCGGGGAACACGAATGCGTATACGTGGCCTTCACCTTCGAAAGCCTTGCCGTCCTGTACCAGACCCGACGTCCAGACGCTTTTTTCGAAATAGCTTTTTTCGAAATCCAGTGTCCCCTTGACCTTGCAGCGGAGGCCAACCCTGGTCAGGCTTTCATCGTGATCGCACTCTGGTTTGCTGATGTTGCGCCGTTTGTCGGCATCGACGGTATCCCGGTACGGCTGCAGAATATAAGCCCACAGGTCGTCCTCAGAAGTCAGCGGATCATCCGTTCGATACTGCCACACCATGACACCGAAAACCGGCTTGTTCTCACCCCCGCTCTTCTTGAACAATACGTACTCGAGGGGGTATGTTGTGTCTTTCCAACCTTCCCACCCCTCACCGGGTGGAGGAAGGAAAGAAAGCCTGCCCAGTTCGATTGGTTGCTCGGGATTTGATTCCGATATAGAACGCTGTTCGGTTGCACAACCGGTGAGCAGTATGCCTGCTAATAATATCGTTGATGCAAAAAGTGAGCGTGTTTTCATTAGCATTCCTTCTCCTGGTGTTCTCCAAATCAAAAATTTACTGGTTTTCAATACCAGTGATTTAGAAATAAAGAATATTGCCGCCACGGCACCGACGCCCAACTCGCTCAGGATCGTGGTAGTGTAAATCCTAGATTCAGAGCTGCGTATAAATACACCACTTGGCGTATAAATTTCGAATGCGAAGTGTAAAATATTTGACCGCAACTTGTCCTAATACTCCCTTCGGCCGTATAGCCAGTATGCTTCACCATACTCGCTCCACAACGGTAAAAACCATTGCCGTCGTCCAGCCAGCCAGCATAATGCCGTTCATCGCTTCGATGCCGCTCAGCAAGCGCCAGCCTTCCGTCAAAGTGATGTCACCATAGCCGAGCGTGGTGAACGTCACGAACGAAAAATAGACGGTTTCCTCGAAAGACCCCAGTTCGCCCATCGGTAAAAGCAGCGAATAGGCAAACGCCCATACGATGATCTCTATCGAATGAATGTCCAGCATTGCGAGTACGACACCGACCAGGATCCGCAGGCATTTGTTCATGGGAACAAGGCCGTTCTCGTCGATACAACGGCGTCTGACCAGTCGTGCCAGTGATAGCGTCCCGACTCCGTGAATAATGACGGTGACGACAACCAGCAGGGCGCCTTTAAGAACGTATTAATACATCAGCATTCATGATTCTCTCAACGCGAACATGTCCGTCACCTTGATTCTCCGAGGCGCTCCTGACGGAGCACGACGCGAGCGACAGCGCCGCGAGAGCACAAACATGCAGATAAGAGAAAAACAATTTAATTCGCCCTGTACTCTCCGCGACGTGCTCCACCGGGTCGATTAGGATCCGCCGTCCGGCTGGGTCACCTCGGCAAACCGGCGGCCGGCATAGCGCGCGGCGACGATCCAGACTAGGATCAGCGGCACGGTGATGGCGCTCAGCCAGCGAATTGAGTCGAAGTCCGTGAAGACCGCGGTTATGCCGAGGCTGATACCCACCGCCAGGGCCTTCGCGAAGCGCTGGACGAACATGTCGATGAAGGCCTTGGCCTTGTATTTCTCCTCCCTGGTCGTCGGTACGTAGAGGGATTCCTTGGCCGACTGGTTGATCGAATAGCTAAATCCGTTGTCGACGGTGTTCAGCAGGCTGCCCATCCAGAGGATCGGCAGGATCATGAAACCGGCCGAGCCACCCAGTATGGCGACCGGAAGCACCAGCAGTGCGATCCCGACGCCGAAGCGGGTCATGACCAGGCTTGTCAAGAATAACTGGACCAGCAACGCGACCACATTGGTGATCGCGAAGACAGTCGCGAAGTGCGCACCGATCGCCGGACCTTTCAGGTAGTGCGCGATGGTGCTGGTGAACTGGAAGTCCAGAATGGTCGAAACGATCTCGTATATCCCGACAATGGCGACGATCGCCAGAAGATAACTCGAGCGGAAAACCAGCTTGGCGCCCTCGAGCGCCGGGTTGCCGCCAACGCCCCCATCGGGATTTGCAGCCGCGGGCCGTGGCGCAGGCGGTGACAGGGGTGCGGCTCGTTCCGCTTGCGCCACCATCCGGCCGGCCGCGAAGGCAACCAGAAAGATCGCCAGACCGACGCCAAATGCGATCCAAAGCCAGCCTACGAGATCGATGCTGCCGATGAAGCCCGCAACAAAAATGGACCCGACCGCGCCGCCGCTCACCCCGCCGAGACCGACCATGCCGTAGAGCCGCTTGGCGGCATCGGGCGTCACGCTGTCGTTGAGGAAGGCAAAAAAGGTCGCGACCATCAAGGTCGAGAACAGGTCGCCGAAGAGGTAGAAGCTCCAGACCGTGAAATGACCCGGATCTTCGACGACCAGCGTGTAGGCGACGTAGCTCACCAGGAAAAATGCTGTGAAGATGAAGGTCAACTGCTGCCGGCGATAGCGGTTGGCCAGCCAGGAAAACACCACGACAGCGGCAAAGGCCACGACCATGTTCAGACTTTTGGCAAGCAACTCGGCCTGGGAAGCCAGCATCTGCCATCCGAGGAGGTCGAAGCCGCTCTGATCGTAGTGCTCGATAAACAGCGACTTCTTAAGTGGCTTGAGGATCCAGAAGCTGGTGATGACCAGGAAGAAGTAGCTGAACATGAGGAGTGCGAAAGGTAGCTCCGAACGCTCGACGGTAAAGACCGCCTTTAAGGGACCGCGCGTCGTCATCGGCACATCCCGTCGCTAAATGAAGGGCCCAACCAGCTCCCGTCCTGCGGACGCGGCTGCGATTCCTGGACCAACGATTCGCTGTCCATCAGAAGTTCATGCCTATGACCACGCCCTTGAAGTGAGGCCCGATGCTCGGCACCACACCGACCCCGCCCAGCGTGACCATCTGGGTCTCCAAGGGCTCGTCGTTCTGGCGTACCACGGCCCGGCCCACCAGGTGGCCGAGCGCAGCACCGGCCACGACGTCGCTGAACCAATGGGCGTTGCTGCGCAGCCGACTGAGTCCGATCAGTGATGCCAGCGCATACGCCGGAATCCCGACATTCTTCCCGTAATGCGCATCCGCCACGCTCGCGAGGGCAAAAGCATTCGAGGTGTGGCCGGACGGGAACGAATCGTTACCGCTCTTGTTGGGCCGCTCCCGTCCCGCAATCTCCTTGAGTGCCCAGGTGAAGCCGAGATTGACCGTGAAGGCCACGCCCAGGTCGTAGCTCGCGTCGCGGAACCGCTGATCCCCTGAATAACGCCCGCCAATGAACAGGCCCAGGGTGATCAGGCCCAGCCCCGTGGGCCCGAGATTGTCGTCGGCGAACTCCGCGGTGGCGTCATCCTCATCCGCGATTGCGTCGCGCACCTCGTCATCGAGTAGCGTGCTCAGGCCGGTGGCCGCGGCACCGATCAGGAACGGTTTCACGCTTTCCCGCTGGAACACGCCGATAAATCCACGGCCTATGTTCGCCGGCAGGCGCGACATCGTCCTGCGCCCGTCATCGATCTGTTCAGAATCGTTCTCCTCTCCGGGCATCCCGCCCCAGGCACCGGACGGCAGCGCAAGAATTGTCAACAGGATCAACGGTGTGGCTGATACGCAGAGGCGTCGTCTCCGGTGACGCGAGGTGCGAATCCACTCGATCGATATCGACACGAATCAGAAGGTAAACCCGGTACCCACATAGAACCTGAGCTCGTCCTCGTCGCTGTTCTTGGCCAGCTGGGCCGTCAGTTTCATTGGGGTCGCCGGAAACTCTACGACCAGACCGCCGCCATACGATGGGTGCCATTCGCTCGAGTCCTCGCCGTCGATCCACACCCGGCCGGCATCGGCCAGACCCAAAAGCCAGTACCGGCCGGGGAGTAGCCACCCGGCGTCGAACAAATGCACTCTGAGCTCGAGACTGCCGTACAGCGAGCGGTCCCCGGCAAAGCGCTGCGCTTTTAACCCGCGGTTGCTTGACATAGCGCCGATGAAGGCCGCCTCGAACCACGGAAATTCCCCCCATACCTTGCGGCCGCCCAGCCGGGCGGCGATCACGACCCCCTCGCTTTCTCCCAGCCCAAGGGTACCTGAGATCTCCGCATCCAGCGCACCGAAGTCCTCGATGACGTCCAACGTGGCCGGGAAATACGATGCGGAGACGTCGGCAGCCCATCCCGTGCGTCGCTCTGGCTCCGCTTCAGCCTCTTCGGCACTGGGCTCGGGAATAGCGAAGTTCGACACCGTCGACCCCGGCACCACCAATCCCAGCGAATCCCATTCGAGTCTTGCGAACAGGCCAAGCTGCTCAAACTTGCCGCTGCCGTAGGGCTGGGTCTCGTCGATGAGCGTGTCGCTGGAGGTTTCATCGGTCTGCTGGAGATCGAATCCGAAAGCCGCGCGCAGATCATTACTCGGTTTCGTCCAGTTGAGGTTGGGCCGAACGCTCAGCAGGGTCTGGCGGACCCGGTAGAAATTCTCGTCATCGAGCTCGGGAACCCGCGCCGTTTCATTGCCAAATCCGAAGAAATTGAGTTTTTCGAGCCCGTCGGCGCTCAACCGGGTCGCGAACGCCCAGGGTGAATTCCGCCGCCGGAAATCACCGTTGTAGTCGACGGATCCGCGTGAGCGTTTCGTAGAGTAGCGAGCCATGAAAGTCTGGTTGCTATTGTACGGAAACTTGCGAAAGCTCCAACTCGTTCTGGTCACTCCCGCACCCAGGAGCAGCCCCACATCAGGTGTCCACCAAATGAGAGTGGCCGGGCGCGTCCATACTCCGAAGTCCCGCGGCTCGAGCCAGGGATTGATCTGGTCGGGCAGCGGGTTTTCATAAGGCCGCGTGTCCACCCGGGTGCCCTCGCCTTCGGTCACCTCGTTCTGACCCTCGAAATCATGAAAGCGGGTGCGTCCACTGGCGCTGTCGTCCAGTGAATCGTCTCCCGGCCCGCCGATCACATAGACCTTGATCTTGTCTATTGCCGGCCCGTCGGACACGACCTGATCGTCGCCTCCGTGGAGATATATACGCAACTCCCCGGTGTCCTCCGGATCGAAACGCCGGCGGTAATAGGGCTCGGCACCCGGGTCTGCGACGCCCAGCGTGATCTCCACCGCGCCGTCATCGAAGCGGCGGATATGGAGCGATTCGTCCCGGTTGGTGCCCCGGACGCTGACGTCACGCATCAGGTGCCGGTAGTAGCGCTCGATAGCATCCTCCAGGTTGTCACGGCGTTTCTTCAGCCGCTCGGCCAGCGCCTCTCCGTTGATCTCATACCACTCCGGCGGCAGCCGCCGGACCGCGTTGTCGATGACCTCGTCCGTCATCAGCGACTGGATCTCACGGGTCGCCGACATGAATGCCTCCCTGTCCTGATCGATCAGCACCCAGCGATCGATGTCCGCCCCGTTGAAGGCGACGCCCTCCATCCCGGAGATCTTGTCCTTGAATTGAAGCAGCTTGGGGTGCATTCCGCGCGCGGTCGCCATCAGCACGCCCCCGTAGTCGGCAAAGGCCCCGTCCGGGTCTTCGGGAATCGGCCACCATCGCTTCTCCCCGGGGATGCTAGCCCAGCGCCACTGCTTGCTGTGTCGATCCCAGTTGCCCGTCCAGATATCACCTATTCGGTAGCGCAGGAAGGCGTCCGTGTCGACACGCGCCGACGGGTCCTCCAGCCAGCGGAACCACAGATCCTGGGTGGACAGGATCTCGGTGGCGCCCATGAAGCCGGGATTGGTATCGCTGGCCGGCAGCGGATATTCGCCGAATGACCCCAGCCTGCCGGCAAACAGCTCCCTGTATTCCCCCAGGGCGGGATCATCGGGCATCACCACCAGCCGCTGCGGCGGTGTCGCCGGCCAGGGCAGCGCAGCCGACAATCCGTTGTCCACGGGAAAGACCCCCGGATGGGTTGCTGAGGTCCCGTCCTGCACGCGCTCGGCGATTTCTTTGCCCCGCCACGCGGCGGGAAGCAGATCGCTGAGGTCCTTGTCAATCGACCGAAACGTGTAGGCCCGGCCGTCCGCGCCCTTCAGGGCAAGGCCCGGCGTCTGCATTCCCCCGACCCGCCGCACCACGGTCAGACCGCCCGCCTCTTTCTGCATATCCAGGACCTCCGCCTCGATGGGCGTGGTCCACAACTTCCGGTAGTTCTTTCCGAACCAGAACGTGAAGCCGCCCGACTTCTCATATTGCGGTCCCGCGATGACCTCCCGGGTCTCTGCTTGCGTTGCGGTGGTTATGAACAGCGGTAGCACGTAGCACAGCATGGCGAGCGCCATTCCGGAATACCGATATTTTCTGTATGGAGCATGCATTGTCAGGTTTCCTTTTGCGGGAGAGACATCAGAGTGATCTGAGCAACAGGCGCTGCCGATATCCCAATCGGGTAGATGCATTTCCGGATGCTCCGGATGGGCACCGGCGGGAAGAGCAGAAGTGTTACCAGGGTTGCCACTACCGGATTTCAGATGTGCCGTCGTTTATGTGTATCAGGCAGTATATGATCGATGACTTCCCAAAGCTCATCCTGCAACATGAAAAATTCAGCGTAACCAGAGGCCAGGTGCTCGATGCGGCCCTCAAAGCGGGTGCTGCCTTCGGGGTCAGCGGGACGAAACTGAACGACGAAGGCGCGGTTCGCCGGCAGTGTGGGTTTGGATTGGGTTCGCTCGCCCATCAAGTTGGCTCACATTAAGAACTAATCTGCGTTCTCTAAGGCTTTGGGACATAAAGCCTAATATCATCGGCGCGTAAAAATACACCCCTTCGCGTATAATTTCCGATTCGACTGCGTTAAAAACTAATGGACAAAGATCTTAAGAAGGGTAGTCACATGCCCATTCACCAAATTCACTTCGGGCCTTTCTCCATAGAGGACGAACCTATGCGGCTGCAATGCCGAGCGCCCTCGAGCAGACCACCGGAGATATCGATCGCCAGTGTGAATTACTAGCGGCACAAGGCCAGTTCATCGAGGCGATCGGACTTGAGAACTGGCCAGATGGCACACTCACCGGTCACTATCGTTTTCATCACCCCCTGTATCTTGAAGTGGCGCGCGGGCACGGAGCCCGGTCTCTGGAACTGCGCACTGCGCTGGGTCTTTGCAGGATTTGGGTAAGTCAGGGTCAACCGGACGAAGCGCGAAAACTCCTTGAACCTCTCTACGCCTCGTTTTCTGAAGGCCTGGAAACTGAAGATCTCCAGGCCGCCAGGTCCGTGCTGGATGAACTGGCGTAGCATCTGCAGATGAGCATCAGTCTACCCACTGTAATACGTCCCGGATAACGCTCCAGCGCGGCTTCGGCGGCTTGGCGTCCCTCCCAAGAATCCAGCGATCGTACAACTGTTTCACCGTGCCGTCGCGCTGCACGTACATGACCCAGTGATCCATGAATTCGTCCATTCGTGCATCGTCGCTGCTGTATGGGTACACCAGCGGCCAACTCACATCACCACCGGCCGGCGTGACCACCTGGTACCTCGGGTACAGCAGGGTCCAGGCGGAACCGCCCTCGGCACTCGTGATGAGGGCGTCCACGCCCTTGCCCGCGCCTTTCTGTTCGAAGAAATCCCGATAGGAGTCGAGCACGACGAGGTCGGCTTCAGGTGCGCGGGCTTTGAGGTCACTGCGGGCCTGGTCCAGCGGATAAGCAAAATCCCGCTGCAAACCGAAGATGATTGGTCCGAGAGACCGGATCGTGTCGAATGTGGCAAAGTCAGTGTCACGGTGATCCGGCACAACGAGGCCCAGGGTCACGAATAGATAGGGATCGGATATGTTCAGTTGTTCGGCACGAACTATGTTGCCCGGAATCCCCGCCATGGCGATGTCGAAGTGATCGAGCCGCAACTGTTGAGCGAGGGTTTGGAACTCAAAAGGCACGAACTCGATGTGGACCCCGAGATCCAGAGCCAGCGCATGGGCCATGCCGATGTCGAAGCCGACGAGATTGCCGGCCTGGTTGAAGTAGGAGTACGGTAGCTGGTCCCGGTGAATACCGATGCGTACGACACCTCGCTGTCTGATTCTGTCCAGGGGTGACTGGCCGGCGGCGATCGGAACGGGATTGGGTGCGACCGCAACGACGACCGAGGGTGCCTGACGGGTGAGCAGTTCCATCGATGCCAGGGTTTGGCCCTTGCTATACGCGTCTTCGAACACCAGGCCGTTGTATGTCGAGAGGCCGGAGACAGACGCCAGAGCGATCACGACAGTACCCAGGATTACCATAATCAACCTGCGCCATTGGATGCGAACAAGCCCTGCAACCGCGCAGGCAACCAGTGTAGAGAGCGCAAATATATCGATCGCTCCGAGGGCGTCGCTCAATCGTCCGCAGTAAATACCGGTCAGCAGGAACAATTGAAACATGTCCGAAGGCAGTTTCATGTAGTCCAGAAGGAAGGGCATGGCCACCACCACGTTGCCGAAGTAAGTGAGGATGCCCACGGGCATGAACGAGACGAAATCGGCGGAGTCCATCGGCGTCCCGACGAACCAGGCCGTAAACGGGATGAACAGCAGGCTTATCAGTTTGCCGGTGCCTGGGAACGGATAAGCGATCGGAACAAGGACTTTCGCGGTGGCCGTGGCCGCTTCGTTTTCAATCTCATACTCTTTAAACAGCGCGTTGAGGCGTTCAAAGACCAATGGCAGCACGATGAACACACTGCCCGCAGCAAACGCAAGTACAACGGCCGGCCATACCGCCTTGATGACATCCTGATAACGGAACGGTGTGAGGCTGATAACGACACCAGGCAGCACCCAGCAGCCCAGCAGCAGGACCGCGATGGTGTATCCACTGAAGTAGCCCTGCAGCCGCCCGAGCTCTTCGAATGTAATCGTTCCGGCGGTGCTGGCGGTCATGGCGAACACACCAACCGGGGTCAGCTTGATCACGAAATGGATGACCCGCTGCATGGCATCGGAAAAGACATCGATGGGCTTGAGCAGATCCTGTTTGTTTCGGACTGTGATCAGGGCGACGCCCAGGACAATGCAAAATACGACAATAGCTGGAACCCGGTTCTCTGCCAGTGAGCCGAAAATGTTCCGAGAGATGAAGATATCGATATGCTGGATAGGCTCGGTGGTCGAAATGAGGCTCGAGCTGTAGAACGATGCAGACTCGAATTCGGGGAAAGAGTTCATCAGCGCGATAATCGTGGCAGTGATGATCACCCACATACCCAGCAATACGAGGACGGCGTACTTTGCTATCTGCAGGGCCTGATCCATGGAAAGCCTGCCCACGCCACTGATCAGCGACAGGACGATGTAGGGCAGAACCATCATCTGCAGCAGCCCGACATAGACGTCGCCAATGACGCCGAATCCTTCGGCGTATTCACCGAGAAATACGCCGCAGCCGACCCCCGTCAGAAGCGCTACGAGGACCTGCTGGCCTATACTTAGGCGATGCGGGAGTTTCACGCTATTTCCAGTGGTATCGGAAGTGGTTTTCATTTCTTAGTAGATGAATCCCACATGCCTTAGCGCTCACACCTCCTGTCGAGCCACCTCGACCGGCAATTGAGTCTTCGCCATGCGTTTCGTCAGTGTGTACACATGCCGCAGCTCCTCGATAAAGGTCATCAGCAGACGGACTTTTTGCAGGTACTTCGGATCATCGGTGCGCAGGCGGTCGGCATGGCGCTCGAAGAGTCGATCGGCAAAGTCCCGAATGTCGTCCTTTAGCAGCAGCACGTCTTGTGCTGCCCGCTGGTCGTTGTGCCCAACGGCTCTTACTGCCAGCTCGACACCACGCCTCACGCTATCCCACAGGCCTTGAAACATCTCTGCGGTCGCCTCGCTGGGCGCCTCGAGCTCGCCATCGTAGTAGCTCTTGGCTACCTCGACCATGTCGGTTTCCACGACATCGGAGACGCTCTCGAGGTTCATCAAAGCGGCCAGCAGCGCCTTGTGAGTCGAGCCTTCATCCTCGGTCAACAGGCCTCGGCGGATCTGGTCGAGATACTTCGTGATCTCGGTCACCAGAATATCCACCTCATTGTCGCGACGCGCCACGTTGTCCAGTTCATCTTTGTCTTTATTCGCGAGTGCTTCGCGAAACGCGTCCATCATTTCTAACGTGATGAGGCCGGCTCGTTCGATTTCGCGTCGTGCATTTTCAAGCGCGATCGACGGCACCTCGATCGCTGCTTCATCGAGGAACTCCGACTCGATGATCACGCCTTCGGGTGCGGCGCGCTCCGGAACCAGTTTCTCCGCCAAACGTGCGAACCACGTAGTAAAGCCGATGAACAACAGGGTATTGATCACGTTGAACAGGGTGTTGGCATTGGCGATCTGACGCGGTACTTCCGCAGCGAGCCTTGCCGTGCCTTCCAGTTCTGATACGGCAGGCGATATCGTTATCGCAATGTCGGCAAGAACGGTCAGGAAGGGCAGCCACACCAGCACGCCGGCTATGTTGAAAGCAACGTGCACGACCGCAGCGCGCACCGCCTCGGTGGGTTTGCCGAGGGCGGCAAGCAAGGCGGTGGCGCAGGTCCCGATATTGGCGCCAAGCGCAAGCGCGATCCCTGCCGGTAGTGACAGCAAACCCTCGCTCGCCATCGCAATGGCGATTCCGACGGTCGCCGCGGATGACTGCACAAGAGCGGTGAATACCGCTCCGGCAAGTATACCGAACAAGGGTCTCTCCATGCCCGCAAGGAGCTCCAGGAATGGTTCGTAGGTTCGCAGGGGCTTCATCCCTTCGCTCATCAAGCCCATGCCGTAGAACACCAGCCCCAGTCCCATGATCATCATGCCGAAGTACTTCGGCCGGTCGCTCTTACTGCCGAAGAACATGAAGAACCCAACGGCAACGGGGATCAGAGCATAGGCCGAGAGATTGAAGGCGAGGAGCTGTGCAGTGACGGTGCTGCCGATGTTCGCTCCCATGATCACGCCCACCGACTGCGCGAGCGTCATCACCCCCGCGGTCACGAATCCCACGACCAGCACGGTCGTGACGGAGGAGGAGTTCAGCACGCCGGTGACAAAGGCCCCGGAAATGGCGCCCATGAAGCGGTTCACGGTCAGCTTTTGCAGGACATCGCGGAGCGTGTTCCCGGCGGCCTTCTTGAGCCCCTCCGACAGTACATCCAGCCCTGCAAGAAAAAGAGCCAGCCCGCCAAACAATCCCATGCTTAGTTGCAACCAATCGACGGTATTGGTGTCAGCGGAGGTTTGCTGTGCAAAGGTCGTGGAGACGATAACCAACCCAATTGCAAGCGACGCGTAGGGGAAGACCCGAAACGCCAGAGTACCTGTCGCAGAAGCTGTTGTTATCATGTTTCTAATCTCTATTGTGGGTTGAGAAATAACGAGCCTTCAGGTGGCGGAATACGCGGGCGCTGCACCGAATGTCAAACAAGCCAGCGACTGATGACTCCGATAAAAAATTTGATGATACCAGCATTGAGGATGTCGATGAAAAATGCACCCACCAACGGCACCACCAGGAATGCTTTCGGCGAGGGGCTGAACCGGGAGGTGACCGCGTTCATGTTGGCGATGGCCACCGGCGTCGCGCCCAGGCCGAGGCCGACGAACCCGGAGGCAATGACCGCGGCATCGTAATCCTTGCCCATGATCCGAAAAGTGATGAACGTGGCAAAAATGGTGATCACCATGACCTGGATGATCAACACGATCAGAATCGGACCCGCGGCGCCGGCGAGGGTCCACAGCTGCATGCTCATCAGACTCATGCTCAAAAACAGCGCCAGACTGACTTCACCGATCTTGTCGATGGTCACGAGATTCACGGGACGGTTCGCCACCTCTACGAAGTTAGTAATCAAGATGCCGACGAACATCGAGGTCAGGAAACCAGGCAGCAGGACGCCCTTGGCAAACAACAACCTGTTGACGATGTCACCCGCACCCACGCAGATCGCCAGCAGTAATATCGCGCGCAGAATGTTATACAGCGAAGCGGCCTCACCGGTGGTGGCCTCATCCGATTCGGAGGGACCGGATTCCTCCCCCTGAGCGCTGGCTTCCAGATTGTGCCGTTGAATCAGGCGGCGTGCGATCGGTCCGCCGGTGACGCCGCCGGCGATCAATCCGAAGGTCGCGAACGCGATACCGATGGCGCCCGCGCCCGCCAGACCTGCCGCTTCCGCCTCCGCGCCCCAGGCGATGGCGGTCCCGTGGCCACCGGCAAACGACACGCTGCCGCCAAGCAGCCCATACCCCGGGTGGGCCCCGAGCATCATCGCCAGCGCGACGCCAGTCGCATCCTGCACCAGTAAAAAGACCGCGGCGACAATAACCAGCGCGAGCAGCGACTTGCCGCCGGCCTTCAGGACGCTCAGCTTGGCGGACAACCCGATAGTGCTGAAGAACAGCAGAAGCAGCAGATCCCGGATCTGCAAGTCGAAGCGGATCTCAATGCCGCCATACACATAGATCAGCGCGACGATGGTGCTGCATATCAATCCGCCGGTCACCGCAGGGGGAATATAATAATCACGCAGAAACCGCACCTTGCTCGTCACGTACATGCCAAAAAACTGCACGATGACGGCAAGGATCACCACATCGACGGGTTGGGCTTGCCACAGGGCCGCTTCAGTTTCCACCATTACTCGCCTTAGTCGTTGACGTGTTTCGCCTGGCCCTTTCGCGCTGAACGACGAGCCATGCTATCCGGGATTTGGTTACTGTTCCGGCGGCGTATACGGATCCGGAGTTCCGGGTTTTATCGGCGGATTGGCTCTTAGCGAGACCACGTGCGCCCCCAGCTGCCCCAGGGCAGCCTTCGGTACCCAGGTCTCCGGGAAGATCACGTTCTGCTGCTCCTTCAGGTTCACCTTCCAGTTGCGCCACTTCACGCCCCAGACGTCGTTGCCCATGTAGACGATCAGCCCCTCGCGATTGGATTTCTCCTGCTTGCCCAGTAGGAAATCGGTCTGGTCCACGCCGTCGATAATGCGGTCGTCCGGCACCTTGCCGCCGGTACTTTTTTGGTTGCATTAGTTGATCTTTTCGGCCCGTTTCGCGGTCCAGGTTTTCCCCAGACGATCAAAGTCCGGTCCATAGAACCTGAAGCCCAGCCAGAAATCGCTCTCGGTCGTCGGTATCCAGTTGGCTTCATAGCCCTCAGGTGCGACCGGACCGAAGAACACATCGATGGAACCATCTTTATTGTAATTCAGCTTCTTATTGAGCGAGCTGATCGCGTATTTTCTCAAGGGGTTGTCAATCATCGCTGCGGTTTCAGCGTTATAAATAATCACCGACCAGAAGCTCTTCGCAGGCACGTCGGCCGGCAGGTGCAGCTTGTAGTTCACACCGGACAGCAGGGGATTGTCGTCAGCATCTTTAAATGAAAGGTAGTAGATGCTTGAGGTTCCCATGTTCTGCGGCGGCCAAATCGCCAACGCAAAATAGGCAGCGCGTCTGTTGACCTCAATATAATCGTCCTTTGTGAAATCCGGGTCCCATGGATCCGTTTTTCCAACAAATGCAAGCCAGTTTTCCAGGTATCCTTCAGGCCAGGATTCTGTCATGTTCTGCTTGGCAGTCATCCA
>Ga0255047_10000787_pt1 | contig 25540 bp, 37 predicted proteins | sample JV7_2_1_MG_FD_183640 | JGI IMG/M metagenome (GOLD analysis project Ga0255047, IMG submission 183640) | Seawater microbial communities from Jervis Inlet, British Columbia, Canada - JV7_2_1 | ecosystem: Environmental > Aquatic > Marine > Inlet | place: Canada: British Columbia | collected 2016-10-06 | reverse complement strand
TCCACCCCCTTGCCTCGTAATAGGAAATAAACTTGCTTACATTAATTCCGTTATTTCGCTCAACACAGTATGTTTGAACATCAGTCTGTAAAGGAGGAATTTTCTTTTTGGCTATATTCTTTTCTTTCTTATCTTTCTTATCTTTATTGATTGTGTCCACGTGCTGTCCGTCCGCTGTCCGCTTGCTGTCCACATTTTGGTAGTCATTGTACTTAACTATTGTAATTAAACGCTTTCTGCTGTCTTTTTGTTGTTCAATCTGACCACGATCCTCAAACTCTTTTAAATAACGCTCTATCGTTGAAGGACTTATGCCTGTTCGCTCCGACAACGAGTTTCGACCCGTTATAAACTGTCCAACATCTAATCTAATCGTCTCGCCTGAGAATATAAACTCTTTTTGCTTGTGGCTTGCGAGAAGGAGGAGGGTTATCCAAAGCCATGCCCTCTTTGGATCGTTTGTGGCGTACCAATCATCGATAGATCGATGAAGTTTTATCCAACCATTTCCCATGATCTGAAAGAAAGGCTCATCCGAGTTGGAAGCGACACCAAGACCCTGGAAGGGAATTGTGTCCTCAGATGAGCCGTTAGTTTTAATTTGAATTGTCTCGGTACCGCTTCCATTACTAGACATTATAGATCGCCCCCAACCATTGTGTCAACTTGTTTTTTCTTTTTCTACAAACGCCTGCCAATCGAGATTTCCCGTATCTTTGTCTCGTCGATAATAATAAGCATTATCAGACTTGGCTTGTCCTAGAGTTAAGCTCCCTTTACATTTATTACAGGACACCTTTACATACTTATACTTGTCTTCTTTAGTCTCATAAGCTATTAGTTTTAAGAATGATGTATGACAAAGCCCACACTCTTTAATGTCATAAATACTTACCTTCTGACTTTCCATGATGCATTCCCATAGGTCTGCACCGTCAAATGAAAAGTTGTACTGATTCTCACCAATGATTTTAGTTAGTCCTAGTCTCATCTTCCCTCCTTCGCTTGATACATCTTTTGTTCTACTCTCCATTTAGAATCGCCGGAGAAGTCCTGTTGTCGAGGCTTACGACGACTCGGTTCTGTCTTACCTTGATGATGTGAGCACCATCCGTTTTCTAATACCGGTGATGATCCGCACTCAAGGGCATAGCTTGTATAGAATGTGCAGAAATCAGACATTTTTATTTAGGCTCCTCATCCCTTCAAACTTATTCTGTAATCCGTGAAATTTAGCAGCTAACTCAGCTACCTTAATTGACTGCGCTTGTATGCCTTCAAAATAAATCTTATACCCTGCTGAGGCATGAGCCTTTGTTTCCTTCTCGACATTCGTTCCTTCATGCTTAAGTTTCTCTAGAGCAATAGAGTTCTTCTTCATGTCTTCCATGAACTCAAGAATAGCCCTTTGCTCTAAGAAAGCAAACTCAGCTTTTTCAATCTCGTCCGGTAAAGTCTCTAGATTATTTCTAACGTCTTGAATTTCCATTCATCACCTCCGTCTCATTACATTTATCACGAAAATTACAGTAGTTACATTCCATATGCTTCTGTTTTGTTTTATTAAAATAAAGTCTAGGCTCGGCTTTTGGTAATTCTTTTGACTCCCAAAAACCGCTCAAGACCTTAAACTCGTTATCAATCTTCATCTTCCACCAATCGTTCAACACTAATGGAAATTCTGCTATCCTTAGATCGTCCTTAGAGACATATACCATTCTAACGAATTCCTTATTTAGTAGCAAGGCATAAGTCATAACTTGAAAGACATGATCTGACTTCTCTTTCTCAATATCATAGCCATTCTCGTCGAGGTATTTAAAACCATACGAGTGCATAGACTTCACATCGATAACCTCATTCTCTAGAACTATATCAGCAAAGCCTAACACATCGTCTGACTCAACCTTCTGCTCAATCTTGGCCTCTGGAAATTGCTTAACAATTAAGTCCTGAATAAACTCGTGAAAGAAGTTACCGACCTTAAACACTCTTAAGGTTCTGGCATCGGGTAAATTAGTCTTTGGCTCATCTAAACGGTTCCAATATTGTTTACGATAACAACCGCCTAAAGAAGAAGGACTCCACTTACCCGATCTCTTCCGGCCTTTTCTTGACTCTTGTTCAGATAATAACTCGTCGTTAATTACCTTCTGTAACGATAGGTTCTCGTTCTTCTTGACTTTCATCTGCTTCCTCCTTTCCGCATCCATCACACATTCTCTCATGAGCGTTAAATATCGAAAAGTCCTCTATCTTATGTGTGCATAAACAATAATCACATTGTGCATAGTTTAGTTGAGCATATTCATCTTCTACCTGTGCTGAATACTCTTCGTCTTCTCTCTCTTGCCTGGTTACTCTACGCATGGAAACCTCCTTTTTCAATGACCTCATCTACTGTTGGCATATGGTCATCGATTGAGTTAACGTAATCGCATAAGTCCCTTATTGCCACAAAAGCCTCACACTTACTGCTTCCGTCTTCTACTGGATGATGAACCCAGTACTCTACCTCTGTCCCACATTTAAGGGAACCGAAACAGTTAAAGTTGACATAAATGGAAACATCCTGACCTGGAAATATTCTCTGTAATCTTTTTAATAAGCCCATTATGACCATCATTGTACCCTCACCGGTTTAGGATTTCTAATGTAGAATTCAACATTGGATATGAAATTTCTATTGAGCGAATGAGCATCTGCCGGACACCACCTTGCTCCAAAATGCTGAAGGAAAGTTCTTCCATCATCAGCCGAGCGACCCTCATACCTAGCAACACCGTTTCTAATTGAATTGACTGTAATCTGTCTGGCGTAATCATGGTTGCCTCCTGTATCAATGGATTTAACGCCGTAAGGGTAACGCTTGCTATTTTCAGCCCAAAAAATGGCATCTGCCATGATGTTGACTTGGGCTTCGTTGATAGGCATAAAGTCGCTTAAACCACCCTCTGAGAGCTTAATTTGACCTAAATTCAAGGGGTATGGGACATTTTCTGCCACTGCTGGCTTCAAGTCATTACAGCTTAAAGCCAAGAAGACCAACAGCACTATCAGAGAACAAGCGATAGATGCGATAGTGTACTGCTTGATGTGTTCGTAGTCTGTCATTTTGAACCTCCGATAGGCACATAATGACTGTTGTGCCACTCTTCTGCCCACTCTATAATGGTGCAGGGATCTTGATCCACTAGCCAATCATTGTAAGAATCAGCCATTTCATCATCAAGCCCACCGTACATACTTGCGAACTTCTCTTCTATAAACTCTTCAAACTTCATGCTACACCTCCATAAATAAAGCCCCTACAGACGGCAGGTCTAATACCCAGGGAATCGAAGGGTAAAAGATCGTCTAATAGGGGCTGATTTTTAAAATAAAAAATGATCCCCGAATTTGTTGCTTCTGCCAAAGCGTTTTTTATCATGTTGCTTTACCTCGTTGTACCTACTTAAAATTATATAATATTTTCATCGGTTGTAAACCTTTTTTATTTCTTTTCTGTTGCCGTAAGTCTTTTAGTTCCATAGGCTTACAATATGAGAGAAAAATAGTTTGAAGAAATTATTTAATTAAAACTTTCGCTTAAAAAATATGCACCATTTCATCCGTGTCTCAGCCCATGTCTTTTTCAGTATTCCTATCCGCCATTTTCTAAACCAATTTTTAATTCCCACTGTAATGTCCCAAATATTTAACTTTGTCCGTTGAAGTTTCCATTAGTCTGTTTAACTCCCCAGGATTTGGATAAGTGGGTATGTTCCATCCGATTTTATTTAAGTAATACGCCACATTCTGAGAGCAATACTTTCCCTGCCCGCCAAACCTTCTATTCCACTTTCCTGGTAATGCCTGAGTCAAGATTCCTAACCAGTTGTACCGAAGTGCCCATTTAGACTTCTTTAGATCTTGATCAACTAATAGCTTTAAATATATGGCCTCTTCCTCTGTAACTATCATCTGGTAAAACTTCATCCGGCTTAGTCTTTTCATATATCTCGATAATGGGACTTCACTAAACATGTTTCCCTGACTCTGAAAGCATTCAGATCTTAACATAAACATCACGTGATTCCAAGGGCTTTTAGTCCGCCACTTGGTCAAGAAAGAAAATAGTCCAGACGTACAGTCAGAGAATACTATTAAGGGAAGATCACTGACTGGAATCTCTCTCGGATCGATATATCTTATCTTATTCATTCTTAAACTCTCTTAGAAGCTCAACCTCACAGTTCTTACACTCAATCGTTGCCAGACTCTTCTTGATAGACTCACCCTTCATTTTAACTGAAAACTTCTTATGCGTTGCACAGCCGGTAATACAAATCAATACTAGTAGTATAGGAATGTATTTTTTCATTTCTTCTTCCCCCTTGACTTTTCGGTTAAATGCTGTCTTCTAATATACCTCTTTATAACATCAATCCTTTTACCTAGCTTTCCGTTCATCTCTAGCATCTTGTGTAATTTGTCATCCATCGCCACGTAAACCGTCTCTATCTCGATTAACTCTTCATGTATCTTTTCAAAGTTTGTCATTATCTCACCCCGATATGTTAGATACTTTTGATGTTCCTTGACTAATCTTATACCTGCCCCAGCCTTTACAGCTTTTACAAATGAACCTTTGGAACTTCGACTGAGGAGTATACGCTACCCCTCTTTTCTCTAACTTCTCTGATCCACACTTTTGACATTTCGGAACTCCACCCAAATCATCAAGAGTTGTATTCGGATGCCTATTCATCCAAGGACGCATCTTTTTATAAACCTTCTCTAACAAAACAACGTCCTGCTTACAGTAATCAACCATATGCTTCCACGCTTCTTTCTTACCTGCTAAACAATCTTTCCACAAATCAAACCCGCCCGTCGGGGTTTTCCTTCCCGCCTTTAAATAAACACCTAAGTCGTCAAGTCTGTTGGATGTAAAAAAGAAGTTGTTTCTAGCCTCTAGGAGAGTGTCGATCATCTTATACGGAGATGGCGGGTTCATCCCACTTCTTATAAATCTTGCGTTAGCTTTGCGTCTGTCAAACGATCTGCCGTTATGAGCTATGGCTATATCACACGTATCTAATAATCCCCACAAGGACTTTAAAACCTCTTTATCATTCGTCATGTCCTTCTTATACAAAGGATAGTCAGGTAAGGCCGAGGTCATTACCTTGTCACTATCTAACCATTTCGCTGCCCAACAAAGAACGTACCAGTCATCTTTAATAAACTTCGTGCTTGAGATCTCTTGATATAACCCCCATAGATAACCTATGCTCGGAGCGTTTTCAATATCAAAAAGTAGAATCTTCATTTCATCCTCCTTAGTTTGGGATGGATTACTTTTCTAGCTTTCTCTCTAGCTTCTCTACCAGTTTAATGGTTCTCTCAAGAATGATTGCGTGTTCAATGTTCCTGTTTTCATTAACGTTAATTTTTTCTTTATTCTTACCAACGTCAACCTTAACCTCGTCCACAACCTTTTCTTGACCATCGACCTTTGCTTTGATCGCCCCGTAACCTGCTGTAACAGCAAGCACAGCCGGTACAAGAACGGTTATTGTTCCTACCCAAAAAGCCGGTGTTTTTAAGACTTTCATATTTTACCTTTATTGTAAAATCACATTTCCTTCAAAAATAGAACCACCTTCGACTATCGTCCCTGTTGCTGAGATTCCTCCACCACCCACAGCTATCTTTCCTAAATACGATATTTGTGCATCTGCTGAGTCAGGGTTGCTGGTAGGGACAACTCTTGTGGAACCTAACTCATCATTGCTTATTGAAATATCGGAAGCACCATTACACTCAGTTTCGGTGTTTGATATAGTACATGTTAATAAGGTTGCCCCTGCATCTTGCATGAGAGTATACGCGTAACTATCTCCAGAACTTGGGTCATTATCCAACTTCACATATATATCTGAGATAGTCATCTCACCCATCAAGTTATCACTATTAGTTATGGTACCGGACCAAGTGTTTTGTCCTGCACTTAATATAGAATATTCTGTACTTGAACCATGATGTGCATTATTTGTAGACATGGCTATTACAAATTCACCGTCTGTTGTTGTAGTAAACTGAACACCCCACTCTCCCTGACTAGCCGCTGGTGTACCTGTTACATCAATCTCTAACCAATAATCTTCTCCTGCAACAACCGCCTGTGTATCAGTATCACTGTTACATTCAGTCTCAGCGTTTGAGATCGTACAATCAACTGACCCGTATTGGAATACTCTTGTAGTCCCAGCACCTGGAGCCGTCTCTACTTTAATGTACATGTTTTCCAATGTTCCTGCCGTTGGGAATCTTACTGAGGTATTAGGAGTTGAACTTGTTACACTTGGTCTTAAGCCGTGCATAGGTGCTCTGACATTTGAGGTTGTCCCTATTGAAGCTCCTGCCGAACCACCCATTATAATTGTTTCTTTACTCGTTGTTGGAGTAAACTTAAGAGACCAATGAGCATCACCTGTTGATACTGGTGCGGATGTTACAGCATTTCGTAGACTTGCGGCTTCATTGGCTGATACCGTTAAAGTAGTCGCAGCAGAATTACAGTTTGTTTCTGCCGCACTTAAAGTACAGGCAAGAGCCGTCGCACCGCCATCTATCATTACTGTATAAACACGAGTATTACCTGTGCCTGGTCCGGTTGTTGCCTCTACCCGCAACTCTGACAATACACCAGCCGTAGGAATAACGGTCCTTCTATTTGTTTCACCTGTTGTCCAGTTTGTCTGGTTTAATGAAGCATTCCCTGCAATAGCCAAATATTCTGTATTTGTCGATTGCTGAGTATCATCAGAACCAGCTACTAAAATCTGTTCTGTCGCAAATGCAGTTGTACTAATCCCTAAGATTAGGAATGTTAAGAAAATCAATTTCCGCATCAGTTAATCCTCTTCCATTTCGCAATTTCGATCTGATGGATGTTTTTAAATTATTCACTCTAGTTGCTTCATTCGCTTCTGCTATTGCCTGTTCTGCTGTATGCTCATTAAACTCATCTATCAGTGTCGTTGCCGTAATCTTGCTTGCTGTATCTTCAGAAAGTCCCTGAAAAACTAAAACATTTTTATCCGCTTTGGGAACAATATTCTCTCCATTCTGAAACGCAATACGGTAACCCATTGAAATAAACATTACCTTTTGGTCCATAGTCCAGCCTGTTTGATCAATCGTTATCCTTCTTTCTTGAGAATAAACTATTGTTGGCAATACCAGTATTAATCCTAGAGCTATTATAAACTTTTTCATAATCACCTCTCTTAGAAACATGCTGTTGTTGAATCTTTTATTCTCAAGTCTACTGAAGATCCGTCACAATAGCAGAACTCATCGGCAGTTGTATTATAAAATAAAGCTCCTTCAGCTAATGTCCCACATGGATCAGCCGTATACCCGTTACCAAATGTAACAGAAGAATTAGTTGTTGCATTACCTATTGTAGTCTTTCCTTCTGCTTCAACCTTAAAAACCTCATCAACTACATTGTCTTTCATTATCAAGAATATACCTTCGGCGTCACCATCGGCTGAAAAGTTTAACTCTAGAAGCTCTGTATCTGCGGCTAACGCTGTATCACCATCAGATATTGTAAAGAATGTTGCCCCATCATGTGAGCTTGTCCATGTATTAGTATTTGACGTAAAGTCCATACTTGCGGTTGTACCAGCATTTCCTATCTCATCATAAGTACCATCATAAGATACTGTGTCTGTGGAAATATTTATACCAGTGCCAGCAGTAATATTTGTTTCGGATAAAGCTATGTTTGTAAAAGTATTATTGTCGCTATCAAAAGAACCGTTAGTTACAACACCAGAGGTAGAAATATCTATACCATCTGATGCTACCGAGAAGTTATCAGCACCATCGCCCAAGACATTAATACCATTGGCTGTGAACGTGTCTGTAATAACTACATTACCATCTGTGACAGCTAGAGCCGTCTGCCCGTCAGCTCCATCAATGGTAAAGAAAACACCCGCCAAACTTGATGTCCATGTGTTAGCCCATGCCCCTGCAAAGGCACTGTTATATGATCCCATTGCGATATTTCCGCTTGTTGTTGGATCACCTATATCGCTCCAGGTTGTACCTCCGCCAGCATTCGCTACCCATGTCAATGTTCCTGTACCGTTTGTCTGTAGAACTTCTGTATTATCCCCGTCGTCAGGTGGTAAGATGTAATCTGTGTCTGCTGCTAGAGTGGGAACTGTAAATGTAGCGTTGTTTGCTCCGTCGTTTGTATCTTCTTGAATTGCTAATATACCTGCTGCTGTTGCACCGTTTCCTATCTTTACGGTTGTGGCTTCTAAGTTTATATCCGCAGCACCCATCTGAATAATCCCATTATCTGCATCATGGAAAAATTCAATATAGTCCGTAGCCACAGCTGCATCACTTGAGTATATTCTTAACGTAGGATTAGCAGTATTTGCTAATGGTTGTCTATCAACATCATTGTCATCAGCAAGCTCCATAATACTTACATATCCAGAGGATGTGTCAGCTCCAACAACAAGGCCAAAATTAAGGCTATCAAGACCAGTAGTATTATATGAAATTTGTGAGTCAGGTAAATTGCCCCACTTCATAGCAACGCCATCTGCCTGAGTATAACCTATTGATGACTGTATACCCGCACCTGATGTTGAGCTAAACTGAATAAGATTAGAAAAGTCTAAATCAATGGTAAAATCTTCTGCTGTGCCACCACTACCAAGACCTGTCATTGCAAGTTTTCCATTAGTAGCATCAAGAGCAACACCTGCCGCACCACCAATGTTTGTTGTATCTGCTATCTGTAAATCACCATCTATAATATCTACACCAATCTGTCCATCAACACCGTTAATAGTAAACATCGTACTGGATAAATCACTCGTCCATGTGTTTGTCCAATTTCCTGTAAAAGATGTGTTGTTGGTTCCCATTGCAATTGCATTGTCTTTTGTGGGATCACCTATTGCACTCCAAGTGGTTGTCCCTCCAGTACCACAGGCTGCAGCACTTGCAGCTTCCACCAAATCTCCGTCAGCATTAAACTCGGCACAAAGACCGTCTCCACCAGCTGTTCCAGTTATTACGGTTCCATCTGAACCGCTTTTTAATGCGGCTGCTATCTCTGTTATAGTATTTACCGAGTCAGCTGAAAGGTTAACTGTCCCTGTGAAAGTAGAAGTGTCGTTGACCAACAAGTTTCCATCTGTAATATCTAGAGCTACCTGACCATTGGCACCATCGAGTGTAAAGAAAGTTCCTGCTAATGAGCTTGTCCATGTAGACGTATTTGCACCTGACATAGCAAAATTGTTTCCAGCCATTGTTATGCTGGTATCTCCTGTTGGATCAAGAATATTGTTTAACTCATGCTCATGTCCTCCTGAGCAAAGAGAACCGCTTGCACAGGCACCAGAAGCATCTTTAACAGTATCACAGATTAAAAATGTCCCAGTAGATTCATACTCACAAACACGCTCATCAGTTAAGGTGCTCACAATCAAGTTTGAATCAACAACGTCGCCATCAGTATTCCATGATGCAATCTCTCCATTTGATCCTGCTGTTCCTGTTGCTAGTGTTCCATCTGCACCAGTCTTTAATGCTGCCGCTATCTCTGTTATAGTGTTTACCGAATCTGCCGAGAGATTAACTGTTCCAGTGAAAGTTGATGTATCATTGACCAATAAATTGCCATCAGATATATTTAAAGCTGTTTGACCATTTACTCCATCAATCTCAAAAAACTGTCCAGAAAGGGTGCTTGTCCACGTATTGGCCCATGCTCCTGTAAATGCACTGTTATTTGTTCCCATTGCGATTGTTCCATCTTTTGTAGGATCGCCAATGGTGCTCCAATTTGTTGTTCCTCCTGTACCACACGCCGCTGCACTTGCCGCTTCTACTAAGTCGCCGTCTGCATTCCATTCAGCACATTTTCCAGCGTCTCCTTTAGTACCAGTAACTACCGTTCCATCAGCTCCACTCTTCAATGCAGTAGCAATCTCAGTTATGGTATTAACTGAGTCAGCAGATAAATTAACTGTACCTGTAAATGTCGAAGTGTCGTTGACTAGTAAATTACCGTCAGTAATGTCTAGAGCTGTCTGACCATTTGCACCGTCAAGAGTAAAGAAGGTTCCCGCTAAAGTTGATGTCCATGTATTCGCCCACGCACCTGTAAATGAAGTATTGTTAGACCCCATCGCTATTGTGCTATTACCGGATGGATCTGTTAGAGCATCCCACGCAGACGAGGAAGCTGTGCCGGCAGATGCCGATAAAGACTGTAAAGCTAACTGCACAGTTTTATCTGATGCGGTAAGTATTCCGGATGGTTCAAATAAGTTGGTATTGGTTTTTATCTGGTAGGCTTTGTCAGTATGCAGTCGTCCGAATCCCTGAGCATACGCCAAAGAAGTAGTTAAAAGAAAACAAATAAGTAAACAGTATTTTTTCACGTCACCCCCAGTAAAGGATTTCCACGACATCTGTGGCAGTCCCTCTAATAAAGACTGTCGGGAGGTCACAATTGTCCATGCTTAGACCAACTCCTGAATTACTCATGTGAACAGATGGTGCAGAGTCCTCAAATGCTATGTCAAAAGTATTGGCACTGTTCTCTCGTAATTTTATCATCCATTTACGTACCCCGTTAACACCTGTTCCAGTGACCTCTTCCCATGTGTCAGTGTTTTGAATCGTATAATTAAGTATTATCGGTGCGTGACCGTGTAATGGTAATCCCACGATTATCTCCTATGTTTTGAATTTGTATCATTGATCTTGACCACCGAATCCACCGCCCAACAATCCAAACTTGCGAAGAGCTAATGCTCCTCCGACTGCTGCACCACCCTGCAGTGCTCTACGCTTCCCTGTTTGAAGAAATCTAAAACTCTCCAAATCCGTTATAATTTGATTAACAGCATCATCTGATCCTAATAAATCTTTTAATCCCTGTTTGATTGTTCCAGTTTTTGCCTTATCTAATCCTTGATCTAACTGTTTAGCAAAAAATTCACTTTCTCCTAAAACAGCATCATCTAACTTTTGTGTTAATAGCTTCTGTTCTAGTGTCCTTCCAGAAACAATATCTTTTGAAGGATTAAGCAACTCAATCCCCAGTTTCTTCTCTAGCTGTGAAATATTGTTCGCTTGTGCCTTTGTTAATTTAAAAGCTTTGTTTAATTGCTGTTCTGTAACTTTGTCCCTAAGGCTTATAGTGTTCTGTAAATTGGCAAAATTATCTCTTGCATCAATGATCCCCTTAAACCCAGATCTTTCTGCATCTTTATGAAATGCATCTGAGAACTGTTTTAATATGCGCCTTTCAGAATCAGACGCTCCTCGCATAGATTTGCTTATAGAATCTCTCCAAAAGATAAACTGTTCTTTGTTTATATCAGCAGGTGTCGCCGTTGCTCTTGTTTGTATTCCCGTCACTCTGTTTTGTTCAAAGAAGTCATCTAAAACACCAAGAGCTTTGTTTCTACTGATAGATTTTGCTAGATCAGTTCTTTCTCCCTGAAGTGTTCTAAATCTTAATGCAGTTAGCTTGTTCTTTGCAAATGCTAACGCACTTCTTGGATTTACATTTGCTTGAATACTATTTAAAGAATTTTCATATAAAGAATCTACTGCTTTCTGTTGACTAGCTAAAGCGTCATCTGCCGTACTTAGTACCCCTTGAACATTCCCACCAGACTGACTGGTAGCTTGTGTTACAACATTTGTGCCACGATTGGCAATATGTTCGACCTGTTCTTTAGGAACTCTCATTTTTCTAATAGCAAACTTCTGAAAATTATCATCAAACTTTTGTAATGACGATTGAAATAAATTATTAAGCTTTGGTGCTAATGTCGTTCTAACAAAGTCAGGCTGTGTTATAGACGCACCATTTCTATCTATTGAGTTCTTAATAGCTCCTGCAAGATTGCTTACACCTTTAGCACCCTTACTAATAAGTCTTCCTGCACCAAATCCTATTGGCCCTGCTGTTGCCCCAAGCGTCGCTTGAAAAGCTCTTTGACGTGGAGCGATAAAATCTCCCTGCTCATTTTCCGGTGTTTGTAATGCACCTGCTGTTCCAAACTTAATAGCATCTCTACCAAGAGTTCTTGCTGTCTGTGCCGCTGGGCTGATGCCTTTTAATGTTGGAGTCGTTATCTTTGGCAATATTAGTTTAGAAAGATGACTGCCGGCTTTCACAGCCACACCTCTTAAGAATCCAGCTATACCAAAAGCACCTTCTGCTACCTTGCCAGTGAATGTTTCTGCTTTTGGGAATATTGCTTCGGCTGCTCTAGGACTGACTTTTTCTAATCCAGCTTTGGGAAGACCACCCAATGCAATATTTATTCCACCTGTTATTGGGCCAATTCCTTCTGTGCGAGTTTTCTCTACCGCTCTTCCAAACTGACTTCCTATAAATTGAGGCAAACTTTCTTCAAAATCCGATTCATTAAATTCGTCCTCAAAATCCTTTAACGTGAACTCATCTGCCACCCTTAATCCTCCTAATTATTTCTTCTTTAGACATATTGGGATTTTGTTTTCTTAATTGCTTCGCTTTCTCTACTTGTTTTCTAGCATCAAGACCCCTGCCAAGACCAGGGCTTGCAACCCTTGCACCTGAAGTTCTGTTTCTCTCAGGTTCTAGTGTTCTTTTAGCAGTTGCAGGAGTTGATAAAATTCCTTCAATAAGTTTTTCTAACTCTGCATTATCTTCTGGTGATAGTGATACAATCTGATCTAACTTACCCGCCAAGTCAAAGTTGGGATCACCGGCAGATAAAGACTCAATCTGATCTGGAGATAAAATACCAAGTTCAAAAGATTTGTTAAGTTTAAAAGTATTCGTAATGCTTTGTGCAATTTTACTTGCAGCAAAATCCGGTGGATCAAACTCTGTTGGTAGCGTTCCTCGTATCATTTCTACGACAGATTTAATTACTCGATTTTGTCCTGTTAAAATACTATTTAAACCAATAGCTGTCTCATCAAGTTGACCAGGAAAAGAAGATGTTCTGCCAAAGCCAGGCACTTTAAGCTTTGTTCCCACCTTACCAAATGCACCTTGAAACAGTCCCAAACCACCTTGCTCTTTTTGTTTTCCTTTTAACTGGCCAACTATCCCGCTAAACAATGCCACAGTTCTTAAATAGTTTCGATTAGCTTTCGTAAATTCATCTGTTAAACCAAACGACTTCTTTACGCTTTCGGCTGTTTCTGTTTCAACTGCTTTTGCTCTTTTAATCCCTTGTTCAGACTTTATCTCGGTCGGAGTAAGACGGGTCCCGCCTAGAAGAGAACTTTCTTGTTTAAACTTCGTAGGAAATAGATCAGATTTGGTAGCTAAAGATTGCTGTGCTTCTATGTCTTGTCTTGAAGGTTGGACTTCTTGTGTTTGAGGAAGTTGACCAAACTTTCCGCCAACATTCTCTTGTTGTTTATCAAAATCCTGAACAACATTTCCAAAACCACCGGCAACTATCGAAGCCCTCGCTGCTTCAGAATTACCTGCCTTTTCTAGGGCATCTGCAACTTTAAATGTATTTAAAAATTGTGTAAGAGGATTTTTCTGTTGAATATCAAATTTGAATTGTGCAAGGTCTTTTGCTTCTTTAGCTCTAAACTTTGCGACCTCTAACTGTTGTTGAAACTCTTGTTTCTGAGAAAGTTGTTCCTGCTGAAACTCTTTCTGTTGCTGTTTCTGCTTTAATATCTGCTCATTAAAGAAGTCACTAGGAGGTTTTACTGTAAATTCTGAACCTACGAATCTGCCCATTATATTGCTCCTTGATTATATAAATCTACTTGTGTTACCACCTAATATCTCACTTTGAGTCTGTCCACCAAACTTTGATCCAAAAAGACCTGTCCCTGCAACGTTCCCTTGAGAGATTGGAAATACTGGTTGTGCCTGTCCTACACTTTGACGCTGAGATGATCCAACTGGCCCTCCGAAGAGTCCACCTTGAGTTGCACCACCAAGCCCCCCACCCAGTGCTCCTTCTAATCCGCCACCAGACAACCCGCCACCCAATGCTCCACCAGCAGCAGCTCCAAACGGGCCAAACAATGCACCGCCAGCTAAACCGCCAATAGTGCCTATAGTTTTTGAAAAGGCTTGTTTTCTATTAAACTCATTTAACGCATTTTGAAATTCTGCCTCTGCTTTAGCTAGTCCTGTTTGAAAATCAAAATTACCTTGTTGCCTAGACTGTTGTCCTCCAAGCTGTGCTTGTGGGCCCAAGTCATTAATAGGGTTTATCCCTAGCCTTGCATTTAGGTTTCCAACAGCTCTTTGCTCTGCCAGTCCTCTTAAAAACTCGCCTACCTGTATCTGTGCGTCTTGCTCTGCTCTACCGATTAACTCTGGCCCTATTGCAGTACCTTGCAGTCCACGCTGAGACAGTAATTGATTTGTCGATCTCTCAAATGTCCCTGCTTCACCTTCTGGAAACAACTGCTTAAACTGTTCATGGGCTAACGCTTCTTCAAGACTCGTAGGTTGAAAACCCTCAAAGAACGCTGTTGTAGACTCAGGAGTTGATATATCTCCTAACGCACCCTCCCTCGCACCTGTCGCTAAAGGAAAGTTCTCTTGATTAAACGCTAGTGATTGCTGAAATAACTCTGATGCCGTAGGTAGCTTAGGTGCTGCTGGTATGTTTATCTGTGGCGTCTTAGGTCTGCTCATTTCTTCCTCCTGAAATATTCCTTATCAAATAATCTTGATAATTTGTACCCTCTCTTCATATTGTTCCAATATACGTATTTCGTATTTTCAGAAAGTTCGTTATTTAAAATCTCTTGTGATAAATCTAAGATGATCTTTCTTTCCCCAAACTTTGTTTTGTATTCTTCGTGAATCCATAAGTCGTCTATATATATGTGATCCTTAACTATATCGCCATCCCTTAATCCGTCTTCATTAACTAGCTCCCAACATATATATGCGTAAACATATCCGTCTTTATTCTCAAGGTGACAAATCATTTTTGTTTACCAAGATATTTTTACGATACCTACTCCACCTGCACCACCTGTATTGCTCGCTGCATCTGCTCCTCCACCACCACCACCGAACGTTCCTGCTGACCCACCTCCCGCTGACCCGCCTGCACCGCCTTGACCTAACATTGAACCACCACCACCGCCTCCGTCGCCACCACCTTTATTAGCCCCTGCACCACCTACCTCACAAGAAGTACCTGCCGCCGGTGCTGCTCCTGCATCTTTCGTAGTTGTTCCTCCTGCCCCACCAACTCCGCCTCCACCAATTCCACTACCTAAAGAACCACCTGCTGCTGTTATATCTAATCCTCCTGTGTCAAAGGCTGTCTCCGCTCCTGCTGTCCCATCTCCTCCTGAAGTATTCCCGCCTATTCCAGCAGCTCCAATATCTATCACATATCCTGTATTCTCTGTTGTTGTAAACATAAATTCACATCCTGCACCACCACCTCCACCGCCACCGGGATTTGCACCATCAGCACCACCACCGCCTCCGCCACCGCCTACCATCGCTACATGAATCTGTGTAACACCTCCTGGTGATGTCCAAGTTCCGTCTACTGTGATAATCGAAGAAAACTGTAATGTGTCAGACGTAATCGGTGCATTTAAAAAAGCTACTTTATTACTTGTATTATTCCAATATAAAAGACCGTCTCTACCAGGGTCAACTAACGCTGTATCTGTGCCACCGTTAATTAAAGGCAACTCACCTGTCACCGCTGAAGCTAACTCTAGTTGTGCCCACTCAGGATCGTCTCCGACACCTCTAGTCACTAACGGATAATGATTCGGTCCTGCATCTCTTAACACAAAGTCTGTACCATCGTGATAGACTATCTGTCCTTGTGCTACCGTACCTTTAAAAACTACTACCGAGTTAAACTGTGTGCCGTCGTCGTAGTGAAGCGTTCCGTCTGTCGTTAAGAACACGACTCTTCCTACGATTCCTGCGGCTGGTAAAGAACCTAAAATCTCGACAAATCTGAACCCTGACACATTGACATTCTCATTATCTAAATCACCGTTAAGCGTGTTTCGTATATTGTTAAAGTTACCGTTTAGATTCGTATCAGTAAGTGTGCTAGTAGGTCCGTAAAGAAAGAACGTCTCAACTGTACCTGCGTAGGCTTTTACAGTAGTTAATGTAAGAAACAACATAGCTATAATTAGCTTTTTCAATTCTCTCGTCTCCACTTCTTTGGTCTGGCAAAAATCGTAGCCCGTCTAAACTTGACCTGTTGACTTAAACCGCACTGTCTTATTCGTATCTGTATTCGCCTGAACTCGTTCTTACTTTGTATCTGAAAAGTCTTTCTTGAAACCCCACCATTTCCTATCGTTGCTGGAAGTGTTACTGGTAAAGTTAAAGAATTTCCTGCTAGATTAACAGAGCCTACAGAAGCCCATCCGTTCTGATCAACATTGACATAGACGATTGCGTCATAGTTTCCCGTAGGCTCAAACTCAACCTCGATTGCGTCTGGCATTTTAAAATTCTCAGGCCCGACACCTTCTTGATTTGTAAAGTCGATCTCTCTCGATAAATATTCAAAACAAATAGGTTGGTCTGGATTAGCACTGTTTATGTTGGACGGTCCGATAACAAAGTCACCTGTGTTATTAGCGAAAGCTTCCATTACACGTCCGTCATTTGCATCTGTGAAGAAAAGTCTTTCATCAAAGATCAACCAGTTTGTCGGGTACCAACCGTCTATTCGATACCAACCGTTTATCAAGAAGTCAAAAACAAAGACTGTATTGTTGACCGCAGATGTTCCTGTCGGAATAGCAATGATATACTTATTATCAAAGAGTATCGCTGCTGCTTTCTGAATCTTTGATTGATTGATTACTAGAGAACCAGTACCGTCAAACACGTCCTGTATTGGATCAGAAACTCTGTCTACTAGAATCTTGTCAAACTCTGATCTTGCAAGACTTCTAACAGCTATCGGATTGCTTGATAAAAACCAATGATCGTTACCAATGTTAACCACAGATCGTGGAGCGATTAAACCAATCGTCTTTGAGATAGGTTGTACTGTCCAGCCACTATCAGCATCTAAAGGATCAGACGTTGAAGTTGTATCTAAAAGAAAGACGCTTCGTTCTTTATAAACAATAACCTCATCTATCCTAAACGGTTCTAGCCATTGAATTGCCTGACCGTCTCCGGTGTTTATCTTGATGATGTCTGTTGCTGAGAAGACTGTAGGAACTAAGTTGTTTGAAAAGTATACCCAATCAAGTTGTGTCGGCTCTCCTGCTAGAAAAAGATAGTTTTTAAGCCATGCTCCATACTTTGCCTTGGGAGGTGAGGTAGGATATGTTCCTCCAGCGTTGTAAACTGTTCCATCCCACCAAGAGGTGTTGTCCTGTCCATTCAAAACAAACAAAACCTTGTCAGCTTGAACAAACTGAGTGTCTTGTCCTTCGGTTAAGTCTTTGCTTGAGTTTTCAATTCTCCACTGTGTATCTGTCGAGAGTGCAGAGATAACGCTAGCTCTTGATGCAGCTACTAGATAAGACGTAGCCATATCAGGATCAAATCTTCCTAATCCACGAAAGAACGTGCTGCCGACGTCCCTTACAAAAAGACTCTCACCCTTGCGGGTAGAAAGCTCTCCAGGTCTGCTAATGTCTACGTTAACTACAGAAGCGGCTACGTTCGGCTCTAGCTTGTTAACTACCGACCGGCTGTTCATTCCTCCGGAGAAATCGTCTATCCTTACCTTCTGAAGTCCTTGTTGTGCAAACAAGGCTGTTGTCAAAGAACAGATTATCGCTAAGGATAAAAATAGTTTTTTCATTTAAGCTCTATGTGACTGAATCAAAGGACTCACTATCTTGTGTTGAAAGTCTGGCCCTAAACGTCGCTGTCTATCAGCTATTAAAAGTGTTAACTTCTCGTTGGCTTTTGAAAATAAAACATTCCCTCGATCAATCGTTTCCTTTTCCTGTAAAAGTCCGTATGCTGCTGAACCTAGAATAAAAAAGTCATCTGCATCTATAAACGGGTAGTCGTTATTATCTACTAGTTTCTTAGGGGCTTGTTTAAGTAAAACCCTCATTGAATTAGCTTGATCTGGAATCTTGCCTAACTTCATTACTTTGTGATACGCAACCCTCTGGATTGAGGAAAGAATAGACAGATCATTATTAGACGAATCTTCTAGCGTGATATATCCAGAAGAATCTATGTCCTTGCTGTGATGTAAGATTTTATAAAACGTCTTGGGAGATGTCGCTGTTGTTGCAGACGTGCCAGTGACCGTTATGTCCTCAAAGTCCAGAATGGTCAATGCGGAGTCTACATAACCTTCTATTCTTACTGTAACATTCGTATTTTCACTTGCAGAACTCTTTGCCTGTAACGTGTCCCCTGACGTGCTTATCTGTTTAATAACCCCACTAACTCCGTACATCCTTGCAATACTCGGACCTGACTCTTCAGAGGCCGCTGAAATAATAGCTAAATTCTCATCATAATACTCTTCCTCGGTCTTAATAGTCAGCTTTATATCATTAGTCAAATCTACAATTCTTAATGGCTTGTCGAACCTTGTAGGCATGAAATACTCTTCTGTGCTCGCTACCGTTGAAAAGTTATGTATACCCTCCAACTCAGCGAAGTAATCATAAGCCTGCCCTGCGAACTGATGAGTCCAATTCACCCAGTCTTTAATTAACGTAGCATAGTCTTCGTCACCTGACCGTTGAAGCATACGCCCTACCTGTGTTACAATCTCTGTAAAGTTAATCACGACATGATCCTTTTGTTATCGTCTAACGCAATACTCTTAACTCTTATGCGAATGTTTCCCTCGCCCTTTCCAATCACCTCAAAGACCATCTGACCTCTAACCTTCTCGTCTATTGTTTTATTCTCTAGCTCTGTCGCAGAACTGACAGGAATCTCGAACTCCGGTAAATTGGATAAAAATGTCACATTCTCCTCGTTTCTTCTTTTTGTAAACTGGCATTTAATAAACGCAATGTCTTTAGTTTTGTGCTGTCCTCTTCTTCCAACCGTTCACGAACTATAACCGATGTAAAGTCAATAGCACCTTTCTCGCCAACTTCAAGCTTGTTACCAAAAGAAAACTTGGTCGTATCTATAAATATCTCTGGTGTTGCATTGGGCATATCCGGCATAAAATGTTCATGTGTCATTAGAACTGCCTCTTATTGTTGACTAGATGGACAAAGTGTATTTTTAAGATCGTGAAGCTTTTTGTTTTCTCTACAACCTCGTAGTTAACAATTGACTCTAAAGCTTCACCCACCCGAAGGTCTGAAAGCCCTTGTACTCTGTTTTCAAACGTCGTGAAGCTGGGTTCCAATGTAACGTCTCTAAATGACTTTAATTTTGTCAACTCTAACCTCTTGTGGTTCAAAAACCTCTGCTCTGTCTATGACAATTATAAACTTCTTTATTTCGTTTAAATCTGCATCCTTGACAAGCTCTATATCCTTAATTCGTAATAAAGCCTTTAATTGTCCCTTGTCACCTAGTGTTAACTCTCTGGCAAACTTAAATCTCTTGTCTAAGACGACTTTAGGTTTACGGTCAAATATCGCTGGCTGTACCCGTCTTTGCTCAAGCATTAATAAGTCACCAATACCGTAATTGGACTTGCAACTGCTGCCGTACTCTTTAAACTTATTGCGTCAGTACGAAAGTCCCTGATTTGCAGGCTAGAGGCTCCATCTAGTTGGAAAGCTCCAGGCTCATCACAGGCCGTTGCCCCATCCCCTGTAGTCCCGCCGATTATGTTTACACAAATGTCTATTGATGAACCGTTTTGTATAAACACATCCCTTGACGTATACGGGAGTGTAATCGTTGTTTCTGTTGTTACTGAAAGCCATCTTTGGTATGCATTGGATTTGAGTCCTGCATAAGCCGGAACAGCCATTAGTAACATTAGTCCTATGAATAAAAACTTTTTCACCTCATCCTCCTTTGTACCATATCTTGACGTTCTTTATCTGTTAACGTGTCACTGTTGGCACGATCTGTTAGTTTACCTTCCCTTAACCAAGTCTTACCTTCTCTTTCCCCATACCAGAAATCTCCAAATGCCTCATTAATTAATTTTCCCTTATACCATTTTGGGAACCCCCTGTTTCCACCACGTCTCCCCATTGTCCACCTCTCTTAATTCCCCTTCTGTAATTCCCCAAAATAAAATTAGCATTAATCCACTCACCGCTGTATGTACTGTAAATATTCCTAACGCTGTTACTAAATGTGCTACTACGCACGAGAACGATACAATCAATAACTTGCTTTTCTTGCTAACTATGAACCTTCGAATAAAATCACCAATACACAAAACCAAAGCAATAATACCAAACCAACCCATTTCAAAGAACACCTCCGCATAATCGTTGTGAGCGTGTGAATACCTGTGTTGCGGAACCATCCCTGTTAACGTGTCTTCCTTGTCTTCTATAATCTTGTCGTGACTTACTACCCAATACTGACCCTCGCTTCTTGGTGAAATCCTTATAAACTTTCCTAATCCGAACCCGAAGAACTGATTACAAGTAATGACTTGTTTAACTAATCCCATCTGAGAATGTACTACCTCAGTAACTATCTTCTCGTTAAGAACTGATCTTACTGTGTGCTCTACTAACCTCGCCCGCTCTTTAAATGTCTGTACTGTCACTGATTCAAATTTCTGAACGTAAATTCCGGTACAAATCAAGAATAATGCAAATAGGAACACAAACTTCCGTTTTCCAATGTAAAATGCCGCTAACAACGATGCTACGATACATCCAGCCCATGCTGAACTCGTAGTCGAACACCAAAGACAAAAGATTAAAATCGGAATAAAGTACGGATAAAAGATCACAATCAACGGTCCAACATCTGCTAGAAACAAACCTACCTGATTGTGACTTCCTACCAGTCCTACAGTGTCGTCCATTGACGTGTTGCCTATATAATCAAAGAACGGGTCAGCGTTAAAATACTGTGCTATGACTAAAGCTGACTGAGCTATAAAGACAAGGACTATAGCTCTTAAAATATTCACCCTCTGGCCTCTTGTCATCTTACTTATCCCGTAAGCTAAGAGACACATACACTGAACAACAAAAAGAGCCATAATATCCCGTATGTCTTGATGTCTCATTAAAAGGGTCGAGAACATACAAGAGACTGTAAATATCGAGACAAACTTGTTAAATTTCCAAAGAACAGTTGAAAGACCTAGTGAAATAAAGATCAACAAAAAGATCAGTTGTATATACCAGACGTCAGTGCCTGCCATCCCAAGTAGAAATTGCCACTTAGGGACTATCTTCAATAGATGCGGAAAGATCGAAGATAACGGTATTATTAAAATACCTATGAGAGTTAGTTTATATAACTTGTTCATGATAAAATGGGGACGAGTTTCCCCGCCCCCAAGTTAAACTACGACTGACTACCAACCACACTACAAGTTATGCTATTCCAGTCTCCATCAGGGAATCCCGAATCAGCAACAACCGTTGCATGAGACGCAATACACAGGTCACCTGTGTGATCAACCCATAGATAATAATCAGCAGGAGTGTCACCATCTGTTGCTTCTAACGCTCTCATTGATATATATCCAGGGTTTCCGAAAACAGCGAGTCCATGAACTCCAACATTTCCGAAGTTTGTACGATTAAACTGAATCGTACTATTGGACGCATTTCTTGTAGCTTGAGCATAAGACAGGCTTGTTATAAGCAACAACCCAATAATTAAAGAGATTACTTTTCTCATCGTAACCTCCTTTACGCTCCGTTGGTTCCGTATGTGCCCATCCAATGAGAATATCCCACTGAAAATCGCATACGGGCCAAGTGTTTAAGGTTAGTAGAATCAAAGTCAGTTCCTCTTTTTAAAGCTCCTAATCGAACTCTCCAGAAGAACTTGAGCTTATGTTCTGATTTTTCTGACAATAAGAACCATGCGTCAGCATCTGTTAGGTAGTGCCATACGAAATAACGTAAGTCTTTCTTCTGTAAAGCATTGACTTCGTTATTAGCTACGTACGGTTTGTACTCAGAACCTAACAGCTCTTCAGCTACGTTCCAGTTGTCTACTGCTACTGCTAACATAACAGCCTTTGTAGGTCGTTTAAGACCTCTTTCATCGACATACTGCTCGATGGTTGTAAGACCAGCTGTTAATGATGTCACAGACAAATCAGCGTCTGTTGAAGGACGGTTTGCCTGTGTACTATTATCCAGATTCGGATGTGTCGTAGAAAATAACGGCACACCATCGAACCCGTTTGTTGAAAAGCCGTTGTTAAAAATGTTAGCTGCTGTAACTTCGACTGTTTCGATTGCACTTCTGTTTAACGCTTGCGGTAACTTGTTAAAAGTTTCCGGTGTGCGTAGGTTGTCTTCTACTGCCTCTTCGGTGATCTCGTAACCTTGTGCATAAGTCTTATGCGTGTAGGTCTTTGAGATACCTGCAAGAATGGTGTCGTATGTTGCTGACGCACCTTCTGTTTTCTCAGGCATCGCTTGGAAACCAGATTCGTAAGAATCTTTTTCTGATTGCTTATCAGAGTTTCCAACCGTGAAGATTTTAGCGTGCTCATCACCCCAATTGGTGAGTCCGTCTTGAAACATCTCGTTCAAGTTGGCGTCAAGAGCATCGACTATTGTGCTTGTAGTAATTGCCATTTCTAGCCTCCTTTATGCTCTTATACACCTGCTAGTGCAGCGTTCCAGAAACCTTCACACGCTACGACTAGTAGTTGAACGTTAGCTCCCCAAGCATTGCCAGGTTCATTAACCTTGTCAATGATTAGCCAATTTGCTGCTCCAGTTGTAGCTGAGCCCAACTCTAACTTTGATTGTGACGTAGTTGTGTCTGCTGCGACATAAGTGTCTGTGTCTACTGACGCAAACCTTCCTGTCTCAGCAACTGTTCCAGATGTCTGGGCACGAAAAACCGCTCCAGGCAACTGTAACGCTACATCTACGAATCCACCCGTTGATGCTGCTATATGCTTCGTCGCAATAGAACTATTGGGATGTCCTGCTGGTACACCGTTGGTATCATACAACCCAACAATGCAACCAACTTGCTGTTCAGGTACAGTGCCAGGTAAATCATTACCATCAACAGTACCCCCTGCAAGACACTCCACTAAATCACCCACAGCTACAATAATGTGAGTTGATAGCAAAGGAAAACGTCTAACAGGAATAGCGGAACCATCTAGCATAGCAACAGGCTGAAACCCGTATGGTGCATCTCTGTTCGCCATGTTAATACTCCTTAATGAAAAACCCCCACACAGATACAACTTATAAGTTGTATTGCACAGGGGCTTAGTTTTTAAGTTACCCTTTTTGTTACACTTGTAATATTTCTATTACATATCCAGATCTTCTTGAGTCTGTATTCCCTTCATTGACTCATGAATCTCTGATCCGCCCACATTTGGGTCGCCCTTCTTCATCTTCCGCTCTACAGCGTCTACCGGATCTTGTGCTCTCTTCCTCTTGATCTCTTCTTTTTCATCGAAAAGCTCTTTAGGCATCCGAGCCAAGATCTGATCACCTCTCCTGCATAATCCGTCTGGTGAAACGTCCCTCGTTGGATCAAGTTTAAGAACATTGACGAGATGCTCTCTTGGGACTAACTGCCAACCACCTTTCATATGTAACAGATTGGTAGTCTTCTCCGAGATATTCTTTGCGTTATCTCGTATAAATCTATATGCATAATTAGGATCTTTGTTCTCAAGATAGAAAATGTCCACTGCACCATAATAGTCTCTTATAATGCGGACATTATACTCATCTTTACCATCCCCTAAATTCTTTAAATTCTGTTTGTGAACATCAACCTGTTCTACAGACTTAGTTTCTAATTTTACTTCTGACTTAATCTCTGGTTTAACCTCTTTTTTAGTTTCAACCATTATGTTATCCTCCTTGAAGCTCTATTGTTTTTAGCTTTCTGTGATTTAGCTATTGCTTCACTCTCGGTATACGTTCTGTTGGTAACAGGGTTAATCTCTGCTGCGTGAACAAACTGCCTTATTGCTGCCTCTTTCTCATCATCGTTTAAAGGCGTCTCCTTTGTCGTTGGTCCTTCCGGTGCAGATGGTGAGTATACGTTTAAGTCGTTTGTAACATCCGGTGCTTTCTTGTCTAACCCTAGAATCGCCTTAGCGTCTTTAATTGCTAAACTAAACCCGTTGGGATTAGCTGAATATCCATTAGCGTATATTCTTGATGCCTCTTTATACAACGGATCCTCAGGGTTATGCTCCGCATGGTTCTTGTCAAACTGCGGGTACTCTTTTAAAACCTTCTCCCCATCAGCCCTTCGTGCATTTGCATCAGCACTCTGTTGCTGTTCAGTCTCAAAGTCTGTCTTTAACTCGTGCTTTAACTCAGCCTTGTCTCGATTGCGTTGCATCTTATACGCCTCTGCATCCGTTAGTTCTCCGGCATCTCTCATGGACATCAATGCCTCATCTGTGAAATGCTTCTTCCCGTCTATTTCGATGGAATCTTTTTTGATGGTTGCAGGTTGTGTCTCTGCTGGCTCAACCTTCGCCGCCTCCAACTCTGCAATACGTTTGTCCTTCTCCGCTGACTGTTCTTCTGCATGTTTAGCCTTCCACGTAAGTTGATCTACTCTTTTTTGATAACGTGTTTGTTTCTCACCTTTTAAACCTTCCAACTGTTTGTTATCATCATCAGTCTTTTCAGGCTTTTGGCTTATCTCTGTGATCTTTGTATCTAACTCTCTATCATCTATTTCCGTGACCGGTTTTTGGTCTGTCGCTTCTGTCATCTTAAGCTCCTTTTTCCATTAACGTCATCTCAGGTGAGTTTGACTTAATCCCGAATGCGTTGCGAACCCCTGCTCTGATTTGTTTTAACTTGCCTGCTTCCTTCCAACCTTTTTTTTGCATCTTTTCTATGTTGTCGTTACGAACCCAACGTTGGTTCTTCTTCGAATCGTTTCCTTCTCTGATTGCCTTGACAATCTTCTTGTCCGGTAGATTCGGTTTCTTTTTAGTAGCCACGATTTCTCTTCCTCCGTTTTCTTTTTTTAGATGGTTTCGCTGACACTGGCTCTGTTCCTTGACTTGCCTTCATTCTGTGGGCCTGTGGTAACAGCTTTACGCCTTGCTCCACCACCTGAACCTGTGCCTGTCGGTGAACTCATTGAATTGTCTGGCCCAGTTGTTAAGTCTAGTCTTGGCACTGTTGAGTTTTGAGTAACAGTTATAATCTTAGCTTTGTTGTCTGTTCCTGTGCCAACCCTGTGCTGACTTGTCGTAGGTCTTAACCCACGCCTTGCTTTGTTTATTGCTCCTGACATAACTACTCCTTTTTTTCGAAGTTCTTTCGTTTGTTTCGTTTAATGTTTCCTAAACCAGCAGCAGCTAACGCTTTCTGAACGTCTAGCTGTTTTTTCTTCTTCTCTGGTGTCTCCTCAGCTAAATCAAACTCCCTAGCTGGTGCA
>Ga0255047_10000786_pt1 | contig 25560 bp, 36 predicted proteins | sample JV7_2_1_MG_FD_183640 | JGI IMG/M metagenome (GOLD analysis project Ga0255047, IMG submission 183640) | Seawater microbial communities from Jervis Inlet, British Columbia, Canada - JV7_2_1 | ecosystem: Environmental > Aquatic > Marine > Inlet | place: Canada: British Columbia | collected 2016-10-06 | reverse complement strand
AACCACCTCGCAGTCATATTTATGTGTAATATCTTGTAAGCATCCTCGTCTGTTGTTGTCTTAAAATAGGTCGGATCAAAATAATTTGAATCGAATCCATCCCCCGAAATCGTAAAGCTAACGACTTTAGCTAGGTTCGCGTTGTTGTCTGGGGTGACGATTAAATTGGTGTTGCATACGCCTGAATTTCCGTAATAAAAATGAAGTTCCTTAAAATCCTTGTACTGGTTATCCGCAAGAAGCGCTGGCGTTACAAATTCCGATGTTACGGCCTCTGTTCTGTAAACAGTATCCGCATACATCTGCTCGACAATCCCCGCACCATTTTGTCCCACGTACAATTTGCCGTCGATTAATCCGAATTTATTATAAGTAGGTGAGTATGTGGTTGTTTGGATTCGATAGGTTGTCCAGCCCAGGATTCTAATATCAAAAACATAGATTAAAGAGCCTATTATTAGGTGATATTTATAGTCAAAAAAAGCAGCGTCAACATCCACATTCGTTAAACTATTTCTTAAATCGTCTTTGTTTAATACGGCTGAAAAATTCTCTGTTTTAAGGTTGTCTAGTGACGTTGCTAGGGTGGTGGCGATATTTCCGTTGAATATCCTAATATCGTATTCGCTTGATACGAACATCAATCCCCCAGGCATCCCCGCGTTTTCTGGTATTTTGGCTATAGAAAACCCATCCAAACACCCTATATTTGCGTTTGTCTGCTGTACACTAGTTGCAGTCCCAAGGCTAATTAAATAAATCGCTTTTTCCGAAAAAACAACTATCTGATCATAATCTAGTGCCATCCCTTTTAGAGGGCTGTTATCGTTCCCCTGCCCACTTACATCCGACACACCAATCGTATTATAAATCACCTCGACTTCGGTTTCTGAGGCATAAAAATAGTTTGGCCTGGCATTGTTTTTGACCCCAATTAATCGCTCATTTTTCACCGAAATAAACTGTGGCTTTGGTGCGGCAGAATTAACGGCTCCTATAGTGGCTCCTAACGCTCCATCGGCGATATTGTCTGTGTAGGTTGTTGTTGTGTTATCAGCAATAGTTGTTACTAGCTTAAGCGTAGAGCCGCCGTCTTCTGTTCGGTACAACTTTCTTTCGTCGGTATCTGTAGGCCCTACAGGTAAGCTTAAACTTATTTGATTGGTATCTACTGTTAATGTATTTGATACAGTGCCTGTGATTAACTCAACACTGTTAACTACATAAGTAAGCGCATAATAATATTCTCCGTCTGGCAGCCCGCTCACACCTGAGTCTCTAGCGTAGGGTGCCCCCATTTCTTTGACTACAGGTGTCCCATCAATATTAGAATAAACTAAAATATTGTCATAACCATTTGATATGAATAACTGATCATTCAGTATCGCGAAGGTGCATTTATGGCCAGCCGTTAGTCCTGTATAAATCGTCACAGGCGAAGTTATAAAATCCTTGACCACAAGGCCGTTAACAACGGCAATAGATTCGTTTACAGATACAGAAGAATTATTTACATATGTAAATTCAAATATTCCGTCAATGTCCGCAGAAACAGAAGCATTGTACTTAATTGCGGGGAATAATATCCTACTTGCGCCAATAATATCGTCGTAGTTAAAGTTTTCAATTTCATAAAAGTAATCACTTGGAACAAACTTCCTGCTAGTGTCATTCCTTAAACCTTTGCTCTGTGTAAGTGTTAGCTCCATTATATAAACACGCTCTGATTTGCTCGTTCCCAATCATATGCTCTGCCAATATACGATCCGTGAGTTATTGCTGATCTGCCCACTTCTATATCTTCTTTTGCTTGTCTTAAAAATGCGGCGCCGTCAATTTTGTATTGCTGCGCCCTGCCTGGATCTATCTTAATTAAAAGAGAGTAAGTCGTAAGGTCTATGATTGAGGGCATATGCTCATTTGGAATGTCTAGGTCAGAGGCTAAGTCTGATGGGAAGATAATGTCTGACGAGTCCACGGTTATTTTAATTGGCACTTTCCTGTAATGAATGTTCAAATTATTCTCGTTTACTTGGCTTGATGTTAGATGAATGGCGGCAGTGGTGTTCTCTATCTCTCTGGTGCAATCCACAAAAGAGGTCGTTGTCTTTGATTTATATTTTATTTTTTCATTCCCTATCGTTATGCGCCCATTTTGTGGAGGGAAATTAGTTGTGGATATGACTGGTATTGTGGTCGCTACTTCGTTTATTTCTGACGTTGTGTTTGTTGTAGAGTTTCCGCTGGAAGGATCTGGGTAAAAGGAAATTTCATCGTCCCAAATACTTATATACTGCGGTATACCTGACGAGGTCAAAGTCGGAAACTCTGTCTGCGTAGTGTTTAATGATTTTATGTTTATGGGGTATTTCCTGCCTTGCAACCAAAGAAAAATAAATCGATACCCTTCTCCGCGTATGATGTCTGTCGGGCCTGGAACTGACCTCGTGTTGGCCGCGACAGGTGTTGAATATGTGCCCTCAATAGCCTTTGTAAAGGCTGCATATTGGTCAAGTACCATCTGGAACTGCCCTATTAAATTCGCGTTAGAAAACAAGGCGTTTATATTCCTGCCTGTGTTGTCATCATTTGTGTTTGTCTGAAATCTTATCCTGCTAACTGCGTCTTCTACTATCATTTATTACTCCTATTTGTATTGAAACCAGATGTTGTTGTGAAAAATAAACTCTGCTGATTGGTAATTTATTAAAGTTAAAGAAGTGCCTCCATCCATCAAGTAAATGGGCTGAACGGCGTAATAAATATTGTTGTATATAGTTACAATTACAGATGTTGAGTTTGTTTCTCGAAAAATTCTCATAGTTTGACCCTCGGCATATCCATTCTGAAACCCATATAGATACAGAGAATCTCCTCCCAAAGTGACATAGTAGGCTGCTGTGTTGGAGGTGTCGGGGTTATTGCCGTGAGTGGCCGAGACGTACAGGGTTGTATGCAGGACTTGTTTATATATTGGCTGACCTTGGAACTGATATTCATACCAGTCTGTTTCAGCAGAGGAATCGAAAACTCTTTTCCACTCCCGAATATGTGTGTCGGGTGCTGTCCCAGAATCGTAATCCGCACACATTATTTTCTGTTGCCCTGCTCCCAATGACCCTGTTTTTATGGTCTCTAAAATATTGTAATCCGATGTTGCAGGTAATTCGGCAGGCCAAGTAGTAGCAGCTCCTTTGGCTCCTAATCCCCAATACCCTGTATTTCTGTAAGAAGCACTATCAAGATCGATAGCAGCATATGCGTTTTCTAGATCTCCTGATATTCCACCAGTATTAACACCTACCCATCCCGACCATGTTACCCCCGCGTAGTCCTCCCATGTGCGGAAAAATATACGACCAACCTCTGTGGTCGCAGTTCCGCTTGCAGAGTAAACTAATTGAATACCGTTGTCTGAACCGCTTTTATACACTTGCAGAACCGCCTCATCGTTCCAACTCGGCATACCTGAGGGTATATTTGTAGCGTTCTTATCTACTGAAAAAATTCCTGTGGTTAAATAATCGTTTAAGTTGTACGAAGGGCTAGGTATGGTTAAATCGAATGGAACAAAATTACCAGTTGTTGATGTTGGCAGCTCTGTCCAATCGGTGAACGTATAGGATCCAGCGTCATCTTTCCACATACGAATCCACGCTTGATTGTCCGATGAATCCGCGTCACTCGCTATGCATAACTGGCTTCCTCCACTTCCAGCTTGAATTACTAAAACAGAAAAATTGTCCATCGACGCACTTGAAGCTGTCGGTCTATTAGCAGCAGTTTTATCGCATACTTGAACTTGGGTTGTAACTAGATCGTCTAAGTCTGTTACCACTCCAACTGTGTACTTAAATGGTACAAAACGCCCGTCTATATTTTCGACAATATTTGTAGAATTGTTTCGAGAAAATGTGAGATCGCCTGTATTTTGATTCCACGCTACACCTGACAAATAAATATCATCAGCAGTTTCGACATAGCGACCGTCGAGATCGGCCGTTACGGTACCTGTATCTGTTCTAGTTAAAGTCAAAACTCCATTGCCTGTATTAAACGCAGCTGCATTTACATAGTCGTTTCCATCGGCTCCTGTTGGTATTGTTACCTTGACTGTAGAGGCATCCGTTAAAGTTAATGTTAACTCTCTTGTTCCTGAATTAAACGCAGCAGAATCCAAATAAACATCAGTTTGAGAATAACGCCCATCGAGATCTACAACTACTGTTCCTGCATCTGTTCTGGTTAAAGTTAGCTCACCATCTGACGTATCAAAAGCAGCACTACTAACATATGTGTTTGCCGTTGCGTAACGCCCATCGAGAGATTGGGTAATTGTGACACCGTCATTCCTAGTCGCGGTTAATATTCCTGTTCCAGTGGCGAAGGCCAAGGCCGTTAAAAACGTATTCTCATCAGCCTCTAATTGTTGAGGATTATATATAGTTGTCATGTTCCCTCACAGCCCACGAGGTTCTTTCCGCCTGCCGCACAAATTCCGTAAACGTTCCCTGTAAAGATGGGATTCTCTAAAACGATGTTGCCACCGTTGGCATTTAACCTTATCCCTTGGTTCATCACAGCAGCTGATCCAAGAGATAAAAATAAAACGACATCAGAATCGTTAACCAGAACTAATAATTTCCGTCCTGCTTCTGCTGCTCTAATGAGCGTGGAGGTTGATCCGACGGTCACGGAGAAATTGACTGCCGTATCAAAATCCAAATGTCCCTCGATGGTCGTCACCGTCTCAGGAACGAACGGATCAGCTTGTGTCCCAGTCCCAGTGGACTTGTGGAACTGGATACCTTTGTTTTCGCTGATCCATCCGTAGTTAGTCATCTATGCAACCTTTACTGTTCTCCCTGCATTAATAACTATGATTGACTCTCCACCGCTAGTAGATGTTGTGGCTATCCCAAGCGACTCTTCATCAAATATAGTCCCTGATGTATTCCCTTGTTCAACATTGGAATTACCACGACTTACCTTCACATAGTTACCAGACACTACGTTTACATTGGCCGCTACAGTTATATGCCCACTGAGCTTTACCCATGTAAATTCTCCAGCAGAGGCATCTACAGTGGTAAATGCTATGCGCTGTCCAGCTGTTGCGGCTTCCAAGGTGTCGATTACAGCCTCCGCTTGAAACCCACCAGGGACAATCATTCCGGGAACTCCCGAATTAAAGTTATCCCCAGCCTCAACCCACATATACTCACTCATTGCGCGTGTATACGTCGAACTATCGTTTGGACTCACCACAATTTCTTCTACGTATATAACTGCCCCAGCTATATATTTAGTCCGATGCGTACCTGAGTCAAAGACTCTATCTAGGTCATCTGTTTTAAACGAAATCGGGTTATAAAGTGCTGAAGATGCCATATTATGCCGAAATTGTTACCGTTCTGCCTGGGATAATAGCTAAACTTATTGCTGATGAAGCAGTAGAGGTTTTTGCCATTCCAATTGAATTAACTGTCAAAGTTGTGCCGTCTGTCTCTACATCCGTTTCAGTATTATCTACTTTTACAAAATCGCCAGCGGTAATGCCAGCTTTTGCGGCCGCAGTTAGAACACCAGAAACTTGAGCAAAGAAATACTCGCCAGACGTAACAGCGTGAGTGTTGAACCCTACCTGTGCGCCTGATGCTAATGTGGCTATGGCTTTCGTTATAACTTCGGCGTCTCCACCTGACCCTGCGGTGATCTCGAAAGGGGTGCCAACGGTTGCGAAACCTGCGTGAGCCTTGACATAAATAAACCCACTAGGCTGTGCTTTTGCGGCTTCTTTAATAACTAATGAAGACCCGACAGGGTATTTCATTGTTGCTGAGGAACTTGTGAGGTCGCCAGCGTCTATAGAATTAATATTGTATATTGCGTTTGTTGCCATCTTGTTTTACCTCCTTATGCTGTTAGTGCTTTGAACACACCGTTGTATCTTCTAGCCGTACAGACCAAATTCATAACCATATAATTTTGACTCGAAACTACAGCCTGTGAGGGTAGTCTCATTGTTGATGTGTCTACTGGTGCTGTTTTTCCTTCAAATCCATACTTGTAGATCAATTTGAACGTTGGTGTTGCCATTACATATAAATAATTATCGGATGTAGCACCATCGGCGGATCCAGGGCTAAATGAGTCAATACTCCAGAAGACGCCATTGTAGGTCGCCCCACTGAACCCAGCGCGCAATGTAGCATCTGTTGCAAATTGCTGCTGTGACTGTTGACTGCCGAGGAACTTGTTAAGCACGAAGGAATTAGAAATCATCAAGTTAGGTGCAAATCCACCAATATCGTTACCTTGTGTTTGTCCGCGCCCGACTAGCGTCATAAATAACGTGTTTAGGTTAGCGTAATTTATTGTGTTTGTAGTCGTATCTATCTCTGTTAACCAAGTTGTAGAATCGTCTAAATCCGTGTTGGTCAAGCCTGCATACGCGGTTCCACTAGCTGCAAAGACTGCACCTAAACCTGTGATGCTGCCACTTGCAGATCCGTCACCATGTAGTGCTGAGGATATGTCTCTGGAGGCTGCTTGTTTTGCGCCTTCAATCTTAGCTGTGATCAATGATTTGATCGCTAATGGCGTGTTATCTGTCTTTGCAAAATCGTCCAAAGTGAACGAAATGTTGCTGTAATAGTACTTCCAGTCAAAAGTTCCGTGACTTAGCTGTTGGTTAGCGTTCGTGTCGATTGCGCCAAAGCCGCCATCAAACCAGCCTTTAGATTGGTTTTCTGCAATTTGGAGAGCGATCTGCAGTTGAGTTCCCCCAGACGCATGCTCAAGATTGGGTTTTTTTGTCATCAAGTGAAAAAAGTAGTTAGCTTTTGAAAACTGATCAGGAATTTCTGATCTAATCAGTCTATTGGCAACTGCCATAGCCTCATTTAATTGATCTGCTGTTAATGCCATTGTTTATGCTCCTCTATAGTCCGAGAACCTTATCTAGAACGTCACCGTAGCGTTGATAATTAGCTGGCGCAGTAGATTGTTTAGAGTCTGATGATGGAAAAGATGAAGTGACGGACTTTTTCTTTAACGCGTTTTCTGCTGCTCTGTTAGCGGTATTTTTGAGTGCTACTTCTGCTGCTTGCGATTTAAAATAGTGCGACCAGGATGCGGGATCTACGTTTGCTGTTGTCATTGCATTAACGAAATCGTCTTTGTTGTAGTCAATATTATACTGCTTGGAAAAAGCGTCAATTTGTGTAAATTGTTCAGTTTTCTGCTGATCTTTATATTGACCCAACGCTTGCTCTTCAATCTGCCCTTTCCATTGCATCAGATCATTAATCTGACCTGCGTAAGGGTTATTATCTTGTGCTTGTGGCTGTTCTTGGCTCTGCGGTGTTTTGTATTTGTTGATTGTGTCTAAGAGTTCTTTTCCTAGTTCGGGATGATCAAACAGTTTCTCTAATTGCTCGTAGTCGGTTTTATATTTCTCAAGATCCCCTACTTGCGTCTTATAATCACCTAACTGCGTGTCAAAGTCGCCCTGTTTTTTTTCGTGATACTTTAATGATTCATACATCTTATTGGGATCTTCGCTCCAATGATCTTTGAATCTTTTATCCTCTTCCCAATTAAGGTCTGAATTTTCAACTTGCCCTGTTGATTCGGCTTGAGTGTCTAGTTCAGTTTCTTGACCTTGCCCAAATGCTAGGGTGGTCTTTTCTGGCTGTTCCTCGACTTGCTCAGGTGCCTCTGCTACCTGGGTGTCTTCCATTTTTTAACTCCTTTAAATTTTTTTAAGCTTTGCCAGGATCTGGTAAAACTTGATCTAACTGATATTGGTAACTTGGATACACTGCGCTTTCTTTATCTGAGGGTAACTCCCTATTGCTGATCCGTACGATACAGTTATCAAGGTTCATTAACGCTTCTTTCGCATTGCCGTTAGCGATGGCGTTTTTAGCTGTCTCTAGTTTTGAGACTAACTGGGCAGGTGTGTAGCCACCCCAGTCTTTTTTTGTGTAAGAGAGCATTTCGTTGCTGTCAGTGCGGTCTATAACCCTCTCTTTAATTCGGACTTTTTCTTTTACTTCTACTTTCTTCTTTTCTTCCTTGTCTCGCTCTCTGGAACGACCGTATCCGTCATCAACCCCAATCTTTATAATGAACGTGTTTTTGTCTTTCTCTACTATCTTACCCATCAGTTTTTTTTGCCTTAGACTTGGGTTTCTTTTTAGTCGCTTTCTCTATTTTTTCGGGTAATGCTTCTATCTCTTCATCTAAGGTCTTAACAATCGCGTCTGATTCGACAACAAGTTCGTCAATTTCTTTATCCTCTTCCTCATAAGACGCATCTACAAACAATTTCTCTGCCACTGACATCGGGATCTGGAATTTAGCTATATCAATCTGAACGGCTATATGGTCTTCAATCATCCCCATTTGTCCCTTTGGCATTAAGCTACTAACCCACGTGCATAGCGGGATATTAGACTTGAATTTTAGGTTCTGTCCGTACGTAAAAGGCATACCTTAATTATATGTTTCATTTTTACGTAAGTCATTAGAGTATTGTGCTGTAAAACACTATTTAAGTGAGTAATATTACAAAATATTCAAGTGATGTTTAACGCAGTTAGCACTAATATATATGTAATGTCCCCAAAAGAAAATACATCTTTCATTGAGTATCTAAACTCGCTTAGACGATCTGCGTCAGCGAACCCCATATATAAGAGTTTTTCTGAATATGAGCGTTTTTTCGAGGGGAAAGTTAGACCTGTAATAAAAAGCAACGAATACTCAACACTGCAAGGTAATGAGGCTTGCTTTTACAACGTTATCAAGCCAATTATCGAGACAAAAGCGACTATCGCACTAGACAGCCAAATAACCACATCTGTAAAACCGACTTCGTTGTCGCATGCTAATTTTTCTCAACTTGAAGAAATAGAAAATATTGCTGAAATCCTAAACGATGTTTGGGATTCGGTAAAAAGAAAAACAGAACTGCAAGAACTTAACCAGCGCATAGTTCGTGATGGTCTTATTTATGGAATCGGTGTTGCAAAAACTGCCTGGGATCAGACCAAAGAAGACGGTCTTGGCAATGTCTCAATCACGCGCATCTCCCCGCAGGACTTTTTTCCAGAGCCTCAAGCAACATCGATCCAAAACGCTAACTATATCTTTGTTCGCCGTGTTATCTCTAAGTTCGATTTAATCAACCAATACAAAGGAAATAAAAAGGTAACTGATATTATATCTAAGCTAAATGCGCCAGAAGGGAAAGAGAGTAGCAATAAAGTACAGTCGAATGTCGTCGCATCTTTTACGAACTCAGAAAAGGGCGGTCAGGCGTACTTAGAAGAGTCGTCGTTTCTTGGAACCACCACAAAACACAACGTCGAGATCTGGGAATGTTACCTAAAAGACGACACTGTTTTCGTCGCACAAAAAGACGACTCCACACAAGATCAACAGATCAAAAAGAAAGAAATCTTTAAGTATCCTAACGGTCGTTTAATCATTTATTCAGGAAACCATATCCTAGAAGACAAGCCTCTAGATTACCCTTTTGGGTTCCCATTCTCAGTGTTCCAGCCAACGCAATCAAATAACCTTGTCGGATACGGTGATGTTCACGATCTAATGTATACGCAGTCACGCCTAACAGACGCATATTTAAAGCTAAGTACGTTATTGATGAAATATAAGTCGTTATTATTAGTTTCTCCCGACTCTGTATCACCAGGTAACTTAGAGAAAGATTTCGACATTATCTACACGAAACCAGGCCCAATTACACCTCCACAGCTAATAACTAATAAACTGACCGAAGATATACAAATTGTCAGACAACATATATCTGACCTAAAAAGTGACGCATTAAAAATAGCTAGAATTAACGAAATCCTACTGTCAGGTGAGCGACCTGTCGGGGTAAATTCTGGGAAAATGGTTCAGGATCTTATCGAATCCCCGCTGTCGGCAATACGAGAGATCCAACGTAATTTTAAACAATTCTTAGTTAATATATCTAATAAATCTATCTCGTTGATTCAACTCTACTATAACCAACCACGTATACTTAGACTATCAGGCGAGCGCTACGCAGGTATTAACGTAGACGATATGGGCAATACATCGATTGATGTAATGGATGAGAGCGGGGAAGCAATCAACACGATTATGAACGATTTTTCGTTGGCCGAATACGAGGTTGAAGTTCAAACTGGTTCGGCACTCCCACAATCACAACAAGCTCTAGCAGCAATAACGATGCAACTGGCCAGAGACGGCATATTTGGCGATATTAATAACCCAGATGTCAAAGAATTGATACTTAAAACACTGGATTATCCGAACTACAACGCAATACTTGAAAGAATAAAAGAAGACGAAGTAAAAATGGCTGAAATGCCTAACCAACCCCAGTTTTCAGACTACCTAAAAAACCTAACTATGTCGCTAGGTGATGTTTTGAAGCTCGTTGATACACTAGACCCAAATACTAAAGAGACAGCAAAACTAACCATCACCGATACTCTAGGCATAACATTCCCGCCACCACCACCAGAAGAACTAGCACAACCTATGGAAGAAATGGGACTAGAAGAAACTATAGAATCATCACCAGAAGGCATAGAAGAAGACGCTACTTTTGTAGACTTTTCCCAAAACTAAACGCAGTTAGGGCTTGAAAAAGTAGAGAGCATCATTTATAAGTAATAAAGAGATGTTCCAGATTTTCAAAAAAAAGTTATTATTTATCGACGCTGTTGATCAGTTTGTCGAAGACAAAATTGTAGGTGAAAAGGTCTACTCAGAAAAGACGATTACCAACTACAAACAAAAAGCTAGGCTTTTGCGGCACATGTATATGAATAACAAAAATATTCACCTAGCAGAAATGAAGTATAGAGATCTAGAATCAATTAAAAAAAATCTACAGGAACAAAACTCGGCCCAATCTATCAACTTGAATTACCTGCCATTAATAAGGAGTACTTTCGACTACTTCAAAAAATGCGAGGTGATAAAAACAGTGCCAGAAATAGAGAATGTCCGCAATTATGAACCTAGAAAACTAGTCACATACCTTACAACTGAGGAATATTTTGACCTGCAAAATAAACTAGAGTCTATAGATAAGAGTCTACGGCAATCTAAAGCACTCTGGGAGGTAAAAATACTGATCCATACAGGTTTAAGACCCAGAGAATTAAAGAAACTAAAATGGTCTGACCTACATCTATCCCCTTACCATAAAATTAAAAAAATCTCTGTTCCACACACTTCCTATAATAAACTGGGTCGAAAAATACCTCTGTCCAGAAACGCTTTTGATATTTTTATGGCTATGCCAAGATTCGACAAACATTTTGTATCACCTTATCATAACGAAAAACCAGACGCATTTAGGCACGATCTTCGTAATATCGTAGAGAAATTTAATCTAACATATAAGGTTACACCCACCATATTCAGGCGTACTTTTGCAACTTGGTTAGCCTCTGTAGGAGGTGTTACAGTCCAGGCGCTTAAATCCTACATGGGTCACGAACATATTAAAACGACTATGGCCTATATCAACGAGGAAGCAGTTATTAAGAGCTGCGAATATATTGGGGATCTGGATATAGATTTTCTGAATCGTAAGGTTGCTTAAAACTAATAAATATTTGTTTGCGACTATGATTTTAGTCGCTTTTCAATGGGCAACATTTTTTTTAGTTTGTTCATTTAATCTTAGTTATTTAGTATCGATAATTATTTTTACTTTTATTTCCTTAACTAATGTGGGGATAGCTTATTTGTCTATCAAGCAGTGTTTTGTTTGGTTGCAAGTATCACGACTTTGTTTGTTTTTAAATTCGCCCATTTACATTGGTGTCTATGTGTCGTGTTTTATTTGTTCTTTCTGGTCTAGTTTTAATGCTTTTCTGTGGCCCGCTGGTGACATTTGGCTAGTTATATTTGGGGTTTGTTTACTGACGTTTTTATCTATTTTTATTGTTTACTTCTTAGCCTACTTTATAGTGATTATGTATAGATTAATCAGAAATAAATAAAGGGTTCACGCTACTATTCCACCCATTAGAAGTGTCTAAATCTGTATGCTTTATATTTGTATGCAGGTTCTTTGCGCCGTCTAATGTTCTTCCATTCCCTTTCTTTTTACCAAAAGTACCCATCGGGGACTGTACATAGTCCCTTGAATTAAACACGTTAATTAAATTAGCGTCACTGTCTAAATCGCTTCTATCTAATGTATGATCTGTCCTTTGTGGAGTACCTAAAATAACCATATTATCTATTTTTTTATCGCCATCGTAAGCTTGGGTAAATTCTTTTATTACGTTACCGCCGTGCGAATGTCCGACAACATTTAATTTTTCACCCTCTTTAAATTTGTGAGAGGACACTTTTTCTGCTAATTTTTTACCCACTAGATCTCTTTCTTCTTTAGAGTTCCGACCACTCCAACCATGTTGCTCAACCTCTTCGTTAAACGTATTTCCAATAGCGTCTAATAATTTAGGGTCCGTACTCTCTTTATTACTCCACGTACCGTGAACATATACGGTATAAGTTTGAGCATCTTGTACATCTTTAGTTTTGCTTTTGCCAGAGGCTAGAACTGCCTTATCTTGTGGTGATCTAGCAAAGGAATTACGGCCTTCTTTATTCACCTTAACGCCCTTGTATAACATTTCTCTCTCTAGTGCTTTGGAAGTGTGTTTTCCTGCGGCGTATGCGGCTTTGTCGTGTACTGTAGATACCCCATCAGGCGTATTATTTTTAATCCCTTTTTCTATCTGGTCCTGGCGCTTACCCTCGTGCCCTAGAGCGTGTACAAATTCACCTTGTTTTTGTGTTTTTTTAGCGTCATAGTAGGTGTCATCTTTGCCTGGGTTACCATCCGTAAACGCCGTAGCTTTATCCTTTCTTATACCATTAGAATCTGTAGAATTTGGTTCTAGGTTTTCGTAAAAATTCGACTCTGCAGAATCTACCCCGCGTATATTCGTGTAGGTCTCGTTAAATTTGTCTGCTACATACTGCCTGTCCTCTATACTGTGGTTTTGGGGATTGGCTATTATGTCTAATTCCTCTGCGTCCATTTGGGAAAGAGACTCTCTAAACGCTGTTTTATCCTGGTATTGATCTAAAGATCTACTAGAGGCTAAATCCCCTACGGCATCCTTTGTTCTGGATGTAGCAAGTTTAGTATTACTATAAATGTCTTTAACATCTTCAATCTCTTGCTTTACCTCTTCTATATCAGTGGGGATGCTGAGATTCATATTGAGGTTTCGTTGCATCAATCTAGCCTGCAGACCACTAGCCATAAATAAACACAATAAAATAACAGTTAAACGTTTCATTTTTCACCTCTTTGTTTTTTTAATTGTGACACAAGCCTTTTACTTTTTTCTAGCTCTTCTTGTGTTTGAGGCGTAAAACCAAGATCTCTAGCTTTTTTTATCAATTTAAACATTTCGTTATCATAAAAACCGTATAAGTCCTCACTAGGATAACGACTTTCTTTCTCGTTATCCCTTAACCTACGATAGATATAGGCTTTGTTGTGTATTGCGATGATATTTCTAGGGTTGTATTTTAGCGATAGGTCACAAAAAAACATGCCTTTTCTAAGATTATTTGTATCAATGTAGTGGGCCTGTAGATTATCCAATAATGTAGCAATAGCTTCTTTTTTTGATAACCTATTCATATACGCACCAGTTAAATAGCCCTCTTTGTTGTCTCTTTTAATAAACGTATCAATATTACCTGCTTTGCCGTCGATTGTGGTTTCTGCGTAAGCCCAGGTGTAATCTGTGCCTTGTAGCGCCACTGCCATATGATTAGGTCCAAGCACTAAAGCAACGGGTACTTTTAACATATCTAGGATTGAATAGTAGTATACCGACATCGTGACACAATCGCCCTCACCAGTATCGATTAAATGATCTAAGTATTTATTTTCTCTAGTGGGGTCCCCATTTTTACTAACGTCATAAACAAGAGGTTTAAACTCGTTCCACTCCCCAGACTCGTACATAAACTTAACTGTCTTTTTAAAATCTACTGTACTTTTGTTCTCCATTAGATACAAGTTGGTTCCTGCCTGCTTAATCTGACTTAGGTAATGATCCACATCGATTTCGGGTCTTAGCACCCTATCGATTAACAATTTACCTTTAACAACGCTGATTTTATGCTCTGGAGTCTTCAAGTAATCTACAACGTCTTGTATTCGCTGATGCTCAGATGCATTTATTATTCCAAAAGAAATAATAATAAAAAAAATAAATCTCATTTGATAAGTTCGTCTACAGATATTCCTAAAGCTGCTGCTATCTCACTTACGATAGATATTCCTGGATTCTTAATCGTCCCAGATTCAATTTTATAAATAGAGGCCTCTGAAACACTTACCTGCTTTGACAAATCAATAACACTCATCTTTTTTTTAAGTCGAACACTCTTTATTTTATCTCCAATATTCACGGGCTTATAATATAGGTAAGTCACATAGTTTTCAAATCTCTATTGATTGTATTATAATGCTTAACTATAATACAGTGATCAATAAAAAAGGAGATAGAATGAAAAAATTATTTAATTCTTGCGAAGAAGCAATACAATTTGGCCTTAACTCAAAGGATACACCTGAAGAGATAGGGATTTTATGCCAAAAATTTATAGATCTCGTCAACCAAGATGTAGCAAATATACAAAAAAATATTAAGCTTTACACAGAAGTCTGTGTCGAATTTCTAAGTCATCAATAAAAAAGAAAGTTGAAAACTGCTGACGGTGGTGGCGGTAGGGTTAGTTCCTATGCGATTTTACCCTCTTTCAAGGAGGATCTCTTTTTTGATGAACAATCTAGCCATACAATAAAGGGAACCTGACCACAAACATCTGAATAAGGAATACCCCTGTATGTGCTTTTATTTCTTGGCCTATTATTTTTATAGGTAACTCTATTCTCCTTTAACATCCATTTATGATTATTGTCTGTGTAAAAACGTCTTAGTTCATCTGTCTTAAATATGATAATTATTTTATCTACCTTTTTCTGATTCCCTTTATCTATAAATAAAACATGATCAGCATCTGTAGTATGTAGCCACCCCTTTCTTAAAGGGCCTATACTTTCGTCAATATTATGATCCTCTTCAAGGAAGAAATACTCATTTTCTAGGTCAAAACTTCTCTTCACCTCTATTCTACCAAGTATAGAACTGTAATAGTCGTGTCCATATCTTTCATTTCTTACATCCATATACTTAATACCATAGAATTTTAAGAAAAACTCTAATTCATCCTCACCCTTTTTACCAAATTCAAAATCTTTTTCAAAATGTACAATACTCATATCTTATTCCCCCAGTTATACCAGCCATCCTGGTCTTCGTTTCGGCTAAATAATTCTATCCGTGGCAATTCACCTACTAGCTGTGTAATTAAATTTCTTACACGCTTAGGCTTTGCACTATGAACGGTTAACGGATCATCTAAGATCTGATGTACACTATTGTTTATTCTTACGGGACTGCCTTTAGTACCAATTAAACACAGCTCGGAGTTAGACCTTGTCCAATTACCTAGCCCAAAAAAATAACCTTCACCATTTTTATTTCTTTTTACCCAATTAAACCCACATGTCGAATATGAAAACCCCCATTTTCCCATAACATCAAAGGCTTCTTCTAGAATTGGAAACGTTACCCAAAGAAATAGGATAGAATTATCAGAACTTATTTTATCTACTGGTATATTTTTAATATCATGCATTGTCATTGTTGAATAATTAAGGCTCTGGTTATGATCTCCCCCTTTATAATAATCCCAAGCAGGATCTGCATAAATAATGTCAAACTTTTTATCAGTGCTATATATATCAATATCAAAGTCGTTTTCTTTTGTTACCTGCTCCTGATATTCCTTTTCTTTAGCTTCTACAGCAGCTAACTTCTCTGTTCGTTTAGCTATCCGAATTACCCCCGATGTTGTTATTTCTTTTTCTTCTTCTATGTATTCCTCAAACGTGTCCTCTGGCATCGTTGCTATTTTTTGCCATTGGCTACTTTGATTATATGTAATACCTAAGTCTTCAAGATTATGAATGCCCCTACTAGCCTGTGAGGAGCATTCATCTTTTCCATATAAACCTGCATATCCCCCTTTATCTTTTGGTATTTCAAGCAATATTTGACCTGCCCTACGTTCAGATCTTAACTTTATCTCGCTAGCTTTTTTAATGATTTCAGGCGATTCTTTTGCTTGAACCATAGCGTACCTATACGCCTCAGCCTTATCCCTTATATTGGCTATCTCATCAATGCTATGACACTCTGCTACAGCGTTTTTCATTGCGTTAAATTTTACTAATTCCATTTAATACACCTTCTTTTTAATTTAGCCAAGCAACCTCCCCCTAAGACTGCTAATAAACCTCTTTATTTTTAGCTTTAATACTTTTAACTTTGTGTATGTGTAGACCGTTGGTTTCATTAATACCCTTTCTTTTTACTTTTGCGTTTCATCGAATATGCTATGGCTAACGCTTGTTTTAACGGTTTACCTGCTCTGCGTTCTGCTGATATGTTCTTTTTTAATGTCTTCTTGTCGGTTCCTTTGTAAAGTGGCATTTAGTACTCCTGTTATATGAATTACGCAAACAACCCATCCTTTTGCATGCGCTTCATCTCATTTTCTACTTTCTTTTCTGTATCTCTTTTACTATCTATATCGTTCTGTTTTCTGTTTTTCTTTGCTTCCCTAGCTTGATCACCTTGCGACATAAAATGACTATTTGTTTTTTTACAGTGTCGGTCTATTTCAGATACAGTAGGTTCACGATTTTCAAATACTCCGCTAACGTCCACACAACGGCCAAAACCATTAAAGCGCATACGCTGATTGCCATAGTACCTAAAAGTATCGGCACTATTACAATACTTGCAATTCGTATTAGAATCCTTCTCATGTATAGTAGTGTATATCTCATATACAGACCTGCAGGTTCTACACTTTCGATCAATCAGCATTGACTACTTGCGCCTTATATATCTTTTTTAAAAAATATTGTTTCATTTCGTGCCTACGCTTTAAATTTGGTTGAACTTCCTTACCGTTTAAAATCTGATAAAACCGTGTTCTGTCTAATTTGAGGAATGTTGCCATCTCGTCGGGTGAACAATTCGACTTATTATATAGCTCTTTTAATTCTTGATCTGGAATTTCAGACTCTACATAACTACTAGATAGAATCTGGTTCATCTGCTTCTCCATTACACTGAAACGCGTCGATAATTCCTGAAAGATTTCGTGTTGTCGTTCGAGCTGTTGCGCTAATAGAAAATTATGACTTTGGTTTTTTATATTATCTATTTCTTGCCTAATCTCTTTGTACAGTTTACTTAGCTGTGCGCTATCTAACTCCCCTTTTATATCTATCTGTTTTTCAAGCGCTTGCATAAAATTGGATTGGTAAAACTTCTCGGACTTTGAAACCTCGCTTTTGACGCAAGTAGCTATACGGCTATCTATGGCGTTGTTTAACGATGACATCTGTTTTGCCATATCCATTTTATACATACTCATTTCAGTTTTTAATTGTTGCTCTATCGGGTGCATTTTTTATATCCTCCTGTTATTTTCTTGCTGTATAGTCTTTTAACGTTGGCCCTCTAGGTCTTGGCCCAAAGACATCGACACCTTTGACTTCTATTTTGTCTAAATGTCTAAGCACGTACTGCAATGCGTCGACGCTGTGATCATCCTTCTTAACAACATCCTCTGAATCCCTTTTGTACTGGTATCTTTTGTGCTGCTTAATCGTGTATTCACAATGCTTAAAGAAGTGTAATCTGTTTTGATGTAGGTATTGATTCACTAGTAGTATATTGGCGTTCTTATCCCCTTTTTGTGCTGGTATTAACCTTAACCCCATAGCTGATAGATCACCCCATATAGAGCCAAAATGATCATCACGCAACATATTGTTTTTCATGTTCGTGTCTGCAATTACTGGTAATGGGCCATATCTATGACACGCACTATATATATCTGCTAGCGTGGCTTTAGGCTTGCGCCATTCATCCCATACAATAACGTCGTTATGTTCCGTTTTGTACACAAAAACAACAGATGAATCACTAGTAACGCCATAATCTAATCCTATAGCTCTGTAGTAGTGTTTGTGTATCTTGATAGGTTCTATGTAGTGATGATCTGCCAATGCGCTATATACTCGGTCTGTTAACCTATCCCACCTACCATATAGGAATCGGGCGCGCTTAGCATCATCGTATGTGTCTAGTAACCTAGTTATATAGTTGTCGGGGAGGTGTTTGGCGTTTTCATCTGTTCTTACTTCACCAATTAAATAAATACCCTTTTTTATTAATGTCTCTGGTTCTGGTTCTATTATCCTATCCTTTATATATCCTTCTGCTGGATTGCCTTCGTGTATTAGTATTGTTTTTGGTAAAACCTTGCCCCTAAGACGGCCTAAGATTTCATCGAATATTAACGAATTGATTTCCTCGGCTTGACTGATATACGCTATATCGTAGGTTGTACTGCGCACCTTTTGTGGGTCATCAAATGCACGTAGCACGATTTTGGAACCATTCTTAAAGTCTATGCATTGCTCGCCCGCTTTGTATTCATATTGCCACGTTGCAGGCGTAAACATGTCGATGATTATTTTTTTGCAACTATCTATTAGTTCCCTGTAGGTAGCTCTACAGATTAGACCGTTTGTTTTTGGGTACTTAAGACAGGCCAACATAATCATTAACGAACAAACAACGCTTTTTCCGCATCCGTAGGCTCCATACATGCAGTATTCTGAATAGTGATCAAGCTTGATTGTTCCATCATCATTCCACATCGCCTCGAAAAACTTAGCCTGCGTGTCGTTTAATTCTAGATTCAACGTAGACCTGCTACAGCGTCTATTTCCTGCTGGTGCTGATATTGTTCTAATACGCTATCCTTTGGCGCTGGTTTCTTTAGACCGTGTATTGGGTCTATATTTAACCTGTAGAAATGCCAGACACGCATTGCAAGCGTAAAGCTAAAGATCAGCACCGATACTATGAACAAGAAAGACAACAGACATCCTATAAGGCACAAATAAAAGGATTGGATAGTCATTATATATCTATAACCTTATCTGTTGATCCTATGGGGTCTGTGTCTTTCTTTTTATTGATGACGATGTTTATATTTGTATCTTTATCTTGCGTGGCGGCTTCCCCCGCCCTATCATCCCATCCCAACATTTGAAAGAACAAACGCTGTGAGCCAGGGTTGTAACGAGATAAACGCAATGTGTTTTGTAGAACCGTGTGTACGTGAGGAAGCATAAGGTCTTGAAGACTTTTATTTACGTTATCTTTGAATGATTGTTTCCACGCGGCTATATGCGTTGATACCGATACCCTAGACTTATTAGTGTACTCACATACTTCATTAATAGACGGCAACGTTTTTGTTTTTCGTTTTTCATCCGCTGCTAAAACACTATAAGCGTGAATTATTTCCATATGCGTTTTCTCAAATTCTGAAAGCCCTAACTTAACTGAAATATCGTCATACTCTTCTTTTGTTATTAGCTTAGATTTTATCGCTGCACGTTTTGCGCGGGCTGCTTTTGGTGCCCTTTTTTTGGCTATCTTTTTACTTTTTGATTCTTTTTTGTCTTTCATTATATTCTGGAACATGTGTGTACACAGAGATTCCCAGCACGAATTAACGCACTTAGTAACAGGTTATACACAGTTTAGTTATACCCAACTAGCAAATCAAAATCATCGACTTTTAATTCTAGAAATTTATAAAAAATATCTTGATCCTTGATAGTTTCGTTCAATTCCTTAGATAAATCATTACAGGCTAAAATATTGGTTTTTGAAGCGTGATAGTAGTCGTTTTCGTCAAAATAAGAAGGCTTTGGAATAAACAATGACATATGCATGACTTATATTCTATTTTTTTAGACTGGTCAAACCTAATTGCGTTAAACCACAACTTAAGTTGAATAAATTCAATGTGTTAAACAGGGGTTAGGGGTTGTGTTGTTATAACATATGTTATATTATATTAAAGTAAGATTAAATAAAGAGGTGAGCAAACAAAGTATTAACAAATAAATAAAAGGATTAAAAGAGATGAACATAACAAATATTAATATAGATGAATTAACTTGCAGCGTAGACGGCTCAAGTCAAGAGATAAGCTACGATTTATTGATAAATATAAGAGATATAAACGATAGCATTGTTGATATATACAGTACAGACTGTGAGGGTACAGTACAACAATGGATTTTTCCATCGATGCCAGACAGATACTTAGTTGCGCTGTGTGATAACACAATTATAAGCGACACAGAAAACAAGTATCACGACAATATAGACCCTTCATGTGAGTTTGATTTTTAAAAAAAAAGGCAAGCCATCGGCCTGCCTATATTTGAGCTAGCTATTTTTTTAGCTTTATTAATTTTAATCTACAATAGTAGAAATTATGTGTCGCTCTTTTTTAATTATATCTACAATAGTAGAAATTAATAGAATTATACACATTTAAAACCCAGGAGTAAAGAGATGAAAACAAAACAAAAAATAAAACAAGAAAACAAGAAATTTTATTTGGAGGTGCTAAGAAATATAGAGATTCAAAAACTAACTTGCCCAGTGCATTATTTTCTAAAAAGCTGATAAAATATATAAAACAGGAGTAAAGAGATGAGCGAGGATAAAGAAGAATTAAGCCCAGAGGGGTACGAAGAACTCAAAAAAGGTATAAGTGACATAATGGGAATTTACGGTCTTGAAAAAACAGACGAGTACACAAAAGACAATGGCAACGATTTTTTGTCTTTTAAATTAAAAGAGGAGTAAACACATGAGCATAGAGGATTATTACGACGGCACACCAGAAGCGTTGTACGCGCGTTATGAGATGAATGAACTATTAAGGAATTTCGAATTACGCCACGCATCAGAACAACCAAAAAAATATTGGAAAATGAGAGACGGGACGCGTATTGAATGGAAAGATATGGATAATAAGCACGTCATTAATACTTACAACCTTATCAACAGACAACTTGAAAGCTTTGTAGTAGATAGCATTCAAAAGCGCATTGAATATAACTTTATTTTTAACGCAAAAAAACAGTTAATTAAACAGATTAAAGAGAGAAATTTATAAAAGACAAATAGGAGTAATAAAGATGGAAATTAAAATAACAGAAAATCAAGTAAATTCCTTAGTATGTGCTAGCGGTACTGGGGAGTTTATTGCAGAACAACTAGGGGGTCATTATGACCGTTTTTATATTATGACCAGCCTAATAGATAAAATATCTATATTTACTGATCTGGAATGGAAGAACATTGATCGTGATGATTATGAAGGTGAAGTACTCAGAAGGGGTAAATTAAAAAAATACGTAGAAAAGAATTTCCCTGATGAAGAGTGCTATTATTTAACGTTTACAGATGAACTTCACATGATTTTGGCTTTAAATTTATATCAAAATAAATCTGGATGTGTACCATTTTTTGATTACAATTGGGATAAAAAATATCCCATGCGTGGCCAAGAGGTGTTCTTTTTACTAATACACAAAAAAGATTATTTAGAAAAATAAAAAGGAGCAAAAGAGATGACTGAAAAAAAAGAGACAGAAGATATAGAGTCGTGTGAGGTATGTAACGAACCTGCAGAAGTGTTTCGGTTCAATGCGAACGGATACAAGGTTTGCGTCGATTGCTTTATTGATGAGCAAATAGAGTTTGATGAAGAAAGAAGCCTTAGAAGATATGAGTAGCGAAAAAGAGTGTCCTTGGCAAATAGGGCACATTAAAAAATTTATAAACAAATTACAATATAGAATACAACAAGCGAAATACGGCTCATCCTTTCCACACTATAGAGATTATGAGGATATTTGGTCGGCTGATTGGCAGGAATCATTAAAAATTGTAAGAGAAATAAATGTAAAATACACTGCACTATACGAAAAATATGTGAATGTGGAAAAGTTCCCACACTTAAGGCCAGAAGGAAAATACCCATCAAAGACAGTCAGAAAACGTCTGGAAAACGCCGTGCATAGATATAATTGTCATTTAATTGAAGAACCTGACGCAGAAAAACTTGATATTATTTGGGATAAATTTGGGGAACAATTTAGCAACTTTGCAGATGTTTATAATAAAGCAAAAAAAATAAATCAAAAAGATGAGTAGCGAATACGAGCAAGAGTATAGAAGATACTTAGAAAGAGTCTTAATAAAATGGGCCTTATCCAGCCTAGAGGCAGAGTTAAGCTTTGACGTTCCAAATTACAGAAAAATGACAAGGGCTCAGCGTCTCTACTGGGCCACAGGGTTTGCCAAACGAAGATTAAAAGGTGATCTCAGCGAATCAGAGACAATTCAGCTTGACGAAAGCCTATACCCTTGGCGCCATGCAATTATCTACGTTATGGCCTTCCTGGGGCCACCAAATTCTAGCAATGACATTTTTTTAAACGAATCTGAGGTTCGATTAGATATTTTGTCCAAAAAAAACAATTTATTCAAGCCAGGTTTTTATTTTGAATAAAGAGATTATTTTTCCCTCTGTTTTGATTGTAATAAATCTTGCAACGAGCATTATTTACCTAAGTGCGGGAAAAGGGTACAAGTCGGTTTACTGGTTGGCCGCGGCAGTGCTTACCTACTGCGTAACATTTGAATAATAAAGGAGTTAAAAATGAACGGAAATAAACTAAAAAGAAAAGAAGCGGCAATGTATATGGGCGTTAAAGGCCCGACAGTAACGCTGTGGAGGCTCAAAGGGAAAATAAAGGGAACGAAACCCCCAAAAAAAAGCTTTTATTTGTATGCCATATCAGATTTAGATGCCCTAAAAAACAAACGCAAAACCCTAAAAGGTTTACGCGAAACAAGAAGGAAAATTAAAGAAGAAATATTTTTTGCTCGAAAAGCTTTAAAACATGTAAATGAAAAAATAAAAGATATGGACGTTATAAGCCATGTCTTGACATTGCGAAGTTAAGTAATTATAATTAGAATTAAGAGGTGATATAAAAATGACAATGATAATCCACGAAAGATCTATGTTCGTTTTGGACTACGAGCGCTTAAAAGATTTAAGAAAAAGATGCGATCTGTCCTGCGTAAAATTGAGCTATTTTTTGGAAAACGACTATGGCTACAGATGCAGTGCGACAAGCTTATATAAGTTAGAAAACTGTTCAAACGACAGTATTCAACAAGTTGACCCAAGGTCTAGGCTAATTGTGTGTTTGGCAGATTTGTACAATGTTGATATTGAAAGTCTATACAAGAAAAACCCATCCTTTAAAAAGGGGGAAGTTTTTAGGGATAGTCTTCCACAACGAAAAGACATCCAGCCTCAAACACGTCACTCAAGTAGTGAGGCTACTTGCGCCTATTCTAAGCACAGTAAGAAAAACGATATAAAGGAGCCGGTGTTCTAACGAGTAAGGGTGTAAAAAAAAATAGAGAGCCACCCAGCGAGAGGACTCTCTAAATTTATCTAAGGATTAACAACATGAATATATCAAAAAATAAACACATTGTCAAATTAGATCCACTTATAATAAAGAAGCGGCTCTTCTACCAAGTTCACAGTATAAAGAAATTTATTGTCCCCATGGGTAGGGGGTGCGAAGGCATAACAGAAACCTACGTCCAGTTGCCGTTTACCCTCACAAAACAAGCCGTAAATTTATTAAAGCTTATCCAACGCTTTGATAAAGCCAAATTTTTTAATACCACCTATATAGAAAAAATTATTAATACTCAGTTGGCAACCTGTGACGAGCTGTCAGGGTTTGAGTTGTCCGATTTTACGACAAATGTCATTGCACACGGTAACGATATTGGAGTTACTATGGGTCGGCCTATTTTCGAGAAATTAAAAGAAAAGAAAGGAGTTGAGAGACATGTAAATGCAGCAGTAAAAACAATTTTAAGCGACAGGATATGTGATCTAAGCTGGGCATCTGGCGATGCCCAGCAGTACAACTCATAACTCCCTGTCAAGAAATAAAAAACAAGGAATACAAAATGAATAATACAACAATAACAAAACAAAAAGAAACCAAGAACCCCGTTAAGTATTTTTGGAAATTAGCAGAGAAGGAAGTGTCGGGATGGCATTCTATTGATGACGCCCTCGCCAACAACGGAGAGATATTTAATAAGCTAACGTCTTGGACTAAGTTTCATTTGGACCAGGAGTTTAAGGGTGACGCAGTTTTATTCAGATTAAACTTTCACTCGGATATTAACGAGGTTTACGACTCAATTCAAGAGGCATACGACAGCGTAGCTGGTGAATATGAACCCTCCCGCTATACCCACGAGCTAAGTAGTTTTGATAGTGATCTTGCAAAAGAAATATCAAACGAAATTTCGTGCCACTTCAAAAACCGTACTGGCGATAAATGCGACATTAAACCAGAAATACAAAATACAATAATTGAAAACGTTGGTGGAAGTATTTTTTGCACGATGCAACACGACAAAAAATATATTGAGTTTTTACTACCTATCTGCGCCTACAACCTCGTTCTAAAACACGTATGCCCTGATCGTAGAAGGTTGCAACTTCTTTGGAATGTGTGGCTGTATAACGCAGTAGTTGAAACGTTCAGAGAGCATATACGAACCCTATACACCCTCGATTTAATCAATGTTAATCCATCCGAATGTGCTACTATTTTTTAGCAAATTAACGCAATTAGACAAAATAAAAGGAGATAGAAATGACAGCATTAACAACAACAAACGAAATAGCGTCTCTAGACGTAAACAACATGGCTATAAAAGAGGCGAAGAGACTGTTTTGTCCGACTGCTACAGATGCAGACATGATTTATTTTTTGCGGTTGTGCATTGAATACAACCTAAACCCGCTAATTAAAGAAATTCACTGCATAAAATATAAATCAAAAAACGGCGAGGATAGGCCCGCATCGGTAATATTGGCAAAAGAGGCATTTCTTAAACGTGCCGCTTCAAACCCCAAGTATTTAGGGCATGAGGCATGGACTGAAAAAGAGCCTAGCACAGGTGAATTGGTAGGGAAAGCATTAGTTCGTGTTAAGGGATACCCCGAACCGATCAAAACAACGTGTTATTTTTCTGAGTTTTCTACTGGCAGAAACTTATGGTCATCCAAACCTAGGGTGATGATAGCTAAGTGCGCTTTGGTTGCTGCGCTGAGGGAAGCTTTTCCTGAACAGTTTTCAGGTCTTTACGATCAGGCAGAATTTGAGCAGGAAACTGACTCTGATTCAAACCATGAGCCAAAACCTAAGCCAAATCCAAGAAAATTTAAACACAGCTCGGAAGTAGGCAATCTAAAGTTAAAACCGTTGGAGGACAAGCCACAAATCAAGGCAATACAAGAAAAGGCAAAAGCCGAGTCTAGGCTGCTACTAGAGCCAAAGCCTCCACTTTTGTATTCAGATGTTCCAGATTCAGAAAAACCAAGTACAACGATGCTGTT
>Ga0255047_10000785_pt1 | contig 25569 bp, 25 predicted proteins | sample JV7_2_1_MG_FD_183640 | JGI IMG/M metagenome (GOLD analysis project Ga0255047, IMG submission 183640) | Seawater microbial communities from Jervis Inlet, British Columbia, Canada - JV7_2_1 | ecosystem: Environmental > Aquatic > Marine > Inlet | place: Canada: British Columbia | collected 2016-10-06 | reverse complement strand
CGTCGACATGCGCCGCCAGATCGATCACCAGACCAAGTTCGTTGCCTGTTTGATGGGTGGACCCGCGTCGTTCACGAACGAACACATCGCCCACGTCCACGACCGGCTCAAGATCGACGATGAGGCCCGATCGCATCGCCGACATGTTCGGCTGTGAGCGCATCCGCACGATCGGCGACTCCTACATGGCGGTGTCTGGGCTCCTGGAGAGCTCGCCTGACCATCCGCAGAACATCGGCAGGCTGGCGTTGCGGTTCCGTCGCTACCTCGAGCGACGCAACCAGGCGCATCCGCAACAGTGGACGGCGCGCATCGGCATCCACACCGGCTCGGTCATCGGATCACTGGTCGGCATCCAGAAGTACGTGTACGACCTGTTCGGACCTGGTGTGAACTTCGCCGCTCGAATGGAGTCGATCTCCGAACCGATGCGAATCACCCTCAACGAGGCGACGCCCGACCTGCTCAAGGACGACTTCTTGTTCACCGAGCGGGGCGAGTTCGAGATCAAGGGGTTCGGGACGCACCGGCTCTTCGCTCTGGACAGCGAGTTCTTCCGGGGCCACTGATCGCACCGTCGCGCAGCGACCACCGCCCGGCGTAGCCTGCGGGCCGTGGCAGACACCACGAGACACCCGCGGTCAGAGCTGCCAGCGACGTCGGTCGGGACCAACCGCGGCGACTTCGGCTGGACCGAGTGGGGTCTCCTCGCCGCCATCGCCTCGATCTGGGGGTCGTCGTTCTTCTTCATCGCCGTCGGTCTCGAGGCCTTCTCTCCTGGGGTGATCACGATGGCCCGTGCCGTCCTCGGAGTCGCCACACTGGCGGTGTTCTCGCGGGCCCGCGTTCCGATTGCCCGCGAAGACCAGGCACGGGTTGCCCTCCTCGGCGTGATTTGGATTGCTCTGCCTCTGGTGATCTTCCCGGTCGCTCAGCAGTGGATCGACTCGTCGGTGGCCGGCATGCTCAACGGAGCGATGCCGGTCGTGGCCGCGCTGTGGGCGACCATGTTGCTGCGCAAGCTCCCCGGGACCAGACAGCTGATCGGGATCGCCATCGGCTTCCTCGGGGTCATTGCGATCTTCCTTCCCGAGGTCCGTGAATCCTCGGCAACGGCGTTGGGTGCCGCCCTCGTCATGGTTGCGGTCGTGCTGTACGCGCTGTCTGCGAACCTGGCCGTGCCGCTCCAGCAGCGGTATGGGGCGCTTCCGGTGCTGCTGCGGGCCCAGATCGCATCGCTGGTCATCGTCGTTCCGATCGGCGTGGCCCAACTGCCATCGTCGACGTGGGCATGGGATGCCGCGCTCGCCATGATCCCGCTCGGGGTTCTGGGAACGGGCCTGGCGTTCGTCTTCATGGCGACTCTGGTCGGCAGAGCGGGAGCCCCGCGGGGATCGATCGCCATCTACTTCGTGCCCATCGTGGCCGTCGTGCTCGGCGTCGTGATCCTCGGCGAAGACGTTGCGGGCATAGCGATCGTCGGTGTCATCTTGGTGATCCTCGGGGCCTGGATCACTTCGCGGCGCGAGGTGTGATCACAGCTCCAGCAGCGTCTTGCCGGTGGTGGTTCGGCCTTCCAGAGCCCGATGTGCGTCTGCGGCCGCGGCCAGCGGGAAGCGGGCACCCACCAACACGTTCAGGTCTCCTCTGGTGATAGCGGCGAACAGGTCGGCGCAGCGGGTCCGCAGCGTTTCCGGTTCTGCGATGTAGTCGAAGAGCGTGGGTCTGGTGAGGAACAGGGATCCGTTCCGGGAGAGGCGCAGGGGGTCGACCGGGGGGACCGGCCCACCTGCGTTGCCGTAGGCCACCATCATCCCCAGGGGTGCCAGCAGTTCGAGACCCCGATCGAAGGTCGGGGCGCCGACGCCGTCGTAGACCACGTCGAGCGGCCTCGGTCCGGCAACGGCCTCGATGGCAGCACCGAAATCGCCCGCCGAATAGTCGATGACGTGATCGGCGCCGCACTGCGCGGCGATGTCCGTCTTGTCGGAACCGCCGGCCGTGGCGAAGACCTCTGCTCCGTGACCTTTGGCGAGTTGAATCAGCAGTCGGCCGACGCCTCCAGCACCCGCGTGGATGAGGCACCGGTGACCGTCGCGGAGGGGGAAGGTGTCGTTGACGAGGTAGTGCGCCGTCAATCCCTGGAGCATGACCGCGGCGGCGTCATCGAGCGCAACGCTGTCCGGCACGGCAACCAGGCTGTCCTCTGCGATCGCAGCGACCGCTGCATAACTCCCGAGGTGGCCCGTCCAGGCCACCCGATCTCCCTCGGAGAAGCTGACGGCGCCTGGTCCGGCCGTGCGAACGACCCCGGAGCCCTCGAGTCCGAGGATCGCAGGCAGCGCCAGTGGGTAGAGACCGGCGCGGTGATACGTGTCGATGAAGTTGACCCCGGCGAACGCGACGTCGACGATGACGTCGCCGGGGCCCGCCTGGGGTTCGGCGACCTCCACCGCGTGGAGGGCTTCGGGTCCTCCGGTGGTCTCGATGGCAATGGCGTGCACGGCTCGACCTCCAGGACGGCCACCCTACGCTGTCGCAGCGGAGGTGCGGTGTGCTCCTGAAGCGGGAGGTGTTGCATGGCATCGCCGCCGGTGAGCTTGCGGTCGCCTACCGTCGCTGGGAGGAGCCGAGGGTCAGGGCGGGTTCGTCGTTTCGCGCTGCGGTCGGGGTGATCGAGGTCGTCGCCATCCGGGAGGTGGACCGGGACGACGTCGGTGAGGACGATGCCCGCGCCGCAGGTTTCGGTGACGTCGGGGCGCTGCTGGCTGCCGATCAGGGCCGGAGCGGACGCCTGTACCGGATCGAGTTGTCGTACGCCGGTCCCGACCCTCGGGTGGCGCTGCGGGCCAGGCCGGTCGACGACGGCGAGTTCGCCGACATCGTGCTGCGGTTCGACTGCGAGGACACCAGGCGACCGTGGACCCACGAGACGTTGCGGTTGATCGGGCGCCATCCCGGGGTGCGTGCCGAGGAGCTGGCGGCCTCCGCCGGACGAGAGAAGAAGCCTTTCAAGCTGGATGTGCGCAAGCTCAAGGATCTCGGGCTCACGGAGAGCCTGCGCGTCGGCTACCGGCTGTCGCCTCGCGGCGAGTCCGTCGCGGAGCGACTCGGCTTGATGGGTTGATGCCGCCGGCGTTTGGGTGCGCACACCCTGCCCGATCTAGGATGCCCTCACGAGGACGAAGGAGTGGGACATGTGCTGTTTGTTTGGAACGATGGCCCTCCTCGGGCCCAGGGCCGCGGTCCTGGTGTGGTGGCTGATCGACACCGATCGGTGGCGGGCGGCATTCGACAACTTCTTCTGGGCCTTTCTCGGCTTCCTCTTCCTGCCGTGGACCACGTTGGCCTGGGTTGCCGTGGCGGGCAATGGCGTCCTCGGCTTCGACTGGATCATCCTCGGGCTCGGACTCCTCCTCGACGTCGCCAGCTACAGCTCCAGCGCATACGGAGGCCGGCAGCGGTACACCTGAGGGAACACCGCGCAGCTGGGGGCATCCGCTCAGCGGATGAAGAAGAACCACCAACCGAACAGCACGAGCAGGCCAACGGCGACGATGAAGCCAATGTGCAGGATCTTGCGCAGCAGCCACCAACCGATGGCGATGACTGCGACGGGGATGAGGATCGTCCAGATGTCCATGCCGGCACGCTAGCGGGCCGTTCGTCCGCTCAGTCTTCTTGCTTGCCTTGAGCGATAGGCAGTCGAATGGTGAACGTGGCCCCGTCCCCCGGCGTGGTGGTCACCGCGATCGTTCCGGAGTGCGCCGTGACGATGCGCCGGCAGATGGCCAGCCCCAGGCCGACGCCTTCGGGCTGCGCTTGCGTGGCGAGCTGCTCGAAGGGCTGAAACACTCGATCGGCGAGCTCCGGTGAGAACCCGACACCGTTGTCGGCAACCGACAACTCACACCACCGCGTCCCGTTGTCTTCCGTCATGACGGCGCGGACGACGACGTGTGTCTTGACCCCGTCTCCTGAGAACTTCACCGAGTTGGAGAACAGGTTGGTGAACAGCTGTCGCATCTGTGAACGATCGGCCTCAATGACCGTGAGATCACCGATGTCGAACGATGCTCCGGTGTCTTCGAGCACAGGGCCGAGATCTTCGAGCGCCCCCTGGGTTGCTTCGTGAAGATCGACGAGCGTCCCGTCGGCAACGCGCCCGACTCGGCTCAGGGTGAGCAAGCTGTCGATCAGGTGCCGTAGCCGATCAGCGGCGCCATGGATCGAACCCAGGTAGGACGCCGATCGCTGGTCGAGCTCTCCGAGGTTGTCTTCGAGCATGTTGGCGAACGCCTGGATCTTGCGCAGCGGCTGTTTGAGATCGTGGGCTGCGACCGAAGCGAAGCGATCCAGGTCCTGGTTGCGCTGTTCGATTCGCGTCGTGAGATCGGCGAGTTCCGAGGCCGTTTCGACTTCTGCAGTCACGTCTTCGATGAACCCGACAAGCCGCGGGGACTCATCGGTATCGGTGACGAGGCGGGCGGCTACCCGAAACCACGCTCCGGACCCGTCCCTGCGTCGTGCCCGCATCTCGAAACCGCGCACGATGCCGCGGTGACGGACTTCAGCGATGAGACGCTCCCGCTCTTCGGGATCGTCGTAGTGCGACTCCACGTTGGTCTCGAGGAACTCGGCACGTGAGTCATATCCCATGATCTCGAGCAGGGTCTCGTTGGCATCGAGGATGGTGCCGTCGAGTGCGGTGATGAAGACGCCGATCGGGATGTCCTCCAACAGGAGACGTTCCGACAGGTGGTGCGCCTCGATGGGTGGTTCGGCTGACATGGCCGCCAGGTTAGGGACGGTGACGGGTTCTACCGAGTATGCATCGGGTGCATATCGAAGGCGGCGTTGGCCTGCCCCCAGCGTGCCAACATTGTGTCCTCGTGGGGAAGCCCACACACCTGCGGAGGAGAGAGGTGAGGCGTGGCGATTCGAGTGATGCTCGTTGATGACGACACCGAGGAGATGACGCTCGTCGAGGGTCTGCTGACCGAGGTCGCCACCGACTTCGACGTGGCGCACTGTGCGACGTTCGAGGACGGGCTGGCCGCGATGACCGAGGGCCATGCGGACATCTACCTCGTCGACTACAAACTGGGACCGCGCTCAGGCGTCGAGTTGATGACCGAGGCCAAGGAGGCTGGGTGCACGGCGCCCATGCTGCTCGTCACCGGTTTCGGCGACTACGAGGTCGATGTGGCCGCGATGGATGCAGGCGCTGCCGGATACCTCGTCAAGGGCGAATTCGACGGCAGGATGCTGGAGCGATCGATTCGCTATGCGATCACCGCGAGCGCAGCAGGCAAGAAGCGGCAGAGCCGGCCAGGAGACTTGCTGCTTCAAGTGGCCTTGGCCCGAGGTGCCACGGTGCGCGAGGCCGCACGCATGGCAGGAGTCTCGGAGCGCACGGCTCACCGCCGCAACGCCGATCCCGACTTTCGCGCCGAGGTCGATGAGCTGCGCGACGAACTGCGCGAGCGACTCCTCGCCGAGGTCGTGAATCAGATGGTCGGCGAGGAGACCGTCGTCAAGGAGTGAGTGCAGCCGTGCCATGCTCCTGATTCAGGCCAGGCTTGCTCTGGTTGGTGCGTTTCGGAATGCTCGCGGGGTGATGGATCATCGCGACGTGGTCTTCGTCAGCGTCGGCGAAGGCTGGGGTGAAGCGGCACCATTTCCCGGAAGTACGTCACAGACCGTCGACGACGTGTGGGAGTCGCTCCGCTCTGCCGCTCCGACCGGAGTCGCCGCGGCGGCGTGCGACGAGGCGCACGTCGACGACGAGGCCCGCAGCGCCGGCGTGCTGCTCGCAGGCGACCCCGCGCTCCCCTTGAGCAAGGCAGTCGGCCTCGACGACCACCCAGGGGAAGCTGCAGCCGCGGCGCACGCCGCGGGGTTCGGCGCCGTGAAGCTGAAGATCGCCCCAGGCGCCGATTGCAGCCGGGTGACGGCAGCCCGGACGGCCGCTCCCGACCTGACGATCGGTGTCGACGCCAATGGTGGGTATCCGACGATCGACGTGGAGACCTTCACGGAGTTGGACGCGCTCGGCGTGGCGTATGTCGAACAGCCGTACGCGCCAGGGAACCTGGAGGCTCATGCGGCGTTGCGGCCGCTCCTCGACTGTGACCTCGCCCTGGACGAGGATGTCCATTCGGTCGCCGACGCTCGCGACGTCGTCGCAGCAGGGGCGGCGGACCTGCTCGTCGTCAAGCCCGGTGTGCTCGGCTACACCGGGGCACTCGAAGCGTATGAAGTGGCGATCGCCTCTGGGCTGGGCATCAAGGCGTCAGGGCTCATCGAGACCTCGCTCGGCCGGTCGTATACCGGAGCCCTCGCCGCGCTCCCAAGAGCGCGGTATTCCGATCTCGCTCCCGCAAGCGCCTTCCTCGAGATCGATCCGGTGCGACCGTCGGCGCAGCGGGCAGGCATTGGAGTGGAGCCCGATCGCGACGTGCTCGAACCGCTGGTCGTTCGCGAGGCCCGTGTTGGCTAGCTCGGTCGCCGATCGATGAGTTGGGCCTGGTTGATCCGGCCGATCGGGCCGTCCACGTCGAAGACCGTCGTATCGGCGAGCCCGATGCCGCTGGGATGCTGGTGTGCCGCCGAGCGCATGCCGATCCACTCACTCACCGGCAAGCGATGCAAGTAGAGCGTGATGTCCGGGTTCACATAGAGCCACTCGCGAGGGTCGAGTCGTTGTGAGTTCCCGTTCGACATGTCCGCCAGCGTGGCAAGCCTGACGAAGGGAGTCGGCACCTCCCCGGCCACGACCGGATAGCGGAGGCGGAACCACGATGTGCCTGGCCCGAGCGCAAGGAAGCTGTTGGCGACGCTGCGGATCTCGATGGCTGCAGAGTGGAAGCGGGTTGTTCGCGGGGGACGCCCGAGCACGGCCTCCCACGACACTGGCTCGGCGGCATCGGGCCCGGGGGGCTGGCTCCATTCCTGAGTGGCGCCGGGCAGATCGAGTTCGGTGACCCTGACCTTGAGTCCCGTCGCCCTGCCGACGGTGACTCCGTCGGCGAGGAGGGTCGATTCGACGACCTGGATGCGGCGCCCGTCGCGCAGCACGACGGTCTCCACGTCGAGTGGGGACAGCGGCACCGGACGGAACAGGTCCATCGTGATCCGGACGACCTGCATCGGAAACGCCGACGACACTCGCTCGACGGCTCTCGCCAGCAGACCGGACGGAGGGCTCCCGTGCTGAGCATCGTCAGACCAGCCACCTCTGGTGAGCTCCGTCGGTTCGAATCGATGGTCGCCCAGGGGGAGGAACAGCGCATCGTCGGGGACCATCGGGGAGGGGCTCATTCCACGGGGAGGCCCAGGCCCCGCGAGATCACGAGCCGCTGGACCTCGCTCGTTCCCTCGCCGATCTCGAGGACCTTGGCGTCGCGGTAGTGGCGGCTGACGAGGGTCTCGTCCATGAAGCCGGCTCCTCCGAAGATCTGGGTCGCCTCCCTGGTTGCCGAGATCGCGGCTTCGGTGGCATACAGCTTGGCGATCGCCGCGGCCTGCTTGAACGGTTTCGCACGGTCCTTGAGCCAGGCTGCCCGATAGGTGAGCAGACGAGCGGCCTCCGTCCACATCTCGAGGTCGGCGCATTTGAAGGCAATCGCCTGATAGCTGCCGATCGGCTTGCCAAATGCGGTGCGTTCCTTGGCGTACCCGACGGACTCCTCCAGGCACGCCTGGAGGACGCCGACGGCCATCGCCGCGATGGCGATGCGTCCGTCGTCGAGGGTTGCCAGGAACTGGCGAAACCCCTGGCCGCGCTGGCCGAGCAGGTTCTCGGTCGGAACCCGGCATTCGTCGAGTCGGAGCCCGTGCGTATCGGATGCCCGCCACCCCATCTTGCGATAGCCGGGCTCGACGATGAGGCCGGGAGTACCGGCGGGGACGATGAAGGTCGAGATCTCATCGTCCCCCGTGCGGGCGGTGACCGTCACCAGCGAAGTGATGTCGGTTCCGGAGTTGGTGATGAACGCCTTGGAGCCGTTGATGACCCACTCGTTCCCGTCGAGTTCCGCCCGTGTCTTCGTGGCGCCGGCATCAGAGCCTGCGTCGGGCTCGGTGAGCCCGAAGCCGGCCAGGGTCCTTCCGGCGAGGAGATCGGGGAGCCAGCGCTCCTTCTGCTGTGCGCTCCCGAACTCGTGGATCGGGTTGATCCCGAGGGTGGTGCCGGCCTCGACGGTGATCGCCATCGACTGATCAACCCGGGAGATCTCCTCGATGGCGATGCAGAGCGTCGTGAAGTCGGCGCCAGAACCGCCGTACTCCTCGGAGAAGGGGAGACCGAAGATCCCCAGGTCCCCCATCTTGCGAACGGTGTTCGTGGGGAACTCGTGGGTGCGATCCCACTCCTCGGCATGGGGAGCGATCTCGGTCTCGGCGAACGCCCGCACCACCTTGCGGAATGCACGGTGCTCTTCGCTGAATTCGAAGTCCATCGAGAAGGGGCTCTCTTTCGTTGCATGGCCCCGCCTCCGGAGGCCGGTGACCCACAGGATAAAGGGTCGTGATCGGCTCTGGCCTGGCCGACCGCATGGTCACGGGATGTGGGCTATCACGAACGTGCCCGAAGCCTCTCGGAGGCTGCTGCCCAGCGGGCTGCGACTCCCCAGGCGAGCAGGGTGTGCGGCCTCCGTGGTCTTCCTAGTCTCTCGCGATATGGATACCGCAGTCGCCCTTGTTCAGTCATATCTCTACATGAACGGGTTCTTCACGGTCACCGAGTATCCGGTGTGGGAGACGATGGACGATGGGGAGATCCGCACGGTGACAGACGTCGACATGTTGGCAGTCCGCTTTCCCGGCGCCGGACGTGTCGATCCGTCAGACCACGAGCGCCAAGGGGTCGTGCGTCCCGATCCCGCCCTCGACGTCGATCCCGACCGGATCGAGCTGATCATCGCCGAAGTGAAGGAAGGGCGCGCAGAACTCAACCAGGCAGCCCGCAGTCGAGAGGTGCTCCACGCCGCGCTCCATCGCTTCGGATATGTGGCGGAGGATGAAGCGGACGAGCTCATGGCTCAGCTTCTCGCCGGGGGCGAGGCGATCCATCCCAACGGTGTGCGGGTGCGCCTCATGTCCTTTGGGTCGCGCCCTCCGCACGAATCATCGCCTGCACACCAATGGCTGCTGATGGGCCAGATCGTCACCTACATCCGCAAGGCCCTGACGGAGAACTGGTTCGCGGCCAGGGCGCTCCAGTCGAAGGACCCCGTGATCTCGCAGATGATCCTCGTCGAGAAGGCGATTCGGGGCGAGACGTGACGGTGTTCGACGTCGTCCTCCACCGCCCCGAGATCGCACCGAATACCGGGAACCTGATGCGGCTCACGGTCAACACCGGATGTCGCCTGCATCTCGTTCGCCCGCTGGGGTTCACCCTCGACGACCATCGGCTGCGGCGCGCCGGGCTGGATTATCGGGAGTACGCCGACGTCGCGGTGCACGACTCCCTCGACGACTGCCTCGCCGCCGCCGGTGGACGGGTCATCGCTTTCACGCAGCACGCCGCAGACCGCTACAGCGATGTGTCCTACCAGACCGGGGACGTGCTGCTCTTCGGCAGCGAGTCTGTGGGCCTGTCAGCAGAAGCGCTCGACCATCCGCGGATTGGCCGACGGGTCCGCATTCCCATCGCCCCGGGAGGTCGCAGCCTCAATCTGGCGAATGCGGCGGCGATCGGGATCTACGAAGCGTGGCGTCAGAACGACTTCGCCGTCGCCGAGTAGCGTGCCCGCGATGCCGCACAGCACCGAGATCGCGATTCGCTTCTACGAGCTGGACCCCTACAACCACCTGAACCACTCGGCGTACATCCAGTACTTCGAGACCGCCCGCATCGAGCTGCTCGGCGCAGCGGGGTTCGAGCTGCAGTCGATGATGGAGGACGGCGTGATGATCGTCGTCACCGAAATCGCCACCAAGTTCCTCTCCTCGGCAACTTCGGGAGATGTCGTGACGGTCGAGACGGAGGTCGTGGAGTTCAAGCGGGTCACATCGACCTGGCGCCAGCGGATCCTGCGCGCAGGTGAGGTCATCGCGACCCAGGAGCTGCGCGCCGCGCTGGTCAACCTGGACGGCAGGCCAATTCGTTTCCCGGAAGAGATGATTGCGGCGCTCGAGCCGTTCCGGGCTCAGGTCTGATCCGTCACGGCTGCTCGACGATCTCGAGCAGCACGAACGGCACCGCGGACGGTTCTTCGTCGACGAATTCGTAGCCGAGCGACCGGAGGCGGACGTCGTCGGGATCGTTGGCGAGGTGGCCCACTCCGAAGCGAGGATGGTCGTCTGCTGCGATCCGTGCGAGATACTCCTCGAAGGCATCGGCCGGCACGATGAAGAAGTCGGCGCGGCGCACATCCTGCCACCCGAGCCTTCCGAGCTGTTCGATGCGGGACACGACGAGTGGCTTTCCGGTTGCTGCATCGATTCCCGTCCGTACGACGAGTTCGTGGAGGTCGGCGGCGAACAGGTCGGCTCCGGTCCGTAGGTCGCGAAGTGCTCGGAACGAGGAAGCCGCGAGCACAGCCGACATCACGACCAGGGCGGCAATCGTTGCGGCCCGCGATGGCCGAGGGGCAGTGCGCAGCAACGCCGCGAGACCCGCAATCGCGACCGGGACGAGTGCAGGAAGAGCAAGCATGAGGTAGCGACCTCCCCACTGGAAGCCGCCGCTGCCGGCAGGCGAGACGATGACGGCAGCGAAGTAGAGCGCCGATGCCACCAGGAGCAGCCGCGAGTCGCTTGCGGGTGTTGCAGGCACAGCCGCGACGAGCCCTGCTGCGAGGAGCGGCATCGCGACGAGCAATCCTGCAACGACGGGCTGAGCGAACAGCAAGGAGGCCACGGCAGTCGCCGCGGCGCAGACGGCGAGGACGACGTGAAGCCCAGTCCGATTCGGGTCGCGGCGGATCGCCAGCGTGAGGACGGCGCCGATTCCTGCAGCGAAAAGGAGCAATGCAGCAGCGACTCCGCTGGTTGTCGTGGGTCGCAACGTCATGGTCCATGCGGCATCGACGATGCGGGTGGCGATGGTGGACAAGCCGGATGTGGAGTCCGGCAGGGTGGCCTGGTCGCCTGCGAGTGAGGTTTCCCAGAGGGTGTTCAGTGCGTACCCGGCAACGCCGCCGGCGGCGACGACTGCGGCGGCCACCAAGCCCCGCGTGCGTCGGCGCAGCAACTCCTCGATCGCGATCGCGATCGCCAGCGCCAGTGCGAACAACAGGGCCTCTGTCCGGAAGAGCGAGGCGCCGATCAACGCACCGAATGTCAACCCCAAACCCCAGCGACTTCCGGATCGTGACAGCAGGATTCCGAGGACGGCCAATGCGCTGAATGCCGTGCCGGCAGCATGACCAACAACAGTGAAGCCGTAGAGGAACAGTGGACTGGCGAGCCCGACGGCCCATAACGAGGCAACGCCGACCCGGTGACTCCAGCGGCGGCCGATCGCCCCGGTCACCCACGCTGCGATCCACGCGGCAACGAGCATGGGCGCAATCATCCATGCCGGGCCGAGCCGTTCGAGCGGTGCCATCAGGAGGGGGCTCGCTGGATGCTTCGAGAACGGGTAGTAGACGGCGCCATCGATGACGGCGTTGTGAATCGGAACGGACCTTTCCTCCGGGTCGAGGTGGGCGAGAGGCCGGGGGAGGGCCCACGAGCCGTCGGTGCTGAGCGCCTCCGCTTGCACTCGCACGGCTCCCTCGTCTGCCGTCCAAATCGCATCTGGGTGCGAAGACGGGGCGAGGGCGATCAGGACCACGCCCAGCGCTGCGGCGTGGACCCACAGCGGCAGCGCGAGGACTCGATCCATGATCACCGTGCGGTGGCTCCCGGCATCACGTGACAAGTTACCGACTGGCCGGGCCGTGCCGGTGGCGCGTCCGCTAGCGTCGGCGCATGCCAGCGATACGCCGTCTCACCGACTCGTGCCTCCTCGTCACCACCGATGTGGGCACCACGCTCGTCGACCCCGGGTTCCACACGTTCGACTCCGGAGAGATCGATCTGACCACGATCGGCGATGTCCAACGCATCCTGATCACCCACGAACACCCGGATCACGTGAAACCCGAGTTCGTCCAGTGGACGGTGGACCGAGGGAGCGACGTCGCCGTCCACGCCAACGACGCTGTTGCCGCACTCCTTGCTCCGCACGGCATCGCTGTCGACACTGGGGTCCCTGGGGACTGTGCAATCCAGGATGTGCTCCACGAACCGGTGCCGTCCGGGGCGACACCGCCCAATCGGTCGTGGACGGTGGGCGATGTCCTGACCCATCCGGGAGACAGCCACCAGCCAACGGAGAGCGCCGCGGTGCTTGCCCTGCCACTCATCGTCCCCTGGGGTTCGGCAACCGCCGCTGTCGAGTTTGCCAGGAGGCTTGGCCCGCGCCAGGTGGTGCCGGTCCACGACTTCTACCTGACGAGGAGCGGTGCCGAGTGGATCGCGGGGTTCGTCGGCTCCGTGCTCGCCGGTGACGGGATCGAGTTGGTGGCGCTCGGCTGGGGCGACAGCTACACGATCTAGCGGCAACATCCCGGACCGGGAGGGAGAGTCTGCCCCGGCCCGGGATGCCCGAGAATCAACCGCCGGTGATGGCGTATGTCCCTTCCATGCCTGCTTCGCGATGACCGGGGATGTTGCACAGGAATGATGCCCCGCCTGATTCGGGCACGGTGAAGGTCACGCTCGCCGTGGCGCCACCGTCGGCTTCGACCAACACGCCGAGCTCAGGGATCTCCAGGTTGTGCTGGATCGCTCCTTCGTTGCGCAGCCGGAGCGTGATCGTCTGACCTGCAGGGAGGTCGAGGGTCGTCGGAGCGAAGGCGAACTCGGTCGCCACTACCTCGACGACGGTTCCTTCGGCCTGATCACTCTCGCTCGAGTCGATTCCTGGCGTTCCGAATACCTCGGGGAAACCATCCTGGAATCCCCAGATCCAGAACATCTCGTTCGAGGCGTGCATCGTCGAAGCGGTGACGAAGGTGTCGTCGATTACGGCCCACGTGCCGGTTGTCCGGTCGAACCCAATCTCGGCGGCATCGACGGCTGCCGTGCCGTTGGCTCCGCCGGCGGCATCCGGTGTTGGGACCCCCGGATACGCGAAGTAGACGTCGTTGTCGAGCCGGGCCAGCTCGAAGGGGCTGGCCTCCATCTCCTTGGGGATCACGGCCCGCATCAGGCCACCCTGATTGATGGTTGCCTCGAAGAAGCCGACGAGCATCGGTTCGACATCGCCGCGCTCGATGTGCGGTGCGAGATTGAGTCGCAGTGCGTTGAGAGCGCCGATGATGTCACCGACCTCCCATGCGGTCAGCGAATCGATTCCGACGAACGATCCGGTCGCCGGTTCGTAGGCCGACCGCAACGCGGCGAATCCGCGTACGGCGGCGTCGACATGGGCCGGGTCGCCCAGCACCCTGGCAGCCTCGACCAGGCCGCGCACGGTGCGCGCCGTCTCCACAACATCGGACGGGGCGGCGGAGGCGAGCGCATCTCCGAACGCGGCGAGGCGCTCGAGGGCCGCTGATTGCAGCGCCTGGTTGTCGGTTCCGACGGCAAACCAGACCATCGCCTGGGCACCGATGCCGAACTCGGTCACGGTGGTCGGCTCGAGATCTGCCACGAGGGAGAACAAGGCATCGACCTCGGGGCCGAGCATGGCAAGGAACTCGTCATCCGCATACACACCGTTGAAGTCCTGCGGTGCTGCGAGCACCATGCGCAGATCGCTGAGTGCTTGGAGCATCTGGTACTGATCGGCGATGTCAGTCGTCGAATCCTCATGGGTGACACCGGCGCCGTTGTGCCGACCGACCGAGACGAACAAGCCATCGTCGTTGCGCAGGTTGTCGAGCGCGAACTTCGCTTGGAGCTTGGCCTCCGTGAACAGGGCCATGCCCTTGAAGCGATCCATGGCACCGAAGTCGGCTTCCACGGCCCCCGCCCAACCGCCGTTGTTGAACAGCTTGGCCCACTCGACTTCCTTGATGATGGTCTGCGCCTGGGCGGCCGGTAGGAGCCGGGTGTCCATCTGCCCCTCATCCCAGCGCCAGTTGGTGAAGTCCATGGGATCGCCGTTGAAGACGTTGGCGAACGCGGGGTCGCCTCCGGCGTAGACCGCCTCGAGGAGGGCCGCGTTCGATGGCATCACGACGTGTTCGCCCCCCTCGGGACCCTGGTCGACGGACCCGGCCATCGCCATGACACCCTCCATCGGAGGCATGAAGATCACGCCGAGGCCAGACATCATGGCGAGGTTGCCCAGGTTGTACCGGGAGTACCAGTACCCGTTCCAGGCGACCTCCTCGATGTCGTATCCCTCGAGACCGTTCGTGAGAGGACCAAGGGCAACGATCTCGGTCTCGGCCGCTGCTCGTTCCTCAGCGGCCGGGGCCTCTCCGACCGTCTCCGCTGGCTCGTCGCTGGTGCACGCTGCCGCCACGAGCACAATCGCGGCCAGCAAGGCAAGGATCTTCAATCTCATGAGTTCACCCTCCGGGGTGGTTGGCTGCCACCAGCGTCGCCGCGATGACGCCACGCCCACTAGGGCCGAAAGGTCCCCAGAGCGTCGAAGGTCCGACAGTGTGCCGGCGAACTGTCCATCGCTGGACGATGTTTGGCTGCACTCAGCGGGTGGGTGTGGTGCGCACGGCGATGGCGCGCTCGACGGCTCCGTCCAGGCCGAGGTCGGCTCCCTGTTCCATCAGTCGGGTCCGGTCGTCTGGATCGACCTGCAAGGCCACTGCGGCAGTGAGGTCCGCTCGTTCGTTTGCAAACGGATTCGTAGCCAAGGCCCATTCGCGTTCATCCGCTGCCTCGACGGCACCGTGGAGAATGGTTGCCTCTTCCGCGTCGCTCTCGACGAGCACGAGGGCGAGGCGGTTGACGTAGCCGGTCATCGCAGCCCGGTTGTCGAGCTTGCGCCACAGCGCCAGGGCGTCGACGAGCGCCCGGTGTGCCTCGAGAAGCCCTCCAGCGTCTCGCCGGACCAGTGCGAGGTTGCCGAGAAGGATGGCGACGCAATTCTCGTCGCCGATTCGCCGGTGCATGGCGATGCCTTCGTCGAGGAGCCGCGTCGCCTCGACGAGATCGCCCTGGCGGTAGGCGGCGATCCCGAGGCGCCCAATCGCATGCGCCGCCCAGATGACATCGCCCAGTTCGTTGGTGATGTCCAACGCCTGCTGCTCGGCGACGGCGGCCTCGGCGTCGCGGCCGAGCGAGAGGAAGGATGTGCCGAGGAGGTACAGCGAAAACGCGGCGTTCCATCGATCGCCGAGAGCGAAGAAGCGATCGAGCGCGTCCTGTTGCTGAGCGATTTGTGTGTCTGTGTCTTCGCTGACCTGGCCCAAGTAACGCCAGGACCATGCGACCGCCCACGGGTCGCCGAGGGTCTCGAAGAGTTCTCGGCCGCGTTCCATGAGCGGAATTGCGTCCGGAGAGTCCGTCCACCCGAGCGCGTGACCCTGGTAGTGCAGCGTCCACGCCTCGCCGTGCACGTCGCCTGCGGTGCGGCAGATCTCGAGCGCCTTGTCCAGCAAGGGCGTCACCGGCGTGAGATTCCCGCGAATGACTTCGATCGAGGCCGTCTCGTGGACGACGCCTGCCCAGAGAACAGGATCCACGTCGTCGCGTTCGAGACAGCGTTGTGCCCAGCGCCAGGCTTCCGGCCAGTAGCCGCGCACGAACCAGAACCAGCCGAGTGCAGCAACGAGACGGAGCGCACCATCCGGAGATCTCGATTCGAGCGACCAGCCGATAGCAGCCCGCAGGTTGTCATGCTCGCGCTCGAGACGTTGCCAGCACGCGACTTGGTCGGGTCCGCGGAGATGCGCCGTCGCGTTCCCCGCAAGTTCCAGACACCAGTCGCGGTGGCGCGCCCTCACGGCAGGGGCTTCCCCGCTGACGACCAGGGCGTCGAATGCGTACTGTCTGATGGTCTCCAGCAGGTGGTAGCGAGATCCGTCATCTGCGGGAGTCCGTTCGACGAGGCTTCGGTCAACCAGCGCAGCCAGCAGTGAGGCGATCCCTGGCGAAGGGAGATCATCGTCTGCGACGACGGCCTCGGCGGCGGAGAGCGACCAGCCTCCGGCGAAGACGGACAGCCGCCGCAGCACCGTCTGTGCGGCTTCCGGACACAACCGATACGACCAGTCGATGGTTGCCTGCAGCGTTCGTTGGTGAGGCGGCGCTGTGCGGACCCCGTCGACCAGGACGGAGAATCGGTCGTCCATCCTGGCGAGGATCTCTCCAGGAGTCATCGCCCGGGTACGGGCGGCGGCCAGCTCGATGGCGAGCGGGATTCCGTCCAGGGTGCGGCAGATCGCGGCGACCTCGGCTCGGTTGGCGTCGTCGAGCAGGAAGGACCGGTCGTGCGAACGCACCCGATCGACGTACAACCGAACCGCCTCTGCTTGTTCCTGCTCCTCGAGCGGTGCACCGGGATCAGGAAGACCGAGAGGCGGAATCCGGAACACCGCCTCGCCGACAGCTCCGAGCGGTTCGCGGCTCGTGCTGAGCATCGTGATCGATGGTCCGCTCTCGAGGATGGCGTCGACGAGCTCAGCGGCCGCTCGTACGAGGTGCTCACAATTGTCGAGGACCACCAGGAGGTGGAGCGGCCGCAGAAACTCGGCGATGGCCGCCACCTGATCATCGGTATGGCTGCCGACGTCTCCGAGCGCCGTGGCGACCTGGGCGGGGACCAGCGCCGGATCTGAGATGGTTGCCAGGCTCACGAACACGGCACCATCGCCGAAGTCCGCGATCACGGCGTGCGCCGCCTCTGTGGACAGCCGGGTCTTCCCCGAGCCCCCGGTCCCCGTGATCGTCACGCAGCGCTCCTGACCGAGCAGCGAGACGAGGTCACCGACTTCGCGTTCCCTGCCGATGAAGCTCGTTCGCGACGTTGGCAGGTTGGAGTAGCGGGCGGTGGCAGGCGGGGCAGCGATGTCGGGACGCTGCAACAGGATCGCCTCTTCGAGGTCGCGCAGGTCCACTCCCGGTTCGATGCCGAGTTCTTCGCCCAACACGGTCCTGGCCCGTTGGTAGGCCCGCAGCGCCGCGGCTTGCCGGCCAGACCGGTACAACGAGAGCATGAGGTCCCACCACAGCGCCTCCCGGAACGGGTAGTCGGCGACGAGGGTTTCGAGGTCCGCGACGAGGTGCTCGTGGCGACCCAGGTGGAGATCACTGTCGATCCGCGCTTCGATGGCCTCGAGACGAAGCTCGTCGAGCCGAGCCGCCTCGAGCCTGGCAAAGTCGTGGTCGTCGAGCCCGGCAAGGGCCCGGCCCCTCCACAGCTCGAGTGCCGCGCGCAACTGGTCCGCTGCGGCACGGTGCCCACCGTGTTCCCGCTGGCTCTGGGCCGTCTCGAGCAGCTGCTCGAAGACCGCAGCATCGATCGTGTGTCCATCTGGCGAAAGCTCGTAGCCGCGTCCGGTTGTCGCAATGGGTGCTCCCCACGGCTCGAGGCGGCGGCGGAGTCGTGAAACGTGCGAACGCAGCGTCTTCACGGCCGTATCTGGAGCCCGATCCCCCCACACCATGTCCACGAGCCGGTCCGTGGCCACGGTCTGTCCGGCGTTGACGACCAGGGCGGCGAGCACGGCCTGTTCTGTGCCGCCGCCGAGGGGCACCGGCTCCTCGCCGGCCAGCACGGCCAGCGGTCCCAGGATCCGGAAGTCCATGGCACCAGCGTACGCAGTACCGAACCACCGTGCCGATGCGACGGTCCTGCAACCTTGTTGCAATCGCGATGTGGGACAACGGTGATACGACGGCAACGAAAGGAGTCCACATGCACGCCGTCCTCATCACCTTCACCTCGGCGGCACCTCTCGACGAGCTCGCCGCGCCGTTCGGCGAATACGCCGATGCGCTGTGCGGAGTCTCGGGATTGGTCGCCAAGACCTGGATCAAAGACGGCGAAACCCTCGGGGGGTTCCACGTCTTCACGTCACGAGCGGAAGCCGACGGGTACCTGGGCAGCGAGATGGTCGCCGGACTGACGTCAAGCCCGGCGTTCACCGACTTTGCAATCGCCCACTTCGACGTGATCGACGACCTGAGCTACACAACGGGGACGCCGATGCGAGAGCTCGTCGCTTCGTAGCGAATGCGTGCCGGCGGCGGCGGACGGGGGCGCCGCCTCCGCAGGCGCGCGCCCGAGATCCGGAAAGCCTCGTCCGGTGACCGGGGATCGAGCCCGGCCCGGATCGGGCCGTCGCGCCGTTCGTGATGGTTGGCGGGTGGCTCGATCGCGGCGGCGCCATCGTTCGGTAGCGTGTGTCGAAACAGCCGAGACGAGGTGGAGCAGTATGGCGAATCCGTATGACGTTGAGCGTTCCTGGCCGGACTACTTCTTGGAGCATCGTCGGCAGACGGTGGAGAAGCAGGGCACCTACAAGTGTGCGGAGCTTCCGGTGTGGACGGTGCATTGCCCCCTGGGCTTCCTGGGGAACGCCACGATCATCGAAGGCGACGATGGTCTGATCGTGTACGACACCGGTGTCAACGCGGAGGCCGGCGCGCACATTGCCGCAGAGATCCGCAAGATCTCGAACAAGCCGGTCAAGGCCATCTTCTACTCCCACCACCACGGCGACCATTACAACGGCACCTCGGCGATCGTCGACCCAGCCGAGGTTGCCTCGGGCCAGGTTCCCATCTACGCGTGGGAGAACTTCGAAGCGGAACGCCGCAATGAATTCGGAGAGATCGCAGTTCGCCAAGCCATGGGCATCGCCTACTACGGGGGAGCGTTCCTGCCACCGGAGGACATGCACCATCACGGGATCGGATTGCTGCCCGCGGGCGGGACGCCAGGGTTCCTCCCCCCAAGCCACCTCCTGTCAGAGGACACGGTGCTCGAGATTTCGGGTGTGGAGCTGAACGTCTTCTACACCGGTGGTGAGGCGATCTCCGAATTCGGCATCCATGTTCCGCAGTACGACATGGTGATCATCGCTGACGAGTTCTTCACCGGCATCCCGAACATGCACACCATCCGAGGCTCCAAGCCGCGGCTTCCCGAGAACTACCTGAATGCACTGGACCGAGTCCTGGAGATCGGGCCCGAGTGGCTTCTGGGGTCGCACATCATGCCGATCCAGGGCAGCGGACACATCAGGGAGACGGTGGCCCGCTACCGGGACGCCACGCAGTATCTGTGGGATCAGTCCATTCGGTTGATCAACAAGGGCTACACCCCGGTCGAGTTGCAGCATGCCCTCAGAGACCTACCAGACCACCTCGTCGAACCGCCGTATTCGGTGCCGATGTACGGGACGCCGATCACGACAGTCCCGGAGTTCTTCACGGGCTGGGTGAGCTGGTTCAATGGGGACGCTGCCGATCTGTTCCCTTCCGAACCGAAGTCGAAGGCGACGCGGTTTGTCGCAATGATGGGCGGAGGCGACTCCGTCCTTGACGCTGCCAAGGGGGCGCACGAGGCGGGTGACCACCAATTCGCCGCAGAGCTGGCGCAACTCGTGGTTCGAGCCGAGCCCAACAACGGAGACGCCAAGTTGGTGAAGGCTGCTGCCTTGCGGGCCCTTGGGTATGAGCAGCTCAATCCCATTGCCCGATCCTGGTATCTCACCGGTGCCCTCGAATTGGAAGGCTCGCTCGACCCCGACGCCATCCTCTCCGCGATGCTCGGCATGCTCGCTACGGAAGGCTCGGCGAGAGACATCATCTCCGCGTGGCGGTACCAACTCGACGCTGCAGCCGCCGGAACGGTCCGCCTGACGGTCGGGATACGGGTCACCGACAGCGGAGAAGAGTTCACGGTGCGGGTGCGCAACAGCATCCTTCTCATTGAAGACGGTATCGCCGACGACGCCGATGCTGTCGTCGAAGTGAGCATCGACCATCTCATCGGGCGTGCCGACGTCGCCACCGTTGCGACGGCCACTGGTGACTCCGGGGTATTCGCCCGACTGATCGGCCTCCTCGACCGCGACATCGTGGGGTTCCACATGCACCAGCGGTAGACCCGCCTGCTTCGGGTGGAAGGAATCGGTCAGGCCGGTGGTCACGGATCAGTCAGGTGCGGGGCTCGAGGCCCTCCGGGTCCGCCCCGAGGCGTTGGCTAGGCTGCGTTACCGGCCGCCGCAAGGTGGCATGATCGAGCCGGCGAAGCGATCGATCGGAGCCTCACTGTGCAGTACGGGTATGCCGGAAAGATCCTCCACGTCGACTTGACCGCAGGTGCGATACACATCGAGGAGCCTCCCGATGATCTGTACCGCACCTACATGGGAGGCAGCGCCCTCGGGCTGTACTACCTCCTCAAGAACACACCCGCCGGCGCAGATCCGTACGGGCCGGAGAACACGCTCGCGTTCATGCTCGCCGGAATCACTGGAGCGCCAATCGCCGGCCAGAGCCGGTGCACGGTGGTCGCCAAGTCACCACTCACCGGCGGCGTCGGCGATAGTCAGGCCGGCGGGTTCTGGCCCGCCGAACTGAAGTTCGCCGGATTCGACGGCATCGTCGTTCGGGGCACCTCACCGACACCGGTCTACCTGTGGATCAACCAGGGTGAGGCCGAGCTGCGCCCCGCCGAGCACCTCTGGGGGACGACGACTCGCGAGGTCGACGAGGCGCTTGCTGCAGAGCTCGACGACAAGCGGATCCAAGTGGCCCAGGTGGGCCCGTCAGGGGAGAAGCTCGTTCGCTTTGCGGCGATCATGAACATGGCGACCAGGGCCCACGGCCGCACCGGAATGGGTGCGGTGATGGGAAGCAAGCGCCTCAAGGCGATCGCAGTGCGTGGGGGGAAGAAGAAGCTCCCAATGGCCGACCCGGAAGGGCTGCGGTCGATCATGCAGCCGTCCCTGTCCCGGATCAGGGAAGACGAGGACGTGTGGGGCCTCGCCGCGCGCGGGACGCTCGACATCCTCGAGAGCCAGAACGCGGTCGGCGGTCTGCCGACCCGCAACTACCAGAGCGGCTTCATGGGCTACGACCGCGCTGCCGCCATCGGCGGCGAACGGCTCTTCGACGAGCTCCTCCAGGGTGCCTCCGAAGGCACGCAGCTCAAGACGGGCCGGGAGACCTGCTATTCGTGTGCGGTTCGCTGCAAACGAGTCGTCGAGGCCGAGTGGGAGGGCCGCAGCATCGATCCCGAGTCAGGCGGCCCGGAATACGAGACGGCTTCGACCTTTGGCTCGTATTGCGACATCGACGATCTCCACGCCATCTCATACGCCAATCAACTCTGCAATGAGTATGGCGTCGACACGATCTCGGCAGGGGCGACGATGGCGTTCGCCATCGAGTGCTACGAACAAGGCCTGATCTCATCCGAGGACACCGGAGGGATCGAACTCGGATGGGGAAACGCCGAAACGATGATCACCATGCTGGAACACACCTTGCGGCGGGAGGGTTTCGGCGATGTCCTTGCAGAGGGCTCCACCCGTGCCGCAGCCCACATCGGGAACGACGCCGCCGACCTGGTTGTAGGCGTGAAGGGCCAGGAACTGCCAGCGCACATGCCGCATGTGAAGCCGTCGCTCGGCGTGATCTACGCCGTCAACCCCTTCGGCGCGGATCATCAATCCAGTGAGCACGATCCCTTCTATGCGCCGGAGACGGTGGAAGGCAGCCCAGACAAGTACGGCACGCGATTGGCAGACATCGGGCTCACCGACCCGCAGCCGGAAGAGGTTCTGAATGAGGAGAAGGTGCGTTTCGCCCTGCGCAGCCAGTACGCGTACTCGGCGCTCGACACCGCGGCCGTCTGCCAGTTCGTGTTCGGGCCGGGGTGGCAACTCTTCGGCATGCAGGAGCTCGCCGACTCGATCACAGCCGTGACGGGAGACGAGACATCGGTCGACGACCTGCTCGATCTCGGAGCCCGCCGGCTCAACATGCTTCGAGCCTTCAATGCCCGCGAGGGCATCACTCGGGAGGCGGACACCCTCCCCAAGCGGTTCTTCGAGCAGCCACTCCAGGGGGGTCCGTCGAACGGCGTGAAGATCGATCGCAGCGAGTTCGAGGCCGCGCTCGCCATGTATTACGAACAGGCGGGGTGGGATCCGGTCACGGGCAATCCGCCACGGGAGACGCTGGAGGAACTCGACCTCGCTTGGGTGGCAGACGAGATCGGTGTCTGAGGATGGCGCTCGACGTCAGGTTGTGGGCAGCACTGGTGATCGCGGTCTTCGTCGCCGCGGCGTGCTCGAGTGAAGTCTCGGATTCGCTGGCGCCGCCGGCAGACGACGTCGTTGTCCGGGTGACCATTGCAGGAGAGGTCGCCGTCGATTGGACGCTCGCCGATCTGGATGCATCGGTGGAGCACAGCGAGATCGTGGTCGACGGCGACACGGAGCGCGGGCCTCGCCTCCTCGAAGTTCTCACCGCTTCGGGGGTTGAGGAGTGGGAGTCCGCTGAAGTGATCGGCATGGGTGAGGGCCGCAGCTTTGCGGTCAGCCTCGAAGTTTCGTCTTCCCAAGTCAACGAGGGATGGATCCTCGACGTCACCAGGCAGGGGACCCTCAAGCTGGCCGCTGAAGATCTGCCGCGCGAGCAATGGGTGCGCGATGTCGCCGAAATCCGAGTTCGCTGACAACGCCACCGTCGGCATCGACGACACCGACGTCCCCGGCCTCGGTGGAACCGGGCGTCTGGCCCGCCTCCTCGCCGAAGAAATCGAAGCGACCGGAAGGGGAAATGCCAGAGGCGTGACCCGCCACCAGCTGTACGAGGGGCCGGGAGTCCCGAAGACCGCGCGCAACTCAGCTGCCGCAGTCTCCTTCGCCGCAACAGCCCCCGACCTCTTCGAGGCCGCTGCACGGATCGTCGTGCGAGAGTCGATTGCTGGATCGGATCCGGGGGTTGCGGTTCTGACCGGCGCAGCACGTCCTGAGGCGCTGGCGTTTGCCCGTCAGGCCCAACGCGGCTTGGTCACCCAGTCCGAAGCCCGCCGGGTGGCCGAAGCCGGCGGCGTCAGCCTGGTCGGGCTCGGGGGAACCGACGACGGAGTGATTGGTGCGCTCTCGGCAGCAGCGCTGCGCGCCGATGGAAACGACGGTCGCTTCGTGGGCCTGCCCGGCATCAGGGAGGTGACGGGTGAGGTGTCCGTCGATGAGCTGATGACACGCACCGGGATCAGCGCGGTGCTCGACGTCGACCACGAGGAGCCACTCGAGGGCGGAGTTAGGCTCGACGTCGGGCAATGGGTGCGCCCCCGGCTCGTCGGAGGCCGTCCCGTCCTCGTCGCCCGCCGTGAGGAAGGGAGGTGGGTCAATGCCGACGCTCGCCCCCAGTGAACCGCGCACGACGCATCGCCACCTGGCGGTCGACCTCGCTGTGGCCATTGCGATCGGCTTCGTTGCAGCACTTGCCAAGCGCTACCTCGACTTCCGGCTCGGCATTCCCGGCCATGCCGGAGTCGGCTGGATCGCCGCGCTCACGTTCGGCTGGCTGATCAACCGCAGGCCGGGAATGTCGGCGCTCGCTGGGGTGTCGATGGCCGTTTCCGGTGTTCCCCTCGGGCTCGGCCACTCACTCGCATACAACGTCGTTCTCTACGGTGCGGCAGGAGGCACGCTCGATGTGCTCGCGTTCGTTCGGGTGCCCATCTGGCGAATCTGGGGGGCGGCGGCGGCAGGGGCTGGGGTGCACGTCGTCAAGTTTGCGGTCATCTTCGCCATCGCCTGGATGAGCGGGATCGTGAAGAACGTCGAGGTCTTTGGGTTCACTGCCGCGCTGCGCAATCACGTCATATTCGGCGCCGCCGGCGGGCTGCTCGGCTGGGCCGTATGGCGGGGCGGAAGGGACCTGATCGACCGCCGCACGGTGCGGCGAGACTCGGCGCCGTAGCTGATGGTGGCTGTTCGTCTGCCCGGCAAGCTCCGCACGTATGCGGACGGACACGAGAGCGTCGATGTCGAGGCCGCGACGGTGGCACAGGCGTTGCGAGCAGCCGTTGCCGAATTCCCGGATCTGAACCTCCGCCTCTTTGACGAGCGTGGCGACGTGTCCAGCGAGCTGGTCGTATTCCATCGCGACACCCAGGTGAGCAAGAGCGAGTTGGCGACCACGATCGTGGAGCACGACGACCACGTCGACATCATCTTCTCGGTTGCCGGCGCTGCCGAGGACGTTCGGATGCGAGGCTTCCGGGAGCGTGTCACGGTCGAGGACGCTCGAGCCGCAGCTCTCGACGGGGTTGTTCCTCTTGCCTCCGAGGCCGTTCCCGTCACCGAATGTGCCGGACGGGTCCTTGCCACGAGCGTCACGAGTCGCGTCTCCGTCCCCCCGTTCCGGAGGGCCACCATGGACGGCTACGCGGTACGCGCAGGTGACACCTTCGGGGCATCTCCGTACAGCCCGATTGTCCTGGCGGTCACCGGAGCGTCTATGCCGGGAGACTCCGTGATCGAGTCGATCGGTGTGGGTGAGGCGGCCAGGATCATGACCGGCGCTCCGGTACCGGACGGTGCCGATGCGGTGCTGCGGGCGGAAGACGCCGGCGAGCGATTGGACGATGTCGAGGTGAGGGCAGCCGTCGCCGAAGGGCGCAACATCGGCCGTATCGGAGAGGACATCGACGCCGGAACCGAGGTGCTCGCGTCTGGACGCCGGTTGCTCGCCCAGGACGTTGGGCTCCTGGCGTCGATCGGCCACAATCCGGTTCTCGTCCATCGGCGGCCGTCGGTGCGAATCATCGTCTCCGGCGATGAACTCTTGGCGCCAGGCGAGGCACCGGGTGACAGCCACATCGTCGACAGCAATTCACCGATGCTCGCCACGCTGGTGAGCCGCGACGGTGGCATTCCAGACGTCGCCAGGCTGCCAGACGATCAGGAGATGATGCGCGCCGCCCTGGCGGAGCCGGGAGCAGACGTCATCGTCACTGCAGGTGCCGCCTCTGTGGGAACGGAAGACATCGTGCCGTTGCTGGTCGCCGAACTCGGAGAGTTGATGGTTCACGGCGTTGCCATGAGGCCCTCGTCGCCGAGTGGGGTGGGCCGCATCGGGGGCGTCCCCGTCCTGCTGGTTCCCGGCAACCCGGTGTCGTGTCTGGTGGCGTACGACTTCTTCGCAGGGCCGGTCATCCGCAGGTTGGGGGGGCGTGCCGAGCAGTGGCCGTACTCGACCGTGCGCCTTGCGCTGCGGAAGCGGCTCGTATCGCAGATCGGACGCACCGACTACGCCAGGGTCGTGGTCCGGGAGGACCGCGTTGAACCCCTTGCCGTGAGCGGGGCATCGGTGCTGTCGTCCGTGACGCGGGCATCGGGCTTCGTGGTGATTCCTGAGGGCCTCGAGGGCTACGCCGCAGGTGCCGAGGTCGACGTCCACCTGTACGCGCCGTGAAGCAGCGGCAGTTCCTCGACGTGGTCGACGAGGCCGTGGCCCACAAACGGTTCGACGCCGCCTGCGCCCACCTGCAGCCCCAAACAGAGTCGGTCGCTCTCGAAGCCGCCCATGGTCGCATCACCTCCGCCGACCATCACGCAGCTGTCGATGTGCCGGCCTTCGACCGGAGCAACATGGACGGCTTCGCGGTGCGGGCCGAAGACACCT
>Ga0255047_10000784_pt1 | contig 25579 bp, 32 predicted proteins | sample JV7_2_1_MG_FD_183640 | JGI IMG/M metagenome (GOLD analysis project Ga0255047, IMG submission 183640) | Seawater microbial communities from Jervis Inlet, British Columbia, Canada - JV7_2_1 | ecosystem: Environmental > Aquatic > Marine > Inlet | place: Canada: British Columbia | collected 2016-10-06 | reverse complement strand
TGCGCGCGCACGAAACCGAGACCCCCTACGAAAAATGTGCAAGAGGCCCAGGTCACAGGCCTCGCCAGACCTCGCCGCATGAGCTCGAGCCGCGCGAAACCGCAGCTTGAGCAGCGCGCGAGCACCCCAAACCGGCCGCGATGGCCGGCTCGCGCGACGCGAGAAGGAGCCCCACCATGCCCGACCACTACCGCGACGAGCTCGACGAGCTCGACCTCGAGCTCGCCTACCGCTCGGCACTGACCACCATTCACCGAGCTCGCCGGCCCGAATGGGCGCGGCCACCGAGCGACCCCGGCACCGGCCTCGCACGCAACCGCTACATCCCCGGCCTCGCCGCCCTCGAGACCGAGCGCGCGCTCGTCCTCCCACCGACGACGCCACCGGCCTCGCCGCCCTCGGCCCCGCGCACCGAGTCCGCCATCCGCCTCCGCCGGCGCGCCGTCCGTCGCCGAGCATGGGAGCTCGTCGAGAGTCGGCCAGACTTTGACGGCCGGCAATGGCCCGACGCCGCCGACATGGCCGCCGCCGCCGCCCAAGTCGCCGAGGAGGCCGCCGATGGGTAAACGAGGCCCCAAGCCGGCCCGCACTGGTCGCGACGACCACGGCAACGACGTCGCCCCGGCGCTCGAGAACCTCGAGCCGCCCGAGCACCTCACCGACCTCGACGCCGTAGCCATCTGGCACCGGCTCGCGCCGTCGCTATCCGCCGCCGGCGTCCTGACCGCCTGGGATGTCGACACGTTCGCCATCCTCGTCACCGCGCTCGTCCACCACCGGCGCGCCGTCCGCCACGTCGACGAGCGCGGCGTCATGATCAAGCAGCGCTCGAGCTGGGTCAAGAACCCCGCGCTACAGGTCGTCCGCGATCAGGCCGCCGTCATCGCCGTCTACGCCGCCCGGTTCGCTCTCACCCCGGCCGACCGCGCCCGCCTCGCCCTCGGCGCCGTCGAGCCCGGCGACGAAACCGGCGGAGTAGACCCGTTCGCATGACCCTCGCCGACCCCGGTTTCGCCGAGCTCGTGCTCACCGTCCTCGCCGGCATCGTCATCGTCGACGCCGCCTGGCAATGGCTCAAGAGGCGCTAGAGCGATGGACAAGCGCCCGCTCCTCGTCGATTTGTTCTGTGGCGCCGGCGGCGCCGCCGCCGGCTACTACCGCGCCGGTTTCGACATCATCGGCGTCGACATCGAACCGCAACCCAATTATCCCTACGCGTTTGTCCAGGCCGACGCCCTCGACCCGCCGCTCGACTGGCAACGCGTCGCCGCCGTCCACGCCTCGCCACCCTGCCAACATTTCACCGCCTACGGCCGCGCCGTCGACGGCCTCGAGGACCGCTACGAGGACCTCCTCGAGCCCACCCGCAACCTCCTCGGTGCTTCTCGACCGGCCCTACGTCATCGAGAACGTCGCCGGCGCGCCACTCCTCGCCCCAATCCAGCTATGCGGCTCCTCGTTCGGCCTCGACGTCCGCCGTCATCGTCTATTCGAGTCCAATGTCGCTTTTCTTGCCCCGCCGTGCCATCACGCCGTCTGGAATGTCCGCCGATGGCCGCCGGCAAGCAACCGCTCAAACCGCCGATTTACTTGCGAGATCGGCGTCTATCGCATCCCGCTCAAGGAGCAAAAGGCCGCCATGGGCATCGACTGGCCGCTCACACTCCGCGAGCTCTCGGAGTCAATCCCGCCCGCGTACACAGAATTCATCGGTGAGCAGCTCCTCGCCGAGTTGGAGCTCAATGGGTAGACGTCGCACGCCGGCATGGTCGCCGACCGGCACCGAGGACCCCTACACGGCGCGGCTAGCGTCCGCCGGCGCCGCCATCGCCGAGCTCGAGCGCTACGTCGCCTCGCGCATCGCCCTCGGCGTCATCATCGACACCGAATGGCCCTACGAGCCGCTCCTCGAGACCCCGCCGCCGGCGCCGCTCGAGTTCCGCTGGCATCGCGTCGACCGCGTCCTCGCCTCGCTCGGCCGGCTCCGCCAGATCACCGGAGAATGGGCCGACAAGCCGCTCAAGCTCCTCGACACACAGGTCCGCTACGTCATCGCGCCGGCGTTCGGTTGGACCCATGCCAACGGCCGCCGCATCATCCGCACCCTCTGGGACGACGTCCCCCGCAAGAACGGCAAGTCGACGCTCGCGTCCGGCGTCGCGCTCTACATGTTCGGCGACGACGGCGAGGCCGGCCCGCAGGTCGCCGCCGCCGCCGCCGACCGCACGCAAGCCGGCCTCGTGTTCCGCCCCTCGAGGGCGATGGCCGCGGCGTCGCCGTACTGGGCGCGCCGGTTCGGCGACGACATCCGCACCAACATCATCGAGACCGCCGGCGGCGCCGGCTGGTTCAAGGCCATCTCCGCCGACGGCGCCCGCCAGCAAGGCCTCAATCTGCACGCCGCCATCATCGACGAGGTCCACGTCCACAAGACCATCGACCTCATCGACGCCCTCGAGAAGGGCACCGGCGCCCGCGAGCAACCGCTCGTGTTGTTCATCACCACCGCCGACGCCGGCGACGACGGCACCCCCTACGCCACCAAGCGCGCCTACCTCGAGGGCATCGTCAAGGGCACCGTCATCGACCCGACGTTCCGCGGCGTCGTGTTCGGCGCACCGAAAGGCGCCGAACCGTTCGCGCTCGACACCATCCGCCGCGCCAACCCCGGCATCGGCCACACCGTTCACGAGGACTACCTCGTCGGCGAGGCCCGCAAAGCCCGCCAGTCACCGTCGGAGCTCAACAACTACCTCCGGTTTCATCTCAACCGTCGCACCAAGCAGCTCGACCGATGGCTCCCCCTCGACCGATGGGACCACGGCGACGCCCTCCTCGACCTCGAGGTCGCGTTCCGAGGCCGTACCACCGCCGGCGGCCTCGACCTCTCGAGCTCCACAGACTTCACCGCCTATGCGTTCATGACGCCCGTCCCCGCCGCCGACCGGCCCGGCCTCACCCTCGCCGACGACGAGGCCCTCGCCGACGACGAGGCCGAACGCGCCCTCGACGCCCTCGAGCACGCCGACGGCCTCGAGCTCGTCCGCCGCTCCGCCGGCTACTACCTCCACGTCATGCACTGGCTCCCCGAGGAGCGCCTCGACGAGCTCGAGCTCAAGCTCAACGCCCCGCTCGCCGAATGGGTCGCCGACGGCTGGCTCCGCGCCACCGAGGGCAACGTCGTCGACTACGAGACCGTCCGCTCCGACATCGAGGCCGAGGCCGAGCTCCTCGGCGTCGACCTCACCGCCTCCGAGGTCGCGTTCGACCCATGGAACGCCTCCGAGACCGTCCAACAAATGCAGAACGCCGGCGTGACCATGGTCCCGCTCCGCCAGGGCTACGCCTCGCTCTCGGCGCCATGCAAAGAGCTCGAGCGCCTCGTGATGGGATCGACGAAACGCCGGCCGCTCCTCGTCCACGGCGGCAACCCCATCCTCCGATGGGAGGCCGACAACGTCGCCGTCCTCTCCGACCCCGGCGGCAACCTCAAGCCGGCCAAGCCCGACCGCCACAAGTCCGCCAAACGCATCGACGGCATCGCCGCCACCGTCAACGCCCTCTCGAGAGCGATGCTCCGGCCCGCCCCGAAAAAGGCCAAGCGCGTCGCCGCGTTCTAGTACCATCGCCCACGTCCACCGAGGAGGACACCAATGCCAGATATCACCGACATCGTCGAGGCCATCGACGACGCCCTCGACGACCTCGAGGAGCAGCTCGGCCGGCTCCGCCGAGCACGCGCCGAGCTCATCGACCTCGAGCGGCTCGACCCCGACCCGCCGCCGGCCGACGACCTCGGCCCCGTCCCGACCGACGGCCGGTTCTACTGCGACCTCTGCCCGCGCGGTTTCGACACCAAGCAAGGCCGAACGATGCACAAGACCCGAGCGCACAAGAACGGCCCGCCGCCGTCGCCGGCCGCCGAGGAGCCCTCCGCCTCCGTCCTCCGCTGCGACTCGTGCGAGGCCACCTACGACCTCCTCACCGACCTCGTCGGCCACGTCGCCGACGACCACGCCCGCCGGCCGACGAGGGCCGAGCGGACCCCGCGCACCGCCGCCGAGCTCGCCGAATGAAGGTTCACGCGATCGCGGCCGACGCCGGCGGTTGCGGTCACTACCGGCTCATCTGGCCCCTCGAGGCGCTCGACATGCAGAGCGCCGACCTCGAGGTCAACCTCGTCCTCCCCGAGCGCGCCGGCTCCGAGTTCGACACACAGCTCCGATGTCGCGCCGATGTCCCGCCGCCGGCCAATGACAACATGCTCGCCCGCTACCTCGCCGACGGCACCGCCGCCATCGTCGGCCTCAACGCCGTCCCCGACGCCGACCTCGTCATCATGCAACGGCCGCTCACCCGCCAGCTCGTCGAGGTCATCCGGCTCCTACAGGCTCGAGGCCTCGCCGTCGCCGTCGAGACCGACGACGATTTCGAGACCATTCACCGCCGCAACATCGCGCACCGCACCGTTCACCCGGCCTACGAGTTCCGCAACGGCGGCCGCTCCTGGGAACACCTCGCCGCCGCCGCCGAGCTCGCCGACCTCGTCATCGTGTCAACGCCGGCGCTCGCCGCCCGATACGGCCGCCATGGCCGCGTCGCCGTCGTCCGCAACTACGTCCCGCGCCGATACCTGTACGTCCGCCCCCGCCTCGAGCCCGGCTCGATCGACGCCGCCGTCAAGGTCGGCTGGTCCGGTTCGGTCAACACGCACCCCGCCGACCTACAGGTCACCCGCGGCGCCGTCGGCAACGTCCTCCGCAAGCACCGGCTCCCCATGCACGTCATTGGTGAGCACGACACCCGCGTCGCCGCCGGCCTCGACCTCCGCGACGTCCCGCTCGCCCACACCCGCGGCTGGCTCGAGCTCCTCACGCAGTACCCGCGCGGCATGGCCCTCCTCGACGTCGGCATCGTCCCGCTCGAGCTCTCCACCTTCAACGAGGCCAAGAGCTGGCTCAAAGGCCTCGAATGGGCCGCGCTCGGCGTTCCGTTCATCGCGTCACCGACCGGCGAATATTGCGAGCTCGAGCGGCGCGGCGCCGGCGTCATCGCCGCCAAGCCCCGCGACTGGCTCCGCCACCTCGACCGCCTCGTCGGCGACGACGACCACCGCGCCACCCTCGCCGCCGCCGGCCGCGAGACCGCCCGCGGCCTCCTCGTCGAGGACCACGTCGACGAGCACCTCGCCGCCTACCGCCAAGCCCTCGACAACAGCACAAGGAGAACAGACCAATGACCCGCACCCGCACCGACATCGGTGAGCTCGAGCGCGCCGTCGCCGCCGCCGGCGGTTTCGTCCACCTCGCCCGCGACCCGCGCATCGACCGGCCGCTCGACGAGCAGGTCGTCAAGCTCCTCGAGCTCGCCACCGCCCAGCGACCGCCCGACCTCGTTCGCTCGGTCCCGGTTCGATGGGATGACTACGACGAGCTCATCACCGGCGTCGTCGGCAAGCTCCTCGCCGACCTCGAGCTCGTCATCGCGAACCAGCCCGGCCGCCGCGTCGTCGACGGCGGCCAGCCCGGCACCCTCGTCACCTGCGAGGAGTGTTCCGGCTCCGGCGTCCTGCACCGCCTCGACGAGCTCCCGCCCGCCTCGACGCCGTCGCCCGGCGAGGAGGTCGCGAGCTCATGACGACCCTCGACCGGTTCCGCCTCGACGCCGCCGAGCTCGCCGCCGAGCTCGAGGCGCCGCTCGTCTACCTCGTCCCGACCCGCGGCCGGCCCGGCAACATCGTCGAGCTCCTCGCCGCCTGGACGCAGACCGCCTACCCGTCCGAGCTCGCGCCGGCGGCCGAGCTCGTCATCATCGTCGACGACGACGACCCCGCCCTCGACGGCTACGTTGACGTCGTCGGCCCCTCCGGCGACGCCCTCCCCGAATACGCCTCGCTCCTCGTCGGCCCCCGCCTCCGCCTCGGCGGCACCCTCAACGAGGTCGCCCCGTTGTTCGCCACCGACGGCCGCATCGGCGTCGGGTTCATGGGCGACGACCACCGGCCCCGCTCGAGCGCATGGGATGAGCGCGTCGCCAACGCTCACCGCCGGCGACCGTTCGCCGTCGTCTACGGCAACGACCTCGTCCGCGGCGCCCAGCTCCCCACCGCCGTCAGCATCGACGCCCGCATCATCGACGCCCTCGGCTACTACGTCCCGCCCGGCATGGTTCACCTCTATCTCGACGACTACTGGCTCCGCCTCGGCCGAGAGCTCGGCACCCTCACCTATCTCGACGACGTCGTCATCGAGCACCTACACCCGACCGCCGGCACCGCCAAGCTCGACGCCGGCTACGTCGAGGTCAACGACCCCGAGCTCTACGCCGCCGACGAGGCCCGGTTCCGTACCTACCTCGCCGAGCTCCACCCCGCCGCCATGCAAGCCCTCGAGCCGGTCATGTTGGCCGAGCTCCGCCGCCTCGAGCAGCTCGTCACCCAGCCAGGCCAAGGAGGCCCGTCATGACCGCCTACCGCAAAGCCGCCGACGTCGCCAAGATCGGCGACGACCTCGTCGCCAACGAACCCGACCACGCCCACCTCCGCGGCGTCCGTATCGAGTACCTGTTCCGCGACAAGCCGGCGACCCATGGCGGCCGCATCGTCCTCGGCTCCGCTCGCCGCGTCGGAGGCATGGGCGCCGTCCTCGGCGACCTCAAGCGCCACGCCGGCAACGTCACCGAGTCCCCGCGGCCCCTGTTCGTCATCGAGGTCCCCGAGACCATCTGGCAGGTCCTCGACGACGACAAACGCCGCGCCCTCGTCGACCACGAGCTCATGCATTGCCGAGCGACCCGCGACGAGGACACCGGCGAGCACGTCCTCAAGATCAGGCCGCACGATTTCGAGGAGTTCGCCGCCATCCTCCGCCGCCATGGCCTCTGGACGACCGCCGCCCAGAACGCCGGCGGCGCGGCGGCCGAGCAGCTCGCGCTAGCCATCGACGACGTCATCGCCGGCGCCGAGCAGCTCATCGGCGACGACCCCGGCGACGGCGAGGTCTAAGCCCATGCTCATCGAACGCCTCCGACCCAACCCGACCGCCGACGAGCTCGCCGAGCTCTACGCCCACCACAACGACGCCGACCGATGGGCCGAGCACCGGCTCCGCGTCCGCCTCACCGTCGACCTCGCCCGCTCCCGGTTCCCCAACCCCGGTCTCGTCGTCGACCCCGCCGCCGGCAACCGCGTCGCCGCGTTTCAGATCGCCACGAACGTCGCCGCCGGCGGCCTCGTCACCGGCGACCTCGCACCCGACGCCCCGGTCACACATCCCGGCACGCCGGCCCTCGAGCTCCTCGCCGAGCTCGACGGCCAGGACGCCGACGTCGTCATCCTCGGCGAGATACTCGAGCACGTCGACGACCCCCTCGAGCTCCTCCGCGCCGCCCGCCGCGCCGGCACCGGCCTCGTCCTCTCAACACCCCTCGCCGAGCCCGCCGGCATCAACCCCGAGCACGTCTGGCGATGGGACGCCGACGCCGTGCGCGGCATGCTCGACCTCGCCGGCTGGGCGCCCCGCGACTACATCGAGCTCGACTACGACGTCGCCGACTGGCCGCACCCGTTCCGATGCCAGATTCACACCGCCACCGTCGGCCCCGAGCCCATGGTCGACCGCATCCTCGAGCCCCTCGCCGCCCGCATCCTCGAGCTCCTCGTCGGCGGCCCCAACGACGACGAGGTCCTCACATGATCGAGCACGAGGGCATGGTCGCGGCATGACCCGCACCACCGGCCCCGCCGAATGGTCGACCCGCGAATGGCACGCCGGCCGAGCTCGAGCCCGCCACCTCGAGGACCCCGTCCACCGGCCCCGCCTCGAACTCGCCGCCGACCGCGCCACCACCCTCCTCGAGTACACCGGCGCCGACACCCTCGTCGACATCGGCGCCGGCGACGGCGGTTTCCTTGAGCTCGTCGAGCCCACCGTCACCGCCGGCGTCGTCCTCTACGGCTACGACTTCACGCCGGCCAACGTCGCCGGCGCCGGCGACCGCGGCGTCGCCGTGTTCAACCGCGACCTCATCGACGTCCTCGTCACCGGCGTCGACGGCGCCCGACCGCCCGCCGCCGGCGCCGGCGACCGCTACGTCGTCACCCTCCTCGAGGTCCTCGAGCACCTCATCGACCCCGTCGAGGTCCTCGCCGAGCTCGCCGGCGACCCGGCCGTCATCGGCCTCGTCGCGTCCGTACCTCGAGGCGAGACCGCCGTCGGCCATTCTGAGGGCCACCTCTGGGCATGGCCCGACGGCTCGTTCGCCGCCGCCGTCCGCGGCGCCGGCTGGCTCACCATCACCGTCGACGAGCTCGACAACACCGTCATCGTCACCGCCATCAAGGAGCACACACCATGACCTACCGCACCGCCCTCGTCACCGGCGCCGCCGGTTTCATCGGCCGCCACATCACCGCCGCCCTCCGCCGCCGTAGCTACGAGGTCACCGCCATCGACATCGCGCGACGACGAGGTCCTCACATGATCGAGCACGAGGGCACGCCGGCCGACGGCTCGAGCTGGCACGAGCTCGACGCCCTGGTCCTCGCCGACGACCGCATCGACCTCGGCCGCGTCGACCTCGCCGTCCATTGCGCCGCCCGTATCGGCGGCCGCCTCGGCATCGAGCGCACACCAGCGCACGTCGGCGCCTACAACCTCGAGCTCGACGCCGCCCTCTGGCGATGGGCGCTCCGCACCCGGCCCGGCCGCGTCATCTACTACAGCTCGTCCGCCGCCTACCCGCTCGCCTGGCAGGACGGCCGCACCGAGCTCCGCCTCGAGGAGCGCCACCTCGACCCCGCCGCCGACATCGTGTTCGCCCCCGACGCCACCTACGGCTACACCAAGCTCGTCGGCGAGCGCATGGCCGGCGAGGTCCGCGCCGACGGCGTTCCCGTCACCGTCCTCCGCCCGTTCTCCGGCTACGGCTCCGATCAGAGCACCGACTACCCGTTCGGCGCGTTCGTCGAGCGCGCCCTCCTCGGCGCCGGCAACGGCGAGCCCGGCGTCGCACCGTTCGCCGTATGGGGCGACGGCGACCAGGCGCGCGACTTCGTCCACGTCGACGACATCGTCGGCGCCACCCTCGCCGCCGCCGAGGTCGGCCTCGACGGCCCGCTCAACATCTGCACCGGCCGCCCGGTCACCTTCAACGAGCTCGCCGCCATGGTGTGCTCCGCCGCCGGCTACACCCCCGTCCTCGAGCACGACCTCGACAAGCCCGTCGGCGCCCGCTGGCGCGTCGGCTCGACCGACGAGCTCCGCCGCCTCTACGAGCTCACCGTCCCCCTCGAGGACGGCATCGCCCGCGCCATCCTCTCCGAGCGCGCCCGATGGGAGGCGATGGCATGAGCTCCGTCAACGTCGTCATCCCGACCATCCCGCGCCGCTCGCGCATGCTCGGCCGCGCGGTCGCCTCGGTCGCCGAGCAGACACACCCCGCCGACGGCATCACCATCGTCAACGATCACGCCGGCGCCGGCGCATGGGCGACCCGCAACCGCGGCATCTACGCCGCCGCCGCCACCTCGCCCGACTGGCTCGCGTTTCTCGACGACGACGACGAGCTCCTCCCCCACCACCTCGAGCACCTCCTCGACGTCGCCGGCGAGAGCGGCGCCGGTCTCGTCTGGGCATGGTTCGACGTCATCGGCGGCACCGACCCCATCCCACAATTCCGAGGCCGCCCCTACGACCTCGAGGCGCCGCACACCGTCCCGATCACGTTCCTGGTCCGCACCGACGTCGTCCTCGCCGCCATGCGCGAGACCGGCGGCTACCAGGCCGACGCCAGCGGCACCGGCGCGTTCGACGTTCAAGACTTCCCGATGTTCCACGCCATGGCGCGCATCGGCGGCACCGCCAACGACGACGAGGTCACCTGGCTCTGGCACCATCACGGCCGCAACACCTCCGGCCTACCGGCCACGATCGAACACCGCCCGATCGACAACGCCGGCGAGGACCTCGCCGACGGCATCCGCAACCGCCCACAATGAGCGGCGTCTAGGATGGCGCCCATGGCTCGCACCCCCGACGAATGGCGCAAGCACCTCCTCGAGAAGCTCGCCGACCAAGCCCGCCGACACCAGCATTTCGACCGGTACTACACCGGCGACCATCCGCTCGCCGACGCACCCGCCGGCGCCCGCGCCGAGTTTCTCCGGCTCATGAAGCTCGCCCGGTCGAATTGGTGCGAGCTCATCGTCGACGCGGTTGCCGAGCGCCTCACCGTCGTCGGCATCCGGTTCGGCGAGGAGGCCGGCGCCGACCTCGACGTCTGGCGCACCCTCTGGCAACCCAACGCCCTCGACGCCGAGCACGGCGAAGTTCACACCGAGGCCCTCGTCGGAGGCGAGGCCGCCGTCATGGTGTGGCCCGGCGAGACCGCCGACGACCGCCCGGTCATCTCCGTCGAGGACCCCGGCCAATGTTTCGTCGAGCTCGCCGGCGGCCACGCCCGCCGCCGCCGCGCCGCGATCAAGGCCTACAGCGAGGACGGCGTCGACTACGCCGTCGTCATGTTGGACCGCCGCGAGGTCGAGGCCGACTCCGGCGTCGTCGGCGCGCCGGCCATGGTTCACAAGTGGCGCCGCGAGCCCGGCGGCCAATGGGAACCCCACGCCGACCCCGGCGACCCCGGCTCCTCGTTCGAGCATCCCCTCGAGGTCGTCAGCATTGTCCCGTTCATGAATCGTTCGAGGATGTCGAGGCGCGGCCGCAGCGAGCTCGCCGGAGGCATCACCGACATCAACGACCGCATCAACGAGACCATCTTTGGGCGCGCCACCGCCGCCCGGTTCGCCGCGTTCCGCCAGCGATGGGCGACCGGCATGGACATCCCCGTCGACCCTGAGACCAACAAGGCCGTCGAGCCGTTCAACGCCGCCGTCGACAAGCTCTGGCTCGCCGAGGACGCCGGCACAAAGTTCGGCGAGTTCGGCGCCACCGACCTCGGCCCGTACATCAAAGCCGTCGAGGCCGACGTCCAACACCTCGCCGCCATCTCGAGAACCCCGCCTCACTACCTCCTCGGCCAGTCCGGCGCGTTCCCCTCCGGCGAGTCGCTCAAGAGCACCGAGACCGGCCTCGTCGCGAAGGTCTCCAAGCGCGCCCTCTCGTTCGGCGAGTCATGGGAGGAGGTCACCCGCCTCGGCCTCGCCGCGATGGGCGACGCCCGCGCCGCCGACGATTCCCTCGAGGTCATCTGGAAAGACCCCGAGAGTAAAGGCACCGGCGAGCTCGTCGACGCCCTCGTCAAGCTCGGCACCCTCGGCGTGCCCAACGAGGCCCTCTGGACCCTCTACGGCGCGAGCCCCCAAGAGGTCGCCCGCTGGCGCGCCCAGGCCGCCCGCGCCACCCTCTCCGCCGCAGCGGCCGCACCGCGCCGCCCGGCGCTACCGCCGGCCGCCGCCGAGCTCGCCGAGACACCACCGGCCGAGCCGGCCGAGCCCGTCGCCGCCGCGCCATGACCTCGAGCTCGCCGGCCGCCGGACACTCGCCACTAGCGACACCGGCGACCCCGACGACCCTGACCCGGTCTAGAGCGGCCGGCGAGCTCCTCGAAATCGCGTTCGCGAAAACGGGTTTCGCGATCGCGATTCGCGGCCCCCGAAATCGCGTTCGCGAAAACGGGTTTCGCGATCGCGATTCGCGGCCCCCGAAATCGCGTTCGCGAAAACGGGTTTCGCGAACACGATTCGCGGCGCCGGCGTCATGAGCGCCGAGGACCTCATCGGCGTCTACGGCGACAGCTACGACGCCATCCGGCTCGGCACCGGCACGTTCGTCGAGCAACTATGGCTCGAGCTCGGCGGCCCCGACACCGACCGCCTCGACACGTTCGCCGCCGCCGCCCTCGAGGTCGTCGACGGCGCCAACGCCGACATCGGCGTCATCACCGAGCAGTTCGTCGACGGCTACGTCGCGACAGTCTCGAGGACGCCGCCGCCCGGCATCGACCCCCTCGACGTCGCCGAGCTCACCGTCGACCGGCTCCGCGGCACCTTCGGCCTCGACGTCTACCGGCGGCCCGGCATCGCCGTCCGCAAAGCGCTCGCCGCCGGCAAACCGTACGACGCCGCCATGGTCGAGGCCGCCACCCGCGCCGGCGCCCAGACCGAGGCCGACATCGCCCTCGCTCACCGCCAGGCCGCCGCCGAGGCGATGGACCGACACCCCGACGTCAACGGCTACCGCCGCGTCCTCACCGGCGCCTCGTGCGACCTCTGCCGCGTTGCGTCGACGCAGCGCTATCACACCGCCGAGCTCATGCCCATCCACACCCGCTGCGACTGTCGCATCGCGCCCATCGTCGGCGACTACGACGGCGGCCGCATCGTCAACCGCGAGCTCTACCGCGAGCTCAAGCGCGACGGCACCATCAACAAGCTCGGCGCCTCGAGAGCTCGAGCTCGTCGAGCGCCGGCCGCCCAGCGCGCCGCCGCCAACCGCCGCCGGCAACGCTCGCTCCTGCGCGCCGAGGAGCTCGAGCTCGAGCTCGGCGTCGAGGCCGACCCGGCACGAGCTCGCCGCCTCGGCGACCGGCTCCGCCGCGAGCGCGGCAACATCACCGCCGCCGACGAGGTCCTCCGCCAGACACCCGACTCGGCCGCCGTCGCCGCCCTCGCCCGGTTCGCCGAGGACGCCCCCGGCGCCGGCACCGGCCGCCGTTTCGCCGTAGACCGGCCCGGCGTCGCCCTCGAGCTCCCACCGCTCGAGGCGCCCACCGTCCGCACACACGGCGAGCTCGGCCCCGTCCTCGTCAACGAGCGCCACACCTTCACCGCCGCCCGCACCACCGCAGGCACCGTCGACGACGCCGGCGACCTCGCCCGCCGAGCGCCCACCGTCGACGCCGACGACCTCGCCCCGAAGGTCACACCGGCCGCCGTCGACGTCGCCACCCCAACCCCGGCCGCCCGTTCCGGCCGCTGGACACCCGACACGCCGTCAGTGATCCGAGCAGCGCAGCGCCGCAACGTCGACCCCGCCGTCATCATCGACGAGCTCGAGCTCAAGCGCGCCGACCGCATCGCCGAGCAGCGAGCAGAGCGCGCCTATCTCCGTTCCCTCGACGACCCCGATAGCGCCATCGTCCGCAAAGCCGCCGACGACTACGGCGTCGCCCCCGACGAGATTGTCGCCGCCCGCGCCCAGGTCGCCGAAGTCCGCCGCGTCGTCGGCGACGCCGCCACCCGCGCCCAGCTCGAGGCGTTCGAGCAGCTCGACACATGGGATGTACCCGCCCTCTCGAGGCCACCACGCACCCGAACCGCCGAATGGGACTGGCTCAACGAGCTCAACGAGGACGAGCTCAAGCGGCTCCGCCGCCGATGGTTCGACGGCACGAGCGCCCCCGACGTCGCCGCGCAGCTCATGGAATCCAACGGCGCCGCCGCCGGCCTCTCCGTCGACGACGCCATGAGGCAATGGCTCGATCAGACCCGCCGCTACGAGGCCGCCGGCGCCATCCGCCGCGGCAAGCTCCCGAGCGAACGCGCCTACTCCGGCCGCCTCGACATCGACGGCCTCCTCGAGGGCCACCTCCCCGCCGAGGCCCGGTTCCTACCGTCCGACGTCATCGGCAAAGACGACCTCGACGTCGCCGGCCGCCTCGCCCAGCTCGGCCGCGAGGTCGACGTCGACGAGGCCGAGCTCTACCTCCGCGACGCCCTCGCCGCCCGCACCGGCGACCCGCCGCCCTGGCGCCTCTCGTTTCAATCGTTCGAGGAGGAGCTCCGCGGCCTCGAGTACGGCCTCCGCAATCACCCCACCGAGCTCCGCCTCGACGCCGGCGACCGCCTCGCCGAGCTCGTCCCCGAATACCTCGACGACCCCGGCACCAGCTACGAGGAGCTCTACAGCCGCATCGTCGCCACCGCCCACCGCGCCGGCGTCGACGTCCCCGCCTCGTCGCGCATCCCATGGGACGACGACGTCGCCCCCGAGCTCCTCCTCCCCGAAGGATTCACACAATGACCGACCCGCACGGCACCCGACCGACCCGACCGCAGTCACGGCGCGAGCTCGGCGACTGGACGGCCCGCTCGTTCGCGAGCTCGGTCTCGCTCGCCGTCCCGCCGCCGGCCGAGCTCACCCTCGACGACGAGGTCGCCGACGACCCCCTCGCAGACCGCGACGCCGCACGCGCCCACCTCGCCGCCCTCCGCGCCGACGGCCTCCTCTGAAATCGCGTTCGCGAAAACGGGTTTCGCGATCGCGATTCGCGGCGCCCGAAATCGTGTTCGCGAAAACGGGTTTCGCGATCGCGATTCGCGGCCCCCGAAATCGCGTTCGCGAAAACGGGTTTCGCGATCGCGATTCGCGGCCCCTGAAATCGTGTTCGCGAAAACGGGTTTCGCGATCGCGATTCGCGAGGTCCCCCGCCGCCGGCACCGCGTCGGCCTATGCTCCCTCGCAGCGGCCGCCAGCTCGACGCCGGCGACCGCCAGGCACAACAGGCCCGCCGGCGCGACGCCGGCCGAGCTACGAGGAGGAGGGCCGCGATGGCCGACCCGCAACCCGACAAGACACCGCGAGAGCCAGACCCGAGCGCCACACCCCCACCGAGCACACCGCCGCCGGCCGCAACACCGCCGCCGGCACCGGCCGAACCGCCCGCCACCAGCGCGGCCGGCGACGTCGAGCTCGGCGAGGGCGGCAAGAAAGCCCTCGAGGCCGAGCGAAAGGCACGGCGCGAAGCCGAGGCCCGAGCCACACGCCTCGACAGCGAGCTCGAGAAGGCACGCACCGCGCAGCTCGGAGAGCAAGAGCGAGCGGTCGAGGAGGCCCGGCAAGCCGGCCGAGCCGAAGCTCGAGGAGAGGCCAACGAGGTCCTCCTCCGAGCCGAGGCGACAGCCAAGGCCGCCGGCAAGCTCCGCGACCCGAGCGATGCTCCCGCGATGCTCGGCAACCTCGACCGGTTTCTCGACGCAGCGGGCAACATTGACGGCGACGCGATGGTCGCCGCTCTCGACGAGCTCGTCACAGCCAAGCCGTACCTCGCAGCAACGGCGCCCTCGACCGACCCGCCGGCCCCGCCGGCGCCGGCCGGACGAGTCCCGCCCGGCCCGCGAGGCGACGACCCGGTCAAGTTCAAGCGCTCGCAGCTACGCGATCAGGCGTTCTACGAGGCGAACAAGCCGGCGATTCTCGCGGCGGCCGCGGCCGGTCTCATCGAGGACGACTAGCCACCACCATCCTCCGAAAGGACCTCAACCACCATGGTTGCCACCCTCTCCGCCGCCGCCTCCGGCGCCGGCTCCCTCGACAGCTTCATCCCCGAGATTTGGGCCAACGAGGCCCTCGCCTCGCTCCGAGCCAACCACGTCATCACGCGGCTCATCACCAAGGACAACGACGTCGACGCCACGTTCAACCACGGCGACATCCTCAACATCGCCGTCCCCGGTTCGTTCTCGGTGAACGACAAGGCCGTCGGCACCGCCGTCACCCTCCAGAACCCGAGCTCGAGCTCCATCAACGTCGAGCTCACCAAGCACAAGGAGGTTTCGTTCGTCGTCGAGGACCCCGCCGTCGCACAGTCCCAGCTCCAGCAGGGCACCGTCGACGTCCACACGGCCGAGGCGATTACCGCGATGGCCGAGCAGATCGAGTCCGACGTCCTCGGCCTCTACTCCGGTTTCTCGTCCATCGTCGGCACGCCCGGCGTCGCCGCGTCACGCACGTCGCTCCTCACCGCCCGCCAGACGCTGAACGAGGCCCGTTGCCCCACCGCCGGCCGGTTCTTCATCGTCGGCTCGGCCGGCGAGGTCGACCTCCTCGGCGACTCCAACCTCGAGTCCTATTTCGCGAACAGCCAGCCCGACGCCGTCCGCGAGGGCGAGCTCGGCCGCGCCTACGGTTTCGACGTCTACATGAGCCAGCTCGTGCCGGCCTCCGGCGTCGGCGCCACGTCCATCGCCGGCAACCCACAATTCGGCTTGATGGCAATGCGGTCGCTCCCGCAGAACCGAGCGCCCGGCGTCCGCCAGACCGTCGTGACCGACCCCGCCTCCGGTCTCGCCGTTCGCGTCACCGCGTCCTACGACACCGACCTCCTCGGCATCAAGGTCACCATCGACGCGCTCTACGGCTACACCGAAATGCGCGACGAGTGCGGCGTCGCGTTCGCGCACGCCAAGACGTGACCCCGACCTCCTGAGCGGCCCGCCGCCCTCGGGAGCGAGCGGCCGCCGGGCGTCTGCATCGCCGGCGGCCGCTCCGCGTCCGCCCCGAAATCGAGCGGCCGCCGGGCGTCTGCATCGCCGGCGGCCGCTCCGCGTCCGCCCCGACATCGTGTTCGCGAAAACGGGTTTCGCGATCGCGATTCGCGGCCCCCGAAATCGTGTTCGCGAAAACGGGTTTCGCGATCACGATTCGCGGGCGCCCTGGTTCCGCGTTCGAGCTCTCCCCGGTCGGTTACGCTCGCGACCATGCCGACCGCCGCAACCCGAACCGACCTCGAGGACCTCCTCGGCGTCGACCTCTCGAGCAGCTCCGACCGCGTCGACCGCCTCATCACCCGAGCCGAGGGCATCGTCCTCGGCGACCTCGTCGGGTTCACCCTCGGCGAGACCGACGACGAGGACGTCACCCTCGAGGGCACCGGCGAGGTCCTCCTCGAGCTCCCCAACTATCCCGTCCGCTCCGTCGACGCCATCACCGTCGACGGCGTCGCGCTCACCGCCGCCGACTACACGTTCACCGTCCTCGGCCAGCTCCGCCGCCGCTACACCGGCCTCGACAACCCGCACCTCTGGGACGGCTCCACGATCAGATGGCCCGACCGCGGCATCGACATCGTCGTCACCTACAGCTACGGCTACGCCTCCGCCGACATCCCCGCCGAGCTCACCGCCGTAGTCGCCGAGGTCGCCGCCGTCCGCATCGCCAACCCCAACGCCGTCGCACAAGAGTCCCTCGGCGACCGGTCGGTCTCGTTCGGCGCCGGCGGCTCGAGCAAGGACGGCCTCAGCAAGGACCAGCTCCGCCGGCTCCGACACTGGCGCCGCAACCGCGTCGGCTCCATGCGCGTGAGGTCCTAGATGAGCTGGCACCGGTTCCCGTACAACGTCACCATCTACACCGCCACCGTCGTCGCCGACGAATACGGCAACCCGACCCCGTCATCGTTCGCCGGCGCCACCGCCATCGGCGACTATCAGCCCGTCACGACCGACGAGACCCGCGACGGCCTCGGCTCGGCCGACTCCGACGAGGTCCGGTTCTACTTCCCCGCCGGCACCACCGTCACGAGCTCGGACCGCCTCACCGTCGACGGCCGCACCTACGAGACCATCGGCCCGCCCGACGAACGCTCCGGCGGCTCCGTCCTCGACTACGTCCGCATCCGCGCCCGGCGGACCGTCTGACCCATGGGTGTCCGCGTCCGCTACCGCAAAGCATGGGAGCGCCGGTTCCCGCGCACCCGCGGCGGCCGCCGTATGTTCACCGCCACCGCCGGCCGCCTCGAGCGGCGCGTCGCCACCAAGCTCGCCGAGACCGGCCTCGCCGACGACCCGCCGGCGCGCGAATACAAACGCGAGCTATTCCACGAACCGACCCGCACCGGCGCCCGCGTCGGCACCACCGCGAGCCGCGCCCATTTCGTCGAATGGGGCACCGTCGACCGCCAGCCCGACGCCCCGATGAGACTGGCGGCGCGCGAGTTCGGCACCCGGTTCATCGAGAACTAAGGAGCACCATGCCCACCTCGCCGACCCTCCCCGACGCCGAGCTCCTCGTCCGCACCTACCTCGACGGCGTCGCCGCCGTCACCGGCCTCCTCGACGTCGACGCCCAAGGCAACGAGCCGATCTACACCGTCACCCCCAAGCCGGCGCCCACCGGCCGGTTCGTTCGTCTGTTCCGCCTCGGCGGCCCGCCTCGAGCTCGCCGCGGCATCGACACCGCCGTCATACAGGTCGAGGCCTACGGCGGCACCAAGGCCCAAGCCCGCGAGCTCGCGGCCGAGTGCTCCGCCGCGCTCGACGACATCGAGGACGGCTCCCACGCCGACGGCTCGGTCTCCGGCTCGAGCTCGTCCTCGTTCCGGTATCTCCCCGACTCCGACCTCATGACGGCCCGCAACGCCGCCCGCGAGCGCTACATCGCCACCGTCGACCTCACCATCCGAGCCGCCCGCACCTAACACCGCCCGCCGAAATCGTGTTCGCGAAAACGGGTTTCGCGATCGCGATTCGCGGCGCCCGAAATCGTGTTCGCGAAAACGGGTTTCGCGATCGCGATTCGCGGCGCCCGAAATCGTGTTCGCGAAAACGGGTTTCGCGATCGCGATTCGCGGCGCCCCGTCGGCCGGCTACAGCCTCGAGCAGCTCGTCCGCCATGACACGACCGCCGGCGACCGTTCGCAGCGGAGAGCGCCACAGAGCGGCCGATCCGCCCATCGTGGCCGGCCTCGTGCCTACGATGTCGACCAACCCGGCCGCCGCCATGGCCGAGACCCCCGAGCAAGGAGCGCCACCATGCCCAACGCCAAAGACACCGCCGAGACCCGCGTCGCCGGCACCGGTTCCGTCTACATCGCCGCATACTCAGATGTGTCGTCGAACCTCCCGTCGGCTCACGACTCGACCCTCGACACCGACTACATCGAGCTCGGCTACACGACCGAGGACGGCGTCACGTTCACCGACGAGCCCACCATCGAACGCAAGCAAGCCTGGCAGGCGTTCTATCCCATCCGCATCCTCGAGACCGCCCGCATGGCGAAGGCCGCGTTTGCGCTCGAGCAGTGGAACACCAAGGCCCTCCGCACCGCCGGAGGAGGCGGCGCCGTCGCCGCCGCCGGCACCGGCCGCAAGTTCACGCCGCACGCCGCCGGCACCGTGACCGAATGGTCGCTCGTCATCGACATCACCGACGGCACCATCACCGACCGCTACGTCATCCCCAAGTGCATCACCACCAGCTCGCTCGAAACCAACCTCACCCGCACCGACCTCGCCGAGCTCCCCGTCGAGCTCGAGGCCCTCGGTGAGGACGGCGTCGACCCCTGGTTCCTGTTCACGTCCGATACCACCGCGTTCGCGGCGGACTCGTGAGTGGCAAGGACGCCAAGCCCGACCTCGACGGCGGCCGCGCCCGCGACACCGCCGACGCCGCCGAGGTCCCGGCCGACCGCACCCGCCACGTCGTCGACGTCTACTACGTCGACGGCATCGACCGCGCCGACGACCTCGAGGTCCCGCTCCGCCCGGTTTCCATGGTCGCCGCCGAACGCCATTTCAAGGGCACCGTCCCGCCGGCAGAGGGCACCATGTGGGCCGTACATCACCACCTCTGCCACGAGCGCGGCCTCGAGGCGACGTTCGGCGACTGGCTCGCCGACTGGGTCGACGACATCGACGAGCGCGAAGTCCCTTTGGGACGCCGGCGGCCGCCCAAGCCCTAACCGCGCTCGCGGTCGCCACCGGCCAGCCAATCAGCGAGCTCGAGCAGCTCGACACCGTCGACCTCGAGCTCCTCGCCGACGCCGTCACCGCCGAGCGTCGCACCACCCTCGACCGATGGTCACACGTCGAGGAGCTCCTCGCGCTCATCCTCGAGCAGCTCGGCCAGAACAACCGGACCGCCTACATGGCCGCCGGCGGCAAGGAGTCCGGCGCGCCCAAGCCCATCAAGTACCGTCGACCCAACGACGAACGCCGGCGACCGCCGGCCGCGTCGAGGGCCGACATAGCCCGACATATCCCGATCAAGACACCACGACGAGAGGAGGCGAGCGATGGGCCTAGAAGCCGGTAACGCCGGCACCGTCGAGGTTGACGTCGTTGGCGAATACTCGAAATTCGAGCGAGGCCTCAAGCAGCGCGGCACCGCCGCCGGCGGCAAGTTCGGCTCGTCGTTCAAGGACGGTTTCGGCTCGAAAATGGCGAACCTCGGCGCGGCCGCCATCGCCACCCAATTCGGCCGCCAAATGATCGACCAGGCCTCCGACCTCGAGGAGGCCACCAACGTCACCGGCCTCGCGTTCGGTGAGGCCCGCGGCGAGGTCGACGCCCTCGCCGCCTCAGCAAATGAGACCTTCGGCCTCGCCGAGTCAGAGTTCCGCCAGATGGGCGCGCAGATCGGCAACATATTCGTCGGCTCCGGCGCCGCCGAACGCGACGCCGCCCGGTTCACCAACGAGCTCATCGGCCGCGCGACCGATATGGGTTCCGCCTGGAACGCCTCAACCCAAGAGGTCACCGAGTCCATCAATTCGGGTCTCATCGGTTCGTTTGAGCCGCTCCGAAAATACGGCGTGATTCTCGACATGGCGACCGTCAAGACCAAAGCGCTCGAGATGGGTCTCGCGACCGAGGGCGAGGAGCTCTCCGCCAACGCCAAGCAGCTCGCCACCTACGAGCTCATCATGGAGCAAACCGCCAACGTCGCCGGCGATTTCGCCGCCACCTCCGACGGCGTCGCAAACTCATCGAAGATCGTTGGCGCCCAATGGCGCGACATGCAAGCCCAGCTCGGCACCGGCCTCCTCCCCGTTCTCTCCGCGCTCCTCGGCATCACCCGCCAGCTCGGCCCCGAGGGCATGAAATACGTCGTGATCGGCGTCGCAATGGCGTTCATGTTCACCAAGGTTGCCTTCGCCGTCAAAGCGCTCGGCGGCGCCCTCAAGCTCCTCGCCGCCAATCCTTGGGTCCTCGTCGCTCTCGCCATCGTCGCCGCCGGAATTCTCATCTGGAAGAATTGGGACCTCATCGTCGAGAAGCTCGCCGCCGCCTGGGACTGGGTCAAGATGGCCGCCGGCGAGCTCGCCGCATGGTTCGCCGCCCGATGGGAGGACGTCAAGCGCATCACCTCCGACGTGTGGAACGCGATCTCGAATTTCTTTGTGCAATGGTGGCCGTACATCCTCGGCATCTTCACCGGCGGCATCGGCCTCGTCATCGGTCTCATCATCCAGAATTGGGACGCCATCTGGGCGAAAACGACAGAGATTTGGAACAACATCACCGGGTTTCTCGGCGGCGTGTTCTCCACAATTTCGGGACTGTTCGACACGTTCATCATCACCCCCATCACCACCGTCATCGACCTATTCACGTCCATCCCCGAGCTCGCCCGCACCGCATGGAACGGCGTCAAGTCTGCTATCGAGGCCGTCGCGCAATGGATCGTCGACAAGCTCGACGCCATCGGCGCCGCGGCGGACAAGGCGCTCGGCCCGATCGACGAGATCATCGGCGCCGGCGCCAAGCTCGGCGGAGGCATCTTCGGCGCCGTCGGCGGCGTCCTCGGTTACGACGCCGGCGGCCGAGTCCCCGGCCCTCGAGGCGCCCCGCAGCTCGCCGTCGTGCATGGCGGCGAGACCATCCTCCCGACGCACAAGGTCAACGCCGGCGAGGCCACCCCGTTCGCTCCGGTCGCCGCCGGCGGCGGCCTCACCGTCAACGGCCCGCTCATGGTTGTCGAGGGCAACCTCGACGACCCCGGCCTATTCGAGCGTCACGCTCACGAGCTCGTCAAGGTCGTCAACCGCGAGCTCGACCGCGACCGGCGCGGCGCCGGCTACGACCGAGGCGCGTTCACGCCATGACCCTCACCGACGCCACCCTCAACGGCACCAGCCTCACCACCGCCGTCCCCGACGCCGCCATCCTCGACGTCAACCGTCAGCTCGTCGGCCGGCCCCGCCACCAACGCGTCCGAGTCCCCGGCCGCGCCGGCGGTTGGACGTTCGACGAGGAGCCCGGCGACCGCCGCCTCGAGCTCGTCATCCACATCGCATCGGCGAGCATCACCGCCCGCCGTAGCGCCGTCCGCGACCTCGCCGCCTGGGCCGAGGCCGGCACCACCTCGCAGCTCATCGTCGACGACGAGGCCGACCGCTACCACGACGCCATCCTCGACGACGCCGCCGCCACGAACGAATGGATACGCCAAGCCGGCGACATCATCGTCCCGTTCCTGGTCGGCCCGTACGCGTGCGCGGTGTCGGCGACCTCCGAGGCCATCACCGCGACCAGCAACCCCGACAGCGATTCGTTCGTCGCCGCCGACGAGGTCACCGCCGAGCCCGTCGTCACCGTCACCGCTCGAGGCGGCACCGTCACCGGGTTTACGTTCACCATGAACGGCGACGCGCTCACCTGGGCGGCCGGCACCGTCCTCAACGACGGCGACCCGCTCACCGTCAACGCCATCGGCGACGTCGTCCTCCAAAGCGAAAACGAGGACGTCAACCTCGTCGGCGCGTTCGACGAGGCCGACGTCGACATGGCCGACGTGTCTGGCACGTTCCCGCTCCTCGTCGCCGGCGCGAACACCTGGGAGCTCTCATGGACCGGCACCGCCACTAGCGTCGACATCGACATCGTCTGGCGCCGCAAGTACCGATAAGGAGGCCACCGATGGCCGAACAGAGCCAAGCACTACACACCGACAACGCCGGCAAACGCACCTCCGCCGTCTGGGCCGACGACGGCGACGGCACGACCCGCTGGCTCCTCTGGGCGCGCAACGCCGTCCTCGAGCTCCTCGCCCGCACCGTCGACGCCGTCGCCGGCGCCACCGACCGCGGCATCATGGCGCTCGCCGTTCGCCGCGACACCGCCGCCGGCCCCGGCACCGACGGCGACTACGCATCACTCTCGGTTGACTCGGTCGGCCGGCTCCGCGTCCTCGACGACAGCGTCGCCGGCTACCCATCCGGCGCGACACCGACGACCGACGCGTCCGGCGTCGTCTCGGACGCGGCCGCCGTCGCCACCCTCGCCGCCGGCGGCGCCGGCGTCACCACCTACATCACCGGCCTCATCATCACCGGCGCCGGCGCGACCGCCGCCAGCGTCGTCGACGTCACCATCGCCGGCGTCATCGACGGCACCATCACCCTCCCCGTCGTCATCCCCGCCGGCGTCACCACCGCCATCACCCCGCTCGAGCTCACGTTCCCGGCGCCCATCCCGGCCTCGGCCGCCAACACCGCCATCGTCGTCACCGCCCCCGCGTTCGGCTCCGGCAACACCGACGCCGCCGCCGCCGCGTTCGGGTTCACGCTCTAACACCGGCGACCTCACCGCCGGCACGAGGAGGCCGCCCGCACCGGTTCGCGGCGTAGACGGCGACACAGCGGCCTATCCATCGGTTCTGGGCGCTACGCGTGCCATGATGGCGACCAACCCGGCCGCCGCCATGGCCGAGACCCCCGAGCAAGGAGCGCCACCATGCCCACCGCCGCCACGATCCCGAGGAGCAACCGGTTTCTCTGCTACCTCGGCGACGAGACCCAATTCGCCGTACCCGACACCGGCACCCCCGGCGCCGTCGTGCATCACGTCCGCCCCGACGGCACCCGCGAGCTCCTCGAGGTCACCTGCGAGCCATGCGCCCCGATCCCCGCCTCGGCCGCTCGACCCGGTCAACCCGCCATCGTCGCCCGCCTCGGCATCCGCACCCGGCGCGGCTACAAGCAGGTCGGCGTTCACCGGTTCGAGATCGACCAGGACGGCACCGAGACCGTCTACGAGTTCACCGTCCTTGCGCCGGCCGCCCACGGCAACGCCGCCGACGAGGCCCGCCTCGCCGCCGAGCGGCGAGCATGGCGCCGCTCGCTCGTCGACGTTCCCGACACCAACGAGCTCACGCCGGCGTTCCACCCCGCGGCCAAGGCCAAGAAGTGAGGCCCGCCATGCGTACCCGTCACCTCGTCACCCTCGTCATCCTCGGCCTCGTCGGAGCCATGGCAAAATTCACCGACGACAGCGTCCTCGACGCCGCCCTCGCTGAGACCGCCACCGCGACCCGTCAGACCCTCACCTCGGCACAGCCAGCGAATTTCGCTGGCATCGCCGCCGTCCTCCTCGCCGAGGCCACCATCACCGCCGGCCTCGGCGGCGGCGACTTCGGCGCCGCCGTGAACGGCGACGCCTCCGGCCGCAAGACGACCCTCGCCGCGCAGACCGACGCCTCGGCCAACGCCACCGGCACCGGCAACCACACCAACCTCGACGACGCGACCGTCCTATTGCATTGCACGACCAACGCCAACGTCTCGACGAACAGCGGCTCCCAGGTCGATTGGTCGGCATGGGACATCGAATTCCTCGACGTCACCGCATAGGCCCGCCATGCGCGGACCCGACTGTCTAGGAGTCGACGGCACCGGTGAGGCCACATGTGTCAACCCTCACCGACAAGGTAAGGCCGTCAATTTCACCATCCCTGCGACCCGCTGGACGCGTTGCTATTGGGCATGGTTCGACACCGCCGCCGGCCGCCGCCGCGTCATCGACATCGCCGAGCCCAACCTCTGCCCCTACTGTCTGACCGCCCGCATGGAGGCCGGCGCAATCCACCGCGCCGACCTCAACGCCCTCACCATCGGCGAGCTCCGCCAATGCGCCAACGAGCTCGGCGTCGCCTCCGGCGGCAACAAGGCCGCCGTCGTCGACCGCATCCTCGTCGACGGCCCACAAGGCCGCGTCATCACCCCCGCTCGAGCCGGCGCGATGCGCGCACATTTCGACGGCTGGAATTGTCCCAAGGTCCCCTACACCGGCCGCCACAGTCACCGCGTCAACACGGCCACGATCTACGCCGGCGCCCCGACACCATGCGACGCCGACCCGCCTCCCGTCGACCATCGAGGCCACTAGGTCATGGCAATCGCCACCGCCGTCCTCACGAGTGACCACGCCGCCGCCGATTTCGGCGACGTCAGCACCGCGTCAGTCGCGCCGACCGCCGGCGACGTCATCTACCTCATCCTCAACAGCCACGACACCGGCGTCGGCCGCGCAGTGGAGTCGGTCACCGGACTGTCAGGCACCTGGACCAAGCTAGGCGGCGGCGCCTACGGCACCCGCCGCTACCACGAGGTCTACCGCTGCAAAGACTGGACCGGCTCGGGCGCCATCACGTTCGACACCGACGTCAACCAGGGCATCGGCTGGTCCGTCTGGCGCGTCGCCGGCCTCGACGCCACGACCCCCGACGACAATTTTGCGTTCACGTCCGGCTCTGGGACCTCATGCAGCCCGACCATCTCCGGCGTCGACGCCGGCGACGCCACCGCCTCCGCGCTCGGCATGGAAGAAAACGAGGCGCTCGGCCAAGACGCCGGTTGGGTCGAGCTCGACGACTTCGGCGAGGGCGACGGCATGCGCCGCCTCGGCGGCGCCTGGGACGTCGACGGCGACACGACACCCGCTTGGACATGGTCAACGTCTGCCGCGCATGGGTGCTCGACATGGGTGCTCAACCCGGCCGCCGGCGTCCCCGAGGCCGCCCCCGTCGACGTCGCCCACGCCCACACCCTCGACGCCGTCACCGTCTCCGCCGACGCCGACCCGGCGCCCGTCGACGTCGCCCACGGCTCGACCCTCGACGCCGTCACCGTCTCCGCCGACGCCGACCCGGCGCCCGTCGACGTCGCCCACGGCTCGACCCTCGACGCTCCGACCGTCACCGCCGCCGCGCAGGTCGTACCCGACGACGTCGCCCACGGCTCGACCCTCGACGCCGTCACCGTCTCCGCCGACGCCGACCCGGCGCCCGTCGACGTCGCCCACGGCTCGACCCTCGACGCCGTCACCGTCTCCGCCGACGTCGAC
>Ga0255047_10000782_pt1 | contig 25607 bp, 27 predicted proteins | sample JV7_2_1_MG_FD_183640 | JGI IMG/M metagenome (GOLD analysis project Ga0255047, IMG submission 183640) | Seawater microbial communities from Jervis Inlet, British Columbia, Canada - JV7_2_1 | ecosystem: Environmental > Aquatic > Marine > Inlet | place: Canada: British Columbia | collected 2016-10-06 | reverse complement strand
CTTTGGATCGGTCACTCCCGAACCCTGACCACAACGCTACGACCCATCGCGGCACAACACCAGCGATTCCAAACCACGCGCCCAAAACATCCACTTGACACAAAGAGGCTTCGTTATGCGTGACCCGGCCTTCGAGGATTCGATGTAGAGTGTGGACCTCTTCCAACGGAGGTACTTCCTGTATGGCACAGAACACGGTTGTTGTGACGGTACGCCTGTCGATTCAGCCTGAGTCGATGGATGACTTCGTGGAAGTGGCGCAGCGCCTCATGGTCGTGCCCACGCAGTCTGTTCCGGGGTGCATGCGATACGAGTTGTGGCAGGACTTGGATGAGCCTCATCTCTTTGAGATTATTGAAGAATGGGAGAGCGAGTCGGCTCATGCGGACCATCTGGGGTCCGACTGGCTTCAGCCCGTGATGGGGTCGCTCGCACCATTCGCTGCGGGTCCGTTTGAAATGCAGCGACTGCACAACACTGGCTAGGCCGTCTGCTACCGAGTCCGAATGAGATTCAGGAGGTGTGAGCGATGGATGTGCTCGTATGGATTACAGCAGGCCTGTTGGTGCTTGGCGTCGGTGGAGTCGCCGCACTGAAGCTCTCAGGCAATGCGGATGTTGTCGAGCAGGCAAATCGGCTCGGTTATGAGCCCGTTCGCAGAGCCACCTCGGTTGCAGAGCTTCTTGGTGTTGCTGGCGTCGTCATTGGAGCGGTCAACAATGATCTCCAGTGGCTCGGGGTACTGTCGGCGATTGGTATCGCTGGGATGATGGTTGGAGCAATCGTCTACCACCGTCGGGCCGGTGACACATGGCCGACACTTCCGTCGATACTGATGCTGATTAGCTCAGCGCTCTACATCGTGGCTTTGACTAGCACCTGACCTGACCCACCATCCGAGCGATACCGATTGAATCGCCGCCCATAACCGGCGGCAATATGGACGAGCATATGTGCCGTAATGCGCATGGTTGCCGTCTCGTCAGGCGGCGTCCCGAGCCTGTGCCACCGGTTCCAAGATGTCGATGAACCCGCCGAAGCCCTTGCCAAACTGCCGGTCGAGGATTGGCCCCAAAAGAGACCACACCGCACTCTTCGGTTCGTAGTCGTATCTCATCGTCAACTGCGTGGTTTCGCTGTCGCCGGAAAGCGTGAACGTCATTGTGGCCCGCTTGACAGGCATCTTCTCCATCTTGTCGATGGCGATCACCAATCTCTCTTCGGGCACCCACTCGGAGACGGTCTCTCTCATCCTCATCTTTCCGTCGGGGGCCAGTTCGGTCTGTCGCTGGGCTCCGACGCCCTCGGTCGCGTCGCCGATGGCGTAGCTGCTCTTGACGCCGTCGTTCCAGTCCGCGATGTTGGGGTAGTCCGCTAGTACTGCCCAGACGCTTGACCGATCTACGGACATGGTCCGCTCTACCTGTACGTTCCTCATCGAGGCTTCCTCTCATTGCGACCCGGCGATAGCATACTCAACGGCTGCGACACAATTGCGAGGGTCTCAGGCCACCTCACCCACGCATGTCCGGCATTATGGAGTGTCAGTCACGGGGTGCCATCGGTGCCGGCGTGTTCGAGGCGGTCGTAGGGAAACTGTAAGGACGATTTGGTCATTGAGCGGCCTGCGCCTTGGCTTCGTCCTCGTCGCGAGTGCGTGGCCACCGCGGCCGATGGCGGGCACGCCAGGTGTTTAGGACGGAGGGATCGCCCGTCAACGCTATCGCGGAGTCATCCCCTCGATTCCATACTGCGATGTACAGGTCGGAAGCGAGACCGGTGAGGACGAGGTCGGCAGGGCCGTCAGTTCGAACCGTCTCGATCCCATCCGGTCCAAGATTGACGAGCCAGCGTTCGTCGACGTCGCTTGGGGAGATCGCCATCGTCACGGAGAACTCGAGTGGGAGCTCGTCTGCCCTGGGAGCCATAGCGGTCAGGATCTCGTCAATGCCGTCGGAGGCGAACGCCGGGTCGAATCCGCTCACCGACGCGGTTGCCGACTGGGCGTCGATACGGTGAATCGCTGTTTCGTGGGCTTGGCGGCGCGCCCACATCTGGCGGGGCGATGGCGCAGTGAGGAATGTCCACGTGGAGAGGTCCGACGGCGCCGACTCGAGCTCGGCCACGAGGTTGGCGTTCGTGGCAAGGTAGTAGTCGATCAAAGCCTCGTCATCGGGCCAGAAGGTCGCCAGATCCGGCCAGGCAGCCTCGAGGTCGGCCAGCTCTGAGACGCCCTCTCGCACGGCGCGTCGCGCGACGTGAGACGCCGCCCACAGGTGGATTTCGCTCAGATGGTGGAGGAGTTCGCGGGTGTTCCATCCGGGGCACCACGGGATGCGGTCATCGAGCCGAGCTTGGAAGGCGGCTGCGGCGAGCTGCCTACCCTCTCGGCTGATCGCCTCGATGTGCGTATCGATATCCATCGGCGTCCTCCTTGCAGGCCTCGACCGCCATGACGGACAATGGGCTGTGCTCCAAGTTCTAGCAGAACGAGGCCTTATGGTGCAACTTGCAGTATACCAAGGGATGGTGCCGTGAGCGAAACCTCCCGTGCCAAGCCTTCTCGAATTCCTCACCGCCTCGACGCACGGGCTGCAACCCCATGAAACGAGCCAACACCTGCCAGGCAACCCAAGACCGGCCGCAACTCGGCTCTCGCTCATTCGACGGGCAGTGTGAGTGCTACCCGCTAGGTGTTCCTCCACTCGGGCGGGCGCTTGTCCATGAACGCTTTGACGCCTTCGACACCGTCGTGGGTTGGGAGGAGTTCCTCGAGGTACACGTGCTCGGCGTGGTTGAGGCGCCGTTCGAAGTCTGCAGCGTTCGGCTCCCTGATCGCCTTGGTCGCCATCCGGAGCGACAGCGCAGACCGCGGCACGAAGTGTGTGTCCACAGAGGCGTCGATCGCCTCGTCGAGACCTCCGGTGGAAGCCACCGCGTTGACGATTCCGATCCGCTGCGCCTCCTCTGCACCGAGTGTGCGACCCGTGAGCAGTACGTCCTCGGCAGCCCTGCCTGTGAGGAGGGCTGACGCTGCCGGCGGCAGCACACCGAGGTGGATCTCAGGACAAGCAAACTTTGCTGTCTCCTCCGCGATCACGATGCCACAGGCCAGCGCGAGTTCCAGCCCACCGCCCAGACAGCTCCCCTGTACCCCGACAACGGTGGGGTATGGGAACCCGACGAGCGCACGGATGACCGCACCGAGCGCGGCAAGCATGTCAGCGGCCATCTCAGGCAGATGCTCTTCGACACTCGCCCCGAAGGAGAAGTGCTTCCCCGCGCCACGCAGCACGAGTACCTTCCCTTCGGCGGCATCTGCAGCCGACTCGATAGCGCCGAGGAGTTGACCGCACACCGCTATGTCAACGACATTGCCCGGTGCTTTGTCGATCATGATCGTGTGGACAGCGCCGTCAGGGGAGATCTCGTGACGAACCCAGGCTTCGGTCATGCATCTCCCTTGTGCTGGGGCGACACGGCCTCGATGAGTTCGTCTCCCCACTGTTCGCCTCGAGCCAGTCGCCTTCTGAGGTCCACGTAGTCGACCTCACGACCAACTTCGCGGTCCCCGCGGTGGAACGCCTGGAAGCCGGCCTTGGCCTCGGTCATCATGTTGAGCGACAGCCAGGCCCGATTCGTTTCCTTGTTCTTGTCCCAGTGCTCGAGCTTCTTCTTGCGCACGGATTCCGTCGTCTTGGTTGTGCAGTCTGGCATCGTGTAGAGAATCTTCGTGATCATCTCGTCGACGCCTCCGTCGAGTAGGGAGAAGTCGACTTCGCCGGACTTGAGGGCTGCCTTGCCGGCTGCGAGATCATCGCCTTCCTTCGGCTTGCCGTGGACGATTTTGCCGAATGCGTCCAGATAGCGATCGGTGATGACGAGTGGGTTCGGTACGAACTCGTCGTCGACCTTGAGGACAGGGAAGATGTCGTTGACGAGACCCAACCGCAACGCCTCATGGGCGCTCCATGGATCGCAGAGCACGCAACTCGCCATCGCATTGGCGAACCCGACGTACAGATCGAGGAAGTCGGTCGATCCTCCGTCGGGTGCCGAGCCGTGTTTCGGTCCTGCCTGGCCGAACCTTGCAAGATCGGAGGCGAGGGTAAAGTCACATGCCATCCCGATCTCCTGACCGCCTCCGATGCGCATGCCATTTACCCGGTTGATCACTGGCTTGTCGCACATCAGGATGGCTGACACCATGTCGTTGAACAGCCGCATGTACTGGCGGTACTCGTGGGGCTGGCCCGCGTAGTACTCGGAGTACTCCTCCGTGTTGCCTCCGGTGCAGAACGACCGGTCACCAGTAGCGGTGAACACGACCGCAACCGCGGCTCGATCCACCGATGCACGGCGGAAGGCGAGGATGACTTCCTTGACCGACTGGGTCGTGTACGAGTTCAGTTGCGCCGGATTGTTCAGCGTGATCCACACCGCGTGCAGCCCGTCGACCGCAGCACCGGCGCTGTCGTGGACGGGACGCTCCTCGTAGAGGATCTCCGCAAAAACATGGTCCGGGACCAGATCGTGGTTCACAAATTCCACTGTGCATCACCTTTCATGGGATGAGAATCGTTCGACGGGCATCACTGTGCCCATGGGCTTGCTCGAGAACTTTGGCGAGGTCGGACATTGGGACCTTTCGGGTGAAAGGCAGGAGTGCGACCTGCCCTGATGTGACCAGGTCGATGGCTTCGGGGTACAGGTGCGGCGGACAGCCCCAAGTGCCGAACGCTGTTGCGTCGAAGGCCATGAGGTTCGAGAGCCTGACCGTGACCTTGTCCATCGTGAACCCCACCACGACGAGTGTTCCGGCGGGTCCGATCAGGCCGTACGCGGTCATCTGTCCGGAGGCAGTCCCCGAACACTCGAAGATCTTCCAGCCGCTCTTGGGGATCCCGGCGGCGCGGGCGTACTCCCTGATCTCGTCGCGTACGCCTCGTGCGTCGAGATTCTGCGCATTGATGGTTCCGGAGGCGCCGTGGGCCTTCAGCGGATCCAAGCGACTCTCGTCGATGTCAACTGCCACAACGGTCGCTCCCGCGGCTGCAGCGATCTGCACGGCGTATGTGCCGACACCGCCGGCACCAACAACGATCACGAAGTCACCTTCGGACACCCCGGCACGCCGCACGGCCTGAAGCGGAGTTGTAACAGCGTCGGCGACGACGGCCATGTCTGCGAGTTCGTAGTCGTCCGGTAGGTTCTCGACAACAGACAGCCCTCTGGCGGGGACCGTCACATGGGTGGCGAACCCACCGTCGAGATCGTTCCCTGGCATCAGTTGGCTCTCGCACACATTGCCACGCCCTGACGAACACGAATCACAGGTTCCACAGGGGATGACCGCTGGCACGAGTACATCTTTGTCGAGCCAATCAGAGGCATCTCTCCCCGCGTCAACCACGCGACCACTGATCTCGTGCCCGAGGACGAGGGGGAGTGGAGCCCTGGTCTTGACGGAGCCGTCAAGAAAGCCGAGATCCGTGTGGCAGAGACCGCATCCTGCGACCTCGACAACGACCTCACCGTCCGCCGGTGCCCTGGCAGCACCATCGATTCGTTCGAGCGGCTGGCCCGGTCCGATCATCTGCCATGCGTAGCGGTCTGTGTCCGGCTTCATACCGCCTCCTCGTTTGTACAGGTCTCGAGCGCCCTTGCGATGTGGACAGAGATCATCCACTTTCGGTAGCGGGACCCCATGTCCGTATTGTCCTGCGGCCTGAAGGGCCGTGCCCCAAGCCTTGCTGCTTCCTTGATGTTCTCGCCCGTGAGCTCTCGTCCTGCAAGATGCTCCTCGGCGGCTGTTGCCCGAAGTGGTGCCGACGCGATGCCTCCAACCACGATCCTCGCGGACCGGCATAGGCCTTCATCGTCGACCTCGACCGCGGCCGCGACGCCGAGGAGTGCGAAGTCGATGGAACCGCGACGCCGGAGCTTCTTGTAGGTGGCTCGCCCTGCCAGAGGAGGAATGGTGAGCTCGACGAGGATCTCATCCGGCTGCTTCGTTAGGTAGTCGCTGCCGTCGTTTCGATACAGATCCTCCACCGGGACGACTCGGTCGCCTCTGATGCTGGCAAGCCTCACGGTGCCACCGAGCGCGACGGCAACGGGTGCGAGATCCGTTGAGCTGATGGCCCAGCACCGGTCCCCACGTGGCGCAACCCAGCAGGTGTCCCCGCCATCCTTCAGGCAGTAGCCGCTTGCCTGTCTCCATGCCTCCGTTTGGTCGATGTAGTTGCATCGGGTGTCGAGGCAGAGGTTCCCTCCAATGGTGGCGGTGTTGCGGATCTGTGGCGAAGCGATCGAACGGGCGGCGCCGGCGACGACGGTCGGGACGAGAGGCGACGCTGATATCTCACCCAGCGTGGTGGAGGCCCCCAGGACACAGCTTCCATCTTTGGCGATTCGGATGCCGTGCATGGTGTCAACCAGAGCAAGGGACATGAGGGTCAACGGAGATGTCTGACCCCTTTTCATCTTCGGGACGAGATCTGTCCCTCCACCAACGATCGCCGCGCTGCTGCCCGCTTCAGACAGAAGCACCACCGCCTCCTCAAGCGTGGATGGCGTGGCGTATTCGAACGCGGGGAGTCTGACGGTCATCGTGGGGTGAACCCTTTCGGTGGTTCCACTCGCGTGAGTTCGGGGAAGGTGAAGTTGGGCACATCGGAAGGACCGAACCGTCCAGCCCCTCCCCGGGAGGTGTCGCGCAATGCGGCCACGATCTTGTCCGGGGTGAACGGGGTCTGATCGATGCGGACCCCGAGTGCGTCGTGGATGGCGTTCGCCACCGCTGGTATCACGGGTAGGAGCGGTCCCTGGCCAACCTCCTTGGCGCCGAACGGCCCCTCAGGGTCAGCGGATTCGACGATGATGCTCTCGACCGGTGGCATGTCCATGGTGGTCGGGATCTTGTAGTCGAGGAGGCTCCGACCCCGATGAAGCGCCCCGCGGAAGGCATGCTCCTCGTAGAGGGCCTCCCCAAGTCCCATATAGACACCGCCCTCGATCTGTCCCTCGACGAGGAGCGGGTTGAGCGCGGTACCGATGTCGTGTGCAAGCCAGACGCGGCCCACGTCAACCATCCCGGTGTCCGGGTCACAGTCGAGCTCAACGACACAGGCGGAGTAACTGTATGCGGGGGAGATGCCGACGCCGGAGCCTCGGTACGGTCCAGCGAGTTCAGGAGCCGTGTAACTACCCGATGCGATGAGAGGCCCTGCCTGAGCGATCGCGAATCGCACGGCTTCTGACCACGACACGCCGGTATTGGGGTCGTCCGCCATCTCGATGCGTCCGTTGCGCGCCACGAGACCATCCGAGTCAACCTGGAGCTTGTCAGCAACTGCCGCGACCACCCTCGCCCTGATCCGGGAGCCTGCCTCGAGGGCTGCGTTCCCCGCCATGAACGTGACTCTGGATGAGTAGCTTCCAAGGTCGACAGGTGTGAGATCCGTGTCAGCCGTGACCATATTGAGGCAACCGGGATCAAGTCCGAGGCATTCGGCCACTACGGTTGCGAGCATCGTGGTTGAGCCCTGGCCGACATCGGTTGCCATCGAGTACACGGTGACGCCGCCGCCCCGGTCAACCTTGATCTGCACTTCCGACTGGGGCATGTCGTTCCAGTAGATCGGCAGTCCTGCTCCCGACATGTACGCACCGACCGCGATCCCAATGCCCATGCCACGGTCGAGCTTCCCGTGTTTGTCCGCGAACCCTGAAGCCTCAACCACCTCGTCGATGCATTCGTCGAGGGCACAGCTCGTGATGCGGAGATGGTTCACTGTCATCGAATCAGGTTCCACGGTGTTGACGAGCCGGATGGTGACCGGGTCGATGCCGAGGTCCTCTGCGGCCTTGTCGAGTTGACATTCAAGCGCGAACCGGGGTTGCGGGGTTCCGTGGCCGCGTTTCGGTCCGCATGGAGGCTTGTTCGTGAACACGCGGACACCCTCGAAGCGGTAGTTCGGGATTGTGTACGTTGAGGTCTGGAGCGCACCCGTGTAGTACAGCGTCGCCACCCCGTAGCTGCCGTATGCGCCGCCATCGAGGAACGTTTTGAAGTGCATTGAGGTGATGCGTCCGTCGTCGGCGAAGCCGGTCCGGACCCACATGAGTACCGGGTGGCGCCCCCTGTGTGCGTAGAAGACTTCTTCTCGCGTGAGCGTGATTCGGACGGGCTGTCCCGATGCCATCGAGAGTTTCGCTGCGGCGATCTCGTGGGAGAACGGATCAGTCTTCCCACCAAAGCCCCCGCCAACCGGCGTAGCGATCACACGGATGCGGCCCGACGGGAGTTCGAGCACCTTCTCTAGGGTGCGATGCAGGTAGTGGGGGACCTGTGTCGAGGACCAGAGCGTGAGCTTCCCCTCGGCGTCGTAGCGAGCGGTCGACGAGTGTGTTTCGAGTGCGGCGTGCGTGTTCCCGTTGAAGGAGAACACGTCCTCGCGGATGTGGTCAGCAACGGCGAATCCCTCATCAACGTCCCCGAACTCGAGTGCAGCAGCCCTGTGGACGTTCGCGCCATAGCCGTCACCATGGATGAGCGGTAGGTCGTCATCCAGTGCCCTATCAAGCGTCACGATCTCGTCGAGAGGCTCGTACGTAACGTCGATTAGGTCAAGGGCACGTGCAGCGGTGTCGGCATCGATGGCAGCCACCGCAGCGATGGGTTCCCCGATGTAGCGGACCTTGCCGACGGCGAGCACAGTCTCGTCCTGGCTGATGGGGAGGATTCCGTAGGTGATCGGCAGGTCCGCCCCGGTGATGATCGCATGAACACCGGGGAGCACCTCGGCAGGTTTCGTGTTGACGGTGAACGTGGCGTGGGCGTGCGTGCTTCGCAGTTGCCTACCGATGAGCGTGCCCGGAAGTGAGACGTCATCCGCGTAGCTGACCTGACCCGTGGTCTGCTCCATGGCATCGACGCGAGGCAATCGTCTTCCGATCACGGTGAGCGGACCGTTCATCCCTGGCCTTCCCTCGTTGCTGCGAGTTGGACGGCTTCGATGATCTTGATGTATCCGGTGCAGCGGCAGAGATTGCCGGACAGTGCCTCGTTGATCTCGATGACTGTCGGAGCCGGATTCTCGTTGATGAGCGCGCGCGCCGAAACCAGCATGCCTGGCGTGCAGTACCCGCACTGTGCTGCTCCGAGTTCGGCGAACGCCGTCTGAAGCGGGTCGGGCGTGCTACCGGATGCAAGCCCCTCAATGGTTGTGATCCTTTGACCTTCCACCTGGCGAGCGAGCGTTAGGCACGCCAACACCGGCTGGCCGTCGACGAGCACGGTGCAAGCCCCGCATTCACCGAGGTCACAGCCATGTTTCGTGCCGGTCATTGACAGATCGTTCCTGAGGACCTCAAGGAGCGTGACGCTATCGGATGCAATGACACTCCGCTGTTGGCCGTTGACGTCGATCTTCAGGATGCTGTCGGTCATCGACCGCCTTCCTCTTGCTCGATGGCAGCGCGCCGGACGAAGGCCGTACCTTCTGCGAGTCGTCTCGCGGTCCTGAGGTACGTCGCCTCCTCCACGACCCAGTTCGATCCATCGTTCGACACCGCGGCGGTGACAGGCATCACACCTGACGTGTGCCCGATCGTGGTCTGCCTTTCGTCGGCTCGATCAGATCTGGCCACGCTGTGCACCGTTGTACCTTCGATCAGGGCGGCGACGCCCGTACATGCTGCAAGCGTTCCCGGATACGCCTTGTGGACAACAGCTGGACGGCCGCCGATCACTCTGGCGACCAGATCGATGTCGTCTGACGAGACCTCCTCACCGGTGGCGAAGGCAATATAGGACTGGGGAGCTGAAACGATTGCTGGCACGGGTGTGAGTCCGTTGGCAGGCATTCCCAGCAGCTTGCACGCCGCTTCTTTGACCGCTGCGACCGACGCGAGGTGATCGTCGGTGAACTCGCCAGGTCCTTCGGAGCCTGACATCCCGATCGAATTCGCGTTGAAGAACACAGTGAGGTTCGCCAGATCGATGATCGTTGCGTCCACCGGGCCGATGGCGGTATCGAGGATGTCGGACTCATTCCCCGTTGGGAGGAGTGAGCCGGTGATGCCCCCAGCCGTCTGGCCGAAGTCGAGTGCGATCGGTGCACCCTCACCTGGGACCCCATGCACACTGTGTGTCCCTTCGACGGCTGCCCTCTCCGCAACGATGGGAACGTGGGCACGGAGGATCCTGCCGGTGTTCGTGTTGTGTATCCGAACCCGGGTGACGGGTTCCGTGACGGGAACGATCCCCTCATCTATGGCATACGCTCCAACGGCGGCGGAGATGTTCCCGCAGTTGATGTCGTAGTCGACGGCCGGCTCGGTGATGCTCACCTGTGCAAACGTGTAGTCGAGATCGGCGTCCGAAACACTGGGCTCTCCGATGATCGCCAGTTTGCTCGTCAGCAGGTCCGCTCCTCCGAGTCCGTCGATCTGCCTGGGATCCGGACTTCCGAAGAGGGAGAGAATCAGTCTGTCCTGAGTTGCCCTGCCCTCCGGCAGCACATCAGCGCGAAGAAACAGGGCCTTGCTCGTCCCTCCGCGCATCAGCACGAACGGGACGCCTATCTGCTCTTCGGGCGCTGTTGTCAACGCATCAAGATCTGTACCGTGCACGCAGCTCCTTCGATGCCGACGGCTTTGCCTCCTCGGCAGTGGGCGAGGCCAACCTTCGCACCTTCGATCTGGCGGTCACCAGCCTCGCCTCGCAATTGCCGTACGAGTTCTACAACCTGTGCAACGCCTGTGCCGCCCAGAGGATGACCCTTCCCGAGGAGCCCACCGCTCGGATTGATCGGCAGCCTGCCGTTGATGTCGGCTTCACCGCGTTCAACTGCCCATGGATAGCTCCCGGACTCGAAGAGACCAAGACCCTCGACCCTGAGCACCTCGGCGATGGAGAAGCAGTCGTGCACCTCTGCAAAGTCGACCTCGTCTGGGCCGATCCCCGCCTTCTCGTAGGCCTCCTGGGCCGTTGCCCACGTCAGCGGTTCGAATGTCATTGTGGTCGGCTCAACGTCGACGGAGCCGGATCGCAGCGTTGACGCTGCCAACCGTACGCCGCGTCCGTTCGCGTACTTCTTTGCTGCCTTGTCGTTCATCAGGATTACCGCGGCCGCCCCATCAGTAACTGGCGAGCAGTCGTGGAGCCGGAGTGGGTCGGCGATCGGTCGGGACTGAAGGACGTCTTCGACCGTGATCTCCTTGCGGAAGTGGGCGAGCGGGTTGCGAGCTGCGTTCGCTTTGTTCTTGACAGGGATGAGCGCGAGCTGTTCGCGAGTCATCCCGAAGTCGTTCATGTACCGCGTTGCTCGCATGGCGTACACACCGGGCATCGTGGCGCCAACAGCTGCCTCGGGATCTGATGGGTCCGGTGTCAGCGCCCCTGAGAACTTGCTCGTGAGGTGCTCGGTACCGATGGCCACGACAACGTCGTTCTCACCCGCGCGAATCGCAAGAGATGCCTCCCTGATGGCGGTGGCACCTGAACTGCATGCGTTCTCGACATTTGCGAGGGGCAGGCCAGCAAGTCCGACCTGGGCGAGGATGCGTTGACCGGTCACCATGCCCTGGAACACATGCCCGACGTACGCTGACTCGATCACTCGGGGATCGATGCCAGCGTCTTGGATCGCCTCAAGGAACGCTGCCGCTCCCAGGTCTGTCGAATCAGAGTCAGGGTGTTTGCCAAAGCGGGTCATTCCGACCCCGACCACATGAACCTTCGTCATGATGTCTCCTCTGCGGGACGGAACCGGTAACCGGTGAGCTCGTTCCCCTCGTCATCCGTTCCGAATGGCTCCAGCGAGAGCTCCATCGGCATTCCAACCTCGATGTTGTCGAACTCGATGCTTGAGAGCTGCCCCATGATGCGCACACCTTCGGGGAAGTCGACATATCCAAGGGCGTACGGCGTCTCGAATTGCGGAGTTGACTGTCGCACGATCGTGTGCGTGTACAGGACGCCTTCGGTTGAGAACTTCACGGTCTCGAGATCCTGGCTCAAACACCCAGCGCAGGCCTCACGAATCGGGAAGAAGTGGGCTCCACACGAACGGCACCTGCTGCCGAGAAGGTTCCCTGTTCCGTCAGGGCGCACCTCGAGCTCACCAGGCCGGAATGAAACCCCTGTCATGGTTGTGGTCAAAGCTCCTCCTTCGGGGGCCGGCGTTGGCGACAAGTGCACAACCGTCCGGCCGTTCGGTCGACTGTGTCGAGTTTCCACTCTTGGCCATCACTCCGTCAATGAGCCACCGGCTCCATTTGTGTGATGCAAAGTGCCCATAGCCATCGATTTCGTGTGCGAAACACCACAAGAATTCCGGGATCGGGGTGGGTGAGTGATGTATTCGCATCATGAAAATGACACAGGGGGCGGATTGTCAGCATGGCCTACTGCTGGGACTCTATCACCACCCAACCGACCGGCCGGACGGTTGGGTGGTTCATGGAGGTGACCACATGGCTCATGAAGACGGAAACAAGCACAGGGAGAGAGACCTGCTCTACGACTGGAACAAGATCGGCGAAGTCAACACACCCGCGCCGGGCAAGGTCGAGATCGACGACGAGACGCTCCGTGATGGACTGCAGGGTCCCTCGATTCGTCAGCCGAACATCGACGAGAAGCTCGACATTCTTCACAAGATCGCCGGGCTCGGTATTCACGCTGCTGACATCGGCTACCCGGGCGCTGACCCCGTCGTGCTCGACCATGTCGTCGCTCTTGCTGAGGAAGCTCGGAACGAGGGTTTCGACATCGAACTCAATTGTGCGGGTCGCACCCACGCGGCTGACATCCTTCCGATCGCCGAGGCGCAGCAGCGTTCCGGTGTACCGATTGAAGCTTCCCTGTTCCTCGGTTCGAGTCCGATCCGTCAGTTCGTCGAAGGTTGGGACGCTGACTTCCTGGTTCGTACAACCGTTGACGCTGTCACGCTTGCACGCAAGGAAGGCGTCGAGGTCATGTACGTCACCGAGGACACCACCCGTGCGCGGCCAGACGTTCTCATGGCTGTGTACACAGCAGCCATCGAGGCAGGCGCCCGTCGCATCTGCCTGGCAGACACCGTTGGCCACGCAACACCGTGGGGCGTCAGAGCGCTCGTGATGCTCGCGAGGGAGATCGTCGCGGAGACCGGTGAGGATGTGAAGATCGATTGGCACGGCCACAGGGATCGGAATCTGTCTGTGATCAACTCGCTCGCAGCCGTGTCGGCTGGCGCCGACAGGGTTCACGGATGTGGGCTTGGCATCGGCGAGCGGGTGGGGAACACACCGATGGAGACACTTCTGCTCAATCTCAAGCTCCTCGGATGGCTCGATCTTGATCTCCGCACGCTTCCCGAGTACTGCGAGACGATCTCGAAGGCCACGGATACACCTGTGCCAACGAACTGTCCAGGCATCGGCAAGGACGCCTTTGAGACAAGTACCGGTGTGCATGCCGCTGCTGTTCTCAAAGCGATGAACACTGGTGATACCTGGCTCGCGAACCGGATCTACAGCGGCGTTCCTGCCGATGAGCTCGGTCGTGAACAGAAGATCACCGTCGGGCCGATGAGCGGTAAGGCGAACGCAATCGCGTGGCTGACCAAGCACGACCGCGACTGTGACGACGAGTCGATCGACAGGGTCCTGCAAGCAGCCAAGGACTCCGACCACGTCCTGGCCGACGACGAGATAGACGCGCTGCTGGAGACAGCAGAGGCACGGTGACGATCGACGCGGCTCCCCGCACCGGGACTGACACCAAGGTGTTGCTCTCTGGCAACGAGGCTGTGGCGCGCGGAGCGGTGGAGGCCGGTGTTCTGTTAGCGGTCGGCTATCCGGGGACGCCGAGCACAGAGATCCTCGAGTCGATCGCTGACCGTGACGACATCGATGTTCGCTGGTCGCCGAACGAGAAGGTTGCTCTCGACGTTGCCCTTGGGGCATCCCTGGGCGGGGTCAGGTCGCTCTGCACGATGAAACATGTCGGCCTCAACGTCGCTGCTGACACGTACATGACCATGGCCTACACGGGCGTTGGCGCGGGATTGGTGATCGCGTGTGCTGATGACCCGGGAATGCACAGCTCCCAGAATGAACAGGACAACAGGGCATATGCGCGCATGGGCGGCGTTCCGCTTCTCGAACCGAGCGATAGCGCCGAAGCCAAAGAGTTCACAGCCCTCGGGTTCGAGATATCCGAGGAGTTCGATGTACCGGTTCTCGTTCGGACGACGACACGGGTGTCGCACAACCGGGGCATTGTGGAACTCGGAGAACGGGTTGAACACCCCGTCACGGGCTTCACGCCGGATCCACGTAAATACGTGATGATCCCCGGCCACGCACGCGGCCGCAGACCGGTGTTCCTCGAACGTCTCAGAGAGATGGCCCAGTACGCCGAGTCGAGTCCCCTGACGGTTGAGTCAGGGAGTGGGAGTGACTTCGGAGTCATCACGTCTGGCATCGCCCACAACTATGTACGCGAGGTACTTCCTGATGCCCGCACCCTCAAGCTGGGGATGAGCTATCCCCTTCCCATGAAGCGGATCAGGGAGTTCGCCGAATCCGTGGATCGGCTGTTCGTGGTCGAGGAACTCGATCCATGGGTGGAGAACGACCTCCTCGCTGCAGGGATCTCCGTTGAAGGCAAGGCGTTCTTTTCACAGATCGGTGAGCTGAGCCCAGACGCCGTGCGAAGCGGTTTCGCCCTTGCAGGGATCATCCCCGCACAGATCACCATCGAGCCCGCACCGGACACTGTTGCACGACCCCCATTGTTGTGCCCGGGTTGCCCGCATACACCCCCTTTCCTGGCCCTCAAGCGTCTTGGAGCAGTCGTCACGGGCGACATCGGGTGTTACTCCCTTGCCGCGCTTGAACCACTGTCATCGATGGATACCTGTGTAGCCATGGGGAGCAGCATCGGGATGGCTGTTGGCATGGCAGCTTCAGGCGGCGCTGATGGTCCCGTGGTTGCGACGATTGGCGATTCGACATTCCTCCACGGTGGCATCCCCGGTCTTCAGGATGCTGTCTACAGCCAAGCAAACATCACCGTACTGCTCCTCGACAACGGAACCACGGCCATGACCGGAGGTCAGGAGCACCCAGGAACGGGAACGACACTCCAGGGCTCCGAGGCAACTGCAGTCGACCTTGTCGGTCTGTGCCGATCGCTCGGCGTACAGGATGTCAGAGTCATCGACCCCTACGACATGGGTGCAACCTTCAGCGCGCTCGAGGGTGCCATTGCGCACGTTGGCCCCTCTGTTGTCATCACGAACCGTCCGTGTGTCGAAGCACCGGTGAAGGTCAGGGACACACCCTTTGAGGTCGTGGCTGATGCATGCACCGCTTGTCAGTTGTGTATGACGGCAGGTTGTCCCTCGATCGTATGGTCGGAGGAGGTCTTCGAGGGCAGACGGAAGGTCATGATCGATCCCATCACGTGCACCGGATGCACGCTGTGCGCCCAGCTCTGTCCTCCATTGGCGATCGTGCCCCTCACTACTGGGGAGGACGCTGATGACTGACGGCTCACGTGGTCTCCTCCTCGCAGGTGTAGGCGGTCAGGGAGTGATCCTCGCCTCGATGATCGTTGCCGACGCGTTGGTACGAGCTGGTTTCGATGTCAAGCAGTCCGAGGTGCACGGAATGGCCCAACGAGGTGGATCCGTGTTCAGCCACATCAGGTGGGGCGCAGACGTCGACAGTCCGCTGGTTGAGAAGGGAACCGCAGAGGTCCTTGCTGCATTCGAGTGGGCAGAGGCGATCCGGTGGGTCGAATACGTCCGCGACGGCGGCGCCGTCGTGGCAGGGATCCGCACGATTGTCCCTCCCGGTGCATGCAATGATCGACGGTCATGGTCTGAGCAATATCCGGCGTTCGACGCTGAGCTCTTCGCCGACAGACACCTCAAGACCCGCCTCGTCGATGCCGCGGAAACTGCAACAGAGCTGGGGAACGTCAGAGCGGCGAACAGTGTCATTCTCGGATCCGTTGCAGCCTTCCTCGACATCGACGACATGCATTGGGAGGCCGCGATCGAGCGTCTGGTCCCGAAGGGGACCGCTGAAGTGAACCTTGCTGCGTTCAATGCAGGTCGCGAGGTGACCATGGCTCAACTCCCAGAGGCCCGGCCCCGACCTGACGGATTTGACGGCCCACATGAGATTGACATCAACCACGAGTGGTGCAAGGGGTGCGACATCTGCTCGAGGTTCTGTCCTGAGTATTGCCTTCAGGTGAGCGTGGACGGGACGCTCGAGGTGGCGGACGCTGAGGCGTGCACAGGGTGCAGGCTCTGTGAACTGCTCTGTCCCGATTTCGCGATCACGATCACCCCGCCCGTCTCTTCGATGACCGGCTCCACGGTTGCAGGAGGGAGGTCCCGATGACTGGAGCGCAACTCATCCAGGGGAACGAGGCCTGTGTCAAGGGGGCTCTCGCTGCCGGCTGTGACTTCTATGGTGGCTATCCGATCACGCCTTCATCAGAGATCGCAGAGCACATGGTCAGGTTGCTTCCAGAGCGCGGTGGCGTCTTCATCCAGATGGAGGATGAGATCGCTTCGCTTGCTTCGGTGATCGGAGCATCGCTTGGTGGGGCAAAGGCCATGACGGCCACGAGTGGACCTGGGTTCTCCCTCATGCAGGAGCACATCGGCTTCGCGGCGATGGCGGAGGTTCCCTGTGTAATCGTCGATGTCATGCGAGGGGGACCAAGTACAGGGCTTCCGACCTCACCTTCCCAAGGCGATGTCATGCAGGCTCGCTGGGGAACGCATGGAGATCACCCCGCGATCGTGCTGGCGCCCTCATCGGTCGGAGAGGTGTTCGATCTCACGGTGAAGGCCTTCAACCTCTCTGAACGATTCCGCACACCTGTCATCGTCCTGTACGACGAGATCATCGGGCACACTCGCGAAAGCGTGGTCCTGCCGGACTCAGTGGACGTCTCCAACCGAGTGACACCGCACGAGGACATCGAGGACTTCTGGCCCAAGAAGGCCCTCGCCGACGGGGTCCCGGAGATGGCGGCCTTCGGCGACGGCCACCGATTCCATGTCACAGGACTCGCCCACGACCCACGGGGATTCCCCACGAATGACCCAACTGTTGCCGACGCCCTCATCCAGCGGCTACACCGCAAGATCGACGCACATCTCGATGAGGCTGTTGAGGTTGAGGAGTACATGCTGGACGACGCCGACATCGCCATCTTTGCGTACGGGATCGTTGGACGTTCCGGCAAAGAAGCTGTCGAACGGGCCCGTGCGGTTGGCATCAAGGCCGGGCTTGTGCGACCACTGACGATCTGGCCGTTCCCCAACGCTGAAGTCCGTGCGGCTGCTGAACAGGCAGATACGATGGTCGTTGCAGAGATGAACCTTGGCCAGCTCATCGGCGAGGTCGAACGCGCAAGTGCAGGGAGGGCAGAGATCGTTCCCCACCTACGTGCCGATGGCGAACCGATCACGCCGTCGGCACTACTCGATGTCCTCACGAAGATCGACGGAGGACACCTATGAGTGATGTCAAGACCTACCTTCGCGAATGGGCGATGCCTCACGTTCTTTGTCCTGGTTGTGCCCACGGTATCGTGCTGAGATCCTTCCTCACAGCCGTTGACCAACTGCAGCTCAACCAGGACAAAGTCGCCATGGTCGCCGGAATCGGGTGCAGTTCACGACTTGCTGGGTATGTCGACTTCTGCACATTGCACGGTACGCATGGACGGGCACCCGCCTTTGCGACCGGACTGAAACTTGCGCGGCCGGATCTCGATGTGGTTGTGATTACCGGTGACGGTGATGGCCTTGCCATCGGAGGAAATCACCTCATCCATGCCGCGCGCCGCAACGTCGACATCACCGTACTGATGCTCAACAACTCGATATACGGCATGACCGGAGGCCAGGCCGCTCCGACCACACCCGAAGGCGCGATTGCGTCGACGACCCCGACAGGGAACACCGAGCCGAACTTCGATGCGTGCAAGCTCCTCATCGGGGCAGGCGCTTCGTTCGTCGCCCGTGTATTCGCAGTCAATCCGCTGGAGATGACGAAGGTGATGGCAGAAGGGCTCGATCACGGGGGGTTCTCGTTCATTGAGGTGGTGAGCGACTGTCCCGAGTACTTCGGACGCTACAACAAGGTCGGTGGAGGTGCTGAGATGCTCAACTGGATGGCGGTACGTGATGAGGGCGTTGCCGGTCCGTTGTCCGAAAAGCGATTCGTGAACCACGTTCCGGTCGCCCCACCCGCCCTGGGCCTCGAGACAGGCGTCCTTCAGCGCGAAATCCGTAACGTCTATGCGGGCGTGAGGGGAGTGGACGAAGATGAGTCGTAGCGAGATCAGGATCGCAGGGGCAGGGGGACAGGGAGTCGTAACTGCTGGTCGCATCCTGGCCGAAGCGGCCATTCTGTCCGGAAGCGAGGCAACGCACTCCCAGGTCTACGGACCGCAGTCGCGAGGCGGAGCAAGTCGCTCTGACGTCGTCATCGCGGCGGAGAAGATCGGATTCCCGCTCGCGGACAACATCGATCTTCTCGTTGTGCTCAGTTCGGAGGCATACTCGAAGTACCAGCCAGAACTTGGGGCAGACGGGAGCCTGATTGTGGACAGTCGATGTGCCCCTGAAACCCTCAACGGGAATTCGTCGCGGTTCCCCGTTGTCGACACCGCACGTTCTGTGTCCGGTGGTCAGCTCGTGACGGGCGTCGTCGCCCTCGGTGTCTTGCAGGCACACACCGCCGTTGTCGAGGCAGGGTCTCTCAAGGCTGCCGTCCTGCGGCGGGTTCCCCTCCAACACAGGGGCATGAACCTCGACGCTCTGGGTGCAGGCATGGAACTGGCAGGTGGGAGGCTTCCATGACGCAGTCTCCCAATACCAGGGAGCGCATCCGCATCGAGGCGGCGGCCCTGTTCAACTCTCACGGCTTCAACGGGACATCCATGGCCGATCTTGCTGACGCCGTGGGGATCACCAAGTCGAGCCTCTATCACCACTACACATCCAAACAAGCCCTTCTATCTGAGATCATCGAGCTGACCGTGAATAGGGTCACACCGCTGGTGCAAGAGGTCGCGGATATGGATCTGCCTGTGCGCGAGCGACTCCGAAGGGCTGTCGTCCTCCATACCGTCGAGGCGATCCGTGATAGGGACGCCATTGCGTGCTTTATCGAGGAAGGCCGGTATCTCTCCCCCGATTTCATGTCCACGCACGTGGCGAACAGGGACAACTACGAAAAGGTATTTCGGGGACTGTTCAAAGAAGGCATCACGTCTGGGGAGTTCATCGAACAGGATGTCGGCATCACCGCCAAGGCAGTCCTCGGAATGTGCAACTCCGTCGTCCGCTGGTACAGACCCGACGGGAGCCGCTCTCCGGCTGAGATCGCTGAGGATTTCGCAGACTTCGCCGTTCGTGGCGTCAGCTCGCGCAATGAGTCCATGTTGCTTGCTGGAGGTGATCGGTGAGCGGAGCTCTCGCAGGGATATCTGTACTCGACCTCTCCCAAGGCGCTGCCGGGCCGACCTGCGCAATGCACCTCGGCGATCTCGGTGCAGATGTATTGAAGGTCGAGCCTCCCGGCGGTGAATGGGGGAGGCGGCTCGGCCCACCGTTCGTATCTGGTGTGGCTGCCGCATTCCTGGGGATGAACCGCAACAAGCGGAGCATTGTCATCGATCTGAAACGAAGGGGAGGCTCCGAGGTCGTCCTGAGGCTTGCTGAGAATTGTGACGTGGCTCTCGAGAGCTTCAGACCAGGCGTGGCCGACCGGCTCGGCATCGGCTACGAGGCCATGCGGGAGCGCAATCCGACGTTGATCTACGCGGCCATCTCTGCCTTCGGTCAGACAGGTCCGTGGCGTGACCGTCCAGGTGTGGACGGCATTGCCCAGGCAATGGGTGGGATCATGAGCGTCACAGGCACCGCGGACGGTCCACCAGTGAAGGTGGGTGTTCCTGCGGCCGACATGGCGGGCGGTGTGTACGCATCCCAAGCGATCCTGGCTGCTCTCTACGCGAGGGAGAAGACCGGCAGAGGGCAACGCGTTGATGTCTCGCTGCTCGACTCCTTGCTGTCGTTTCAGGTCGTGCCTCTCTCCATGTTCCTCGCGAGTGGCCAATCACCCGACCGTCTTGGGAGTGCTGCACCGTACGCGGCGCCCAACGAGGCGTTTCCGACCAGCGATGGGTATGTCATGGTGGCTGCCTACACGGAGAAGCGTTGGCCTGCCCTGTGTGGTGCGATCGGACGACCAGAGTTCGCGGAGGATCCACGCTTCAACACGAATGACAAGCGAGTGCGTGCTCGCCCGGAGCTGCGTGCAGCGCTCGAGCCGCTATTCCGCACCGCAACGACGGCGGAGTGGATCGTGCGACTCGACGCCGTCGACGTGCTCTGCGGTCCTCTTCTGGCCTACCCGGAGCTGGTTGGCGAGGATCATGTTGTTGGGAGCCGATCGATCGTGACGGTTGACCATCCGGCAACGGGTGAGGTGATGGCCCCGGCCCTGCCCGGACGGTTCTCTGAATCAGCGGTGGACACCTCTGGCCCGCCTCCGCCGCTCCCCGGCGAGCATTCAGCGGTGATCCTCACCGAGTGCGGATTCAAGGATGACGAGATAGTAGAGCTCGTCGGCGGTGGCGTTGTAAGCGTTTCAGATGGTGAAGGATCCTGAGGAGGAGACAGCAATGGCAGACGAACACGTAGCGAGCGCCGAAGAAAGCCCGGTGCTGTACGAACACGATGGAGCGGTTGGTGTGCTCACCTTGAACCGTCCACAAGCGCTGAATGCAATGACGGTTGGCATGCTCGAAACGATCGGGGAGCTACTCGACGAAATCGAGAGCGACCCCGACACGAGAGTGCTCGTGCTGACGGCAGCGGGGGAGAAGGCGTTCTGCGTCGGCGCCGATCTCAAGAGCCGCGGATCAGATTTTGAACCGGGCCTCATCCACGACCCGCTCGGCCTGCTGGTGCGCAGCGTGTTCGGTCGTCTCGAGAACCTCAACGTTCCTGTGATCATCGCCATCCGGGGATACGCCCTTGGCGGTGGCCTCGAACTCGCTCTCGCCGGCGACCTCCGGGTTGCGACGGAGAGTTCGAGACTCGGCTTCCCCGAGGCGAAGGTGGGGAGCCTTCCCGGTGCAGGCGGAACTCAGCGCGCAACACGACTCATCGGCCCTGGGTTCACGAAGGAGTTGATGTTTACGGCAGATCACATCAGCGCCGAAGACGCCCTGAGAATGGGGCTGGTCAACCGCGTGGTGCCAGACGGGGACCTCATGGAGGAGACAATGAAGCTGGCCAACCGCATCGCCAGCCGCGCACCGCTCTCCCATGACCGTGTGAAGGCTCTCGTGAACCGAGCCACGGAGACAGACCTCGAGACGGGTCTCGAATTGGAGTCGACAAGCCATGCGGTCCTGCGAGCCAGCGAGGACCGCAACGAGGGAATCCAGGCCTTCGTTGAGAAGCGAGCACCAGAATTCAAAGGACGATGACCAAACTTCGGAGGGAGCGAACGTGAACGTACAGGACAGAGTTGCGATTGTCACAGGGTCAGGCCAGGGCATCGGAGAGGGAATTGCGAGAGTGCTCGCGGAAGCCGGAGCGAAGGTCGTCATCAACGATCTCGTCCCCGAGAGGGTCGACGAGGTTGTTGCGAGCTTCAAGGCTGATGGGCTCGATGTGGTTGGCCACGCGGCCAACGTCGCATCTTCGGAGGGTGCACAGGGACTCGTCGACGCAGCGATCGAAGCATTCGGGCAAATTGACATCTTGGTCAACAACGTCGGTATGGCGAGAGATGGCTGGTTGGTCAAGATGAGCGAGGACGACTGGGACACGGTCCTTACGGTCAACCTCAAGTCCCAGTTCCTCACATGTAGGGCGGTAGCGCCGCACATGATGGATCAGAAGTACGGCAGGATCATCAACATCTCATCGAGGGCGTGGCTCGGTGGACCGGGTCAGGCCAACTATGCCGCGTCGAAGGGCGCAGTCGTCAGCCTCACGCGGACCCTTGCGCTCGAGATGGCCAGGTTCGGAATCACGGCCAACGTGATCGCTCCCGCTCTGGTTGACACCCCGCTGTTCCGCGGCTTGAAAGAGGAGGTCCAGGAGCGACTCATCAAGACGATTCCGGCGAAGAGAATCGGAACACCGGCCGACATCGGCAACGCGGCCCTGTTCTTCGCCGCTGAGGAATCGTCATACGTGACTGGCCAGACGCTGTACGTTGGCGGTGGCAGAAGCTTGGGTTCCGGTTGAGAAGGACGCACACCCCATGGGCATGACGCTTGCTGAGAAGGCCCTCGCCCTGGCTTCCGGTCGGGAGAGTGTCAGGGCTGGCGAGTTCGTTGTAGCGGACATCGACCTCGCTCTGCTCCACGACATCTTCGCTGCCCAGGTTTTCGAGACACTCGACAGTGTCGACGTCCAGAAGATCTTCGACCCTGACAAGACGGTCGTGGTGGTAGATCATCTTGTTCCTGCCCCAACAGCGACCGCAGCCGGATTGCACACCCAGATCAGGGAGGATGTCGCGAGATTCGGTATCGATTCGTTCTACGACGCCGGCGAAGGGATCTGCCACCAGCTGCTCCCCGAACAAGGCCACGTGCGGCCGGGGATGTTGATCGTGGGGACAGACTCCCATACGACAACCTACGGAGCCCTCGGCGCAGCGGGAACGGGCATCGGCACGTCTGACATGGTCTATGTGCTGGCGATGGGGCGACTCTGGTTCAGGGTTCCCGAAACGATTCGCTTCGAGATGTCGGGTGACCTGCAGCCGGGAGTGGTCTGGAAGGATGTGATCCTGCACCTCGCCGGACGATTCGGTGCGGATGCAGCACAGTACAAGGCAATGGAGTTCGGCGGTCCGGCGGTCAAGGAGGCCGACATGTCTTCGCGGCTCACTGTGTCGAACATGACTGTCGAGATGGGCGCCAAGTTCGGCATGTTCGCCGCGGACGATGTGACGGACAGATATCTCAGGGATCACGGTGGTTCGGGTTGCGATCCTTTCGAACCCGACCCCGATGCCACCTACGAGGCCGTGCACGAGATCTCGCTGTCAGATCTCGCTCCGCAGGTCGCCATGCCCCACGAGGTCGACAACGTCGGCTCGATCAGTGAGGTTGAGGGTGTCACGATCGACCAGGCCTTCATCGGTTCGTGTACGAACGGCCGCATTGAGGACCTTCGGGCCGCTGCTGACGTGCTGGCAGGAAAGCACGTTGCTCCCGGAGTGCGCCTGCTCGTTGTTCCTGCTTCGCGCCAGGTGCTCAAGGAGGCGATGGACACAGGCGTACTCGAGACGCTCATCGACGCTGGTGCTTCGGTGCTCGCGCCGGGGTGCGGTCCATGCTTTGGTGGCCACGGTGGCCTGCTTGGCCCAGGTGAGCGATGCATCGGCACACACAACCGGAACTTTGTCGGAAGGATGGGGAGCGCCGAGGCAGAGATCTTCCTCGGATCTCCTGCGACAGTCGCTGCCTCTGCCTTGGCGGGGAAGATCAGCGACCCGCGCGACGTGGAGGTGTCAAATGGCCAGTGACGTGCTCTCTGGGAAGGTGTGGCATTTCGACCACGACATCAGCACAGATGTGCTGTCTCCGGGGCAGTTTGCGGTGGATCCTGTCGAGGTCCGCAAGCTCCATGTCCTCGAATCGGTGAATCCGTTGTTTGCGAAGGGCGTGGTTGAAGGCGACATCGTCGTTGCCGGCCGCAACTTCGGATGCGGATCGAGCAGGGAGACAGCTGCCGAGAATCTGAAGGCACTCGGGGTCGCGTGCGTTGTTGCCGAGTCCTTTGCGCGGATCTTCATGCGCAATGCCGTTGCTCTTGGCCTTCCCGTGGTTGCATGCACCGGAATTCACGACGCATTTACCGACGGTGACCGAATCGAGATCGACCTTGGTACCGGTGCCATCGTGAATGCTGATGAAGGGACGGAGCTACGGGGCGACTCGCTTCCGCCCGAGATGCGCAACATCCTGCAGGCCGGTGGGATTCTGGCTGTGCTGCGCGAACAGGGCGGCTCCTGACTTTCAGTCCCACGTGGTGGCGCGGCTCTTGAATACGACGTACAGTCGTTGCTACCCATGACCAGCGTCACATCGATAGATCCAAAGCTCGAGGGATCCCTTGTTGAGCTGCTCGACGTCCTCGGACGGACAGGCGACGCAATGGTGGCCATCGACGCGTCCTTCGGGATCATCGCCTGGAACGAGGCAGCCACTGCGCTCCTCGGCTATCCGGCCGAGGACGCTCTTGGCAGACCGTGCATGGACATCCTCTGTTGGCGCGATCGATGTGGCGATACGGTGTGCAATGGATTGTGCCCCGCGGCTGATGTGGGTGAACCAGACGAGATCCAGGGATCCCGTGAGGTGCTCGGCAAATCAGCGACAGGCAGGACGCTCTGGCTGAGCGCATCGACCATCGTCCCGCCGATCGAGATGCGGGACCAGTGCAGGCTTGTTCACCTCATCAGAGAAGTGTCGCTCCCACCGGAGCTCGAGCGCGTGATCGCAGAACGGATCGAAGGGCCGAGCGTTGCTGTGAGCCGACCAGATGATCGCTTGGAGGCACTCACTCCTCGTGAGCGCGAAGTACTCCAACTGCTCACCGAGGGTCTGGACGGTGCCGGGATTGCGGAGCGCCTGTTCCTGTCCCAGGCAACGGTGCGCAATCATATCCAGCACGTCCTCGCCAAGCTCGGTGTTCACTCGCGAGTCGAGGCCGTCGCCTACGCCCTCCGCCGCTAATCAGCCAACCCAGGGTTCTGCTGTACACAATTGTGCACTGTGGCCCACAGAACGGGCTGGACCTAGCTACGGAATCTCAGCAGCGAGTGCTTCGAGATCCTTCTTGCTCTGACCTTCGAAGCGACGGCTGCAGGTTTCGTCGTACCGTGCGCACAACGTCTCACATGCCGAACCCGTGATCATCCCGTCTGCCATGTTGAACAGGATGTTGTTCTCCTTGCCGATGTGGGCCGTGATGAGGGTGATGAACCCGTAGGCCGCGTCTCGTAGCTGGTCGCCCGCGACATCGTCTTCGGCTCGTGCCGCTTCGATCGCAGCCGCCATCGATCGCACGTAGACGCGACCTGCCTCGTGCTCGTAGAGCATCACGGCGATCGGCCCCGAGTCCTGGGGCATACCCTCAGCCTCCAACCCGGGGAACAGCAGGTCTTCCTCCTTGCTGTGGTGACATGCATCGGCGAAGAGTCGGAAGAATGTGATGCACTTCTCGACCGTGTCGTAGTCGAGCGACACACCGTCCTTCTCCGCCGCAAGCATGCCAGCGAGGTGGTTTGCGACCTTCAGGATGAGGTTGTGCTCATCGCGCAGTATCTCTGTGGGTGTGCTGCTCAGTGCCATGGAGTTCACGGTAATCGGTCACCGGGCCTCGCCGGTATCCTTTCGCCGTTCGGGGGTGTAGCTCAGTCCGGCAGAGCACTACGTTCGCAACGTAGGGGCCACGGGTTCAAATCCCGTCACCTCCACCGTTCGGTAGCCCTTGTGTAGCAAGGGCTGTTCGCCATTTCAGCGTCCTCGCTCT
>Ga0255047_10000781_pt1 | contig 25618 bp, 32 predicted proteins | sample JV7_2_1_MG_FD_183640 | JGI IMG/M metagenome (GOLD analysis project Ga0255047, IMG submission 183640) | Seawater microbial communities from Jervis Inlet, British Columbia, Canada - JV7_2_1 | ecosystem: Environmental > Aquatic > Marine > Inlet | place: Canada: British Columbia | collected 2016-10-06 | reverse complement strand
AAAATCAAGCTATCGCCCACTGGAGAGCTTCCACCAGATGCAGTCATCCTTACCGATACTATTTATTCTGATGCCCATTCCCTTGACATACTTGGAGATGCATCTATGGATTGGGAGGCAGACCCTTTCAGACCCTCATTTAAATTTGTACCTCCAACGGGAGCGCATTCCTGCGGATGTGGCTCATCATTTACTCTATAGTGGATATAAAATTAGTGATAACAAATGGAGAATAAACTACATGGACATAATCAAGAAGGTGTGGAAGGAAATTTCAGAAAAACCCTTATGGGCAATCGCTATCTTAATGGTTGCGTGGTGGCTCTTTGCTTAATATTTATGACGACAGCATGCGCCCCTTTGAAGAAGGCGGGGATAATCGGGACCAGCGCAGGATTGGGTGCAACTGTGGGGAGTGTGATAGGTGGGGGTGCGATTGCACCAATAGCGGGGAGCATGATAGCTGCCTCTGCAGCCTCTGTCGTAACGGGTGGGAGCAGCGAAGCTCAATCTCAGTCTCTTGAGGTTAATGCGGATACAGTTGTAAATAATGCCCCAGATAATTTTTGGACTCTTTTAGGTAGGTTAACCCAAATGGGTGGATGGGCTCTTTTATTAATAGTAATAGTACCAATGTTGTTTTCTTGGTTGCTTCCTGGTCCAATTCAGTTTAAAGGAAAGAAAGGTAAATAGTTATGGCGACACAAAGAGGAGTATACGAAGAGGAAGGTGCTGGTATAGCTCTTGGAGCTATGATGGCTCAAGCTCTAAGGAATAGGGTGAAAGAGCCCACAACATTAGATGAAAGAATATCAGCATTAAAGGAAATAGCTGCAGGACCACAAAGAGAACAAGTAGCTCAAAATCAAATGGATGCACCAAGATTAGAATATGAGCGCATGCAGAATGATCCGATTTTTCGTGAGCAGATGAGAACTAACAGAGAATTGTCTGAAAGATTAGCAATGGAAGAGGAGATGCGAAGACAACAAATGTCAGCGGGAAGAGATAGGCACCCTCCCATGCCTCAACAGCAAGTCTATCAAGATGAGTTAGGTGCTCTTAATGCTGAAGAAGGAGCACTATTAGCACAGATGCAGGCTGATAGAGTAAACCAAGCTGGTGATCAGGGTTTTACTTCTACTACAGGATATGTTCCTGGAGGACCTAGTGCATTGCCTCAGGCTTCTGCACCACCTCCAATGCCTATAGAATTAGAACAGCAATCTACTGCTGCACAACATCCTCTTCAATTAGAGAAGCCTGTTGGACCTCAAGGATTTTCATCTACTACAGGCTATACAAGCACACCAACTCCTGAAGGTGAGCAAATTGATACAGTAGCAAGAAATGCTGTGCAATGGGTAAATGATTTGTTTAGAAGCGATCAGGGGGGTGCTGAACAGGCAGGAGCAGTTCAAACTGAAGACCCTTCACCAGATCTTCCAAATGCTCAGAATTTTGTTAATCCTACATATCAGTCAAGTACACCTGAGGGTCCTTTAGAGGCTCCTCAAGCAGGAACACCTGGTGGAGCAAGCACTTCTAGTGGTATTGGAACTTATACTACTCAGCATGGATTTGGAGCAAATAATTATGCACAAGGTGGAGTAACACCAGAAGAGCAGCAAATTTTAAATCAAACTCAATCTAGTCTATCGTCAAGTAGACCAGATGAATATGAAGCCTCACAGGTTTATTGGCCTACCATCGGTGACGAGAGTGGATCCGGAAAGGAGGCTACAAATCAAGCATTAGTTAGTCAGTTGCTTGATAAGTATGGAGATCAATTAAGGATGGCAGGTTACGGTGATTTAGTTGATAAATTTTCATCAGGAGATTTTAATAAGTCAGATGTAGATTCACTGATAGGTCAGTATGAAAGAGTTCTTCCTGAACAAATTGTAAATCAGCTAAAGCAGGTATCTGCGAATTTAGATGCTGCAGTTGCTGGAGGAGAAGTAGCAAGCCCATGGATTGATCCAGATACCGGACAAGAATTTTTTCCAGGTTCTGGTATGACTGGAGATCAGTCAAGAGATAGAACAAGAGAATTAAATCAGGGGGTTTTAGGTAAGATTGCATCCGAACCAGGATTAAACTTCCAGGCCAAAACAGATACAGGCACATATGATTCAGGTGTAGCTATGTTACCTGGCGAATCATTCATAGAGTATACGCAGCGCATGCACAATAGGTTATACCCCCAGGGGTAAACGATGCCAATACAGAAGTGTAAATTGAAAAACGGTAAACAAGGCTGGAAGTGGGGTAAGAAGGGAAAATGTTATTCAAGTAAGAAGCAGGCGCAAAAACAGGCGCAAGCTATTTACGCATCTGGTTATAAGGGTGGTTAAGTGCTTCCTGAAATATTAGATGAAGTTTATGCATCTACAAAGAATTCTGATGCATCTAAACAGTTTGCTTTATGGGCGCATACAGCACCTTTTGATTCTGTGGTTAAAGCATATGCTGATTGCCATAGGGATCCTAATATTGATGATTCTTTCATTAGGACTCTCGGTCAGCTTGATAGGTTCTATCTTGGCGTTTTTCTTTGTAATCGTCATGATATGTTACATCCGTGGATTTATGAAAGATGCAGAGAGGTAGAAGATCATAGAGACGGTAGATTAGATTTGTGGGCAAGATTCCATTATAAGAGTTCAATAATAACTTTTCTTGGAACAATACAGGAAGTTTTATGTAATCCTAATATTACTATAGGACTTCTTTCGTTCTCCGCAAGACAGGCAAAACCATTCCTACGTCAGATAATGCAGGAGTTCGATTCTAATGAAAAGCTTAAGGAGCTTTACAAAGATATACTATGGGAGAAACCTAGATTACAGGCTTCCAAATGGGCTGAGAATGAAGGCATATGTGTGCGTAGATCTGCTAACCCGAAGGAACAAACTATTGAGGCCCACGGACTTGTGGATGGTCAGCCTACTGGACGACATTTTGATCTTATCATTTATGACGATGTAGTAGTTCAAGAGTCAGTTACTACTCCAGAACAAATATCAAAGACTACAACACAGTGGGAGTTATCATTAAACTTGGGATCTACACATAGCCCAAGATATCAGTATGCTGGAACTAGATATGCATATGGTGATACCTATGGAACTATTCTGCAAAGAGCAGCTGTAAAGCCAAGAATACATGCAGCAACATATAGTGGAACTATGGATGGAGAACCAGTATTCCTAGCTCAAGAGAGGTGGGAAGAAATAAAAAAGACTACATCCACTTACACCGTAGCATGTCAACAACTTTTAAATCCTATAGCTGGTTCAGATGTAGCATTTAAACAGGAGTGGTGGCATGAGTATGAAGTTAGACCATATACTATGAATGTTTACCTGATGTGTGATCCAGCGCACTCAAAGAAGAAAGAGTCTAATAGAACTGCAATAGCTGTTGTTGGTGTAGATGCAAACTATAACAAATACTTATTGGATGGTATTTGTCATAGACTTTCATTATCCGAAAGATGGTCTAGTTTAAAGAGATTAAGGACTAGATGGAAAGGGGCTCCAGGAATTAGAGAAGTAAAGGTTGGTTATGAAAGATATGGAGCTCAAGCTGATATAGAACATTTTAAGGAAATGATGAAGATAGAGGGAAGTTCATTTCCTATCTATGAATTGAATTGGGTTGGAGGTGGTGGAGCCCAATCTAAGAAAGATAGGATACAAAGGTTGGAACCAGATTTAAAAGATGGATCTTTTTTCTTTCCTTATCCAACTGATAAATCCAAATTAACATCAATGCAAATTGATTACAAAGAAAGAAAACAAGAATTCCTTACTTCAAAAAAAATTGTTTGCAAGAATGAGGATGGAAAATTATATGATCTTTCTAAATGGGTAAGGGAAAATGAGTACCTACTATTTCCTAGTGTGCATCCAGATTTTTTAGATGCTTTATCTAGAATATATGATATGGATGCTACTCCACCCATGCCTAGAAAAGGAAGAATTTTAGAACCAGAAGCAGAGGCATCATACTAATGGCGAGAACGTTTAGATATGGAGGTGGACGTAGAAGCCCCCCTCGTAGAGTTGCCTATAGGATGGTAAATGGAAAAAAGTTTTATGAGAAATCACCTAGAGATTTTCCATATGGAGCTTTTCCTTACGCTGAACCTGTTTACTGGGTAGCAGGATATTGTGAAAATGATACTAGTTCATAGGAGTTAATTTATGGCAGTTACTATTGTTACAAGAGCTGGAAAAGGCTCACCATTAACCCATAACGAGGTTGATGCTAATTTTAATAACCTTAATAGTGGTAAGGATGATACTGTAAATAATCTTCCTCTTGATACTGTTATGAGTCAGTCTGCTGATTTTATTCCATTTTATGATACGGCAGCCGCTGCTGTTAAAAAGATTACCCCTATAAACAGTGTATTCTTTAATAGAACTGTTATAATTAAAGTTCTTCCTGATGCTATTCCAACATATGTTGGCAACGGAATTTCAGCATTCACTATTCCTTCTGCATTGAACGGTCTAGTTTTGAGTGCAGTAGCTGGTGAATTAGGAGCGCATGTATATACAGCAGGGGTTACTGGAACTACAGATGTAATGATTCATAACTTAACTGATGCAGTAGATATGTTAACAACTCCAATTACCATTGATACTGGGGAAACAGATTCCTCTACAGCAGCAGCTGCTCCTGTAGTTGATACGTCAAATAATGCTGTATCTACAGCAGATGTTATAAGATTTGATATAGATGCAATATCAAGTGGAACGGCTGCTAATGGATTAGAAATAAGGATGCAATTTAAGGGAGCATAATGCTAAAGTCTTTTACACGTAGTCATCCACCATCTGTAGATATTAAACCTAGAATAGTTCCAGTACCAGAAATAATATGCTCTTTGAATGAGGAGCCAGAAAAGATAAGAGATAATATAGAATCAAATATACAATTGGGTCTTCCACAAGTTATTCCATATGAGACTCAGTGGGATAAAGTTATTGGGTTGGCTCTTGGTGGCCCAACACTAGAAGATACATTTGATGATCTATATGATAAGTATAAAAATGGAATGCCAGTCATCACTGTTAATGGCACTTATAAATATTGCATGGAAAGAGGTATACGTCCATCAGCATTTATAATGCTAGATAGCCGTGAATTTAATCATAGGTTTATTCATGAGACACACGAGGAATGTAAGTATTTTATATGCTCCCAGTGTCATCCAAATGTTTTTGAAAAACTAAAGGATAATAAAGTATTTATATGGCATTGCGCTGGGCAGGAAGATAATGAAGACCTTCTCAAGAATAAGTATGGTGATGATTACTACCCTATAATGGGCGGATCCACTGTTGCATTGAGAGCAATTCATTTGTTAAGAATGATTGGATTTCATAAATTTGAGGTTTATGGGTTCGATAGTTGTTTTATAGGAAATCATCATGCGTATGATCAAAAAGAAAATGATGAGGAGAAGGTAATAGATGTAATTGTTGCTGATAAAGAGTTTAGATGTACAGCAGCTAATTATCATCAAGCTAAAGAGTTTGTTCAGATGATCATAAAAACTGGTGAGTACTATGATTTGGCTATTCATGGTGATGGATTAATTTCATATATTATTAAAAATCCGAGTGCTCTAAAAATTGCTGCTTAACGAACAACTCGTAGAAGAGTATAAAAGATTTCATTCTGAAAATGAAAATCATTACTGGGGTGATATGCTACGGCATAACTCCAGACAAATAGAAAAATTAATAAAGGAAACAGAATCAAAAACTTTATTAGATTATGGATGTGGCAAAGGTCTACAATATTTTGTTGATAATGAACACAAAAATTGGGGAGTTATGCCAACCTTATATGATCCCGGCATCGAGAAGTTTTCCACTCTTCCAGATAATTTATTCGATGGGGTAATCTCAACAGATGTCATGGAGCATATTCCTGAATGTGATATTCAGGAAACTTTAGGGTGGATATTTAAAAGAGCCAGATTATTTGTGTTCTTGGCGATATCTACTAGACCCGCTGTAACTATACTGCCTAATGGAGAAAATGCACATTGCACCGTACAACCGATTGAATGGTGGCATGAGCAAATAATTAACGCTAATACTGATAATATATATGCACATTTAAAAGCATATGGTAATAGCAATGGGTACAGGATGTATAATTTGCCGCGCAAAATTTTTATTGAACGATTAACAATATAGGAGGTAAAAGATGGCTGCTACTGCTTGGGCGTTTTATAATTCCTTTAGGGAATATATAGGCAATGGTCAGTTTGATCTAGACGGAACAGGTGTAAATTTTTATATGGCTCTTCATACTAGCGCAGCTAGTGCGAATGCAACTAATGCTGTGTTATCCACGCAGGCGTCAATTGCAAATGAAGTAGCTGCGGCGAATGGTTATGCAACCGGAGGTCTTTCTGTTTCAGCGAGAACTTGGGCTGCTGGCGCATCTGCTGGGGTATTCCGTTTTGATTCAACAGCTGTTGTTTGGACCGCGACTGGAGGAGATATTAGTAATGTTAAATATGCTATAATATATCAGTCAGGCGGAAAGTTAGTATGTTATTCAAAACTAACCACATCACAATTTACCCTTAGTCAGGATAACACGTTGACCGTTACTCCAAGTGCTAATGGCATTTTTGAATTAACCTAAAGGAGGTGAATCATGGGCGTAGAAACAGCTACATTTATTAGCCAACTTTCGGCTACAAATCCGCTTGGAACAGATCCAATCTCAGAGGGCGATAATCAGATTCGTCTCGTCAAAGATGTTCTGCAAAAACAATTTACTACACTTGGTGCTGCTGCAGTTACTACAACTGCTGCTGAAGTTAATGTTCTAGATGGTGTTGCTGCAGGTACAGCCAGCGCAAGCAAAGCAGTAGTGTTGGACTCTAATTCTGCTGTCAATGCAGTAAAGACTGCGGCCTTACATATAGGTGCATCTGGTTCAGAAACCGCGGTGACTGCTACTGGTGCTGAATTAAATTATGTTGATATTGCAGCTGCAGGAACTGTAGAGATTTCAAAGGCAGTTATCGCCGATGGTTCTGGAACTATTAATCATGCTGATTATATTGTTCAGAAACCGAAGATGAAGGATTATTCAGAAGCAATAAATGCTATGGGTTCCAAAAGTGCTGCATTTGATATTGACTTAGAGGATGGAAATGTTCAATCTGTAACTGTAACTTCTGGAACATTTAATGTTGGAATAACAAATGCTCTTACTTCTAATTCAAATTCATTAACTATTATTGGAACAAATCTAGGAACAGGAACTATTTCTTGGAAGTCCGGGGCGCACGGTGGTGGCGGAAATGCTATTAAATGGCCAGCTGGCGCTGCCCCAACTTTAACAGCATCAGGAACCGATATTTTAACATTCACTACATTTGACGGTGGCACTCAGTGGTATGGTTTTGCTGCTGGCTTGGCAATGGCTTAACCCATGTCTTTAGGAGCAAATAAATCTGCTTTAATAGGTATGGGAGGAGCAGGTGGTGGTAATTATTACGGTGATGACTCTGACGGAACGGTGTCAACATCCGGGTCTGTTACATATACTGTAGCAAACAAGGCTGGTGCCTATGATGGGGATATGGTTATTAAAAACTATACCGATCTAACAATTAATGTAGGGCATACAGTTAAACCTGATCAACCATGCAGAGGTATGTTTATGTACTGCAGTGGTGATTTAATTGTAAGTGGTGAGCTTGTAATATCAGGTCAAGGCGCGTGTGCTGATCCAACGGTATCTGGAGGATCAGATGCTTCTGCGGTGTCAGCTACTGGAATAAGATTACCTATGTTTACTGCTAGTGGAACAGATACTCTTGCTGCAGCTGATTTTGCAGGATGTGGATCTGGCGTGGTAGGGGCAGTAGCGAATCAAGATTCAATATCTGGTGATGGAACTATTTTTACAGTTTCACGCGCAGGAGGCAGTGGTGGTACTGGTTGTTCATCTTCAGGGTGGGGATCTTGTAATACAGATTCTGGATCTGTAGGGGCAGGAACAACTGGAGGTGCTACCTTATCTTCTGGAGGCGGAGGCGGTGGTTCAGCTTGGGGCGGAGGCGCGTCTGGAACGGCTCACGGAGCCGCAGGAGCTGCCGGAACGTGCTTTAGTGGTGGAGGTGGTGGTGGTTCTGCAGCTTGCGATAACTGCTCTTGCAGTGCAACGGCTGGAAGTTTTGGTTGCGGCGGAGGCGGTTGTTCTGGTGGAGGAATTAATGGGGGAACAGGCGGAAATGGTGGCGGATTAATGTTTGTAGTTGTTAAAGGTGACGTCACTATAAACTCTGGAGGAAGTATCTCTGTTAACGGAAGCGGTGGACAATCAACCGGATCTGGAGCATTTGGTGGAGTTAGTGCAGGTGGAGGAGCAGGAGGACAACTTTTTATTCTTCACGGTGGAACATATACAAATAATGGAACTATTAATTCTGGCGGTGGATCTGGCGGATCAAAGGGTGGATCAAGTGGAGGAGCTGGAGGATTTTATCAGGTTCAGGTGAGTTCATGAATGCAAAAGAAAAACTTGATATTTGTAAACGATGTGAGAATTACAAATATGGATTCTGTAAACTTTGCGGATGTGCGATGGTTCTTAAAGTCAATTTAAAAGGACAGGGGTGTCCTATAGATAAATGGTGAAATTATGATAACTTATGCAAAACTTAAAAATGATCAAATAGTTCAATGGCCTTATGGTCAGGGTAATTTAAGATCAGATAATCCCCATATATCTTTTCCTTCTGGGGCATTGGCTATAAAAGAGATTAGGGATTTATTTAACATAGTAGAAGTAAAACATGCTGAGATGTCAGCTACTAAGGGACACAAAGCTGTACAGGTTGGCCCGGTAAAAGAAGCTGATGGTTCTTGGGCTCAAAAGTGGGAGCTTCAGCCTAAAGAAGAAGCTGAATTAATAACTAAGGATTTTACAAATCCAGAACAACCTTCTGGAGCCGAGCTATATGATGAGCATGGTGTCGAAATTTATGTTTACATAAATGGTGGCTCTGTTTGGAAAACCGATCATTGGGAAATTAATTGGGTTAGGGAAGATTTGCCGAATAAATTAAAAAGATTAAATGCTTATGGAGACTGGAGAGATCAGTTAGAATTTATTACTGAAAATGGATTGGAAGCATGGCAATCAAAAGTTACAGAAATAAAATCTAGATATCCAAAAGTATAGGAGAAATAGTATGCCTTTAGGAGCAAGCAAATCAGCCCTGTTTGCAATGGGTGGAGCAGGAGGAGGAAATTACTTTGGTGATGGATCCGATGGTGCAGTAACTACATCAGGTGATGTTACTCATACAGTACAAAATAAAGTTGGATCTTATGATGGAGACATGGTGGTATTAAATTATACTGATCTTGTAATCTCATCTGGAAATACAATGACTGTAGATCAACCATGCAGAGGTATTCTCCTTTATTGTAAAGGCAATCTTACTGTTACTGGAACCCTTCACATGAATCTGAAGGGAGGCTTTGCCGACCCAACAGCATCAGGTGGAAGCGATTCTGCGGCAGTAAATGCAAGCGGTCTTCAATTGGGAATGTTGACAGCTAGTGGATCTACATCTATGGATCCCGCAGCTACTTTTGCAGGAACTGGCAATGCAGCAGTATCCGCTGTTGGTAATCAGGATGCTCTTGATGGTAATGGAACTATTTTTAGTATGCCAAAATTAGGTGGAACTGGGGGAGCAGGTTGCAATCCCGGAGGCTCTGGAAATTCGAACAATGCTTGTACAGGAACAGCAGGAACAGCTGCAAGCTCTTCTGCTGTTACTTGTTCTACAGGTGGTGGCGGAGGTGGGGGAGCTGAAACAAAATGGCAGGGAGGAAATGGCGGAGCGCAGGGAGGAAATGGCGCTGATGCTGGAGTTTTTGGTGGAGGCTCAGGAGGTGGCGGAGCTGGAGGAACCAACAGTTATGCAGGGGCTGGTAGCGCTGTCGCTTATAGTGGGGCCGGTGGAAATGGATCAGCAACTTGGTCAGCAAATGCTGGCGGCGGTGGAGGAGGAAATCCCGGAGGTACAGGAAATTCAGGATCATGGGGTAATGCTGCCAATGGAGCCGCTGGTGTTGGAGGAATAATGTGGATTGTTGTTGGAGGTGACATTTCAATCACTGGAACAGTAAGCGCTAATGGAGGTAATGGTGGAGGCGCAACTGCTGGAGAAAGAAGGGGCGGAGGAGCAGGATCAGGAGGGGGCGCGATAATGATTCTTCATGGAGGATCATATAGTTTAGTCGGAAGTTTAACTGCAAGCGCTGGTGGTGGTGGAACTGGAGCAGGAGTTGGAGGATCTGGTGGCGCTGGATCTACCTGTATAGCTCAAGTTGAAAGCTAAATTATAGTGAATTTTATACATGAGCAGTTTGTTGAGGATGTTTCTTTAGGTGATAGGATAGCTGATTACTTTCATTCTAATCCAGAGGGAAGAGCAAAAAGGCAAGGCATCATTCAGTCGGTACATGATGATTCTAAAAAACATACAAACGATTTAATAAAGAAAAGCACTGACATGACTGTTAACAGTGACAGTCATGAAACTATCTTTGAATTTCTAAATCAGTTACAAATTGTTTTAGAAGAATATATAAAAATTTATCCTTTTTGCAATGCTTACTCTAAATTTGAATTGGAACAAGGATTTAATATTCAATATTACAAACCATATGAGGGGTACTTTTCATATCATACAGAAAGAATTGGATCTTCCCCGCTATCAAGTTCAAGGCATTTAGCATTTATGATGTATTGTAATACCATAAAGAGCAGGGGTGGAACTGAATTTATACATCAGGATTTAGTATGCAAACCAGAGCAGGGAAAGATTGTAATATTTCCTACTGATTGGACTCATACCCATAGGGGAATAACTTCACCTGAATCAAAGATGATTGCGACAGGATGGTATGGTTATGTTGATTGAGCATGAAAATTTTATAAGCTCAGAAGACATAAAAATTATAGATAATAATGTTTTAAGTTCAGAGTTTCCTTGGTACTATGCACCATCTTCAACGTCTAGTAATTTTCCTTTCATTGCACATGTGCTTATGAAGAGGGTGGAAGAATCATCAAATAGTATTGTTTCCCCGAGTTGGTATCCGTTCTTTGAAAGGATATTATATAAGTTTTGTGACAATAATAATTTAGAAGTAACTAAGATATTAAGAGCTTCATTAAATCTTACGCATAATTGTGATTCTATTTATAGAAATGGTGACCCTCATGTGGATTACACGTTTGATCACTCTCAGGTAGTTATGTACTTAAATGAATTTGATAATGGTGAAACACTTATATTTAATGAAAAATACGGAGAGAAGGATTTGGATAAAAGTATTTATTCATCATTAAATATGAGCGATAACTTTAGTATTAAGAATATCATAACCCCGTCTAAGGGAAAGGTTGTATGTTTTAATGGGTCTAATTTTCATACTTGTAGATGGTGTAGTGGTAGCCAAAGACGGGTAGTTTGTGTATTCTGTTTTATTTAACATGATTAAAGTATTTGATGATTGGTTGGATCTAACTTTTTGCGCCTCTCTTGATGAGTATATATTGATGAATACTCCTCATAGGTACGGGCAACATGCAAATAGAGATGCGGAAGCACAGAATACTTTTTATTATTCTGAATGTTCTTTTGATGATTTTCATATACAATATCTCAGAGAAAAAATAAAAGAATGTATTGGCGTTGGAGTTGAGTTTATAAAGGTTTTAACAAATATTCAGTACATGGGTATGGATAGTGCGTTCCATTCTGATGACGGGGATATGACTGCAATTTATATGGTTAGTCCCACACTAGATAATAGTGGATTTTTTGAGTATAAGAATGAAGGATATCGAACTATAAATAAGGTTGAATTCAAGCAGAATAGAATGATAATCCATGATGATGTTGAACATAGAGCAAGATCTCCTGAAACAGTTAGACCCAGAATGACTATTGCATTTCAGATGAAAATTAATTGAAGATATCAATTATAGGAAAAGGAAATGCGGGATGTTTATCGGCTCTTCATTTTTCTCACTATACTAATGAAGAGATTGAGCTAGTACATGACAGCAGAATTCCAACTGAATATGTTGGTCAAGCATCTGTATTAGAGCTACCAAATTTATTACATAATTTATTAGATGTTGATTTATATAATAACCCATTTAATGCAACTATAAAATCTGGTATATTATATGAAGGATGGGGTAAGAAGAACGATAAGATATTTCATCCATTTTCATTTGGGGCATACGGTATACATTATGATACCAGACTTTTCCAAGATTTTATTCTTGAGAAATTAGACTCAAGAATTAGTATAGAAGATAAAAGAGTAGAGTCTTACGACGATATAGATGCTGATTATATAATTGATTGCTCTGGGTTTAATAAGAAACATAGAAATGGTGAGTTAGCAGAGGGATATAGTTCTTTAATTAATCCTTTGAATTCTGTTTTGCTGGCTAATATAAATGAGGAGCGATATCATCCATGGACAAGAGCGGTAGCTACTCCAGATGGTTGGTGCTTTGTTATACCTTTACATGATACAGTTTCATTAGGGTATTTATATAATTCAAATATTACCAGCAAAGAAATTGCAGAAGATAACTTTAAAGAGTTATTTGATATAGATAATGTAAAGGATAATTTTTCATTCCAATGTTTTTTAAAGGATGACCCAATAGAAGGTAGGGTTATTGCAAATGGTAATAACTTATTTTTCCTAGAGCCTTTGGAGTCAACTGCGGTACAAACATATATTGAATGGAATAGAAGCATATATGATTTTATATTTAATTGTCCGACCGCTGATGAAGTTAGCCGTCATATAAAGTCATATACTAGAAAAACTCAAAATTTTATACTATGGCATTATCTACATGGTTCAAGATATGATAGCCCCTTTTGGTCTTATGCAAAGTCTTTGAGAATAGAAGATCCTGAATTTTATAAATTCACAAATCTTACAAAAGATAATAAAAAAGAAATGTACGCTCAATGGGAAAATAACAGTTTCAAGATATGGAAGAATGGAGCTGTAAGTAGCTTTAACTAACTATAGGATTCAAAATGCCAAGAGACTGGTTTCACGCTGGAGGAGATTGGAACTCCAATACAGAGTCATGGGAAGGAGAGGCTGATTTTCCAGCTAAAGCAGATTTAACTTTAACAGGACAATCTGTTACAAGAAGTCAGGGTACAAGTTATAGTCCTGCATCTGGATCTACTTCTATTATAACGGATTATTCGTGGGATTTAGTTTCTAGCTCATGGAATGATATTGTAGGGACTTGGGCTTCCCCAAGCATTACCCCACCAGGTGTTTCAGTAGGTACATTAATAAGTATAACAAACGGAACTATAACTCTTTCCTCTTCTGCTCCATCTTTTGGTACAGATTATATATTTAAGCCTTCTTCAGCTTCTTTAAAAAGTAATATATCTCTTAATACTTGGGAAAGTTATGGTGGTGATTGGGCATCAGCTACTGATTATTGGGAACAAGGATTTGATCCTTCAGTTGCGGTTGGTAGCTCACATATTCCCGGCGTTGCTACCATGGAGATTTCCAAATCCTACGAGTGGAACTCTTATACTGGGGCTTGGTCAACAGGAACATATTCATGGGATGATCCACCTAGTACGTTTGCCGCCCCTACGGTTACTATAGGGGAAAATATTTCTCCGGGTGTTAATACTTTAACACTTACTAGCGTAGCTCCAGATATAGATATTATGCGGTTGACTTATGTTCCATCCGCGTCAATGACGACTACGCTTCATGTTCCATATGCAATTGCTGGACACTTTGCTATAGTTGATTCAGGATCTTTGAGTCTAAATCCAGATAAGATTATTTGGAATAATTATGTAGGTGATTGGGATTCAGCTACTGATGCATGGGATTCTTTTGTTGATACCAGACCTAGCGTTGGTCAAACACATAGTTATGATCCGGCTACTGGTGAATTAGTATTAACAGGACAACAACCTGATGGCCAGCATAGAGCACCTAAATTTAAACCATCAATACAGATAATATAATGAAGAGTAATGAAACTAAATATCAATGGAAAGAATTAGCATATAAGATTGATCCAGAACTAACTGCTCCTGTTGTTACTTATGAGTTTGATAATGGGAATAGATTGTTTTATAAGGAGAAAAAAAGGAATAAGTATGGAACTAGAAAAGGGTAATACGTTTATAGCTTCGGATCATGCTATTGCCAAGAATGTTGCGGAACATCTTGAAAAGAAATATCCGGGGTGGCTATGGGCAGTTAATACTATGGATGGTGTAGTTACTGTAAAGTCAATGAAGCTCTCAGGTAATTGGGGATTTGTATTGCATGAAGACAAAATTGATAATGATTATAGAACTGTAACTATGGCTGGTGGAGAGATATTGGAAAGATATAGACAGCATAGAAGTAAGTTTAATGAAGATAAATACATGGATCTTGATATGGATTATAAAGGTCAACTTAACGGAGATAGAAGTTAATGTCATTAATTGATCCACAACCACCTTTAGAGGGCGCAGATCTTCCACCTGATTCAGGTATAGAAGATCCTGAGTCTGAAGAAGGGAAAACTGAAGATAAATGGTTAAGGATTGCAAGACAAGCATATGAAAGCTCTTCTGACTGGGTAGATGCTAATTTAAGATTCCAATGGGATAAAAGCTTATCCTTATTTAATAGCAATCATCCACCAGGTTCTAAATACAATACGGAAGCTTACGCAAAAAGATCCAAGTTTTTTAGACCAAAGACCAGAACAGCTGTGCGTAACTTGCAGTCTGCTATGTCTGTGGCATTCTTCACTAATGATGATGTAGTTAGTGTAAATGCTAGAAACTCTAATGATCCATTACAAGCTGCAGCAGCTTTAGTAGATCAGGCTATTCTTCAATATAGATTAACTAATACTATACCATGGTTTCAAACTATGACTGCAGCTATGCAGGATGCGGCTGTTCAAGGTGTTTGTATATCTCATCAATATTGGGATTTTGAACAAAAGGAAGAAAGATATATAGAAGTTGATGAAAAGGATGCTCCTGTTGTGGATATGCAGGGTAATCCTATAGTGCAAAAGCAACTTACATCACTTAATGATAAGCCTGTTATAGAATTAATCTCTCCAGAGAATATAAGAATAGATCCTGCGGCTGATTGGGCAGACCCTATACATTCTTCACCTTATGTAATACATCTAATTCCTATGTTTATACAAGATGTAATTCAAAAGATGGATGATGAAGAGTGGAAGTATCTTGATCCAAATGTACTGTTAGAGGTAGAAGATAGAGAGAATGACAACGCTACCAGACTAACTAGAGATGAGCCAAGAATGGATCCTCTTGATAATAGTTCTGGTTATGGAGAGATAACTGATTATAAAATAACTTGGATACATAAGAATGTAATAAGAAAGGACGGAATTGATTGGTGTTTCTTTACTGCAGGTACTGAACATTTACTTACTGATCCAAAGCCATTGCTTGAAATGTATCCATGGCTTAAAGAGAGTGAAAGACCCTATGTTATGGGTTATGCAAATATAGAAGCTCACAAAGTATATCCTTCTGGTACTGTTGAGCTGACTCAGGAACTTCAAGCAGCTGCAAATGATATATGGAATCAAAGATTCGATAATGTCAAGCTTGCTATGAATAAAAGATATCATATCAGAAGGGATAGGAATATTGATCTAGATGCTTTATTTAGATCTGTTCCTGGCGGTGCAGTTGAGATGGATGATCCTGATACAGATGTTAGGATTGTTGAGACTAGAGATGTAACCGGTTCTGCTTATGCTGAACAAGATAGAATAAATATGGACTTTGATGAACTTCAGGGAAACTTCTCAACATCTACGGTTCAGGGCGCTAGAAGCCTTAATGAGACAGTAGGTGGCATGAACTTGCTTGCTGGTAATAGCTCTACTCTAACTGAATATGTATTGAGGACATTTTCGGAATCATGGGTAGAAAAGGTATTGAATCAATTACTTAGACTTGAACAGTACTATGAGACAGATGAAGTAATATTATCTGTAGCTGGACAGGCAGCACAGAATAAGTTTAAGTTTGATATTGATCCATTAATGGATGACTTACTAAGGCAAGAAGTATTACTTAAGGTTAATGTTGGTATAAATGCAACAGATCCTATGCGTAAGATACAGAGTTTAATGATGGGTATAACAAGTTTAGCAGAACTTCCAGGAGTTGTACAAACATTAAATGTTCCAGAGATAGTAAAGGAAGTATTCGGTCATCTTGGATTTAAGGATGGATCTAGATTTATTAATATGGAAGCGGATCCACAGGTTGCTGAACTTCAAGAACAATTACAACAAATGCAACAATTAATAGAAACAAAGCAAATGGAATCTCAAACTAGGATGGAAGTTGAGACTCTTAAACAAAAGGGTGATGCTGCTGTTGCCAGTATAAAAGCAGGGGCAGATGTAAGGATAGCCCAAATGAGATCAGAACTTGAATATCTAGAGATTCAGTTGAAACAATCGGATACTGAGACTAGAAGAGGTGAATTAATGTTACAAAGAGATGCACTTGTAAATCAGATTGCAGAGAGTGAAATTCAGAGGCAATCTGAGATGGTTGAGGAAGGACCTGTAGGCGTGATGGCTCGTGATGATTACGCACAGATCCCATATGCGGTAGGTTAATGTCAGATTTTTATAATCCTGAAGACCTTACTGCAGAAGAATTAATAAAAAGAGTAAAGGTCTCTAATAAAACTAGAGATTTTGTAAGAACATCCACCGGATTAGCATTGTTTTCAAGGGCTACTACTGAATATAAATCAGCTATTAGAGAATTGCAAATGATGTCTATAGATGGATGGAGGGGTTCCTCGGAAGAGGAATTAACTAAATACCGCGCTATATCAAATAGCCTCGCTACCCCATTAAAGCTTTTGTATTGGCTGGATGCGATAATATCTGATGGCGATAATGCTGAGGTTCTTTCTAGATATAAGAATGCGGGGGAAATATAGAGGTAAACAATATGGTTGATAATGAAGCTACCCAAGAAACGGATGCTACTGAACAACAAATGCAAGATGGTTTCGTAGAAGAACCGCAGGAAGAATCTGTTGAAGAAGAGTATCTTTCTCCTAGAGAACAAAAGATGCGAGAGATTGTAGCATTAAGAGAGAAAGAAGAATTAGGTGAAGATGTAGAAGCTAAGTCTTACTCTGATCATGAAGAAGAAGCGGAAGCAATAGAAGAAACACCTATACCTGATGCACCTATTTGGGAGCAAGAAGGTAGATGGTATACCAAGATAAAAGTAGATGGTGAGGAAGTATCAGTACCATTTGAAGATCTGAAATCTTCTCACCAAAAAGATAAGGCGTCACAAAAACGCTTTGAAGATGCAGCAGACTACGGAAGAAAAATCCAGGCTCGTGAAGAGCAGTTGAATGCATATGTAAATGAGTTGAAGAAGTATGAATCTTCTCAAAATAAACCGCCAGCCCAAAGGGAAGCGGCAACACAGAGTAATAATGAAGAACTTGTAAAAGCATATCATGATGCTCTGTATTCAGATGATGCAGCTAAGGCTGCAGAATTATTTAAAACCTTGACTAATAGTGGGCGTAGTGAACCTGCCACCCAAAATGTTGAAGAGGTTGTAAACAAGGTCTTAGGAAAGGCCATGGCGCAAAGACAAGCGGAGCAAGAAAGGCAGCAAAGATGGGCCTATAATAAATCTCTCGAAGATGCTATTCTTGAGTTTCAAGATAAGTACCCTGATATAGCTGGGGTTCCTGAGCTTCGTGCAATTGCAGATAATCAGACAGTTACCCTAATGGATGAGAATCCAAATTGGACACCAAGTCAGACTATTAATGCAGCTGCTGAGTATACGCGTAAGTGGGTATCTGAAAACACTCAGAATGCTCGCGACAATACTAGGGTTGTACGCAAGCAAAGAATTGTAAAGCAACCTAAATCGGCTCGTGCCACTTCTGTACCGCCAGAGGAAGAAGTATTTCCAACGGCTCCTGCTGATATAATAGCAGAAATGAAGAGGTCACGCGGCCAAGTATTATAACTTCAAACAGGAGGTAGTAAAATGGCTGGACAAGTATGGTCAGTAAACACCTCCGGTGGTTATATGTATGCCTTAAATCTCAGCCGTCAGTTGAGAATGGCAGTACAGCCAATTGTCAAATTCAGACAATTCTGTGATGTCAAAGATGCAGCCCATCAAGGGTTACATCGAGGTGATACATTCCATTGGAACGTGTTCAGCGATGTTGGTACTCAAGGTGCCACACTCGTTGAAACCAATACTATACCTGAAACTTCATTCACTATTTCTCAGGGAACAATGACGATTACGGAAGCTGGTAACAGTGTACCGTGGACGGGCAAGTTAGACGATCTCTCTGAGCAACCAGTGGCAGAAGTCATTCGGAAAGTATTGAAAACAGATGCAAAGAAGGCGTTCGATAACTTAGCAGCTACTCAGTTTAACTCAGCAGCATTGCGCGTAGTACCTACTGCTGGTACTAGCACAACGGCTATAACGTTAACAACGAATGGCACCGCTACTTTAACTAACAATGTAGCGTTAGGTAAAGAGCATGTTAAACTTATCGTGGACACCATGAAAGAGCGTAATATTCCCGCTTATACAGGCGATGACTATTATTCAATTGCATGGCCTTCAACGTATCGAACCTTAAAGAATGATCTGGAAACCCTTAAGTCTTATGTTGACCAAGGATTCCGAATGATTATGAATGGTGAGATAGGTAGGTATGAGGGAGTACGTTTTGTTGAACAAACGCATAAAGCTAAGGGTAGTATCGGTACTGCTGGTACTGCTTGGACTAATGCTACGTCTGACTGGGCGTTATTCTTTGGAGAAGATACTGTTGCTGAAGCGGTTGCTGTACCAGAGGAAATCAGGGGCAAAATCCCAGGTGACTTTGGTCGTGATCGTGGAATCGCCTGGTACTATCTAGGTGGCTTCGGTATTGTTCACACACAAGCAGCCCAGTCACGAATCGTGATTTGGGATAGCGCAGCTTAAGGGGGGTATATTATGAGTTATTCACAAGCATTAATGACCACCTATAGCTACGGTCATGAAAACGATATGGGTGATGGAACTGCACTTGATTGGAGTTTCAAAGGCCCAACTGGTAAACAAGGAATGCTTATTGATATAGGCTTGCATGTTACCGAAACGTTTGCATGTGATGCAACAGAAGCCGCTATTCAGATAGGAACTTCTTTAGATCCTGATGCGTATGGCAAGCTGAACATCACAGATGGAACAGCGTTGACTAACTGCTTTAACGTCCAAGATGATACTAATGCGATCATAATCGAAGCATTACCCGCAGACACTCAGATTGAAGTTACCGTTACAGAGGGAACTGATTCTGGGACAGCTTCAGGAAAAGGCTACGGTTATGTATCGGTTCTTTGGTACTAGGAGGATATTATGGCAAAATTAACAAGAGCACAACACACTGCAAGTGGAAAAATCCCAGAGAACGGTTTGTCCTCGCTTGAAAATGTAAGTGGAGAGACGTTAGCTTCTCTTGCATTAAACTCGCATGGGCCAAATCAAATGCCTCTAGGTGTAGTTCATAAGTCTATTTCCACTGATCGTGGTAAGTTCACTTTTGACTAGTAATTAGGACGGGGGGCTTCGGCCCCCCAACCTTTGGAGAAATTATGGGTAAATATATAAATCAAGTTGATGCATTTTTGTATGGAAAAACAGTACCAACTTCTCCTAAAGAAGCCTATGGACATAGTGATTGGAAAGGTCGCGGCTTCTTAACAATGGACCAAATGTCTGGTGGGGAAGAAAGACAAAGAGAGTATATGTCTTCTCAGCGTAAAACTAATAACATGGTTAATGTAGACGGAGATATGGTTGGTGCATGGAATTTGGAATTTTAAATATTAGTGAAAATAATAAGAGTACCTGAAAAGGAAATGGTTGGTCTTACTCTCGAAGACTTCGGGGGTAAGAGAGAAGTTAAAACTGTATGTATAGTTAGGTATGGTGGATTTGGAGATATGATACAAGTATCATCATTGTTTCCATTGTTAAAAGAACAGGGTTATCGTATTTGCGTAAATGTTACGGAAAGAGGTGAGGACATATGTAGAAGTGATCCTCATATTGATGAACTTTTAATCCAGAAAACTGATCAGATTCAAGCCAATAGATTGACAGAATATTGGGATATTATGTCTCCATGTTTTGATAAGTTTGTTCAGTTGTCAGAATCTATAGAGGGAAATTTACTTCTTATAGGAGATAGGTTCGAGACTTTAGATGGTAAAGCTGTAAAGGTATCTGGAGATAAGAGGTTCACAACATTAAGTAAAGAAGAAGTTCATAAGATATGCAATAAGAATTATATGGAAGAAACCCATGATAGGGCTGATGTACCATATAAGTTTAATCCTAGATTTTATCCAACAAATAAAGAAATTAGATGGGCAAAGGATGTAAGACGAAGAATAAAAAGTAGATATATAATATTATGGTCTTTATCTGGTTCTTCAGTTCATAAAGTATATCCTTGGACTGATGCTGTAATATCTAACATACTAATAAATAGGGATGATGTATCATTCATTACAGTAGGTGATGATCTTTGTCAACTTCTTGAAGCTGGATGGGAGAAAGAAAAGAGAGTTATAACTAAATCTGGTAAATGGTCAATAAGAAAAACATTAGCATTTCTAGATGTTTGTGATGTAGTTATTGGACCAGAAACTGGCGTGTTAAATGCAGCTTCTACTCTTGATTGTCATAAAATTGTTATGCTTTCTCATTCCTCAAAAGAAAATCTTTCTAAACACTGGAGCAATACAACAACATTAGAACCAAATTATTATTCTAATTTTTGTTATCCATGTCATAAGATGCATTGGGGATTCAATACTTGTAATAGAGATGAAGAAACCGGGGGTGCTATGTGCGCTGCTAATATTAAACCAGAAGATGTAGTATCAGATATATTAGGAAATCTTAGATGAGTACATATTTAGTTTTATGCCAAGATATGGCTAGAGATGTGGGAATACCAGGGACAGGTCCATCTACTACTACTACAACAAACTTATCTGAAGAGGAAACTTCAGTAGTTCGTTATATTAATCAGGCAGATCAAGATATACAAAGTAGGTGGTTTGATTGGGACTTTATATGGACAGAAGCCTCAATTGCATGCATCAATGGAACGTCTACATTAACTTCTTCTAATACAGGATTTCCTGGAAGTGCAGCAGCTTATCCTCCATTAGGAAATTGGAAGCTAGACTCTGTTGTATGGGATAAGACAAGTGATGATTACCAGATATTAGAATACATGGTATGGAACGAGTATAGAGAAATATATAAATATGGTACTGTTGCTTCAGATGTTCCAGAAGTTTACTCTGTAAAACCAAATGGTGATCTTGACTTATATCCAACTCCTAATGCAACAACTTCAGTAGCTGCAGAATATTGGAGAACGCCTATTATATTGAGTGATATTATATCACCAGCTACTACTGCTGATGCTAATGTATCATCAATCCCTCCAAGATTCCATAAGATTATAATAGCTAGAGCTAAGATGTACTATGCTGAGAACGAAGATGCCCCAGAAATTATGGCGGGAGCATTAGCTGAATTTGAAGACTTACTAGATAAGTTAGAAGCAGATCAATTACCAAGTCAGAAAAATAGAAGATTCTCATCAGCTCAGAATATGTCTAATTTTGTAGTGAGACCTGAATGAGTAAGTTAGTAAATAGGCAAATAACTTCCAGTAGGTTACAGTCTACATACTTCCCTTTTGAAGGCGGAGTAAATATGGTTGATCCTTCGCTTTCATTAAAGCCTGGAGAGTTAGTAGCTGCAAATAATTTTGAGATTGATATACGAGGACGGTATAGAAGATTAGATGGTTATGAAAGATTTGATGGCCAAACTCTTCCATCTGATATTACATATTATAGGATTCCATTTACTGTAGGAACGGCTAGAGATTCTGTATTTAATAGTGCTTTTGGTACTGCATTTGATATGCAGATTCCATCTAAGGGTGATCTGGTAAAGGGTGAAACTAGTGGCGCTATAGGTTCAATACTTCAAGTTAGCATTGAAGATGTAACTGGTGATTCATCAGCTGGATCTTTTTCAAACTCTGATGCTGAAGGGTATGTATATTTTACAGTTGTAACTGGAACTTTAGAGGATGGAGAAACGCTATTTTTTCTAAACAAAGACAGCGCATTTGACGCTGCATTTAACGTGGAGTATACATAATGGGAACACCAACAGCACTAAGAAAAACTAGGGCAGTTTTAACTGGGACTAGCTTTGCTGATAACACAACGGGCGCTATTACTGCTCAGATGGTAAGACAATTTACTGAATCTGGTATGGGTGGATATGGAACTATATATTCACCAGCGGGAACACCAGCAAGTCAGGCAGTAGGATCATTAGCAACTGCAACAATAAATTGGAATGAAGATTCAGTTGGGGCTAATGGTCCTGATGATACTGGAACTGTATCTGCTACTACAGTAGGCACTGATGCTGATTTTGCTAATGATAGAATCAGGATATATGATAAAGGATTCTTTATGGTTAATCTGGGTATTAGTTTTGCTCAGACTGGTACGGACACTGTAATATGGACATTCAGAATTGCAACTCAGGATACTGGAGGTTCAGTTGTGTATCCGGGATTTGACGCGGCTGTTCAAAGAGTGGTTGCTACCTTAGAAAATATGGTATCTGCTTCTGGAATAATTGATACTACGGGCCATACCACTTATACAGATGTTCTTGCACAAGTTAAGAATGGTCATGCAAGTAACTCTGAGAATTTTCAAATGCATTATGGACAGATGTCTGTTTTTAGAGTAGGTTAATGGGAGTCTTAGCAACCTCTCTTTCATACGGTCCTCCTGTATTAAGAGATGCATCTGTAGACGCATCACTTGTTACAGAACTACAGGCCGCCCAGGAAGATCAAAGGGCTCTTATAGGCGTTGTTCCCGGAGAGGGAAGCGTTCTGGGTGTATGGGTATACAATGGAGATGTGTATGCGTTTAGAAATAAATCAGGTAGTGCTACAGCTGGTATGTATAAAAGTACATCTACAGGATGGAGTGAGATTGATCTAGGAACAGCACTGAATTTTGATGGAACAACTCAGGATGGTGAACCTCTACCAGGAGATACAGGAACTCCCACAACTATAGTTGGAGCAGGTGGAGCACAGGGAGATTTGATGGGTATTTCCTATCATGGTCTATGGGAAACTGGCGCTGCTGGTGTAATGGTATTAGATAATGTAACTGGAACATTTGTTGATGATGAGGCGTTGAATATGCCTCTTATATCATTTGATAATGGAGAGACAGAACCTGTTGCTGGTGACACTATCACAGGAGCCACATCTGGTAAGACTGCAATTATAACCAGTGTAAGATTGAGCAGTGGAGCATGGGATGGAAGTGCAGTTGGATATTTTTCAATAAAGGATAATAGTGGTACCTGGACTGATGGAGAAAATATAACTATAAATGGTATTAAGCATGCTGAAATTGCAGCAGCTTCACAACCATCTAATGTAACCGTTGCTAAAGCAGATGGTACACAATATGCACAGACAATTCAACCAGGTGGAAAATATGAATTTGTTACATATAATTTTAGAGGTGATACTTCTGGAATTACAATGTATGGTGTTAATACTGTAGATAATGGATTTTCTTATGATGGCACAACATTTATAAAACATTTTACTGGTATGGATGTAGATACTCCAGAACATATAGCGGCTCATATAACACATTTGTTTTATTCTTATCCTAATGGTTCAATACAGCACTCAAGTATTAAATTTCCTAATCAATGGAGTGTAGTTACAGGGGCCGGTGAACTTGTTGTTGGTGATAATGTAAGTGGATTTTCTACAGAAGTTAATAATGTAATGTCGGTTTTTACGCGCAATGACGCGTATATGCTATATGGTACTTCAGCAGCTACTTGGGAATTAAGACAGTTTCATGCTGGTGCAGGCGCTATAGCATATACACTTCAGAAGATGGATCAAACATTCTTTCTGGATGATAGAGGAATTACATCTCTATTTACAGTTCAATACTTTGGTGACTTTCAATCTGCTGTAGCATCAGATAAGATAGATCCATATATACAAGCAAAGAAAGAAAACACTGTAGGATCCATGAAGGTTAGAGGTAAAAATCAATATAGAATATTCTTTAATGATAAGACTGGTCTTGCTATGACCTTTATTAATAAGAAGAATCAGGGATTAATGCCATTTACACTTGCTGACCAAGTAGTTTGTCTAGCATCAGTTGAAGATGCTAATGGGTTTGAGGTTCTGTATGGAGGGTTTGATGACGGGTATGTCAGGAGATTAGATTCTGGTAATAACTTTGACGGTCAAGTTGTAGATTCATTCGTAAGAACAGCATATTATCACTACGATTCTCCAGGAAAAAGAAAGAGGTTTAGAGAATTAAATCTAGAGATGAATGCAGATACCTCAACTACATTAACAGTTACTCCAGACTATGATTTTGGAGGAACATTTACACCTCCGTCATCACCAGTATCTAGTAATTATTCTGTTACTGTTACAGCTGATCAGTGGAATGAAGATGATATAGGTAATAGCAGTACAGGAATTACGGTGGTTGCATCAGAGCGTGTAAAGATAAATGGTATAGGAACAAACATGGGATTAATTATTTCGAATAGTTCTACATACGATAAACCTATAACCCTTCAAGGGGCGTATGTGGATTACTCATCTAGAGGAATTAGGAGATAGGGTATGGCTAGAAAATATGGAGCGAGTGATTTAGGAAGTGAATGGGTAAATGTACCTAGGAATTTTAGGGGCAGAAAATCCACAAGCTCACCAACTACATTAGCATATATTACTGCACCAGAGAGAGGTCTTCTAAAGCAGTATGCTCTAATGAAGACTGGTAAAGATCAGGTAGGTCCTGAAGGCATACCAAGTTATGATGATAGTGGGTTTGGAGATTCTAAAACAAGGAAGTTAGGAACCTATACCCCCGGATCATATACTTTCGGTAGGATTGGCAGACCAGGTATGCCTCCAATAAAATCAACAAGGACTCTAGACGATATACGAAAAGACGCACAAAAGAATATTCTCGCTCAAGCAGACGCCGAGAAAGATCAAGCCCCAGGAACTCCAGCTGTTATAGCAGCTACTAAAAGGCGCATAGATTCGGACAAAGAAAAATACGGAGTTAAGGATGAAGACAAAGGTGAAGATAAAGATAGAGTGAGGGACCCTAAATGTGAAGATATAGGTAAGACAGGAGCATGGCCGCTTTGCAAAGATACTACTGTTACTGAGGAGACCGTAACATGTACTAAACCACAGATAAAGAAAGATGGAGTATGTGTAGATCCAGAAAATGATGATGATACTTGTCCATCTGG
>Ga0255047_10000780_pt1 | contig 25655 bp, 26 predicted proteins | sample JV7_2_1_MG_FD_183640 | JGI IMG/M metagenome (GOLD analysis project Ga0255047, IMG submission 183640) | Seawater microbial communities from Jervis Inlet, British Columbia, Canada - JV7_2_1 | ecosystem: Environmental > Aquatic > Marine > Inlet | place: Canada: British Columbia | collected 2016-10-06 | reverse complement strand
TCCTATAAAGGTGAAAATGGGTCAAAACCGCCAAAAAAAGCGGTTCTTGAATTTGTCATATTATATAATATTCAAAAAAACAGGAATATTATAAAATAGTAAAATGTAAAAATTTTAACCGTTATTCGGTTTATCCTCACCCCCCTCATACCCAGTCCCATTGGGGTCATATGGTGTCTCCTTGTATCCAAGTATTGATGCAGAATTAACTTTGCATTTACAATAAGTAGTATCATCCTTGATATAATATTGTAAGAAAATATTGGTTTTTAGTTTCTGTTTAAAGTCACATAAATTTTTATAATCCTTTCTTTGTTCCTTTGTTAGTGCTCTTTGAAAATCTTCTGAACGTGTAAATGTCTTGTGAATAGTGCTAATTGTTTGAATATATTTCTGTTTCACACGTTCAAATTCTTTATCACCCATTTGTCCATTCTTCTGATAATCTGCAGCATTAGATAACTCTTGTTTATCTTGTTCATTAATTTGCACGTAATGCCTATCAAACCAAGAAAATAATACGTCATTCTTTTTCAAGTAACTATCACGGTCACACTTGGATGAATTTGGTTCGCCTTTTATTTCAAAATTATTTTCTACAAATCGTTTAAAACCGTGTTCCATTAGTAAGTGAAAAAATTCCATTTTATATCCATCTTGGAATTCTGTTTCAGTATAGTATGAGTTAGCAATTACTATATTATGTTCTTTTATGAAATCTTCTGACATTTGGTCATACTTTTCTTTATCCACTGCTTTGGCGTTATATTTTACGAAAGCAATACGACGATTTACACCATCATCCACACTCCCAATATTAGGCATATCATTACATTCCATTGCATTTGTTCCTTTCAAAGTAATGCATGTTTTATCACTATAAATAGTTCTTACATTAAATTTGGTATCTCCAGTCCATTCTTTAAGCACACTTTCGTTAATTGCTTTCTTATTACTTGGTTCTTGGGATAAACAAAAACGTTTATTATGACAGTTAGCAATTTCAGGTAAAGGTTTCATTTCACAAGGTTGCATAAAAAATGTAGTGGGCATTTTAATTCCATACCCACCAGTTGTTTTTAACATAAGTCCAGAAAAAATACTTTTACCGTTACCCCCAGTTCCTTGAAAAAAGAACATTCTTTGTAACTGTTTGCCGCATAATCCACTGCTCATAACTATATACCACCAATTTCGGATTACTTCATTCTTATGAGTATTATTAATAAGACGTTCTAATTCTTCTTTTCTTTCAGGGTCTGCTGGTTTATAGTCATATCCACAGCATAATGAATTGTAATGTAAAGGGTCAGGTGTAATTTTTGTATTTGTTTTCAAATCAATAACACAATTATTGAATACATAATGATAATCATTTGTATCAAAAATAACGTTATCATTTGTAACCCTTGTTAAAATATCCTTGATTAATCCAGAACGCCACGAAGAACATCTTACTTTTGAACAGTTAATTAAAAATTTATTTAATTTTTTTGTTAGTCGTTTGAATTCATCGCTATCCATTGCATCAATATATTCTTTATTAATTTGGTTTTGTTTGTGAGACTGATATTCTAACAGTTTTCTGAAAAAATCCTTATCCACAAATTTGGTAAGATTAGACATGTTTTTGTTTTCTTCTTCCCAATAAACTCCATTAAAGAAATAAACCTTTTTATCTTGACAAAGAAATTTGGAAGGATATAACTCCTCAAAATAATCAGTAAGTAATCCAGTGGTAAATCCTTGATTTTCCAAATCTCCATTCGTGAAATACCATTCTCGTTGTAATTCAGGATATTGCACAGGATTCTCACGTTTTAACCAAAATTTGATGCTACCAAGTGATATTTTCGGATAATGTCTCCAACTGTTCCAATTACTTTCAAATCCTTCTTCAGTATGAAGTTCGGAATATTTTTCAGTATTCAGTCTATACATGAATTTTTTACCATCTTCTCCAAATTCAGATTTAAAAACGCAACCCATCATTCCCCATTCAAAGTATGCATTTTTGTTTTTTTGTTTGAAAATATTGTCAAAAAGTCCATTTTCATAATAATATTCCATTTCCCTGAATGCTTTGTTTCTTATTGCCAGTGGGGGTTTCGTATTTTTTACTTGCACAGATGATGTTTCTGTAGAAGTTTCATCATCAGAAATATCTGAATCCGATTCTGGTTCTTTCTTGACTGCCTTTTTTTTGGTTGTTGTTTTGGTTTTAGTTTTTTCACTATTAGTATGGGGTGCATTTTTAAATATTTTAACATTATTGTCTTTGAACCAAGTTTTTTCTAAATCAGTCATTTCAGATATAATACCATCAGATTTTTTATATTCATAACGATTACCATCAAGATCGTAATAAAAAGTGGGGTATGCAAAAATTAATCCACCATCATTCCTGCAGTCAATTGCTGCGTCTTTATCTTGTGTTTGTTTTAATTCAGGGTTGTATCTATAGCATACGTGAAAACCCTTGTTTGTAATGTGTCTCAATCTATCTTTTACAATAGGACATTTTTCTTCAAATGCAGCATAAGATTCCTTTGTATCAAAATCAATCCAAGTAGTATCTTTTTCAGGGTCACCCCTATTACCAGTGTAAATAACAAAAGTGTTACCACCACGTTTATTATACTTACTTAAATCATCACCAAATCTAAATTTATGATGACCAACAGGGTGAATGCCGCTCATTTTCTTTCCGCTTTTAACACCATATACAGTATTTTTTTCGCCATTAACTAAAACCATATCACATCTTTGAATACCTAATAAACCATATTTATCGGTGTATTCCTTAAACTGTTGTGGTCTGGGGTTGTGCGTAGTTGCGTTCATTTGTGTGTGAGTAGTCTGGGAAGAATGTGTATTCATATTATATAATACTATTAGATAATAATTCTTTATATTCCTTTTTTAAATAAATCTAAAAAAAATCAATTCCGAGTTTTTTAGATTTTCCTAAAGATTCCTAAAGAATCTGTTTTTGAGATTTTCTCTCATCACTATTTTTTTTTCTCTTGGGTTTCACAATTGTTTCATAATACTGTTTTCTTTTCTCTTTGAATTCATCCGTTTGCTTAATACGGTCATAATATTGTTTATTCCTTGTATTCGTTTTTTCAGAATTCAATTTGTTGTAGTCCTTGATGTATGTTAGTTTCTTATCATATTGGTCTATTTTATATTGAATATTTTTCAAAAATTCGTTTGCCTGTTCAATAGATTCAAAATTCATATTATATAATATAAATACAGATTAATTTTTTATATTCATTTTTTAATTTAAAAGATTTGATTTCCAGCAATATCAGTATCAGCAATATCAGTAATGATTAACTTAATATTATTGCCCCCTATATCGGTCACGATATCGCCGTCTAATTGTCAATCTTCTTTTATATAATGATTTGCAGCGGTAGATGTAGAAGTTCCCATAAGTTGAGCGTCATCTTTAAGTTCTTGTAATGTATCACCATATTTATTTGTTAAATACATTTTTCTCAACATACTACTGCCTACTTTTTTTCCATCAAATATTCTGTATAATATTCTTGTAATATCATTATTGTTATTCAGTTCGTTACCTAAAAAATCAACCAAAAAAGGGATTGGTGTTTTATTAGTGAGGTCTTTCTTTAGTGGATGATGTTTAATGTACATCTTAAGAATCTCCATAATTTCATCACTAATTGGTTGTTCCTGTATTTGATAAGTTCCTTTGGTCTTGTAATTAGAAAAAAGAAATTTCTTGTTTTCTAAATCTACGTGATTGTGTTTATTCAATAAATCACGGTCTAACTTTTTCGTAATTAATGAATTCTGATAATCTGCATTTCTTCTTGGTGGTTGTAATGTGTAAAGTGACAATATCAAATAATGCAATAAATCTTTAAATTCACGTTCATCCAGTTTCTTTTTCTTTCGTGCAATTTCCATTATTGGAAGATAATGATTGTGTTTTTTATCTATCTCTTCTCTTGATAACCAGTTTTCATTTTCTTTCGGAGTTTTTTCAGTATTTGATTTTAATTCTTTATTTAATGTTTCTAAATGTGTATAATACTTATCATACAACTTTTTCCATTTTTTCTCATCAGAAATAGACATGCATTTTAAAAGTGAAACAATTGCAATAATGTAACTTCTTTGAGTATTGGGTTTATATTTTTCAAGTTTCGCTAAAATACTTTCTGAATCATTCAAAAAACGAAGATTTTTAATTGTTTTACCATCATTTAACTTCAGAAGATTCCGAATGTATAGGTTTTTGCTGCTATCAGTTATATTTTTTAAGTCAAATATTTTTTCTAAATCCATAATATATTATATATTAACATAATATTTTATTTAAATTGAACTTGGATTTATTTTTTTCTAAAATCAAGAACCGTCTTTTTCGGCGGTTCTGACCCTGTTTCAACTTTATAGGATATTTCTTTTCTTTTTTCTTGTATAAAGGGGAAAATAGGTCAAAACCGCCTAAAAAAGCGGTTCTTGATTCCAACGCTCCGCCCCAAGTATTTACAATTAAATAGCATTCAGATTAAACATTTGGAATTTCGTTCCAGCAACACCAGCATTAACAGGGTCTTGTATATTAATAGTATTACCAGCAGGTATATTAAATCTCAAATATAATCTAATCCCTGAATAAGAAAAAAAGTCAGCATATGCCCAACTTTTTCTTGGTATATCAATACTTTCAGCAGTAAAAGAATTACCAGCACCAGCACTACAAATATAGATTGGTGGAGTAAATGATTGCTGTCCGCTAATTAAATTTTCATATAAAATTTCAACAGTAGCATTACCTGTTGCAATCCATCCACCCAATTGACTTGCATTATGCATCCCTATACCATATAACCATCCTGCTTTTTGTGGAATAGGGTTTAATCCAACATTATTTGTTCCTAATCCTTCACCATTAAATAAATTTATTGGGTCTTGATCGTAAAATGGAACAGTGACACCATTATCCGCATTATTATAGGTAGTTGCTCCACCTGATGGGGGTGCAACAGCAAGAATATCACGAATCCATAATGGAAAACTTTGAGTTGGTGTAGCATAACACGGTGCTTTTAATCCAAAATTTGATGAAAAAAATGTTAGGTGGTCACCTTCCCTACCAGCAGGATTAAATGCTGGGTCAATTAATAGACTTCTGTCATCAATTGTGACAGGAACAGTAGGAAGACCACGTGGTAGGAATAATTTTGCATCTGTATCCCAATTAGCGATAGAACCTTTATCAAAATTTTGTGTTGCTTGACCACGTGTAAATAATGTTTTACTGCTTTGAATGTATGTAAAATAATCTTGTGATAGACTAAAATTTTTGATGGCGAGAGAAACACTTGGAGCAAATGTTGTTTCAGTTCCACCAACACCAAAAGTTGTAGCACCTCCAGCACCGTGTGCAAATATTCCATTTGAGAACATTAACCCTGAACTATTATTTTGAATAGTATTTGCTTGGACACTTCCAAGTGCCGTAAGATTCTGAATATTAGTAATATTAAAACCACCACCATTTAAGTTAGAAGTCATTGGATTTTGAACACCTGAACCAGTACCAACCGCAGTATCCACGTAAATTTTATTTGCTGCATCAGTATTTAAAGTAGGTGTTGCAAGATTAATTATCTTATTGTTTGAGAGAGATGTTTCATTACTTATTGTGACCCCTCCACCGACAGTATTTTCCGCAATAGTATCAACACCAATAGAACTACATTCTTTAATATTATTATTAGACATTCCAAAATCATTATTCACCAATATGGTTCCTCCAACCGTTCCAGCGAGAGAAGATATCTTTGTTATTCCGTTAGCATCCATATCAATATTAGATGCCACAGTAATATCACCCCCAGAATTTAAAATAACATTATTATTAGTATCTAATTTTGCACCCATTTTTACGTCCCCAGTATTACCATTAAGAAAATCAGTAGATACAGATGCAGCAGTTTTAACATTATTATTTAGCATATCAATATCATTATTTACAGAAATTGCTGCCCCACTAATAGACTGTAATGTATTTGTAGTTGTCAGTGGAGCATTTTGTATGGATGAGAATGATGTCCCCAATGTTCTGCTACTACCAGTTGTTGCCGTAGTAGATTGTTCAAGAGATATGGTTGCAATATCACTCGCAATGGTTACTATAGTTGGTAAGGGTTGGTCTTCAAAATATCCATCACTGGGTAATCCTGCATTTGCTTGGTTTTGATAATATGCTATTTCGCATGTAGCACTTGGTGTAATACAGTTAGCAGTAATATATAAATCACCAGCAGCATCAGAACCATAAGATAATGATCCAAAAATGAAATTATCGGATTCTGCTTGATGGTTAATAACTTTGATTGTTCCTTTTGTACCATACCCAATAACCTGTATGGTAAATGCTTGTTTAAAACCAGTATCATAAGTAGTAACAACAATATAAATACTACCTTCAGCATCAGTCTGTAATTTAATTTTCGCTAAAATATAAGTATTAGGTGTTATTGCACCCCAAGAATACCATAAAGGAGCAGTAGTTTGGTTATTTGTTGCGTTTGTTACAATAGTAGTCTGAATATCATTTAGATTGAGAATATTGAAATTTCCACCATCCAAATTTTGTGTCATTGGGTTAGTTACACCCCCACCCCCACCTCCACCAGCAGTATTTTGAGTTGTTCCATCTGGAAAAGTAATAAATCCACCTCCACCAGCAGTAAAGTTGAGTTGGTTTAAATCAACAATATTATTATTCCCAGCATCATCACCAGCAGTTAAAACAGTGTCTAAAGTCGGATTAGTGAGAGATTGTATTTGTCCTTGTAAATTAGAAATCTTTTGGTTCAGTGTATAATTAGATATTCCACTCATTTCTTATATATATAATATATATAATAATGTCAGCAAGTTGGACAACGGAGAATGAAGAATTATTAGAAAAATTGAGGATAAATTGCGTGAATTTATCAGAGTATCATCGTAAGAGATATTATTATTTTAAAGGATATTCTAAATACTTCCGAATCCCAATATTAATATTGTCTTCAGTAAATGCTACTACAGCAGTAGGATTGCAGACATTTATAGCACAAAAATGGATTAGTTTAACAAATTGTTTTTTAGGTATGGTAATCGGAACAATAACGGCGGTTGAATTGTACTTGAATATAACAGCAAATATGGATGTGGAATTGAATCAAAGTAAAGAATATTATACGATGGCGGTTGATGTTTATAAAATGTTACACGTACCGAGAGAGCAACGTGGTGAGGATGGAAACACGTATTTGAATAAAAAGTATTCATACTATACTAAATTAAAAGAAGGAGAGATATTGATGCATAAAAGATTAAAAGTTGATACGATAACGAAGATACCAGATTTTATTAGAATGAAAGATGGTTCAGACGGTACTAAAACACCAGATACCCCAGATAAGGAACAATCATCAATAAGTTTGACGCAATTATTCGGATTACATAAATCACAACAATTTTTCAATGTTTCACTTGATGAGACAAAAGATTTAGAAAATTGTGATGTTAGAGTTACATAAAATTAATCTAATTATAATTTATAATGTATAAGTATAAAATGTTTGAATTTGTGACAAAGTGGGTTATAGTATTGTATAACCATATTACACAATATTATTTTGAGAGACCAAAAATAGAAATAGCAAAACCAATACTAAAAAGGAACCACGCAGAATTTATACAAGGAAAACCAGATGCATACAAGTCAATACATGCATCAGAGTATTCATATCCATTTGCACCAGCAGGTGAGCGTCAATGTAAGATGACTGGTATCGTTGGTATCTGAAAATACTTGGAGCGGAGCGTTAGAAAGCAGAACCGTGATTTTAGGCGGTTTTGACCTATTTTTCCCTTTACACGAAAAAAAGAAAAGAAAATGTCATATAAAGGTGAAAAAGGGTCAAAACCGCCAAAAAAGACGGTTCTACCAAAGTAGATGATATGATAAAAATGCAGGTGAGTATTCATATGCATCTTTCCATCTTTTGTTTCTATTTAAGAATGCTTTGCGACGGTTTGGGTCACGGTGTTTAGTCCAGTCTTGGGAACCTAATTGTCCGAAATTAACAAGTTTCCCAGTATTGGGGTCAATAGTTGCATATTTCTTATTCTTTCTTCGTGACCTTAAAAGTAAGAAATCTTTTCCAAAAATTTGTTTTGCTTTCTTGAGTACAGCATCAGGGTTAGAATAATCTTCCAATTCCATTTTCTATATTTATTATATATACATATTTTATTATGGAGAATATTTTAGAAGATGAACCATTATTACAAGCACAAACAAATAAATACACCTTCTTTCCAGTGCAAGACAATAAAGTATATGAATTTTATCAAAAAGCAATAACCAGTTTTTGGAGAGCAGAAGAATTACAAATAAGTAAAGACCTGAATGATTGGAATACACTAAATAAAGATGAACAACACTTCATAAAAATGATATTAGCATTTTTTTCTTCATCAGATGGAATAGTAATAGAGAATTTGGGATTACGATTTTTCAGAGAGATGGAAATGCCTGAAATACGTGCATTTTATAGTTTCCAAATGGCGATGGAGTCAATACACAGTCAAACATATTCTTTACTAATTGATACTTACATAACTGATAAACGAGAGAAACATAAGTTATTTAATGCAATAGAATCATTTCCGTGTATCAAAAAAAAAGCAGATTGGGCAATAAAATGGATAGAATCTATTAATGCATCTTTTGGTACAAGGTTAATTGCGTTTGCGATTGTTGAAGGACTTTTTTTTAGTGGTGCGTTCTGCAGTATTTTCTATTTAAAAAAACGTGGTATAATGCAGACATTAACAGCATCTAATGAATTTATTTCAAGAGATGAAGCATTACATACAGAATTTGCATGTTATCTTTACAGTCAAGTAAAACATAAAGTTCCCACAATTAAAGTAATAGAGATGATGAGAGAAGCAGTAAAAATAGAAAAGGAATTCATTATTGAAGCATTACCGTGTAGGATTATAGGTATGAATTCTATAAATATGAGTAAATATATAGAATTTATTGCTGACAGATTAATGGTGCAATTAGGTTACGAAAAAATATTCAATGAGAGAAATCCTTTTGACTTTATGGAAATGATCAGTCTGGAAGGTAAAACGAATTTCTTTGAGAGATTAACTACGGAATATGCATTAACAACAGGTGTAGTTTCGGAAGATTGTTTTGATTTTAACCAAGCATTTTAACTATTTTACAAAATGTGTAATTAACTCATCACGTGTTAAACCAAGTTTTTCTTTATTTTTATCAATAAATTCTTCAAATTCATCTAATGAATACCCCAGTTGAAGATTCATTAGTAACCATAAGATTACCCATCTACCACAAGTTCCAGAACCAGATTTGAGAGACTGTAATCTATTTTTATTGTACAAGACTTTTCTACCCTTTAATAATGCAGGTTGTAATAATTTCGTTAAATAAGTCTCGTCTTGACCAAGCATTTTTCTCCAAAATGATTTAATGTATCTTAACTGTCCATCAGGTTTATTGCTATACGAATCAAAAAAATAAATATATTTTCCATTTCTTGAAATACTAACCCAATGCCCAGTGTTGTATCTACTTTCAATTAAAATAACTTTAAAATCTTTATCGTTTGGAAGTAACTCATAAATAGACTTAACTTTTGCTAAATCTGAATATTTAATAATTGGTTTTGGGTCTTTGTTATCTGGAAAAAAACGTCTTAAATCCGAATCTGTAAGGAATTGTTTTTCACGTATTTTAATATCTTGGTATTGATTAGCGGTTAAAGATCCAATATCTGTATGTGACATATTTATATATTATACAGATAAAATAAAAATTTTAAATCAAATGCGTTGATATTTAGGAAAATATAATCTAATATTAGATTATATATAATGACATCTACAATACAAAGTAATCCACACTTTAGAAGCATTACATACCATCAGGATTATTCATACGGAACAAAACAACAAGAGATTATCTTTGATATTCTTAAAGATTATTTTGATAGTCCGAATATGAAGGCAACCCCAGAAAGATACTGTAAATGGGATTTTGAAGATGATAAGAATCTTTATGAATTAAAATCACGAAAAAATAGGAAAACTCAATATCCAACCACATTATTAACATGCAATAAAGTAATTTCTTCGGATAAACAACAAATATTCGTTTTTAATTTTACTGACCAAATATGTTATTTGAAATATGAAAAACATGTATTTGATACATTTGAGAGAAAACCTTATAGTAGAATTAATAAAGAAGAAGATATGACAGACTATTTTTTTGTTCCTTTAGAATATTTAACAACTTTGAAAATAAAATAATTTAGAAGTGTTTAGCATAATTATTTTATCTTTGTATATTATATAATATCATGAGTGCAATTTCCCAATACACATTCCCAAGTGCAGGTATTCCTTCAACCATTCTTTCAGGCGGTGTAGGTCAAGAATTCAGTTCATCAACAGCATTGAGTGCTACACTACCAGTCGGTTCTGCACCCCTTGACTGTGTTTCAGTTACACTTCAAGCAGGTGTATATTCGGTAGAGTCACAAATTAGTCTAACAGTCGCTAATACTGGTACTGTTAGCGACCTTGCTATCTATCTTTCAAGTGCTGCTGCTGCTGCATCAATACTTGGTCAAGAAACGAAAATCATTGCATTAACTGCTTCTGCTGCTACCCCTTTTATCGCAAGAATTACATCAACTGTTTCTATTTCTGCTGCAACTACTTTGTATGTTGGTGTAAGTGGCACAATTGGTGTTGTTGCAGGAACAATTGATAGTGTTTCATTGTCTTGTTCTAAATCAGCATACTAAACATTTAGTAATATTCTTTCTGATAATATAATAAATTTTTTATAAAGTTATTATATATTATGAGTGTAATATCGCAATATTCATTTCCAGATAAAGTCAGTAATCGTGTAATAAACTGCTTTGTAGGACAAGGATTTTTAACAACAACACCATTATCTGCAACTATACCTGTTGGAATTCCAGCAACAGATTGTGCTTCACTTACTCTTAATGATGGTGTGTATAGTTGTAATGGTGAAATAACTTTGACTGTTAGTGCAGGAACTACTATTGATCAACTTGATATATATTATGGAAACGAACCAAATGGGGCAGCAATTCAGTTCTCTCAAACTGCAGTATTAGATTATACTGCATCAGCAACAACAACGATTACTGCAAACATTTCATTCACTGCACCAGTAACTGTAATATCAGTGCAATATATTGGAGTAAAAGGTAGTAGCACTGGAGCAGCACTTACAGTTACTTCAGTGAAATTAAGAGCGATAAAAATAGGTTTATAAACTATTTTAGGGAAAATATCAGTGTATATTATATATACGATGTCAGCACAAAGTAGTTCATTAGTTTCTTCACGTGGTCAGATAGGACAAGTTATTAGCAAAAAATTAGGGTCAGATATAAACATGCCAAACGGAAACAGCAGTGGAACAATAGTTCAGATAGATTTACCTACTGGAGTATGGATACTTACCGCACAAGTTAATTTTCAATCAGGAATAGGTGCAGATTATTCCGCAGGTTACGCCGATTTTTCTATATACAACGACGATTTAAATGACCCAATACAACAACAAACATTATTTGCACCGCTTCAAGATGAAATTATTCAAGAAGCACAAAGTTCGTACTGTAGTTTAAGTGTTTCCATCGTGTGTGCATCAACAACAACTGTTTCATTACGATATGGAGTGACTGTGGATTTAAGTGTTGCAGGTTCATTTGCTACACTGCTTGGTGGAGGGGGAACAACTCAAAATGAACTTTTAGCAGCATGTATTGGATAACTGGATTTATTCTGGATTAGAGCGATAAAATAATATATTAATATATTATATATACGATGTCAGCACAAAGTAGTTCATTAGTTTCTTCACGTGGTCAGATAGGACAAGTTATTAGCACAAAATTAGCGTCAAATATAGACATGATAAATGGGAATAATACTGGAACAATAGTTCAGATGGATTTACCTACTGGAGTATGGACACTTACAGGACAAGTTAATTTCCAAACAGGAATAGGTGCAGATTTTTCCACAGGTTTTGCAAGTTTTTTTATATACAACAACAATTTAACTAACTCAATCCAAAGACAAACATTATTTGCACCGCTTCAAGGTGCAATTATTCAAGAATCACAAACTGCTAACTGTAGTGTAAGTGTTCCCATCGTGTGTGCATCAAAAACAACTGTTTCATTACGATATGCAGTGGAAGTGGATTTAAGTGTTGGTGGTTCATCTGCTAAACTTGTTGGGGGAAGTGGAACAGATGAAAATGAACTTTTAGCAGTATGTATTGGATAATCGGATTTATTCTGGATTATTACAATAAGATTATTACAATATATTGTATTTTAGATTTATAAATGATATTTAATTGGTATAATTTATAAATTTTATATGGTAAATATCATAAATCTGATAAAAGTTATTTAACTGTAATAATCTAACACAAATAATCAAAAACCTTGTACAAGAATAGAAAATATAATCTAATAATAATTATATAATGGATTTTACTCAACAAAACGTAACTGATAATTATTATACAAAAAAAGAAGTGTGGGAAAAAATACAACAATACATACCAAAGGATAAGGTGGTATGGGAACCATTTTATGGCGATGGAAAAAGCGGACAATATTTAAGAGAATTAGGGTTTGATGTTATTCACGAACCAGTTGATTTCTTTGAAAATGATTTAGGTGAAATTATAGTTAGTAACCCACCATTCAGTATAAAAAGAGAAGTTTGCACAAGATTGAAAAAACTTGATAAACCTTTTATTTTACTTATGATGCCAATTGCGTTATCGTGTAAATGGTTCTTGGATATGTTTGATGATATACAAATTATTATACCCAAAACAAGAGTGAAGTTTTACGGAAATGGAAAAGAAAATTATACACCTAATGGTGGAATGTGGTATTATTGTTATAAAATGAATTTACCAAAAGACTTGATTATAATCTAATTGTATAATATATAATGGCAGGATTTCAAACAAAAAGTTTCTCAAAACACGATGACTATATGACACCTAAAAATGCATGGGAATCCATTATTGACTATCTCCCAAAAAATAAAATGATATGGGAACCATTTTATGGCGATGGAAAAAGCGGACAATACTTACGAGAACTTGGTCTTAATGTTTTTCACGAAGACAAGGATTTTTTTACTTATGATATTCCTGAATCTATATGTGTATCAAATCCTCCTTTTACAATGACTGAAAAAGTATTACAAAGACTTAAGGAATTAGACCGACCGTTTATACTAATATTACCCAGTTCTAAAATAAATACCCAGTTCTTTAGACGGTTATTTTGTGATGAAGAAAATCCAATTAAGATTATTATACCACGTAAAAGAATCCAATTTTGGAAAATGGTTGATGGTGTTGTTGATATTAATCAGAAACGCTGCTGCAACTTTGACTGTTTCTATTATTGTTGGAAAATAGATTTACCTCGTGATATTGTTTGGTTGTCCAAATGATAATTTTAGCAATTACAAATATATTATAGCAATTAAAATATAATGATATAATATATTAGAATGTCAAGAAGAAACGCTACTGATCATACCAAAAACGGATTGATTTCAAAGAGTAAAGTAAGTAATGTCCCTGTTAATCCTGACAATATCTACTTGGATGTTATTATTACCAATGTTTTAGGAAACCGAACCCCTGCTGTACCTATAGAATATACTGAAAATAGAACTAATGCTATAGTTGATAATGCTGGAAATTACTGTCTATCTGTTGTTCGCTTTTCTCTTGAGAGTCAAACTTTACCAGTATTTATTCCTACTATACAACCCAATCAGGGTAATACCAATCTTACCATCTATAGTGTCACATTAAAAATCACTCCTCCTGCCCCAAACACTACTACATTCGTCTCTCAACAACCTATTATATGGGAACCGCAAAATCTAAATGCAATTGTTCCACCACCCCCTAATGCAACAGGAACTGGATTTCAAGCAACATTTAATGACTACTATTACGGTTATAATTTTGACTGGTTCGCTGTTCTTATTCAGAAAGCATTATACAATGCACAGACTGATTTAGAAACACAGATTACTGCTGCTGGTGTTGCACCAAATCCATTAACTGGTATTATTCCTCCTACTATATCGTTTGATCCAACTACTCTCTCATTTGTTTTGACTGCAAACCAATCTATCTATTCCAATAATGTTGTCGGAAGTGTAATCACTCCGAATACTGAAGCATGTGAAATGTATTTCAATACCTCTCTTTATGAATTACTTTCTACATTCCCTTCTCAAAATTATGGAACATCATCTAATATTACGGATGGGGCAAACTTTAGGATAACTTTCTTGGATTTTGGTGGAACTTCTCTCATTAATGTTCCAACTATTGGAACTCCTCAACAAGTATGTATTCAAGTCTTTCAAGAGTTTAGCACAATTAATAATATCACTCCTGTTGGTGGTATTGTATTTACATCAAGTCAGTTACCTATTGTTCCTAATCAACTATCTTCACCACAGATTTTATCGGAAGGTCAAAATATTCAAGCACTTTCTGGAAATAATGCAAATTTCGGATTAATCTTAACTGATTTAGAAAGTGGTGATTTAGTATATAAACCTACGTTACAATATACACCCACTGCTGAATACCGAAGAATATCTCTCCAATCCACCCAACCAATTAGCAATATTCAGATTTCATGTTTTTGGAGAACAAAACTCGGTCAATTAGTTCCACTTACTTTAGCATCTGGGGCATCTTGTACAATAAAATTACTTTTCACAAAAGTGAAGGCAATTTATGGAGATGCATATCCAGATGCTGATGTTGATTAATTATTTAGACATCTTTGGAATTTTTTTATTAAAATGTATTATTCTCTGAAAAAATAATATATTCTTATTGTATATACAGAATGACAGACTTTAAAACATGCCTAATCCGTGATGCAAAACTTGCTCAAATTACTGACCAACAGGTTTATGGAGTATATCAAGGTGCTTCCAATAACACATTTCAACGTTTCTCAAGCGTTTCTTCCAGTGCTTCTTCTCTTGTCTTTAATGTTCAGTTACCTTCGGAATCTGTCGTTGTCAATAGAGAAGTTCTTTTAGAAGCAAAGAACATGAAATTTTTTGTCAAAATTGAGAATGTTCCTGTTAATGCAAGTGCATTTAATTATGGACTTACTGATTCTCTTGCTCCATTCCCTTTGAGTATGTCAATGAATACTATTTCATCCCAAATTAACAACACCAACGTTTCTCTCAATCTTCAAGATATTCTTCCCCAGTTGTTGAGAATGAATGACTCTCGTGAATTGTACAAGTATAATAGTTACGCTCCTACACTTCCTGACCAAGCATACTTTTCATACTCTGATGGTGTTCTTAACAATAACAACCCACTTGCTGGGTACGGTAATCAATCTTATGATTTAGACCAGAATCCTCGTGGTGCTTTCCCTGCTGATATTACACTCACCCAATACACTGCTGCTGGTGTTGTCGTTTCCAATTCACCTATTTCAACTGATGCTACTAACTTTTTTATTGCTCAATTTGATTTCACAACCACCGAACCTTTGTTTCTCTCACCTTACATCTTTAGTAATCCTGAATACAATGTTGGAGGTATGTGCGGTATCAATACTATTAACTTGGTATGTAATATTGACACTACATTCAAGCGTGTTTATAGAACTGCTGGATCATACACATACTCTGTATCAACTGGTACGTTCGGTGGTGATTCCAATCCTTTCGGTTCTACAAGTTTGTTGATGAATTTCCTATCAACCCAATCTACTGACCTTATCCCAAGCAGACAAGTCGTTCCCTATAGCGATTTTCCTCGCTATTTGAGCAGTAACTCTGCATCTCCACTTGCTGCTGGTGCAACTGCTACTCTTAACAGTCCTAATTTACAGTTGAATCAACTTCCTGATAAATTCATTATCTGTGTAAGAAAGGCAATGACACAGCAAACTCCACAAGATTCGGATTCTTTCTTCCCTATTACTGGAATCAGTGTAAATTTGAACAACCAAAGTGGTTTGCTTTCAAGTGCGAGTGCCCAGCAATTGTGGAAATTATCTACGGAAGCAGGAAGTTCTCAATCTTGGAACGAGTGGAATGGACAGCAATCTGTGGTTGATGCTAATACTGGTGTCGGTTCTGCTGTCAAGACCACTGGTAGTATGTTGGTTTTATCTCCAGCAATGGCACTATCTTTACCTGCAATGCTTTCAAGTGGTTCAATTGGACAATTTCAATTTAATATCCAAATTACATGCACAAATCCTTTTAGTTCAACTCTGGTTCCTGAAATATGCATTGTTTGTATGAACACTGGAATTATGGTAAATGCTGCTGGAAGCAGTGCTATATACACTGGAATTCTCACCAAAGAAATGGTGGTATCTACTGCTACTGAAGATGAAGTTCCTGCATTGGAAGTTCCTGAATACACAAGAATGGTGGGCGGCAAAATGGGTAACTTCGGTGCCTTGAAAAAAATGATTATGGGTAAAGTCGGTAAAATGAGAAGTGCAAGGGGTGGAATGGGTTCTTCCTCTGGTGGAATCGGTTCTCACTCTGGTGGTGTCCGAAGATACACATAATTCTACTAATTTAATCATTTAACAATTCATTATTTTAAAAACGCATATTTAGTAATTTATTAAATATGCGTGTTCTATACACGTTACAGTTCTAATTTCAGAACCGTCTTTTTTGGCGGTTTTGACCCTTTTTCACCTTTATATGACATTTTCTTTTCTTTTTTTCGTGTAAAGGGGAAAATAGGGTCAAACCGCCTTTTTTTACGGTTTGAGATTCTACAGTAAAAAATATTTTAGAAAAAACACGCCGCAATATTATATATACTTATAATATAGATAATGTTGCACAATTATAACAACAATTTTGAATCACGTGAAAATAGTTCAATTGTTTTACGTTTAGCAGAATTAGATGACTGTCAAAGGGGATTTCCAAGCAAATATGTTGAGGATATCCCCCAACCATACACTTGGAACAATACGTGTAGAATCTTCGGAGAAATCGGATTAGGACAAGGTAATTCAAGAAGGGATGCATATGCTGCTGGTGTAGAAGGAATGCGTGGTGCTGCTGCTTTGAGGTCTCCACAAATAAAAGGATTTCCTGATACACCCCTTTCTATTGCAATGAAAGCACCACGTAGTGCTATTAATAACGATCCTGATATGAGAATGATGTCACCAGCAGAACAACATCTTACTGGTGGTGCTTTGCTTACTGCTCCAATACCATTAGCACATGCATTAAAATACGTACAAGAAGAAAAAGAACGTGGTGCTGGACAAAATACTTTTATGGTCGGTAAAAGAGGAGAAAATCCAAGACCACGATCAAAACGTGCTGGTCTATCTGGTGGTGCTGTTGCATTTAATCCTGAAACTAAAGAATATAAGACTGTTAATAATATTGTAAAACCAAAATTTACGCAAAAACAACTTAAAGAGTCGGTTAATTCACGCAAACCGATTGGTTCTAATCCTGCTACTTGGACACCACTTTATTTATCACAAGCAGCAGATTCAAAAGGTGGTGATTCTAATGTTGCTGATTCTCAAGGTGGTGCTTTAGGAAAAAATGTAAAAACCAAAGTTAAAAAAGTTAAAGAAAAAGTCAGTGCTGCTAAAAGTAAAATTGATAAAATAAAAGGAAAGTTTAGTATTTTAAATAAAGTTCTATAAATAATTAATTATTACATTTCCATTAATTTATTTTGTATATGTAATATATATACACAATGCCAAAACGAGGTTCAAATTACGATTTCTCTGGTTTAAGCAATCATCCACATTCTCAATCTGTTAATAGTGGTTTTCAAAGTGCATCTTCAGAAGGACGTTATCTACAATCTGGTTCTAACCCATATACTGATTATTTGCACCCTGAATTAAGTATGCAAAATCCTGTAGGTGGTATGAGGGGACATACCATGTTTGGTGTTCATGATAATGTTAGAACAGTTGGTGGAAAATTTTCATTCAAAAAAGCAGCAAAATCAGTGGGTAAAACTGTCGGAAAAACTGCAACCGATGTAGGCAAAGCAGTCGCTACACAAGCAGCAACTGATGCTATTGTTGGTGCTTTAACCAACCCTGCCGTTGATGAGGCATTACTTGAAGGTGCTGAAGTCGGTGCAATGGCATTAGGCAGACGAAGGGGCAGACCACCTCTTGGTTCTAATCCTGCTACTTATACACCAAAATATTTATCACAAGAAGGTGGGAAAATCAAGATGAAAAAGGTGGGTAGAACTCTTGGTAAAGCAGCAAAATCCGTAGGTAAAGCAGCAGCACCTATCGTTACAAAGGCAGCACAAAAACAACTGGAGAAAGGTATGGAAAGTATGATTGAAAATATGATGGCGGAAGAAGCAGCAGCAGCAGGATTAGGTGAATTTACTGGTGGAAAAAGAAGAAGTTTCTCAAAAGCATTAAAATCTGTTGTTAAACATCCTATAACCAAAAAAATTGCTTCAGAAGTTTATGATGTTGCAATGCCTATTATCAAAGAACAAGGTAAAGCAATGGTAAAAGAAGGTATGGATGCACTAATTTCATCACTTTCCGAAGGTGAAGCAGTTGGTGGGAAAAAACACCATCATATTGGTAAAACTTTAGGTAGAATTGGAAAAAGCGTAGCAAAGGTTGCTGCTCCTATCGCTGTTGGGGCATTGACTACTGCTACAGGTAACCCTGAACTTGCTCCTGTAACAACTGCCGCAACTGCCGCAGCAATGAAAGGGTTAGGTGCTGGTGGTTACTATCATCGTGGTGATTTATTGAGAAGGGGTATTGATGATATGGAATTGCTCGGTGATGTAGTTAAGAAACAAGCAAAAGAACTTAAAGCAAAACGTGGTGGGGCAATGAGTGGAGGACGTGCAAAAAGGGCAGCAATTGTCAAAAGAGTTATGGCGGAACGTGGGGTCACATTACCTCACGCTTCAAAGATAGTAAAAGAAGAAGGACTTTATTAAATATTTAGTAATATAATTATATCTCATTATAATATATAATTATGTTGCCTTCCTATCAAAGAAACGAACTTGAATATGATAATCGTATTAAAGCAAGACTAAACAAAGCATTACGAACCAAATATACCAATGAGGCAATGATTCGCTTTGAATCTGATGATGCTGAAGCAGAAGAATTGTACATGCAATTACAAAAAATATTGTATCTTATGTATGCTCTACTTCAAGAGTCTCATTCTTATTTATTTTCCATTGGTGTTGGTTCTCTTGACGCTAATCACGTCACAACTGCTCCATTACCTGCTCCAAGACAAAGACAACCCACACTTCCTGAAGTATTAGGACAACCTGACCCTACTGCCGTTCCTGCTGCACAAAAAAAAGTAGGCAGACCTGCTACTGTAACATCTCAACACTTGGAGACTGCTCTTGCAGAAAATAGAAGGGCAACTGTCAAGAGCATTAGTGGTGTATCCAATTTTAGGGGTGTAATGGGACAAATTCTGAAACTTGGAAATAACTTCCAAAATATCATTAAGAAAATTGCACCAAGATTTAACTATTTGAGTCAAGAACAAGTAGATGACCTTGCAGATTTATGCGAAAAAGTTTTTAATACTTGGGACAAAACCATTCAGTATGCATTACCTGAACTTTCTAATGCTGTACAAGTTGGAACTCCTGATTCTGAAATTTCTGGAACACGTGATATTATACGTGCTGTTCGTGATGAAGTATTTGAAAATGGAATACCTACTATTCTACAGTTGGTCAGTAGTTATAACCCTATTGTTGCTCCAGCATCTCAACCTACTATTAATACCAATGCACGAGGCGATGGTTATACTCTTGATTCTGGAAATTATCTGGGTTCATACGTATAAATTCTCAAATCCAAAACCGTCTTTTTTGGCGGTTTTGACCCTTTTTCACCTTTGTATGATATTTCTTTTCTTTTTTCTTGTATAAAGGGGAAAACAGGTCAAAACCGCTAAAAAACACGGTTCTTGTTCCAAGTATTAAATAATATGTTATCTGATAAAATAATATATTATTATATAGCAAAATGGCGACTCCAACAAATACAAAACTTTATGAAAAAGTCAAAACAATGGCAGATGCAAAATACAAAAAACCAAGTGCTTATAAATCTGGGTGGATCGTGAAAACCTACAAGGAAATGGGTGGAAAATACAAAGGCGAAAAACCGAAAAATACTGGTTTAGACCGTTGGTATAAAGAAAAGTGGTCTGATTATGCAAATTTAGAATATCCTGTTTATCGTCCTACAAAAAGAATAACAAAAGATACCCCATTAACACCGCAAGAAATCAGTCCTGCAAATCTTATCAAACAAGCAATAAAAAAACAATCTATTAAAGGTCAATCAAATCTTCCACCGTTTATTAAAGACTTATTGTAAAATATATTTTAGCAGTATATTATATAATAATATGGCGAATAAAAGAAATGTTTATAATAGACAAGAAGAAAAGGTTTTTAATCTACTAACCATTACTGGACGATACAAAATTATTGGGTCACAAACATTACCTCATTTGAAGTATAAATCGGATTTTGATTTACAAGAATATTTTAAAACACCAACTGTGGGCAAGTATCCACAACAAATACTAAAATTATTTCAAGAGAAATTTCAACGTGCATCAAAAGACCCTAATATTTTTATTACTGATTTTAAATGTGGCGAAGACGATAAAGGAGAACCATTAAGATGGACTAAACAAACTATTAAAAAAGGGTCACAAGTTGTTGATGGAAAAACATATGATTTTACTGATGTTATACTACAGAAATCCACAATAAAAATGGATATTATTGCATTCATAAATGGGGTTGCTACTGAATTTACTGAAAACTATTATTTCCAATTAAATGGATTCCAAAATTTTGAAGGCGAACCCATACAAGAAATAAAATCGGATATTTTAAATGATGGTAGGGAATACTTAAAAGAAGGTAATGTTTTTAAAGCATTAAAACGTGTAAATGCATCACTACTATTATTGGATCAAAAACCAAACGTTCAAAAACTTTTAGAGAACTTTTTTAATTCACATACAGGTTACCTTAATGGAATAAAAAATGATATTGATACATTAAAAACGCTTACTGAAAATAAATTTAAAAAAGTCCCACGTGACAAAATTATTGATAATATTTCTATTATTCAGAAAGAATTAGAAAAGTGCAAGGAAAAGCAATTGAGAGAAACCGCAATTGAAGAATTACAATCAATTAAGAAAATTTCTATAAAACAAATGCCTAACAGATTAGATGAAATACGTGAATATTTACAACAACAAATTAATAGAGAATCGGATGCATTTGTTCAAAAACATGCATTTCTAAAATCATTATTTTGATTTTTTTACAAAACGCAAAAACACCGAAATTATTATCTTTAGTAATACTATATTATTATGAATTTGGAATTAGAAGGGTCACCAGTTGCACTTATTGTTGAAGACGGCAAAAAAAAGAACTCTGTTATCAGTGTTGATAATGATATTAGCAAGGTAAATCATCACTTTAATGAATTCAAATGCAAACCTAACCAACATATTCAGCAATTACCTGATGTCAGTAAAGAAAGAACCATCATTTATGTTACTGGTATGTCAGGGAGTGGTAAATCATATTATGTTAAAAACTTTGCTGACCAATACAGAAAATTATTTCCAAAGAGAGAAATATTCCTTTTTAGTGCATTAGATGAAGATAAAGGCAGTATTGACAAAATAAAAGACATTAAACGAGTGAAAATACATCAAGAAGGTTTTATGGGTGAAAGCATTAATTGTTCGGATTTTAAGGATTCACTCTGTATTTTTGATGATTGCGAAGCAATTCCTGACAGAAAATTACGAAAAAAAGTATGGGAAATACAAAACGGTATTTTAACTACTGGACGACATCATAATGTTTCTTGTGCTGTTTGCACACATACTGCTACCAATGGTAATGAAACAAAACTAATATTGAATGAAGCACACGGTGTGGTTATTTTCCCTAATGGTTTAGGTGGTCGTTCTCTCAAATATTTATTAGAAGGGTATTTCGGATTAGATAAAGACCAAATAAAGAAAATTAAAAATCATCGTGATTCAAGATGGGTCACTGTTCTAAAGACTTATCCAATGTGTGTATTAACTGAAAAAGAATGTTACGTATTGAATAGGCACGATTAACATTATATTTTCTCTCAACGTAAAATATAATGAATGAAGTATTAGCAAAAAAAATTTACAATTATTCTGAAGATGAAATTAAAAAAGACTTGGAAATGATTTTTACTTGTAAAGCATTAACACCTTTATCTAAACGTGGATTAAAATTTATTAATTTTTTTACTGCTGGAGAAAGATTGCATACAAGAACTAAAAGGTCAAAACATCTTAATTTTTTTGAATGGTATGACAGAAGACGAGAATGGATTCAAAGAAATTATGTAAAAAGAATGGACGAACATTATGGTGGATTATCTCTCAATGATGATCGTGATGTTAAAAAATGGTTTCGTATTTTTGCATTATATTTTGGTGGAACTGTTGGTATATTTCGTCCATCTATTACAAAAAATACTATTACTGAATTTGGTGGGAAACATATTTTGGATTTCACAATGGGTTGGGGCGGTCGTTTATTAGGTGCGTGTGCTGCTGGTGTTGAAACTTATACTGGTATTGATTCCAATACTAATTTAATTGAACCTTATAAAAAAATGGTGGATATTATATATCAGAACCAGTCCAATAAAACGGTTATTAATTTAATTTTTGATGATTGTTTGAATGTGCAATACCAGAATTTGCATTATGATATGGTTTTTACTTCACCACCGTATTATGATATTGAAGTTTATAGTAATCAAAACCATGTATTAGATAAAAAATATTATGACGAACATTTTTATAAACCAATAATTGAAAAAACGTATAAATATTTGATTCAAGGAGGACACTATTGTATTAATATTAATAAGATAGTATATGAAAAAGTTTTGAAAGAAATTCTTGGAGAACCTTTTCTCTCAATTCCATTAAATATTTATGGAAGAAATATAAATAATAGACAACCTGAATATACTGAATTCATTTATGTTTGGAAGAAAATGTAAAAATTAAGGGATTCTATAATGCACATCAGGTGATGACGAACAATATGAACCACCACGTTGATGCATCATACTACTCATTCTTCCTCTTCCAATTAATGTATCTTCATCTAATCTTTTTAATGTATCTGTTTTATGTTCTGCTAATGGATTGAATGTAATACTTTCTATTGTTTGTTCTTCCTTACCACCTTGATGTGGTCTCAATATACTAACAGGATCATACGCAGTTCTTACATCATATTGTTTATCCGAAACTTTCTTCCCTTTTATTAGGTCTTTTGGTGTCACAGGTTTATTAAGTGTTAATACTTCGTGTGAATCTTGTCCAACACGTTCTGAAATTGCCGAACCCAACGAATGTCCAATAGTTGTTACAATATTTTTACCATACTTTTGTTCTGCTTCTTTCTGAACTTTTTCACCGTGTTTAAATCTTTTACTTTTTTTATCACCAAATAACAATCTTGCGTCTGTTATCCAATCATGCATTCCTGCTGTACCACGATGTACAACAACTGCCTGACCTGTTTTTGGATTGTAATATACCTGTGCTCTCTGACCTGATAATTGTCTATCTATTTTAAAATCTCCAACATCGTGTATTTTTTTATCATAAGATGCGGCAAGTAAATCACTCATATCGTGAGCAGCAAGTTTTCCACCACTTGCTGGATTATCAAAATCAAAACCATCTAAATCAGATAGTCTATCTTGTTCGTATGAAGATGAAGATATTGTATAATCTGAATCACGAAGAGAATTTGAATCAAAACCATCTAAATCACTATCATTCAAATCACTATCGTATAATTCAGGGTTTTGTGCAATTCTTGGTGGTGGATCATTGACTATTCCTGCTTCCCCTAAAACCGTAGCACTTGTGTTTGGATATAATCTGTCCGCTTCCGCTTCGTTATAGTCTTCGTTATAGTCTTCTTCTGGTATTAGGTCTGCTTGAGTCGTTCCACTTGTCGCAATATCAAACATCATGTCTTGTATGACTTGTGCTGGTGGTATTTTCTGCAATTCATCTCTTCCAAAATTTGTATTATATATCATACTCCTTAATCTGTCAAGACCTCCATTTTGAATAAATGTTGGATAATCAACATTATATCGGTATGCCTGAATGATGCCATTTCTTTCCTCTTCAGGAAGTCCTACTTCCTCTAATAGGTCAGTTAATTCCTGTCTTTGTTCAAAATTAGGTGTTACTCTTTCTATTGCAACAGGAGCAGGAGCAGGAACAGGAACAGATGCACCTGCTCCTCCACCTGTTATACCAAATATATCAAATATGTTGTCAGATGAATCAAAATTGTCTTGTGCTTCGTCTGAATCATAATCGTCTTCGTTAGATTCAACATCTTGTTGTTGTGGCACATCTTGTTGTTGTGGCACATATGGTGCAAATCTTTGTTCGTCATCTTCTGCATCTATTTGATTACCTTGTGCTAAATCATTTAGCATACCTATAACAAAGGATGTATAATCAACATTGGGGTCACGACCATGCATTCTTTGGTAACGATCTATTGCAAATTCTATTTGATTAAGACCTGCCTGACTTAATACTTTATTATCTAAATTTTCAGCGGTATTTAATATTTCAGATTTTTGGTCTGCGGTCAGCAGATAACTCAAGTAAAATTCAAGAATTCCCTTTAAATTATAATCTGCATCAGGTTGTACTTGCACTACTGATGCCCCTGTTCCTCCACCTTTTTTTGGTAGAATAACATTCAAATAGAAATTTGCACGTTGTTGTGTTTTTTTCTGAAATTTACTTGGGTTATTCAATATGAAGTTACTAAACTGTTTTAAATTGAATTTCTTTTTATTCTTGGAATTGTATGCTTTTAATTGCTTGGTTAATGAACCCCAGTTCATATCCTCAAATTCAATATCGTCATTCATTTTTATATATATAATTGATATTTTTAATTTTCATAATCCCCTTTTCTCTCATTTTGTTGTCATATTATATAATACTCTGGGAGCACAAGAACCGTCTTTTTTGGCGGTTTTGACCTGTTTTTCCCTTTATACGAGAAAAAAGAAAAGAAATATCCTATAAAGGTGAAAATGGGTCAAAACCGCCAAAAAAAGCGGTTCTTGAATTTGTCATATTATATAATATTCAAAAAACAGGAATATTATAAAATAGTAAAATGTAAAAATTTAACCGTTATTCGGTTTATCCTCATTCCCCTCATACCCAGTCCCATTGGGGTCATATGGTGTCTCCTTGTATCCAAGTATTGATGCAGAATTAACTTTGCATTTACAATAAGTAGTATCATCCTTGATATAATATTGTAAGAAAATATTGGT
>Ga0255047_10000779_pt1 | contig 25661 bp, 30 predicted proteins | sample JV7_2_1_MG_FD_183640 | JGI IMG/M metagenome (GOLD analysis project Ga0255047, IMG submission 183640) | Seawater microbial communities from Jervis Inlet, British Columbia, Canada - JV7_2_1 | ecosystem: Environmental > Aquatic > Marine > Inlet | place: Canada: British Columbia | collected 2016-10-06 | reverse complement strand
TGAGAGAGAGAGAAGATGGAATTAGAATTGACAGATTTAAGTAGGGTAGAAGATATACCAGGTTATGCCGAAGTATTAAAGTTCGCTACTGAAGCACATAAGGGTGCTTTGCGTAAACACTTGGGAACTCCTTATATAGAACACCCTATAGCTGTCTCTAGGATGATTTTTGAGTATTTAAAAGATGACTGCCAGCCAGTAGAGAATATAATAGCTGGCACTAAGGCAGGTCTTCTTCATGATGTAGTAGAGGATACTAAATACACCTTGGAAGATGTAGAATCTAGATTCGGAGAATCAGTAGGCAATATTGTTTACTACACTACTGATCCCGTTCACGAAGAAGGTAAGGATCGTGCAGATCGTAAAATGATCAATAACCTCCACTTAAGAAATGGAGATGTGATCTCAAAGACTTTAAAGTGTTGCGACTGTATGCACAATATTAGAGATATGCTTATCTCTAATCCAGGGTTCGCCCGTAAGTACACTCTTGAGAAAGAGGAATGTTTATTTTCTGCGTTAAGTGATGCAGCGGTCCAGGCTCGTAAAGATCTTACTAATACTATACGAAATGTGCTTTTCTACTATCAGCTACCTAAATCAGCTATGAAGATATTAGAAGGCGCTAAGTATTTACATCCGATAGATGCTATTGAGGCATCTAGAAAACCAAAGTTTAAAAGTCCAGATAAGTATACTTGGCAGAATTACGTAGATAAGAGTGTACGTAATATGTGGGACGAGCTATCCTGGGATGCTAGGATCTACATTATGACTAAAGCCTACTCTGAATATATGAGAGGGTAATACCATGAATTACTTAATATTCATGGGAGTTATAGGCGTATTAGCATCTATAGGGATAACTATATTCGTACTTCTGTTTTCGGGCCCGACCAAAGAACCGGCACCTAAGGATACTCGATCACTTGAGGATAAGATAAAAGATTTATCTATGATGCAACTGATCAAACATGGTAGCTGTAAAGTGAGAAGAGTTCATGGAGGGTATAATATAATTGAGGTAGAGTACCTTTCTCGGTATGTAGATTCTACAGTAGGAGTACAGACTACCCATATAGATTCAAACTCTACTTTCGTTAAGGTTAGAGATGATTTCTTCAATGACTCTGAGAAAGGGTAACATGGCATATATACTAATATTAACGTCTGTCTTAGCTGTATGCCTTACCGTGTATCTTGTCGGAACTATCAACTTCCTAGTCGGAATGTTGATCTCGGCTTTTATGTGTTTTTTGACCTGTGTATTTCTAAGGGGATCTCACGCGTCTAAATCTGCATACAAAAAGATCCTTGATAATAAAATCAAGGATCTTGAAAATCAGTCTTAACCTTTAGCTATTAAGATACTGTTATTCCGTAAGCACCGGTAGTGGCTCCGTTACCTGCAACACCGATATAATACCAATCAGTGGTAGGTGGATTGTAACTACTTATAACTGGACTCGGACTTGGGTCTGTTACTAAGTAAAAAGCTGCACTTGGTGGTTCTTGTTCTGATGTTAATCCTTGGACATGAGCTAGGCTACATATGTAAAGATTTGTATCAGCTAAGGTATTTACTGTGATAGTGTAACTATTCCCAGCTATAAGCCTAACAGCCCAGAATTCACATTGAGAAGAATTTTGGATAGTACTGGCGACAGGGGTACTTGCGTTAGCAGGCCATCCAGGCCATCCATTAATCCATGAAGGCGCATTGATGGAAGAGTTAGGTTTGAAACCTCTGATTAATGGGACTGCCGGAATAGTCATTCCTCCCATATAAGCATTCTCAAGTTGCGCGTGTCTCCAATCAGAAGGTCTTGACGCAAGACCTGCAATAGTACATCCAGATAAGTTAGCTGAATGGAAGTTAGCTCCTACGGCACTTAGCTGAGTGAATGTAGCTCCGCTGAGGTCTACTCCTGAGAAATCACATCCGTTGAGTTTTTGAACACCAAAGCCATTACCGAATGACGATCCGGTCGGGATCGTCATTCCACTAAAGTCTGTTCCGCTGTAGTCTCCTCTGCAGGCAAAAGCAGACGTAACAGTTATACCGCTATAATCTACTTTTATAGAAGCGTTCTTACTAGAGGTGCCAAATCCGATGTCCGTAAAGGTCCCACCTGTGAGATCTATTTTTCCGGTCCTACTATTAGTGCCTATTCTGTGAGATCCTATAGTAGCTCCTGAAAATTCACAACTAAAAGCGTTAAATACTGATCCTAGAGTTGATCCTGTAAAATCACAATTTTGTATAAGAGCATTACCGAAGTTTCCGATTTCCTGGGTAGGGATGTTTACTGAGGATAGATCACAGTTTACTAGATCACCGTTAAATGATATATCGGAAGATGCAGTGCATGATGAGAAGTCACAGTCATGGCAGGTTGAAAAATTCGCATTGGTTAAGTTCGACCCAGAAAAGTTTATACTGAAAATACCTCGAACACCCTTTTGGTCAAATCCCGTATTAAAATTACAATTTGTAAAGTTACACGAAGTAAATCCCAATGAACTGCTAGTCGCTGGAATAGTAAGAGAGTTAAACCCGCTACCTGTAAAATCAGTACCTGAGTATGTTTCTAAAAACAAAACTGCATGATAGTTGCAATTTGTAGCTGAAGAAGGTAAATACTCTATTGTTGATCCAGAAAAGTCAACTCCTGTTACAGTATTAGTAGAGAAATTACCGATATAACAACCACGCATCGTAGCGTTTGTGAAGTTACACGTATTAGTCGTAACATTTTTAAAAGATGTTCCACTAAGATTAATATTGGAGAAGTCGACAGATGTGAAGGTAGTCGATACCCCTGATCCAGAAGCCACACCAGTAAAAAATGAGAAATCGACTCCACTGTAGTTTCCACCTGATGGGTCGATAGACGTTGAAGATGCTAAAGTAGTAGCAGCAGTCATAGTCAAATTACACCTGGAAGGATTCGTTACCTTAGTATCTGTAAGATCCGTACCTGTAAAATTTATTGAACACGCTGTAAGTCCTTCAAAATTACTGCTTGTGATAGAAGCAGTTGTAAAGTTTGCTATACCGGTGTTGCCTGTGAAGATAACGCCTGTTCCGGTAGCGTTTGTGAAATCTGTACTATTAAATCCAAAGTATGAGAAGTCAGCGTTTGTTATGGTAGCACCGATAAAGGATACTGCATTGGATGCTGCTCCACTGATAGCAGAGGACGAACAACCTGCAAAGGTAGCGTCTGTTAAGTTACTTCCTGCAAAAGAAACGCCTGTAAGGTCTAAATCAGGTCTTGGCCTGAAATCTCCACCTGTAAGGTCTTGGCCTGCCATTCCAGCAGGAGTGCCTGAATAAAGTACTGCACCTGTAATTTTATGATAGATAATAGCCATTATAAGGTCCTACTAGGGTAAAAAACTAGCTGTCGATCATATTTAAAATAAATTAGAAGATTATATAGGAGGGTTTGCCTACCTACTATTTCCTATCTCTTTATCGTTTCTGGTTTAAACCAGGTACTAAGTCTTTTACCTTATATATGGATAATCTACTTATAGGTTATGATCAGGATATATTTCTTCATAAAAAGGGTTTATATGAGTGGCCGAGAAAATAAAGCTAAGCGTAAGGAATCTGGGATATTCTCAGACAATATAGTCAAAGATAAGAATAATAATTGGATCAAACCAATGACAAAGGGACAGAGGAGCCTGATCAAGAGTATCCAACAGAATAAGGTAACTTTTGCATTGGGACCTGCAGGGACGGGTAAGTCATTCCTCGGCATGTGTATCGGTCTTCAGATGCTAAGAGACGGGGAAGTCGATAAGATTGTATTGACTAGGCCTGCTGTTGAGACAGGTCAAGGTTTAGGATTCCTACCTGGTGATGTCACAGAGAAGTATGAGCCTTACTTAAAACCTTTCTTCGATGCTATGGATATTATACTGAACACAGCCGAAAAGAAGAAGTTTAAGGATAAGATAGAACTCGCTCCTTTAGGATTCTTAAGGGGATCTACTCAGAGGTGTTACTTAATCTTAGATGAAGCTCAGAATTGCACTCTTACTGAATTACAGATGCTAATAACTCGTTTAGGCGAGGGTGGTAAATTTGTAATCAATGGAGATCCGGAACAATCGGATATAAAAAATTCTGGATTAAGGCAGACAGTTAATGCTTTGAAGCAGATTGAGGGTATCGGCTACCACGAGATGGGAGTGGATGATATTGTCCGGGATGAGATAATCAAAGAGGCTATCCTGGCTTTCAGGAAGCTAAAGACAGACTTAAGAGAAAAGAAATAAAACTTAAGAAACAAAAAAAGGCCAGGGATCTCTCCCTGGCCTTTTTCTATTTATATATCTTAGTAGAGATGGACAAAGCACGCCCAACCATTCACAACGATAGAAGCGTCATTGGTACTAGAAAGTTTGAACTTAGCTGCATTATCTCTCGTATTAGTGTCTCCCATATATATGAAGTTAGACACATTTAAGTTATACGTATCAGCTGATTTATAGTACTGATTAGCTATAGACAGATCATAAGGCGTACCGCCTATTGCTAGCTCAAAGAATATGCCTACAACTTGATTAGCTGTTGTAGTAGTTATGGCTAAATCTAGTCTATATTCCACCTTTGACCCAAGAGTCAATTGAGAGAAGTTAAACTCATTATTACCTACATCCCAAACACCCGTCACACCTAAAGGCGGATAAGCCTTGTTGGTGAATGGGCCCGCTTCATCATTTGTAAGGTATTTGACTCCCGTTCCGCCCAATACATTTAGAGGGGTGCCGCTTGTAGTGACATCATTAGAATCAAAAAACCCTACCAACTTCTCACTAGATGCAGTGCCTGTCGATCCCTGGATACCTGTGTCACCTTGGGTACCTCCAATATCTCCAGTTCTTGTGAAAGAAACCTGAAGGCTTTCTGTGTCTGTGAAAGTAGTCACACTTCCTGTTACATAAGCTACTGAAAAATTAAAGTACCCAGATTGCTCAGACGTAGCAGAGAAAGTATATAAGACGAACTTAGACATGTCTGAAGGAGATAAGAGTTTTAAATGACCTTTAACAGTACTTCCTGAGTCATCCGTAGATCTTAAGTAGTCTTGTATGTCTACTAAAGAAGCTGTAGAATCATCGACCCTTATCGTAGTTGCTGTAGACAAGTTAGCGCTATTAGCTTTAACTTTCCCAGCTCCTGGATCTGAGTCAGCTGTATCTGTATTAAATAGATAATCAAAAGACGTCCCTACGTATCCTCCAGCTAGTCCCGTAATTCCTTGAATACCTGTGTCACCTTGGACTCCGGCACCGACCATCCCTTGGACCCCTGTTGATCCTTGGGCTCCGATACCTGTTGATCCTTGGGCTCCGATACCTGTTGCTCCGTCTGCTCCGACAGTACCAGTAGTTCCTTGGATGCCTAGGCCGGCATCACCTGTTCTAACAAAACTCCAAATAAGGAGCTCATTATTAGTGAATGATGTAGTGCCTCCATCGACATAAGTTACAGTTATTGAGAAGTAGCCTACTAATTCATTGTAGTTAGAAACTGTATAGATAACGAATTTAGAGGTGTCATTTAAGGCAGCTACTTTTATATGGCCTTTGACAATACTTGAACTTCCAGTAACTGTTCTTAGGAAATCCTGTATATCTGAACCAGATAGTGTTTCATCATCGATATATAAAAGAGTGGCTAACGTTACGTTTGCATTGTTGGCTCTTAGAATACCTTGACCGGCATCTACTTCGTGGGTAGCTGTTCCGAACTTATAGTCAAAGCTAAATCCAGAAAAAGATCCACGCAGGCCTGTTTCGCCTTGGATGCCAGCACCTGTGAACCCTTGAGCTCCTGTAGTGCCCTGTCCGCCTAATAAACCAGTGGCTCCTCTGAGTCCTGTAAAACCTTGTTGCCCAGTTTCGCCTAAACCTGTGAACCCTTGAGCTCCAGTTGGCCCCATTAACCCAGTAGCACCTCTAAGACCCGTTGATCCCATAAGACCTGTATTACCTAGCGCTCCAGTCTCTCCTTGAGATCCTGTTAATCCTTGAGATCCTGTAGGGCCTTGTAATCCGGTAACACCATCAAAACCAGTAACACCTTGTGGTGCTCCAGCTGGGCCAGTTACTCCTGAAATACCTGTTTGACCTGCGGGTCCTCCAAAGGCACCTGTTGGTCCTTGGATACCTATAGTACCAGTTCCGCCTTGCGATCCTTGAGAGCCTGTTCCTCCGATTAATCCTGTCATACCGACAAGTCCTGTAAAACCTCTTAATCCAGTAACACCTAAACCAGTCAATCCTCTGGCGCCGGTCGGTCCCATAAGACCCGTAGATCCGATCGCACCGGTATTACCTAAGGCGCCCGTATCTCCTTGAGATCCAGTTTCGCCTATTAGTCCCGTAACACCCTGCCCACCTGTATTACCCTGAGGGGCTCCTGCAGGTCCAGTAACACCATTTAATCCTGTGTTACCTTGAGGTCCGCCGAAAGCACCAGTAGGGCCTTGGATACCGATAATACCGGTATTACCTATAGATCCTGTGTCCCCCTGTGAACCGGTAACACCTAGTCCAGTATCTCCTTGAGATCCAGTTGGACCCATTAAACCAGTCGGACCTATAAGTCCTGTGTTTCCACTCGCTCCGGTATTACCTAAAGCACCTGTGTCGCCTTGGACACCCTGAATACCGGTATCACCTATAGAACCTTGTAATCCAGTCGTTCCTTGTAACCCAGTTTCGCCCATAAGAGCTAGAACTTCCTCACTGAGCCATTCAATTTCAATCTTTGCCATCTTAGGTATCCCGAAAAGAGTCGATAAAATCATCAAAAATAAGGCGATACCATTAATAGATTATGAGTATTTTTAAAATACTGGTTTAGAATTTTAGTGTTGATTCTTATATTGTCTCCAAGACACTCGCACTTTCACTTTTGAGGCCTTAATGCTAAACAAAATCATGCAACTAACAAAGCAATTGAACGAAGCGACGGATCAATACTATAAAAAGGCCGTTTCTGTGATGTCAGACTATGATTTCGACGTCAAATTGAAAGAGTTAGGCCTTTTAGAAGCCAAGTTTCCAGAGCACAAACAGCCTAATTCTCCAGTAGATCGTGTGGGATCAGACCTTACATCAGGATTTGAAAAGACAAAGCACGTATTCCCTATGTTATCCATCGGGAATACGTATAATAAAGGTGAGCTTAGTGAATTCTTAGATTCTGTAGAGTACTTAAGAAAAGCATGTCCCTCCAAAGCAGGAGCCTTCTATACTTGTGAGATAAAGATAGACGGCACATCGATGACTGTAGTTTACGAAGATGGTAAGCTCAAGAAAGCTATCACTCGTGGTACGGGAGAACTTGGTGACGATGTTACTTTAAATGCTAAGACTATCACTAATATTCCTTTAGAGATTCCTGTTATGGGGAGATTTGAAGTTCGGGGTGAAGTTTATCTCCCTAAACAAGCTTTCCTAGACTATAACGCTAAAGCAGTATTAGAGGGACGTAAAACTTTCGCTAATGCGAGAAATGCGTCATCTGGGACATTAAAGACTAAGAGAACTTTAGAAGTAGCTCGTCGCGGCCTTAAGTTTATGGCTTTTGGACTAGTGGGTAGCCAGGTAAAACCGACTCATTCTGAAAATATGAAATGGCTTAAGTCTATGGGATTCCAGGCGAATCCAGTATCTCCTTGCTCTAACATAGAAGACATCTGGAAGGTAGTGAACAAGATCCAAGGTGGGAGAGAGAAATTCGAATTTGATATGGATGGGGCTGTTATTAAGCTAAACCATCTATTTGCACAAGAAGAAGCAGGAGCGACATCTAAAGCTCCTCGTTGGTGCATCGCTTATAAATACCCCGCTGAGTCTGTAAAGACTAAATCTCTTAGCGTAGATTTACAGGTTGGAAGAACGGGACGTATAACTCCTGTAGTGAATCTAGTTCCTGTACAAGTTGCGGGGACTACTGTCAAAAGAGCTACGCTTCATAATTTTGAAGAAATTAAAAGATTGGGATTTATGATTGGTGATACAGTCGCTTTAGAAAAAGGCGGAGAGATCATCCCAAAGATCACAGCAGTTTATAAAGACGAGAGACCTGATGATGCAGAATCTCTTGTAGACATCTCTTGTTGCCCAGAATGTGGAGCAGATCTTGATAAGAGTGATGTGGATTATCGTTGTACTAACTTTCTGGAGTGTGCTCCTCAGGTACAGAAACGAGTTGAGCATTTCGTAGGCCGAGATTACATGAACATGGATGACATCGGCCCTTCATTGATTGAGCAGCTTTTAGATGCTTCTTATATCAAATCTCCGTTAGATCTATTTAAGTTAAACATGGACATGCTTGAAAGCTTAGATCGTATGGCTGAGAAGTCTGCTAAGAATGTTATGGCTTCTGTTGAGAAGTCTAAAGCTAACTCAGCGGAACGCGTATTAGCTGCGATGGGCATACGCCATGTTGGACGTAAGGCATCTAAGTTATTAGCTAAGAAGTTTAAATCTCTTGAAGGGATTTGGAATGCTTCGTATGAGGCCATCGAATCGATTGATGGGATTGGTGAGGGAATTGCTAAATCTGCTAGAGATTATATTTCTAAGAATCCTGAGTTCCCTGCGGAGGTAGCAGGTCTCGGTATTAACACAGAGTATTTAGACGATTCGACGGGAAATCAGTTTGACGGTATGACTGTTGTACTGACAGGGACGTTACCGAACTATAAAAGACCTGAATTAGCTAAGCTTATTGAAGCGGCTGGTGGGGAGGTTGGATCTTCTGTGAGTAAAAAGACTGACCTATTAGTTGCCGGAGAAAAGGCTGGATCTAAGTTGACTAAAGCTGAAGGTCTAGGAATTAAGATTGTAGATGAAGCATACGTTACAGGAGTGCTTGGGCTGTAATGTGGTTTATAGGAAAAGATAAAGATCCTGTAGAGGCTGAAGAAGTTAAGTTCGAAGAAGTTAAGTTCGAAGAACCTGAAGCTAACGTCGATCCTGAGTGGAAAGTTTTAGAAGATATAAGAAATAAGCTCACTGACCCTTTAGAAAAGAGGATTGCAGAACTTTTTGTTGAAAACCCAACTGGATGGACGAAACAAAAAGATAGCATTACGTACCGTTCTGAACAAGATGATGATGAGAGAGTTAACTACTATAGTGCTCCTCGTGGAACTGTATATGAGCTGTGTCTAACATACACACCCAGCAGCGATAAAGACGGAATACAAAGCGCCAGGTTAACGAGTCCAGAAAATATAGAGTTTGCCAGTGAAAACTGGAAATCTCCTTTTTTTGATCTAGTTTTTGATTTTGTAAATAAGATCGAATATGAAATGAAGATGGGCATCATCGAAGGATTAAAAACGGGAAATCAAGACCCGAAAGAAAGGGATCGTCGAATAATAAATGAGACTCTTAAAAGTTTAATGGAGGCTAATATAGAAGAGCTTCCTCTATACATGAACTCTAAAAGTGAGACAGTAAAAAATCTTGCTAATAAAATATTACAGGAAGGATCATGAGAAAAGACCAAGAAGTTTTAAAAGTAGTTAACAAAATGATTAGCTGCTGTGAGTTGATTAAGTACGAAGATTTTAATCGGGCTATGAAACAAAAAGATAATATGCTTGAAGAAGCTGAACAGGAAGATGATAGAATAGGAGTTTCTCAGTTAGGTAGTAATTTAGGGATATCCACTCTGTCTATTATAGCCACAATAACCGCTATAGCGTTTGATGGAAAGAGGTTAGCATTTATCGTAGATGATGCCGGGTTCTTGACCGGAGCTAAATGGTGGGAAGGCTGAATTTTCTCTAAAAACTAAAATTTTAAGTAAAAACACATAACCTATTAATGTCAGTGTAGGAATGCTCCTACATTGTAAAAAGAGAAGGTTGATGAATTATTACGCTGGAATAGGATCTAGAGAGGCTCCCAAGGAGATCTTAGAGCTAATGTCTAAAATAGGTCGTACTTTACAAGACAAAGGATTTATCTTGCGCTCAGGTGGCGCAAGAGGTTCTGATCGCGCTTTTACTAAGTACGTGGAAGATGATAATTGTGAAATATACCGCCCTGAAGATTCTGACAAACAATCAATGCAAGTAGCATCCAGGCTACATCTTAACTGGGATAATCTAACCGACGTAGCTAAAAAGCTTCACAGTAGAAACGCTAAAATCATACTGGGCGACAAACTAGATTGTCCAGTAGATTTTGTAATTTGCTGGACAAAGTCTAGTAAAACCGGCGGCAGTGGTACAGGTAATGCTATCAAGATAGCCAGAGAATATCGAATCCCAAGAATTTTTAATCTGAATCGAGAACAAGATCGGATTTATTTGAAAAGTTACTTAAACATAGACTAAGGAGATACTATGTCTTTTATCCAAGCCTTCAAAAAAGAAATGAAGGAAAATTTCTTAACATACCTCAAAGATGGTGTTTTAAAGTTCATGCCGTACGCCCTTTTAGGTACTGTAGTCGGATCTACTTTTGGATCTTTCTTCGGAGCAGTTATATCAGCCCCTTTATCAGTAGCTTTATTTGTAGCAATCAAACTACTTAAAAAAGGCAAATCTTAAAATTCTACTTTAGAATCGATGGTCTGATTCTTATATTGTTCTAGACTTTAATAGTGAGAATAATATGAGCATCAAACCTGTCGGTGCGCGACTTATCGCAAAAGTAATCGAAGAAGAAGCCCCTAAAACATCAATGGTGGGAATCGAGCTAGAAGATAGCGACATCCTAAAGGGCAAAGTACTAGAATCTAACTTCGAAGAAGAAGTACCTAAAGATAGTACGATCTATTTCAAAAAAGAATCTGGCACCGTAATCGAAGACACAACTGTTTTGGATTTTGAAGATATTTTAGCCATAGAATCATAATGATTTTTATCGGATCAGATCATAAAGGATATAAAGCTAAAGAGTACATACAAAGTGCTCTTTTAACTGGATGCCATAAAGTGGTAGACAGAGGACCTCATTCTATCGATGAGAAGATTAACTATCCTAATATAACTCAAAGAGTATGCCAATATATGAATCCAGATGAGGATCTAGCGATCCTCATCGGAGACACCGGAATTGGTATGTCTTTGGCTGCTAATAAGTATCCCGGTATTAGAGCCGTATGTGCTTATGATATGTATTCAGCAAAGGCTGCAAAGAAACATTTTAATGCAAATGTATTATGCATCGGAACCCGCGAAACAGACAATGAGGATCTTCTGAGTCTTGTGCACATGTGGATGACGACTGATCATGACTTTGATAAGAATATGATAGATTTAATACTAACAGACACCCTTCCAAAAACGAGAAGAATGTGAGACCTAGTAAAGCAACAGTAGATGGCGTGGAGGGAGTTTTTATTCCTAAAGAGTTCTACACTGATGCTTTATATGAGTTAGCTAAAGCTACTTCCTTAATCAGGAAACTTTCTTTTGAACAAGAATCAGAATCCTTAGAGGATCTTATGGAAAATCTTAGTATCCCTATAAAAAAGGACCCTTCGAGTGCAAAGTCTAGCACCTAGTACTTTCTTTAGAGAAATTGACGGCGATGAAGAACACATAATAGATTATGAAGTACGTTCTATAGCATCTATCTTAACAAACCTATCAGGAACTTCGGCTCCAAGAGATGCTGATAAGTTAGTGCTCTCATTGGGCGGACGCTTCTCTGACGACAGGCGTATCTCTATGGGAAGGGGATATGAGAGGTACCCTCCTTACTTTACCGAGTATAATCATGAGCTTTTATCTTGTGATGGGTCTACAAAAATAAACACACTATACACACTATACTCTTCGACAACTGTATCTCATGGGATAAGCATGCTTCCTGGTACATACCATAAAATTTCCATAAGTGGGAGGTGTGGTCATAGAGTAGTGATTTTCATAAAAGTGCCTGAGCTAGAGAAGAGGGCTAATTATCCTCGTAACATAGGCCACATGGTAAGAGTAGACACAGAGTTGCATACCTTAATGGTCCTCAACAATAAAGAGATTAAAACTTTCTCTGGTACCTGCTCAAACCTCGTCAAATACGAAGATTGCGGATCCAGCCACAGCTATCATGGACAAACGGATCTTGTTCCGTATTCCTATTACTACCACGTTCTTCGATTCTTAGCAGGGGATATACTATATTCGCCTCTCGCTGCAAACCATTCAGAACTATACGACTCTTTCTTCTTGGACGGGCCCCACCCAAAGTATTAAAACCTCAAATTTTTATCAAAAAGAAGTTTAAATCGGCCTCTCCGTCTTTTATATTAAAGCATCAAATAAACTAACGAAATTACATTACATAAGGAGTTTCGATGAACGCTAAGAATTTGCTGTTCGAACAAGAAGCACGAGATAAGCTTATCGCAGGAGTTGATAAGCTAGCCAATGCAGTTAAAGAGACAATGGGTCCTCGTGGCCGCAATGTCGTCATCGAGAGAGCTTTTGGAGCTCCGTCTATTACTAAAGATGGCGTATCTGTAGCTAAAGAAGTTGACCTTAAAGATCCTTTCGAGAATCTAGGCGCTCAAATGATGAAAGATGTAGCTTCTAAGACAGGCGATGAGGCCGGAGACGGAACAACTACTGCCACAGTTTTAGCACAAGCTTTAGTCCGTAATGGGATAAAAAATATTACAGCAGGATCTTCAGCCGTCCAACTTAAAAGAGGGATCGATGAAGCCTGTAAACGTATCGTAAGTAATCTCAGAGATTCAGCCGTCCCTATTAAAGGAACGGAAGAGATCGCTCAGGTCGGAGCTATTTCAGCTAACAATGAAAGAGAGATCGGAGACCTTCTAGCTGAAGCTATGGATAGTGTAGGAAAAGACGGAGTTATTTCTGTAGAAGACTCTTCTGATTCCGAGACTACATTAGAATTAAAAGATGGGTTTGAGCTAGACAAGGGATATCTGTCTAAGCACTTTTTAACAAAAGAGTCTGAAAGCACTTCTATTTCTTTTGAAAAAGCTGCCATCGCCATAATATGCGGTGATGTCACAAACGCAAAGACTATCTTAGGCCTTCTAGAAAAGTGCCACAAACTGGAGATGCCTCTAGTTATCATAGCGCACTCGTACTCAGATGCTGTACATAAGTTTTTATTAGAAAACGTATATCAAGTAAGCGTTAAGGTAGTGCCGGTCATAGCTCCTCAATTCGGAGATCTAAGAGACTCTATTCTTGAAGATATTGCCATCGCTACCGGTGGTAGGGTTATAGGCCCTAGATCTGAAGTTAAACTAGAAGAAGCAGGTGTGGAAGACTTAGGAGCCTGCCAGTCTATTGCCATCTCAAAATCTACAACTACTATCATCGAAGGAGATGGACAGGAAGTAGAGATAACTGGTAGGATGGATAGCTTACGGTCTCAATCTGAAAAAACTGAATCTGAATTTGATAAAGAAAAGCTCCAAAAAAGGATTGCTCGATTATCTGGCGGAGTAGCAGTTATTCGTGTAGGCGGTAACTCTGAAGTTGAATTGAAAGAAAAGAAAGACAGAGTAGAAGATGCACTTCATGCTACAAGAGCTGCTGTTCTAGGCGGAATTGTAGAAGGCGGCGGAACAGCTTTATTGAAAGCATCTAATAAGATCGACATTAGTGATCTTGAGGGTGATATAAAGACTGGTGCTGAGTTGCTGATTAAAACAGCCCAGGCTCCTATTGCTCAAATCTTATATAATGCTGGACACAAACCAGATGCCGTTATTAACGATATCTTAAGTGGCCGGGAAAAAGGGTTCAATGCCCATACAGGCAAGTACGAAGACTTATTCATAAGTGGCGTGATTGATCCTGTAAATGTAACTATCGCAGCCATAACTAATGCCTCATCTATTGCTGGCATGTTGTTAACTACAAGCTGTGCCATAACGATTGACCGTGATGATCAGACGGTAATAACACATTAGTGCTAGGAGCGGGGAGGTGTGCCATCGGACTTGTTCGATACCTCCCTGCTACTTAATAATATGGAAAAGGTATTAAACTGGATAAGTACTTGGTACAACGAGAAGTGGGCTTGGATGTTCCTTCTTTTAAGTTATTTGTTAGCTTGGGGAATCTTGTATCTTACAAGCACCCAACCGTAGAAATTAATAAGGATTAGCTGTGAAAGCATATTTAGATATTTTAAGAAAAATTAAAGAGACTGGTGTTCGTAAAGAAAGCCGAACTGGTATAGACACAATGTCTATTACTGGAGCCATGTTTGAGCATGATATGCGCGAGGGGTTCCCTATCCAAACAACTAAGAAGATGGGCTTGAAGACTATCTCTTGGGAGGACGTGTGCTTCATCCGAGGCTTGAACGATAAGCAATGGTTAAAAGATCACAATGTGAATATTTGGAACCAATGGGCTAACCCAAAGAAAGTACCTTACGGCCATGATGCGGAAACTCAGAAGAAGATGGCAGAAGAAAATGATCTAGGTGAGATATACGGTGTTCAATGGCGTCAGTTCAATCGTGATACCGAAGAAGACACCAAGAAAAAAGTGGATCAGGCTGCGGCAGTCAAGAAATTACTTTCCTCAGTAGTAGGCGACGATGACTACGATACTATCGAAGGCCTAATCAAAGACCTAGAAACTCCTTATGAGGGTGTCGACCAACTCAAAAATGTAATTGATAAGTTGAAGTCTAATCCTTTTGATCGCCGTATGATTGTAAATGCCTGGAATCCGGCTAAGCTCGATCAGATGGCTTTGCCTCCGTGTCACTATAGTTTCCAGATATTGTCTGATGGAAAACATGTGGACCTTTTATGGAACCAACGTTCTGTAGATACTCCTCTTGGACTACCTTTCAACATTGCAGGTTATGGGTTAATCTTAGAATTGATCGCTAAACATGTAGGAATGATTCCTCGTAAGCTAATCGGATTTTTAGCTGACGTACATTACTATGTGAACCAGCAAGAAGGTGTAGATGAATTACTGTCTCGCACACCTGGAACTCTTCCTAAGTTAGTACTTACTGATGAAGTGGATATCTTTACTTGGGAACCTCCAGCTAAAGCTTCTGATATGTTAGAAGGGTATGATCCTCAGCCTGCTGTAAGTATTCCTATCGCCATCTAATGAAGTACGAAAATAAGAAGCGAGAGGTCGATGAAGGTAGAAGAAAAGGCGTAGTCCGTGAAAGGATGAGAGGCATAAAACCCTCTCTACTTAAAAAGTGCCCTACATGCGTACATACATGTATCCCAGAGTCTTGGGATAATTGTGAGATATGCTACGGTAATGAACTACGCGGAAACCGTAAGCCCTACGAAGGCCATTTAAGGCTCTGGAAGATGGAATGAAGAAAAGATTTGATATCGTACTAGCATGCGACAAGAACAAAGGAATAGGGAAAGACGCTGATCTCCCCTGGAAGCTATCTAAGGATATGAAGTTCTTTAGGGACTTAACTACCAAGGGAGCTTATAAAGAGGAGACTTTAGATACTGTTCCGGGGGCTATGTCTAATGCTGTCATAATGGGACGAGTTACTTGGGAGTCTATCCCAGAAAGATTCAGACCATTGAAGGGTAGAGTTAATGTCGTCCTAACTAGGGACGATCAATATCGAGATCCTAATGCGATAATTAAGTCTAGCCTTAATGAAGCATTAGAGTATTTATACTCTAATTCTAAAATCCATAATATTTACGTTATCGGTGGGGCTTCTATATATAAAGAAGCTTTTGATCGTGATGATCTAAGATCTCTATTCGTAACAGAGATCGATAAAGAGTTCGACTGTGATAGATTCATCCAAGATTACGAAAAGATAAAGGGGGCTAAAAAGGTTTGGTCCTCTGATGTAGTTGAAGAAAAAGGTGTAGACTATCAATTTGTTCGGTATAACTTCAATAACCAGGTCTCCCTCGAAGAGATGCTTGTTATTGAGAAAAGGGTCGCCCTTGAGATATATGAACACCATGCATTTGGGTCTATGTTCGGAGATCCGTATGTAGCCCACACAGAGTCTGATAAGTTTATTCCATGTCCTAAGTATATGAGAAACTTATATAAGGCCTTGGAAGTGACTAGACATCTTTATGCTAAACATAAAGAACATATCAAAATAACTAAGCTGGACTTGGAGCCTCTTAAGAAGAGGTCCATCCCAAAGTATGTTTCTGACGAAGAGAAATTCAAGTACACCTTTTCAGTCGAATTAGAAAGTGGAAAGACGTACTCAACGTCACATACTCACGCCTGCTACGCCATCTGTAGTTTGTGTTTAAAAATAAATGATCTTTTCAGGAGAATAAAATGAAAGATAAACTGTTTTGGATCTTATCGATCCTTGGGATAATTCTAGCGTTTGTAGCATATGTAGCTACTGGCGGCCAATTAAACTTCATGAAGAAGCTTCTCTATAAGTCAAAGAAAGCTGAGAAGGATAACAAGAAGCGTCAGCTGGAGAAGAAAGTTAAAAAGTTTGACTCTAAGATCGAAGACGAAAAGAAGAAAGTTGATGGATATAACCAGAAGATCAATGATTACGCTAAGAAATCTGAAGATACTAGAGTAGAAGTACTAGAAACTGAAGATAAGATTCAAAAGAAAAATCGAGAAATTAAAGCACTCGAGACTAAACAAAGTGAAATGAAAAAGAAGGTTAATGATGCAGATGAAGATATCGCTAAGCTTGCTGATGCTTTTAGTGGCGTTTTGTAGCGCTGATAGTAAAAAAGTAGAAGTAAGGGATAAAAACGCAGCACTTATCCAGGTGAACGAGAAGACAACTATGTTGAATGTTCATTTCCAGGATAGCAGCTGGGCTTGTTTTGGCCCAAAGAAGTTCACAGAAATAGGCTTACGTTTATCTGATGGAACTATCTGTAAAGAAAAGATGAAAAGAGCAGCTTTAGTAGAGTATCAGAATGAGAAACTCAAGACACAAGTAGCCTATAAAGATTCTTCTATTCTTTACATGGATTCAGTAATCCAATCAGATAGTACCATGCTAGGGTATAAAGACTCTATCATTGTCTTAAAAGACTCAATAATCACAAACAGAGAAGAGGTTATTAAGTTAGCTGAGGATGCTCAGATGGGGATTATAGAGCTTTTAGGGTATATTGGGATATCTTTCGCTGTTGGGTTTTTTGTCGGATATCCACTTTAGTAATCAACCATAAGTTCTTATATTAGGAGAGGACCTTTGAAACGAATTATAATCATGGGACCGCAAGGTAGCGGTAAGGATACTCAGGCTAAGAAGATAGCTAAGAAGTACGGATTAAAACATATTGCTACCGGAGATATTCTTAGGAAGCATATAAAGGATAAGACTCCTTTAGGTGTTGCCTACGAGAATAACTACAGACAAGGGCGGATGGCCTCTAATTCAATCATTTACCAGATTGTAGAGGAAGCTTTAACCTCCGAGGTTATGGAAAGTGGATTCATCCTAAATGGGTTCCCTAGAAATACCGAACAATTATTTTGGTTATATGAGAAGACTCATATCGATGGTTGCATCTACCTTAACCTACCGGACTTTGCTTGTAAGAAAAGACTGGAGGCTAGAGGGAGAGACGACGATAACCCAGATGCTATTAAGAGAAGGCTAGCAGACTTCAAAAGAAAAACTGCTAAACTTCTTAAAGACATAGGTAAGGTATCTAAGGTAGATGCCACTCTACCTATACCAGAAGTCTTTAAGGAAATAGAAAAGATTTTTTAATCCATTAGAGGATTCCATGAATACTAAAAAGCTGCCGGAAAGTCACTATGAACAAACCTTGTCCCTTTTTAAGAGACAAGGTTTTGATATTATTAAAGAAGTTAAACAAGCCGCAGAATCTTTGCGTAAGAGCGAAGAGGATATGGACGACTTAGTTTTCAACTTAGCAGCATCGAGAATAACCGGATCGGCATCTACTCATACAGGCATTCAAAATCCAGCGGCTTTAGCACAAGCTAAAACTAGTCGTGAGCTCATGTTCCATACCTATCACTTTTCTAAGCTAAAGAAAATATACAGAATGGAAGAAGCGATCACAGCTAAACTACTTCATACAAATTTAAGTAAGGTTGATTCTCTATTCTTAAAGGCTCCGCATAAAGAGGTGTATTTAGATCTTCCTTATAATCAGACTCTGGTTATTCCTGGAGAAAGGGGTGACGACTTTAGAGTAAAAGGAATCTACATACACGTAGAAGAAGACATGGATATCAGAGGATTAAGATCTTCAGAAAAGTCTGTTCTTAACGAAGACAGCATAGATCCAGCCTTTCTATTCGATGGCGTAGCGATTGATAAGAAATTAAAGATTCTAGCTGTCGGAGAAGGGAGTGAGTCATACAGAGATACTCTATTCTTCGGAACCTTCTTCTTTGCTCCAGGGGATATATTTCCTCAAATAGAAGCAGCGATAGAAAAGTGGACTCTTCCAGGAGCGTCAGGTGTCGATAATAAAGTTTACCTAAGGAAGCTATTCAGTTTTATTCTTAACTCTCTTTTATATGTGACATCTGGAAGTTCAAGCCTGATGCCTCTGCATGCCAAGTTTGCCTCATACCCTAAGGGAAAGAAGTCTAAAAGAATCGCTACTGATCTAAAAAATAAAGGTCTTAGTAAGATAAACCAGGTGTCTGTCGGATCAGATATATACCTATCAAAAGAATTTAGAGAGCACTATAGAGCTGGGTCCCTCAGTGAGCGTTATATAAACTGCCCTAAATGGGTAGTCCAAGGCCACTGGAGAAACCAACCTTATGGGTTAGGAAGAAAACAAATAAGATTGAAGTGGATAGAACCTTACGAGAAAGGTAAGGGAATATCTGAGGATATAAAACCAAAGAACACTGTTGTAGGATAAATAAATGAAATTAGAATTTTCTGGTACTGCCGGCGAAAAGACACAGATGATTGTGTTACCCATTTTTAATAAATGCATAGCTGAGATTCTATCTGAAAAACAGATAGAAGATTTGAACATCACCATAGATCTCTCCCGGGCTAAAGCTTATGAGAAAGACCCATCGGATGTGAGCATCTTATACCCAGATGAAAAAGTGCCTGAGTATAGGCTCTACGTTTTAGCTAATTTAAACAAAACAAAAGAGCAAGGAAACGACTCAGCTAAGAACAACTTATTTAATATCACGAGTTTAATGGCTCTTCATGTATGCCTCATTAAGATGCACTTAGATGGTGATCTATCTTTTAAGGATGATAGAGAGTATTGGAAGGGTGAGGACGTAACAGATACTCCTGTGGAAGAATTAGAGTATCTTAAGATAGCGTCCTCGGAGTCAGAAGAAGCGGTAGACAACTTTATGGAGTTCGCAAGTAACGCTGTAAGAAACTTATTTACTTAGGTGAGGGCCTAAAGGATCAGTGCTTTGAAAAACATAACTATTATAATGCCGTGCCATAATCAAGATGACACGGTTAATTTTTGTATTAAGAAACTTGAAAGCCAAACAATATTACATCTAGATATTTTGGTAATCAATGACCACTCAGATAAGTTCGAGGTAGATTTGTCTCCTCGAGGATCTATAGGGTCTATCAAAACTATCGAGGCTCCTATTAAAGGGAGGTCCTCTACACGGAATCTGGGCATTAAGACTGCTCTAGAGGACGGTGCCGATATCTTAATATTTATGGACGGAGACACTTTTCCAGAGCATGATAATTTCGTAGAGAATCATCTTAAAGCTCTGGGTGGCCACTCCTCTAGAGAGCCTAGATTAGTTTTTGGTACTCGTAAGCACACGTACCGGCCTATCGAGTTAGGCGACTGGAATAAGGAAGGGAACTACGTTAGGAAAGAGCACCCACTATTCCCATCAGACCTATTGACTGGAAACATGGATAACTTAGCATCTTATAAGGATATGGATTTCCGTGACCTTAGGATAATCGCTGGAGTTACTGATGCTTTTAATGACGTGGAAGACTTTGACGAGAAAGCGGACTATATCCTAACAGGAATGGTCTGCTGGTCGTGCAACTTCTCAGTAACTAAGGTAGCCTTAGAGAAGTTAAACTCTCTCATGGTAAAAGTCTACGGGCTGGATAGTTGGTTTGACGATCGCGCCTTTAATACTGGTTGGGGTTATGAAGATGTGGCATTGGGATTAGACGCCCATTTTGCTGGTGTCGATATCAAAACAAATACAGATAGTGATATTTTCCACTTCATGCATGGAAGGTCTGATAACTTATTTACCCATATTGAGGGTAAGCATAAGATCATGGAAAGATATCGTATGCTGGCCAAGTCTAACTTGGATGCTCCGAAAGAAGCGTTTGCTGGCCAGGGAACATATTTGTGCCACGATCAGTATCAAGTCTTCTTAAAAGAGGGATCAGTTACTGTTAATGGTAGGCTATTTCTCCTTCCTGACAATGTAAAGTCTACTAAACGCTCTATTATACGTAGAGGCAACAGGCTTTATATAAATGGTTTTAGGCTCTACCCATCGACAGGAACCTTTAAATCTACGCTATTTGGCCGTTTTATTCACTGGATGGAACCGGTCTAATACTCTTCTAATCAGGTTATAGGGCATATCTTTAACCTAGGTTTTTACTATGAAAATGCTACTAGGAACAAAAAAAAGCGTTGATGATGCTAGGGACTATATTGCTGAAAATATACTCTCTGACGAAATTGATGTGCCTATGACGTTGGATTTATCTCCTTTACTGCCTCCTGTGAGGGATCAAGGAGAGCAGGGAAGCTGTAGCGCTCAAGTAGCAGCTTGCATAAAAGAATACCAAGAAAGGGTAGAAATACAGTTCAGGGATCACATGTCTCCTCAGTTCATCTATAATAATCGAGATGACTTAGACTCTGAAGGTATGTCTCCTAGGGAAACTTTTAAAATCATGCACAAGCTTGGTTCGGTTCCTGAAGAGAAGTATCCTTATGGCACACAAGGAAAACCTGTGGGCGTGGAACTGCAGACACTGGCCAGAAGGTTTAGGATCAAAAGCTATGCTCAGATCTTGACTATTGAAGGTGTTAAAAAGATTCTTAAGAAAAACGGTCCAGCCTATATCGCATTTCCTGTGTATAATTATGGGCCTGATATGTGGAATACCTCTACTGGACATAAGAAACTTCTCGGAGGTCATGCTATGGCTATTACGGGATACACCAGGAAAGGATTTAAAGTCAGAAATACTTGGAGCACTCTATGGGGTAATGAGGGGTACACTATCTATAAGTTTAGTGATTGGGGCAAGCATTGGGAAGTGTGGTCTACGATAGATGAGAGGTCCTCTCTACCTGAGCCGGACTACAACAGTGTGTGGAAGAAGGTTGTTCGTTTGTTTAGAAGCGTGTATAACTTCTTCTTTTAATCAAAAAGTTATTTAAACCTGGGTCTTCACTTTTTATATTAGTGAAGACCCTTTCTATTTAAAGGTATAGTATGTCAGAAGGTGATATGTTAAGCGGCGTCTATTTTACAAGACCTGAAAAAGTCACAGCCGGTAGATTTAAAGAGGGCATGGAAGACGGATTTGCCCCTAAATACAATTCTCCTTTTGGAGAATCGAAAGAGAGGGTCCCTTTTATTAACGCTAGGAACAGAGGAAAGATAAACGTAAACTCTTCCTTTATAGTAGTTATAAAAGAGGGCATGGAAGAATACAAAGAAGTATACTTTGAAAAAGAATTTAGAGAATTATTTGCAGATAAGGCAGAAGCGCTATCTATGTTGGATAAATAATGGGCCCAGAATTAGCTAAAGAGTATATTAGATTACTTAAGGAGAGGAACCATAATAGGCTCCGAGAATCTAGAAAGGACAAAGACCGGTTGTACCTCCGAGAAGAAGAGGTGATGGAACCCTACCCTACGTTCTATGAGCTGATGACAGGAAGAAAGTTTATTAGATCTAATAAACTTATGCACGACTACCTTTTGGAAGACTGTAGAAGATTTTACCAAGAGTTCTTGCAGCCTTATATATCTTTTTATACAGATGATTACACTGACCTCGAGCCAGAAGGCCCTAGAAAGGGAGCCGACCACTTATCCATATCTCGTTGGTTGCTAGAAGATATGGCAGTAGATCGTGAAGTTTTTGAAGCTATGTTCTGCCCCACAGAAGACCTTCCTTTGTTATTAGGAAAGGCATCTGAGGGAGAAGAACATGTGCAGTTTGTAGCAGAACAGAGATTAGAGAAAGGATTATAGATGAGACCCATTGATATTTTTATGACTAGTTGGAAGCGTCCGGATATGACGATCCAATCTATTGACAGTATTATAGAAAGAACGACACCAGGCACTTATAAGATTCATGTGTTGGATAATGAATCCTCCCCTGAGACTCAGGCTGTCTTGTTGAAGTACTTGAACGAAAAGAAGATCGAATCAGTTACCCTACATAATACGAATACAAGGTGTTTGTGGGGTAAGTTAGTATTCCAAGCGATGTCATGTTCTGATGACAAATATTATGTTGTGACAGATAACGATATACTCCCTCCTAAGACGTCTCCTGACTGGTTATCTCAGATGGTGACTCTTATGGATAAGAAGACAGATATCGCTTTCTTAACACCCCAGTTGCCTCCTCAAGGACTCCAGATGCCTTTCGCTAAAGATGATGACGTCGTCTACTGTAAAGCAGTTGGAAATACCTTTAAGATGGTGAGGCGAGAGTCTTACCCTTGGGATAAGTATAACCAAAATATGGAATCTTTCGGAGACGATGGACTTGTATCAGAGTTAGTAGCAGAGAAGGGCTGGAAAGTCGCTTTCTGTAGAAACTTATACTGTTGGCATTCAGGTCAAACAACTAACTGGGGCTATAAACCTGAGGATCTTAGCAAAGATCCTAGAAAGGCTGGATACGGTGAGCCTTATAAGTATACTCCTGAGAACATGGATACCTTTTTACCTCCTCCAGAATTGAGGCTATAAGTGTCCTCAAAGTTAGTCGACAGTGATAAGGAACTATTGAGCGTATATGATCGAGGATTTAAAGATGAGCTCAGTGGGATAAAAACAAGTGATGTTTGTCCAGGGATCTCATCAACTCTAAACAGCAAAGAGTTGATTACCCGAGCATACAAGTTCGGAGGGTACGGTGCTATTGTCGGAGATGACGTATCATCATGCGATACGCAATCTCCCGAAGAGATACTAATCATGATTAAGAAATCATAAGATATATACCTCATAAAATAGTATCCCTTGGCGCGTTCTAATATTGGTTCAGCGCCTTCTTTTTTCTCTTACAATCTTTATAAAAAGTACCAATACATAATTGCAGTTATTTTAATTATTTATGTTTAAATCGCCTCCTGCTTCTTTTATATTAGACTATCGTTTTAAAATTAGAGAAACACTAGATGAAAGATCCTCTAAATAAGTTTAGCAGTACCATACTTAGAATAAATGCTAAGACTCTGTCCTATATAGCAATAGGGTGTGTGTCCATCGTGGTTCTTTTAGTCGTCATTACATTTTACATGTTTGGTAGAGTAAACTCCATAGAGCAAACAAAGCAGATGGAGGTGATGGTAACTGAACTAAAAGAGATGAAAGAGAACCAAGTAATGGGTAACCAATTTCTTGTATCACAAATAAGCTACGGAGAAGAGCGTCAGAGGATTATGCTTTTTATCAGAGACACAATTATGGGTTACTGGGAGAAGGTCAACTACTCAAAAAGGTCCATAGATAAAGCATTTGTAATAGCCAAGAATAATGTTGAAGTAGCTGAGATATATCCGAATATAGATGCCATCGCTTTAGCTGCAATGCAGTTCCAAGAGTCTAGATGGAATGTAAAAAGACTTTCTCCAGCAGGAGCAGAAGGCCTTAACCATATTATGCCTACGACAGCTCTGAGTCTTGCAAATCAAATGGGGCTGTCCTATACGTCTAGGTTAGCCTTAGACGACCGCATAAACACTGAGATGGCTGCGAAGCATCTTGATAACAGCCTCACAATCTATCCCGACTGGGGTATTGCTTTAGCTGACTATAACGGTGGGCCTAAATCAGCTACTCCTTATAGGCTAAAAAAGTTTGATGAAATGCACCCAGAGACTAGAAAATATGTCCCAGAGGTTCTTGGAAGGTTAAAAGCTTTTCAGAAGAATCTCAAAACATATAAAGCAGATATTAAAAACGTATCAGTATCAGGAAAGAAATAATGAAAAAGATGATCGTATTTGAAGGAATAGATAACAGCGGCAAGACGACTGTATCTAAAGAGTTCATGAGCTACCTAGCGTCCCAAGAGCCTAATGTACAATGGTCCTGGGCTAAAGAGCCTGAGTTCTCTACAGAAGAAGCTGACCGACTAAATAGCGGTGAAGTGGATGAGTTTAAAAGAGAAGCTCTATTCCTAGAATCAAGAAATAACAGACAACAATTTTATAATCAGTTTAATACCGTAGTAGATCGGTATTTATGGACTGGTTTGGCGTATGCTAAAAAGTTCTCACCAAATTGCTATGACTTTGCTAAAGCGATTTATACAGGACCTATGTTCAAAAAGCCAGACCTTTACATATTCGTCGACACACCTGTTGAAGTGTGTGATCAACGTGACCCGACAGTCGGGATAGAAAGACTTAAAGACATCAGGCAAGCTTACTTAGACGCACAGCAACTCATAGAAGAGCCTATCATTACAATCTCATCGGTAGGATCTGTAGAGGAAACTCTAAAAGATCTCATCCAGAAATACGAAGAATTTAATAAGTAAAAAGGAGTAGGTTCGTGAAAGAAGTTGCTAAAGAAATATGGGAGCATAATTACTGCGCCCCTGGAGAAAAGTCTCCTAAAGATACTTGGAAAAGATTAGCCAAAGGTGCTGCGCAAGCAGAGACACCAGAGAAAAGAGAAGAGATCGAGAAATTGTTCTTAGGAACTCTTACTGACTGGGCCGGAATACCCGGTGGGCGCATCAACGCAAACTTAGGTGTTAAAGAGCGAGAAGCTACAACACTTATGAATTGTTTTGTTCACCACCCTGGCGATATCGGCATGGAAGATCCGGATTCACTAACAGGAATCATGAGACTCTTAACAGCTCAAGCACAGACACTTAAGTCTGAGGGCGGTTATGGGATGAACTTTTCATGGATACGTCCTGATGGATCTTATGTAAGAGGGATTGGATCTCGTACTCCAGGCGTTCTCAAGTTCATGGAACTATGGGACAAGTCTTCAGAGATCATTACTATGGGATCTGATAAAGTACTAGGACCTATCCAAAAAGATGAAAAGAAGAAGATCCGTAAAGGCGCTCAAATGGGTATCCTTGAAGTTTGGCATCCTGAGATCATGGATTTCATTGACGCAAAATTAACTGCGGGACGTTTGTCTAAGTTTAATATTTCAGTAGGTGTTACCGATGGGTTCATGGACGCTTTGAATAATGATGGTGATTGGGATTTAAAATTTCCTGATACGTCTTGTGAGGCATATAAGACTGATTGGACGGGTAACCTTAAAGCGTGGGAAGAAGCTGGGCACCTTGTAAAAGTATACGAGACTATCAAAGCCTCTGATCTTTGGGACAAGCTCATGGTTGCGACTTACACAAGAAACGATCCAGGTGTTTTATTCTTAGATATCGCTAACGAACTAAACCCACTAGCTTACTGTGAGAATATTGCCACAACTA
>Ga0255047_10000778_pt1 | contig 25675 bp, 31 predicted proteins | sample JV7_2_1_MG_FD_183640 | JGI IMG/M metagenome (GOLD analysis project Ga0255047, IMG submission 183640) | Seawater microbial communities from Jervis Inlet, British Columbia, Canada - JV7_2_1 | ecosystem: Environmental > Aquatic > Marine > Inlet | place: Canada: British Columbia | collected 2016-10-06 | reverse complement strand
TGCACGTGGGGCACTCCCAGAAGTTGCGCTTCGGTTGCGTGCGCAGCACCTTCGCTCCCTTGCACTTGGGACAAGGACCGCGCAGCGTAGGCACGTGTCCTTCTATCCTCTCGATGCTCATTGCGTCGCACCACCGCTGTGGCTTATCGCTGAACGAATTTGTTGGAAACTCAACCTTGTAGGGAGAGCTACCAGGCTGCGTCTTCACAATCACGCCCACGTACCCCGATGCGAGTACGCGGACGTGGTCACCGACCTGCCAGGCTAACTTCTTCTTCCTCACTGTTCCTCCTTGTGGGACGCGAGCGCCAGGTGCCCGTTGCCGCGCAACCAGTTAGTGAGGTGGTCCTTCAGTGTGATTTCCACGTCCCATCCTCTGTCCAATGGTTGTACCGGATCCAGGTCTTCCGGCAGGATACGCACCAGTGTGGCTGACTCTACGTCAGGATCCTGTCTCAATCGGAACACTGATTCCCTTGCTTGTTTCTCAGTCATCTGTCACCTCCTTCTCTGTAATTGTCATGCGTTTTCATTCGATTGCTCCTCCTAATGCTGCCTCGTTACCACGTGCCCGACCGTACTCGCGGCCCGCCGTGTCGCCGAAGGATTGGTTGTGCTTCTTGAGCTTGCTGTTGGCATCCATGAAGGTACTCACTAGTTGGTCCTTGAGAACGACCAGCGCCGTACCTGCGTCGCTGTTCTGCCGCACCGCTTCTTTGCGTTCTGCCGCAAGAGAGGTAGCGCGGTTGAAAATCGTATTGCCGTAGGCGTACCCGTGACCCGCCTTGAACGCCATCGTGTCCTTGGGGCGGAACTTCGTGTCCGACAAGGCCTTGGCCTCGTCCAGGTCGTGGCGCACGATGCCGAACCAGGCCTCGTAGAGGTGCTCGAACAACGCGGTGGCCGCGCGTACGTCGTCGCCGACGCCCACGAACCAGAACTGCGTGCCGTGCAGCGCCGGGCTGGTAATCACGTCGCCGTCGAACAGCCTAGCGCAGGCTCGTGCGAGCGTGCCGACCCAAATGAGCTTCATTCGCTGGTCCTTGACCTTGTAGAACACGCGCTTCGCGCCCGCCGACGCGGTGTCGGTCACGTCCACGTCGCTAATCGTGAGTTGGTGCTCGGTCATTAGCCGGTTCGCGTGCTCCATGGCGAGCGCCGCTTCGTTCTCGTTGTCGCTCTTGCTCAGGCGGAGCAGCTTCTCGATTTTCTCAATCACCTTCTGGTCGGCCATCGTCGTTCTCCTTGTTTGCGTTGGTTAGCGGTTGCGTCGTGCTTCTTGCCGGTCGGCCTCGTCGCTCTCTAGTCGCGGTTGGAGCGTGCCTCGTGCAGCTCTTGACACACCAGCGAAAGGACGTAGTCCTCCAGGTCGCTCTGGCTCCAGGCTGCGAAGCGTGCGTCGATTTGCTTCAGGCCCTCTGCGCGGTTCTTAATCAGTTCGATCGTCCTGCGGGTAATTGCCATCATTGTCTTGCTCCTTGTTTGCGTTAGGCTGCTTCCGTTGTTCGTTTCAACTAAGCCATAGGGAGGGGGCCGTGTCAAGTCCTACTCGTACTCGCGCACCCAGGCTGCTGCTTCGCGGCGGGCCTCGTCCAGGTCGTAGGTCCGGAAGGTCTGGAACTCCGCGTCGTACTCCTGCTGCTCGCCGTCCAGGAAGAAGGACAGCTCGTAGGTCGTCTCTTCGCCGTCCTCGAGGACCTCGTCCGGGTCGCTCTCGAGGTAGGTCTTCAGGAGGGTTCCGTCGCTCGCTACGTGGTGGGTCTCTTCGTGACTGAACTCCATGGTCTCTCCTTGGCTGTGGCCCCCCTGGGTCCTTCCTAGTGTCTAAGGGAAAGCAAACCATAGGGAGCGCCCCCTGTCAAGTATATACCACAGGCTTGGGGAGGGCCCCGGGGCGGGGCCCGGGGCGGGGGTCCGGGGCGGGTCTACACGCGACGCATGTAAAGGCCAGGCTGCTAGACGAGGCCCTTCTCGATGGCCAGCCAGGTGGGAATGACGAGCGTGCCCAACTGGCCTTTCACCCACACCTCTGAGTCGTCGTGGATTAGGGTCTTCGGCACACAGAATCGCTTGCCGTCGCACGTGCACCACAGACCGCCGTTCGGTGTCTCGCCTGTGCTGAGCACATCTTCTACTTCCACCTCTGTCCAGTCTCTGTCGTCAGGCATCGGTCACTCCTTCAAGTAAGGTTTGAGGATTGCTTCGCTCAAGCTCTCCTTCTTCTGCAACGCCTTTACGATTCGGAGTTCTGCGTCGCAGCAGTGGTAGTCGATAATCGTGATTGCTGCTTGCTGTCCTTCTCCTTGGTTGCGTTCCTCTGACTGCGCTCGATCGTCTAGCGAGTAAGTGTTCTCGTAGTAGAACGTTGTCAGGCACGGGTCGTCCAGGCTACCCATCAGGTTGTGTCCGTACTTGATCGCCTGTATTTGTCCGATTAGAATGCGACACTTCGGGTCAATGGTGAAGCGCTCCTTCTCCTCTTCCACCGACCTGCCAAGCAGCTTCATCGTAGGCGAACCAAAAATGACAGCCGGTTGGAACTCGCGCAGCAAGTCGGTGAGCGTGAGAATCGAGTGCTTGTAGAACACGACCACGATGGCCTTGCCCTCCACCTGCTCGACCAGAGTCTCGTACATATCGCGGAACTTCGGCAGCTTCTCTGTTGCAACGAGCGTGTGTGGCTGGCGCTCTGCGTCTATTACAAAGCCGGAAGCTATCTGCTGAAGTTTTTGGTACTTTGTAATCGCCTGGTCCGCACTAATCTCGGTGTCGTCCTCCAGCCACGTAATGAAGTCCTCCTCCATTTCGTCGTAGGCCTTTTTCTGTGCGGGCAGCATCGGCCCCACCTCTCGCAGCACATAGTCGCTGTCGAAGTTCGTTCCCCAGTCGCGTCGCTTCGCAACGAACGCACACTTCTGCAGCACCGCGTCCAGCTCCACTTCGTTCTTCACTCCCACAATCTGCTTGCCCTTGAACCCGCCCATTAGACAGTACTTGTTGCGGAAGTGGAAGAAGTTCACGCCGTCGAGCTGACGCGCAAACCGGAGCTGCGACCACAGGTCCTGCGGCCCCTGCACCACCGGCTTGCCCGTAAGGCACCGCGTGTAGCCCGCGTCCTTGGCCAAGTCGAGCGCGTGCTTGAAGAACTGGCTGTTTCGGTTCTTGATTCGCACCGACTCGTCGGCCACGAACAACGTGTGCTCGTCTACGAACCCGGCCAGGAGCTTCCTCGTCTCTTCGCTTATTAGGCTCTCGTAGTGGAGGACCAGCACGCGGCCCCCCGCGTTCACGAAGGCCTGTGCGAGCGTCCTCTTGGCCGACTCGAACACGTGTACCTCCTCGTCGAGGCCAAACGTGCGGGCTTCGGAGGCCCACGCGCCCTTGTACGAGAACGGTGCGAGCACCAGGAGCTTCGTGACCCCGTGGTCACGCTTCAAGAGTAGGTACTCGTTCAGTGCGACGTTGGTCTTGCCCAGGCGCATCTGCATGAAGTAGCAGTACCCACGCGCGGGACCGTGCAGGTGAGAACGACGCAACGCTTCCAATTGCACGGATCGTGGTTCGCAATCGAGCAGCCAGGCTACTGCGGCCATAAAAACCTCTCGAGTGGTTCAGTCTTCTTGGTCGGACACTTGCGGCACACGAGGTGCCTCTCGCGGTCGCCGGGACACGTCAAATCGAACCATTCGTGCTTGCACGGCTTGATCCACGTGCCGTCCGGGGCCGTGAGGTGCGGTCCACACACCTCCGTGCGCCCCGTCAACGGGTTGTCGAAGTGCGAACCGCAGAGGAAGCAATACGGATCAGCGCTTCTGTTTGCTAGCATTAACGACTCCCGATCTGTTCGCCTTGTTCATCGACTGCTGCACTTCCAGCATTGCTATTACTGTTGCGTCGTGCGTCGCCACGTTGTACGTCAACGCCGTGAGGAAAGTCCTAAGCGCGGCGTAATCGTTCGTGTGTAGCGCGTTGATGCGACTGTGTAAGTCGGCGAGCAGCGCACGTGGCGGTGACGACGATCGTTCTTTCTTCTCTTGTGTCATACGCCCTCCTGTATCGGGTCCAGGCCGGGGTCGAACACGTTCTTGAACTTGCCAAGGATTAACGCGTGGTCATTGGCCCCAATCCAGGGAAAGCCTTCAAGCGCGCGGTACAGGTTCTTCGTGACGTCGGCCTCGATAAACTCCATCGTGTTGCCCATTTTCTTCTCTTCCCACAGGAACAGCAGAGCCTCCAGCACGTCCGCAACTTTCAGCACCTGCTCCACTTCGTCCGACGCAGTCGACGCGCCCAGCGCGTGTTCGACATCGAACTGTTTCTTGTTCGGCATATGCGTGTGGGCCGACGGCGAAGGGATATCGCCTGTAAGGGCCTCCGTTTCGTCGTGAATGATTGCAAAGAACAGAATTTCGAAGTCACGATCGCCCGAAGCCAGCGTCTTGTGCATGCGAGAAACCCACAACGCGATGTGCGCGACGTGATACGAGTGCTCTGCCACGCTCTGCTTGCGAATTGTAGGAATCACTGTCCATCGTGGAACGAACGACAGGCGTCGCAAGCGACGGGATCGTGCGTGGTCATTCATTGGTGCCCCTTTCTACCGCTGCCGTGGCCGCGATCAAAGCAAAATTAGCACAATCGGCGCTCTCCTGCAAGATTTCAATGACGTTCCCCTCGTCAATAGCGACGCGCAGCTCGTTCACTTCGTCGCTGATTCGTGCCAAGCACGTCTCCACGTCCGCGCTATCGAACCCGGACTTGTGCGCGTTGAGACGGAGCTTGTAGACCATCGCATCGAAGAAGCGCTTAATGGCGTGGCGTTCCTTGTCCAGTTCGGGAGGAATGTACACCTGCACGTAACGAGAAGGGACGTCGGAAGGATGCCTGAACGATTCGCAGTCGCAGAGCGAACAGCCTCCACCCACAGGGCGCAGGACGCACGGCAGTCCTGAGCCGCTATCACAGGAAGCGGTGGCGTGGTCTACAGGCCTGTGCTCGCAGCATGCCGTGTCTCGTGGGCGCTTCGGTATGTAATAACTTGATGTCTTCATAGAATACCCTTCCCTATGTGTCTATCCACTTGTCAGCGAACTTAGTTATCGAACACCTCTATGTCCTCGCTCTTAGGCCCCCAGCCCAGCAGTACTGCTTTGGGCTTGCGGTGAAGCGTGCGTTCGTACGGCGCAAGAATGGCGTTGCGCAAGAACGCGTTCACGTCCTGGCCCGCTATCTTCAGGTAGTTCATGAAGTTGACGAACAGCACGTCCGGGTTGTTCGCTTCTAGTGCGCATCTAAACTGCTGTGCGGACCAGGTGAAAATTCTGCGCACGCGTCCTGTCACCGTTGTCAGTTCGGGTTCCACGTCGGGGAAGCTGTCCCACGTAAGTTCGCGTTGGTCGTTGTAGCATCCACCGCTGCTGTTCTCGGTGGAGCCAACTCGAATCGGGAACGTGCGTACGGTCATTAGAGTCTGGCGCAAGTACGACGGTGGCAGGCCCGCGTCTGCTAGGGCTTGGCTCACTGTGCACTCGCGCGTCGTTGTGTTCGGGTAGAAGCCCGCATTGATTCCCAGCGAGTATCCTTGCGACACTTCGAAGAACGCGCGCTGGTACTTGAGAAGGCCGACAAAAGAGCCGACGTAGCGCCCGTCTCCTGGGCCTACGACGGCGTCGGGTACGCGTCGGAGCTTGCGTTCGAGAGCTGGGCCAACGCCTTGCCCCGTGGAAGCTATTCCGACGACGTTGCTAACGTCGTTGCGTTTCATTGCGTCGTCTATCACCGCTGCGTGTGGATGCACGATCGCTGTTATTCCGTGCTTGCCCTCTTCTCGGTGCAGCACGTGCTTATCGATTACTGCTCCTGCGTTCAGAAACACGTCTATGCTTGTGCCCATTAGCCCTGCAATGACAGCGAACGTCGGTAGCTGCTTGAGCACGATCTTCTCACCCCCGAAGTACGACGTGTGGCCGCTGTTCGGCCCCGCGTTGCTGACAACTATATCGCAGTGATCATGAAAGCATTCGGCCAATGCCCCTGCGATTACTCCTTTGCCTGTGCTACCGAACTGTCCGTCAACGAGAACATAAGCGCCGTGCTCTTGGAACCAGGTGTACTGGAGTTTGCTTTTCAGTTTCTCAATTACCAAGGTCTCCTCCTCTTTTCACTTTATCTTCGAAGTGCATTGCAGCGAACAGACCCCAGGCTGCGTGCGCCAGGTGGTCCTCCGATCGATCGCCACCCAAGTAATGGAAGATGTGTGCGAGCGAACGATTGATGCAGTCATTGATCGGAAGGCCCTGCTCCCAGTTGCGGTCGCCGTGTATCTCGGCCCCCTCGGCGTACGTCTCCGCCAAACGACGCAGGCCGATGCCCGAAATCAGGTCGTAACGCGGTTCGCGCGTCGATCCTTCGGTCACTCCAGCCATGTTACTCGAACGGGTAGCGCCCGTTGGGTATTCCTTCTTGCTGTTCATACCATCCTCCTTGTTCTGTGAAGTGTGCAAGTAGAGTCTCCATTTCATAATGAGGCCTCTTCCATGACGTCACTGACGTGTAGTAGTTCCACTGGGGCGCGTTCCACGGGTACAACAGCAGGTGCTTGTCCTGCGGTCCTGGGCCGTGCAGCACGCCACCGATGCACGCGAAGCCTCCTGCCTCTCTGATTTCTTTCAGTTCTTTGCGCTGTTTCTTCGTTACTTCCAACTCTGTGTGCCACTTTTTGATTTGGTCGTCAGGTTTGATGACCAGTGACTTAACCTCCATGAAGAAAGCGGTGCCTTGGTGAACGCAAATCAAGTCGGGCTGTCCCACCTGCCAACCGGACGCCCACTTCCTGCAGTAGCCACCCTCGTGCTCAATGCTCTTCCGAATTTCGGTTTGGTCTTTCAGTTCGATTCTTGCCATGTTTCACCAGTGCAGCGCGTCGCGCGGCGGTCAGGGGCGCGGACCAACGGGGGTCTCGTGCGCCAAGCGAACGATAGAGAGCGCGCTGGTAGGCTGCTACCCACGACGCGTTCTTCTCTTCGTCTGTTGCCATTGGGTACCGTCGCCACGCCTTCATTAGAATGGAGGAACGGCTTCGAACTCCTGAATTCCCTTCTTACCGCATATCCAATCGCTGGCGTCGATCACTATCTCTATAGTGTCGTTCTCGCGAAAGATATCGATCTGGGACTTCGGCATCCACCCAGGCTCCTGCCAGAAGTGGTCCTGGAAGAACAGAGCCTTGTCAGTTTCTGTTTCGACGTACCCGATGAAAATCATTGTTCCTCCTCGCATCGTGCACAATTAACGGGGTCCTGCCACTGCAAACACCCACAATCGAGAGCCTTGCACTCCGTGTCGTGCAACTCCTGACGATGACCGCACGCGTCGCATTCATCGAACAACTAACTAGCCTCGCCCATGGGCAGTTGCAGTTGTTGACTATTGACATAACGAAAAATCCTCTCGTCTATTCGCTTTGGTGATTCTGCTTTATCGAGCGAGGACTGCGTCGGTCCGCCCCCGCGCCAGGCTACTGTGTCGCCCCAGGAGTACAACGTGGTCCAGTCGTCCGGAGCTTCGAAGCCTGTTACGATTACGTCGTTCTGCATGCTCAGCTCTTTTGCCCACTCCCAGTACGCGTCGTTGTCGAACGTGTCGAAGTCGTGAGCCTTCGTGCGCCCGTGGTACGGCGGGTCCAAGTAGAATACCGCCCCTCGCTCGTCGCCCCAGTTCTGGTAGTCGGTGTTGTGCAGCTCCACCTTGTACTTGCGTAGCAGCGCGGCCTTCTCCTTGGACGTGTTCTTAGCTGTCACTTGAATGTGCTTCGCGCGGTCCAAGTCGTGACGGAACGCGTACGCCGAGAAGAACGAAGCACCGAACGAAGCACCGAAACCGACGTGCGCTGTCATCGGGTCCTGGGGGTCTTGCGTGTTCTTGAGCACCAAGTACTCTTCGGGCGTCACCCAGTCGGGTGGGTCCCAACCGTCGACGAAGGCCTGCCACATCGTGATCAACGCTTCCGACCCGTCGCTCATTACGAAGCGTGTTATTCCCAGGTTCGCCAGTGCTGGAATTGCTTTGCGGGCCGCGCCCAACGCACCGCAGAACGGTTCCAAGTAGGTCGTGTTCTGGTGCGCCAACTCGTTGCGCAGCTCCTGCATTCGAACAAGCTCTTTAGTAATCGCTGTTGACTGTCTAAACTTTCCTCCCATATAGCGCATTAGAATGTTGCCTCCGACCAACTCGGTCCTGCTTTGTGGTCAACTTTGAACGGTACGCGCAACTCGAATGGTAAGCCTTGCACGTCCACCATCATGCGTTTGATTTCGTTCGATAACTCACGTCCGTGTTCTGTCAGCGGGTTCTGCCACTCCAACGAATCGTGAACTGTCATTAGTAAGTGCGCCTGGTCGCCGTCTGCTTCTAGCATTTTATCGATCTGCAGCATTGCGTACTTGATGATGTCGGCGTTCCCGCCCTGAATAATCTTCGACACCGCGCGGTACGCGAACCGGGGTTGTTCCAGTCGCATTCGTCGGCCCAGGATGGTGCGCACGTATCCTCTGTTCTGCAGCGTTTGCTTCGCTAACTGCTGGAACCCTTGGATTGCTGGGAACGTTCTGTGCCACTGGTTCCACATTTCTGTTCCCTTCTCGAGCGACCAGCCCATGTGTGCGGAGAACGACTTGGGGAACATTCCCGTGATTATTCCCATATTCATTCGCTTCGCCGTCGGGTCGCGCTCCACGTGCAGCAGTTCCGCAACAATGGTGTGTGCTGAGAACTTCGGGTCGTTGCAGTAGCCGTTAACCAGCTTCTCGTCTTTCGAGTAGTGCGCGTACAGGCGCGGTTCGCATTCTGAGAAGTCAGCTTCGTTGAACTCGAAGCCCTCGTCTGCTACGAACGCGCGTCGGAACAGGGGAGCCAACTCCTTGTCGCGCTTAGGAATCTGCTGCAGGTTCGGGTCCGAACAGGAGAAACGCGCTGGCGTGCCGTAGTCGTCGGCCTTGAGTTGATTCAAGGTGGCGTGTACGCGGCCCCGGACGACGTGTTTCTCGATTAGCGGCTTGATGAACGAGTTCCCCAGGTTCGTGAACTTGCGAACAGCCACGATGCGTTCGCCTTCGGGAAAGCCCTTCAGCCACTTCTCTGTGAAGGACGGATTGCCTTTGTCGGTTTTCGGCCAGTTCGTGCGGCCCGCATCCTCGAAATACTTCTGGAGTTGTACAGGGGAACGGACGTTGAAGTCCGGTGGCAGCTCTGAGAGAGTCGTCTCGAGCTTCTTGTCCAGTTCTTCTAACAACTGGTGTAGATACTCCGTGTCGACGCGAATGCCCTTGCGTTCGATTCGGAAGAGCGTCCAAAGCAGGTCGCTCTCCAACTTCATAATGGCTTGGAGCTTCTGTTCTTCAATCATTTTCTGCTGCGACAGGTGCAGTTCGTAGGTCGTAATGCCGTCACCACGCGCGTACGTCGCGGCCACGGGGTCGTCGCCTGACAGCTTCCAGAAGTTGGCCATCGACTTGCGGTCGCCTGGTATGCCGAACAACTCACCGATGTGCTGGTATAGTTCGTCTCCTCGCTTCGCTCGCACCTTGTGTCGCTCTGCACAGGCCTCGAGCGAGAATCCGTGGTTGTACTCGTCCAGTAGAGCTTCGTTGTTCTGCGTGCACGAGAGGTTGCGGCCCAGGAGAATTCCTGCGTTCGCAGCCATGTGCACATCGAACTTCATATTGTGCCCAACTGTCAAGCCCTTGCGTTCTGTGAATGCACGAGCCAGGTCTTTCTCGAATGGGTGAATGGCCATCGACTCGTCTTCGAATGGTGACAACGGAGTCTTGACGTTGCCCGACGGGTCGGGGAGGTTGCCTCCGCCCCCCGCGCGGACCGGCACGTACACGGCGTCCTCTTCTGTTGGACCGCCGCAAATCACGTAGCCGACAGGAAAATTGCGACGCCAGTCGGTTCCTGACGTCTCTGTGTCGAAGGTTATTAGTGGCGAGTCTCTAACAATGCGGAGTGCTTTCTCGGCGTCAGTCACTGTTGTTCCTCCTGGTCCGGGTTGGAGTTGCGGGGGGCAGGCACGCGATAAGGAGCAGAACTCGCATGGACACCCCTGACCCCCCGCCCTTGGGCGTTTTAGACCCAAGCCCCCCTGATTGGTTGTAGACGGTCGACCACAACAGGGAGAGTTAGAAGTCTTTGGCTTCTTCTGCAGGCTTGGCTTCGGTCTCGTCCGTTTGTGCAGCGGCTTCTTCGTCCTGCACCTTGTACGTGCTGAGCACGTCCTTCAGCTCGAGAGCCTGCTTGTAAACCTCTTCGCTTGCGAAGCCCGACGAGTTGAACTGAAAGTTCTGATAATCGCCTGCTGCGCTCTGGTCCTTCACAGCTTTCGCTACGAACACCAGCGACTGCATCGGTCGGCCCGCGCTCTCGTGCAGCTTGATTTTGTCGTTCAAGCCCTTGCGCGTCTTCTTGATTTGGCTTCTCGTCAGCGACAACACGACGGGACCGAAGCCCAGGTTGTCAGGGAGAAGAATCAGGTACTCGTAGAACAGCGTCGCTGCGGGAGGTGACGACGGGTCGTCCGGGTTCATCGTGCCCCACTCGGCCAGTCCTGATTCGGCAACGGTCGGTGCAAGCTTCCACGTGACCGATTCCTTGCGTCCTTTCAACTTCACTTGGAACTCGCCCGACGGCGGTTGCCAGTGCACGAAGTCCTCGGCCCGCGCCAGAATTCCCTGTCCGTCTTCTATCGGAGCAACGAGCAAGTACTTCTTGCGTCGCGACACAGGAATGAACTGGAACTCTACGCCCAGGTCCACGTCCATACCGGTGTGCCAGAAGTGCCCGTTCTTCGCTGCGTCGAACGTCTCCATTTCTTTCGACAGAGCCTGGAGCAACTTGACACGAGGAATAGTAATGTCGGACTGATCGAAGTTGTCGTGCGAATCGACCGGTCCTTGCTTCTCGAGTTCCCGCAGGTATGCGGGCGTTTCGGTCACTACTGCTACAGCCTTTTCACTCTTCGACATGATGCCTCCTATTGTTTTGGAGTGTACTTACTTGAACCAACGATTTTGTACTCGGTGAACTTAATCAGCTCGTCAGGCGGGTCGACGCCTTCCTTGATCGTGCGCTCTTTCAAGTACGCTGCCAGTGTTCCTGCGTTTACCGTTTCTGTAATTAGTGCTTCTGCCCCCTGCTCGCGCAACCAGGAGAACACGCCTTCTTTGTCCAGCATGGACGCGGAGTACCTGTTCAGCACGTAGTAACTGCGCTTGAGCGAAGGGATTGCAATCTTGTCCACGCCCTCATTCTCTAGAGCCTCAGGCACCGAATTCTTGTCGGCACGGTTGAGAACTGCATACAGACGCTTCCGTGCTACGTCGATCGTGGCGTAGCCTTCGTCGATTTCCTGGAACTCGGTGAGCAGTGGAACGATTTCGCGGAGGTGCTCGCGACCATTGAGACGATCGTCGTAGCTCTTAACAAGCCGGTCGATCAGAATCACGATCTGCTGGATGGCTTTTGCTCTGTTTGCTTTGAGGTCTTCTTCTTCTTTTGCCATGGGTTCTCCTTGTTTGCTTTGTCATGGGGAGGGACGTCTTCCGGTGCGCCCCTCCCCACGCGGTTATGCGGCCTTTGTCTTCTGGTACTCGTCAGGCACGCGCTTTGACGCGCCACCCAGAGTCGTCAACTTGCCGTTGCGATTCGCAGCGCCGCGAATCATGTTGCCGACGGTCATGCGAACGCGTCCTGCGTTCTCGGGCTTCACTGCGCCCTTCGAATACTTGGACACGTCCAGGCCGTTGGCCTTCGCAAGCTTGAACAGGGACTGAAAATTCACAGTCGGCTTGTCGTTCTTGTCATTCTCTAGAACCTGCGAGTCGACGAACTCTTTCGCCCATTGAGTTAGTGTTGCAGCCATTGGGTTACCTCCTTTCTTCGCCCGCGCCGTTCCTGGCCGGGGTCTAGTAACTCTTCTTGAAACTCGTTCTGCGTTGGATCTAGTGTAGCATGGCCTGCCGCTGCTGTCAAGTCTATATACCCTGTGTCCGCATTCGGTGCACCTTACAGGGAAGTAGCTGGTTGTGAGTTCGTTCTTGCAACCGCCGTAGTAACAGTGGAACGACACCGGTTCGGCCAAGTAGCGCTTATCAGCTTCTTCTGATTCGTGTCGTTTGTCACGACTCATTTCCCGCAGCCGCAGCTTCGTCTCTTCCGACATCGGACGACCACCCTCGGACGCCGAACGAACGCGCATTGCGTAGATCACGTCGCGCGGTTCCCAGCCCAGTGCTGCTGCAGCTTCTTCCGACGTAGCACCGATGCTGTGTACGTAGCTGCGGTCAGCGTTCTTCAGGCCGAACACGTGGGCGCCCGCCGTCAACCTCGCCTTGTCCAGGCCGGTGTCGCGGCACAGGACGCAGTTCCCGTCGTGGCGCGTTGCGTCGGACAGCTCGCGCTGTGGCATTGCCGGTGCCTTAACGCTCTCTTCATTCTGCGTTATTTGCTTCATTGTCGTGCTCCTTCTTTTGGTAATGCGTCAACCGTTCGAACCGAACCCAGTAGCGACGAACTCTCAAGAAGTTTACGCCGAACCGGTCCTTCTCCCACGTGTACCGCGCCCGGACCTTTGTTTGCGCCAGTGCCTTGCGCATCATTGAGTTGAACTGACCCACGTTGACGCCACGCTTCAAGGAAGTCATGTAATCCTTGCGTAGCGCTTCGAGCGTGACTTCTGGAAGCCAGCTTCCTTGCTGGCCCCGCTTGTAATCGAACCCCTCCTGGTAATGCACGAGGTTCGTGAGTTGTTGGCCCGCCTGCAGCCGGTGCTCCCACCACACCAAGAACGTGTGGGCGTGGCGGAACGGCCCCTCCGCGCGCTGCTTCTTGAACACGCGGGAGGGGGCGGACTTGAAGCTATAGTCCTTGAATCTGTGATTCCTGCTGTGGTTCGTTGCCCACGACATCGGCTTCTCCTTTCGTCCAGAATAGAAGCTCTGCCTTGGCCCGCGTGAACGCCACGTACGCGAGGTTGTCCTCTTGCACCAGCTGCCACTCCTGCTTGGCGTAGCGCGAAGGGCAATAGCTCACGTGGTCAATCAGAATCACGCGCTCCCACTCGCGTCCCTTGCTGCGGTGGTACGTGGCCAGCGTTAGCACTTCGTCGTTACCGTCTGCGAACAAGTCATCGATGAACCGGACGGCATCCGACACGAGTTGCTTGCCGTCGGCCAGCAGCAGGTCCATGATCACCTTCGCGGTGTCGCACTTGTCAACGATTGCCTGGATGCGGTCGTCTTTGCCCTTGGCCTGCGCCTTCTGAATTTCACGATCGCGGTAGTGGTCGAGCCTGTCGGAGAACTGCGAGAGCGTCTTGACTTTCCAACGCTGGAAGAGAACCTTCAGGCCTTCACCGATGTCGCGTCCCTCGACCTTGCACGCTGTTCCTTGTCTAATCAACGCGTACGCGGTATCGATGAGAGGAGCTGTATTGCGACAGAGTATTGCGCTCTCGTGTCCCAACTCCTCGGGGAGTACGAACGTGCTGCCCACCATTCCTTGCGGTGCGTTCGGTGCTGATTCGATATCGGGCACCAACTGCTGTGCCAACTCGATTACGGTCTTCGGGCAGCGCCACGATACTGTCAACGGAAGGAGCTTCGTGTTGAGAGACTCCGCCAGGTTGTCAAGCGCGTCGGCGTCGGCACCAGAGAAGCCGTAGATTGCTTGCTTGTCGTCGCCCACGATGATGATTCGGCCTTCCGGCTTCACGAACTTGCGAATCAGAGCTTGCCGTGCGGGACTAAGGTCCTGCGCTTCGTCAACAAACATCACGTCCTTCTGGAACCGAACCACCATGTTGCGAATCAGGGGCCAGAGCACCATATCGTCGAAGTCAATAACGTCGGTCTTGTTCAACGAGTCCTTGTACACCTTCTGCGCTCTGTCAACGACGCCATCCATTACGGTTGTGTCGTCGAACGAGTTGACGTCGTAGTGCTCGGCCAGCGAGTACCACACGTGCTTGTCGCCTATCGGTGCGTCGTCGAAGAAGCCAACGCCTGCTTGCTTGGCCAAGCCAACGAGCTGCATGATTTGCGTGCGGTACTCTTTGTAGAACAGGTCGCCTGTGGCGAGTTCGTCAACCAGGTCGCGGACCTTGTTCTTGTCCACGGTCGGGTTGAAGGCGTGGCGGATTAGGCCGAAGCCCAGGGAGTGGACGGTCGAAGCCTGCGTGAGCTTCCAGTCCGTATGGCCGTTGGCTTTCAGCTTCTCGCCCACTTCCTTCGCAATCGCCTTGTTGTACGCGCACACAGTAATTTCGGCGCGGGGCCGCGTGCGGCGGAGGACGTCGACGGCCATCAGGATTGCCGTGGTCTTGCCGGTGCCTGCGCGCGCCCGGACCATGCAGTTGCCTGTGCCGTGCTCCATCTCCTCGAGGATCGCCAGTTGTTCGGGGGTCGGTGTCATTGTCGTCTCCTTTTGCCTTGTTTTCATTAGCACAACAACAAACAAGCCATAAGGGACGCCCCCTGTCAAGTCCCTTGTGGTATATCACAAAACCCCCGTCAAAGCGCCCAGTCACGACGTCGGCCCACCTTCCGTTCCTTGGTTCGTATCGCTTGCGCCCCTTTTGCTGTCCCTTTGCGGCGGGCCGCTGCCTGGTTGTTCTTGATACGACAGGTCGAACAGTAGACAGAGGCGGCCATTAGGTGCTCGCACACGCTGTCGCTGTCCGCGTAGTGCTTCTCCAGGACGGACATCCTGCGCGGGTAGATCCGGCACTTGAGGTTCACGTGAAGCTCGCACGTGTAGCTGTTCTCCTCCGTCAAGACTATCGGGTTCTGTTCGGCCTTCACGTACGACCCGTTCAGGCCCCAATAGAGCATGCCCATTAGTTCTGCGTCGGTAATTCTGCTCATCGTGTGTCTCCCTAGAAGTCCCCGCCCTCTTCCACAGTAGTTGTTTCTACCACGCGGTCGTCGTATTGCGTTCCATACTTCTGCAGCAAGTAACGCGACAGAGCTTCTCGCGTCGGTACTTCGTACAGTCGAGGCCGAACAATCACCTGTGCGTTCTTGCGATCGTCGAAGTACTCAGCGGTGAGTCGCTTCGTTGCATCGGTGTGAAAGCCTCGCTCACTGAACTCGCCGTGAATTTGGTGCGGGTTGAGGTGTGGCGCTCTGAGAGGATCGCTTCTAATGAACTGTGCGTAGTCACGCTCCAGAGCAACGAAGTTTACCATCTCGGGCCACTCCGATCGGTCAATTTCCTGGGACATTCCGCTGTGCCACGTGTCAAACCAGGCTAGGTGCTGGTCGGTTCCCAGTGGGTGGTCTCGTGTCACCATGGTAGCGAGCCACCTATCGAATGCTGGCATCGAGTGTGACTGCACAGCAATCTTCGCGTCAGTAATAAGAGGACGCGTTATTTCTGCGTGTTGGTACGGCAGGTCCACCAGGTAGCGGTGAATCTTAGACAAGTTCTCTTCGTTAGCCCACTCAGCTAGCGGACCCCAGTACGCTTCGTTGTCGTTCTTGTGAATGTCGCTGACTTTCAACACGGTGTAGCGTCTGTCGTCAGAGCCATCGGAAAGGAACACAGCGTCGTGCACTTCGTTAGAAGTGAAGAACAGACGCATGTGGTTGGGCAGGCTGTAGGAGTCGATGCCCTTCGGTTCTATTCGTATTTGCGGGTCCGTAATCAGCGCCTTGAGCTTCGCAGCCGTCTGTCGTTGCCTGTTCGATATCGCTTCGTCGCATTGTACGAACAACTTGTTCGCAAAACTGGCGTTGAAACCGGAGACGATGCGGTCCACGGACGACGTAGAAGCCGAATAGTTGTCGCCAATCATCGGAACAATGAAGTGCTCTCCTAGAAACGACTTACCTGTTCCAGGAAGACCGACCAGCACCAGGGCTGTGCCTGCTCGCTGCGCAGGCGTTTTGAAAATGTGCGCAATCCAGTGCAGCACCCACTGGAAGTGTTCTTCCTCGCTTGCTGCGATGATTTCGTACAGGTAAACAAGAAACGGCTTCACTTCTTCTTCTGTGACCGGAGCGTCCCACGGGGCCACGCGAAAACCGCCCCACTGGTTCACTTTCCGTTCATCGCCACCGGAGTACTCGACGAACCGTTCCTGTCCTGGCTCGAACGTGAAGCCGTCAACGCGCGTAATCGTGGGCAAGTGAATAAACACGTCGGTCGCAAGCTTCCGCTTGTCGCCGCTTTCAATGAACTTGTCAGCGTAACTGATCGAGAACTCCGTCCTGTTCATGAACGACTTGGGGTCGTTGCGCATCGCTTTGCGCAGGTCAATTATCAAGCCGCGCCCCATCCAAACGGCAAACGACTGGACGAACCAGTCGAGAGTTGCAACGGACGGGGATTCGCAGAGCAGTGAGTAGAGCGCCGTAATTAGCGAGTCATCGCCAGCAATCTTCGCAAGCGTCGTGGCCCCGGTGACAGGCGAGTCACGCTCGCCTTTGCTCCACGTCTGTTCGAATGTTAGCATTCGTGCGCGTCGATCGGCCTGGTCGTCGCCCGCAATATCCATCAGCGTGATCAGCAGCTTCTCGGCGTCGTCCTTGTCAACGCGAAATATTTCTTCGTCCAGGCCCTCCGCGATCGAACAGACACGCTGCAAGAAGCCCGACAGCGCGAGACACATATCGTTGCGTTGTCCTTCTATCCAGTGCGGAGAGAGTAGTGACACGGCCCCCGCCAGCCGCATGGCGCGGAGAATTCCTTCCAACGGGACGACAGTGAGCGTCGAACGTGCACGTTTCAGGTCCGTCCACAGGTACTCTTCGCCCGATGGATGAAGAGAACCAGGCAACACGGAGTACATTCCGCGCCCCGGTCGACCGCCGCGCAGCTCGAGTTTGACGTCGGGCATGTTCTTAATGCGGCGCAGTACGGGTACTTGTTCGGGATCGAAGTCGTGTTGCAGCTTGTACACGCGGTGCGTGCGAGGTCGGGAGCCACGGCCCCAGGTGTGACTGCACGGTGGCAGGAATGCGTCCAATGCGTGGGCCAGCGCTGGACTGTCGGAATCGATGTCGACGTCTACTAAGTCACCGTGGAGGTGAATCCCAATGTTGTCTTGCGTTTCGTTCTCAAGCTCTTTGATAAGCTTCTGCGATCGTGCCAAGTCGTTGGCAGTTGGGTTCCATCCTTGTCCTGGTCCCTTCTGTCCTTTCACTACTCGTACAGCGAATCCACCTGACGCCTTGATGAATTCCAGGCTGACGGCGCGATGCATGGAGACGGGTTCACTCTTGTGAGTTTCTTCCATCGGCCCTCCTTGTTCATGTTATTAGACCCATCGGAGTGTACCATACTCCGATGCCCGTGTCAAGGGGGCCTCTTACTTATCCGCTACAACGAACTCAACGGGAGGAAAATTCTGCTCGTAGTCTCGTAGGAACCCAATCGTCCTGCGCCTAACGCGAAACACGTAGCTGTCACCAGGCTGCAGGTTAGAAGGAATGGTTATTGCGAAGCTACGAACGAATCCCTTGCCCGCATTGTTGTTAGCGAACGCTGTCACGCGTCGGTGGCCGATCACGCCCTCTCGATCCGTTCGGTCGCCCACAACGCCCTCGGAAAACCAGCGATCGAAGTCGATTGGAGCACGACGTTGAATTGTTGCGTCTGGCTTCTCGAACCAGGAATCGATAATGCTGCGCTCGTCGCGTAGAACGTCGAGGTCGCGAATTACGAACACAGTCTCTCCTGGGTGTACTTTCGAAATCGGTTGGCCGTCGCCCCGATGAAGCACGTTCAAGTTGCGTCCTTCCTTAATTACAACGGAAGGCGTTGACTCTTCTCGTATCTCTACGACTGTGAAAATCACTACTGCTGCGAGCACGATGATAGGCAGGTAGTGCCAGAGAATGTATTTGTGAACCTTCTTCTTCTCGGACGCGCGCGTCCTTTCGCGTTCTAAGTCTTCGTCTTGTTGTCCTTTCATTTAACAAGCTCCTTAATGTCAAAGAGGAGACCCAGAACGGCAGCGGTTAGGAGAAGCACCAGGCTAGTCCATGCTCTCGAGAGAACTATCAGGCGTTTGTCCAGCGCCTCGAGCTTCTCTTCGAGAATTACCATTCTCTCTGGGTGGTTCTCCACGCGTTCTAGTTGCGATTCGGCGACAGCCATCTTGGTTCGAATCGTGTTGAGTGTTTCCCACACTTGTTTCTGTTCGTCATCCATTTTGTCACATTCGTTCTCCTTGGTTTCGGAGAGTATTAAATCAACACGCCCTCGACGAAGACCTTGCAGGCCACGTTAGCGGCTGAGACTTTGGTTCGGGTTATTCGCAGCGTTCCCGCTGCCGCTATATCCCAATTGGCGTCGTCTATTGTTGATGCACGAACAATGACCTGATCGGCAACGTTGATGTCCAGCGCATCACTGATTGCGTTAGTAGATTCCAACACCTGAATCGTGTCGGACGCACCGCCCGCGCCCCCCGTTTTTACGACCTTTACGTCGACTACTCGCATTGCTTTGTCGATTACGATATCAATGTTGCCGGTTGCTGCGTCAGGAACGTCCACCATCATCCTAACAGGAATGCCCGGATAGGTGTGGTCGTCGACGAGAACACGCGGCATTACGCACACAGCAATGACGTCCAGGCCGTCCGCGTAGCAGAGAACACAGTCACCGTCGTTGAGAGAGATTCCGGTTCCCGCTGAGTCCTCCGTCACAACCTGTACAGAAGGGCTGGCTCCAGTTACGCCGCACTCAACCCAGAAGTACTTGTTCACAGGATCGATGGTGTCGCTACCAATCGTGTAGTCCTGCGGAATGACCAGGTCTCGGAGCTGCGTCACCGTTCCAGTCAACACGAACCGGCTGTTTTCTAGGAACTCGATGTCGGTCAGAGGAATGTCGGCGTCTGAAAACGCTTCCGTGTGAACCGCGTTCAACGAGTTGTCGATCTTCTCAAGCGCCGTGTTGACGGTGGCTTCGGGCGACGTTTGGTTGGCCGTCAGCTTCTCGAGGCCAATGTTGGTAGAAATTGCCATTGTTGTCTCCTATAAAGCTGCCTGCTGCGGGTACCCGCGTCCTATGTCCGCGTGCACCTGGAACACTTTGAAGCCCACGGGGTCCTGCGCTGCACCGAAGTCCGTTGTCTGGTCGGCAATTGTGTACTGAACTGCTTCCGTTGTTGCAGCGAGAGTCCGGTGCAGAGTTGTGAAAGTCGAGTCGTACACCTCGATGGCGTACGTTTCTGGCGAATCGCTAAGGGCTGAATCATTTGACAGCGTCCACCCATTTTTAAACCTTGATCGACGGGTCCAGGTCAAGTCGATGTTGTCGCTTCCATCGCGTGTTGCTGCCAGGTGGCCCACTGCATACGGCTTTGCGCCGTTTCCTGTGTTCGTTAGTTCCTCGACGTGTCCTTCCTCTAGCACTCCTGCAACTGAAACGGCTTTATACGATCGCAACAAATTGAGTTCGCTTACTCCTTCGTCCGTTCTTCTTGCTCCTGCAGTAGTGAGAACTACGAACCGTTCGCCCACAGCGTGCGCCGACTGCAACTGTTCGGTGCCGAAGCGCCCACGAAGCAGGCCTGAAAGCGTGTACTCGTCTTCTGTTGCACTCAGCTCTGCGTCTGTGAACCCGATCAGTTCGTTTCCTAGTATTGCCAGGTTCGAACCGTTCAGCGTATTGAGAATTGTTGCGCTGCTGAGAGTTCCACTCTCCAGACGTACGGTCACTGTGTTCGTTCGATCCCACTCTTCGGATCGGTTCGACCCCGGATCGGCCAGTACTGACATCGAAAAGCCCGCTACGGACGCGGTCTCAATGGCATCTCCGTGCTGAACATACGTGCCTCCGCCGTCAATACTCTTGAAGAACAAGGCTCCGTCCCACAAATCCTCATCGCCGTTAACGGGGTACCCAACGTAGTAGAAGCCCAGCGAGTCGTCGGGGTCGTCAAACAAATGAATGTCGAGAAGAAAGATGTCGGTGATTCCAACCAGTGGAATCGTGTCAGGCGCATGACCGGTTGCTGACTGGCCGATGCCCGTTCTGCCAGCAATATCGTTGTAGACACGAGAGACGTCCTGCACGCAACGAATCGTCATTATTCCTGGGCCGTCCAAGTTGGTTGACAGCACACGCATTCTATAAAGACGCTGCGAGTTGCGAACGGCCAGGCTGCCAAACGACTCGGCGCTGGCGAGACCGTCGGATGCATCGTCAAAGTCAACCGTCTGGTCCCCACCACCACCGGCTTTAAGAACGTCTCCACCCTTAACTGTGGAGCCACCACCTGTTTTCTTAACAACGAATGACGCCATTATCGAATCCTATCGGCCTTGAAGATGCTGCCCTCTCGTATGTAGATAGGAGAGCCGTTAGAAGTGTTCTGTGCAAACTGGAAAGTTGCAAGTCCTGCTGTGCCTCCGTTAATGAACGTCCCAAAGAAGCCAATACACTTTCCGTTCCAGCTGGTGCTCAATCCTGAAAACCCGTTGGAAGTAAACCCAAGCCCAGCAAAGTCGAAGATTGCGCCGAAGTACCCGCTGCCAACCGACGAGTAGTTGGAGGTCATAGCCTCGTGCCCGTACGTCCATTCACAACCAGCGGGAACGGTGAACTGGAATTTTATGTCGGGCGTGTTGCTGTCTGCGTCGCAGAGCATCATCATTTCGTAACGCCACAACTCGTTCGCTCCCAAATACAACTGAAAGTCGTCGTGGTCGGCAAAAGTCGTTGTCGATGTTCGCGTTTGGTCCGCGCCTTGTCGAATCAGAACGCGGCCCTCGACGTGCAGTCGTTTGTCAGCGAGCTGCGTTGTTGTTATTGCTGTGTCAGTTGCGGGGATCCACACCGCACAAAGTACCGTGTCGTCGGTGGTCAAGGCGGGCATTGACGGGGCCGCAGCTGCTGTTCCCTTGCGAAACGTCAGCGCAGCTGCTGCCGTGGCGACCACCAGGTCGATTCGTGGATTCGTTGCGTCGGCTGCGTCAAGCGTCACTGCCCCTGCAGCGATGTGGACGGCAGTGTCGTTGATGTTGAGCACGCCCTCTGCTACGTCCACGTCCATATCGACGCCCGCACCAGTGCACGCGAAGCCCGACAACACGCCATTGCCCTTCACTCGATGGGCGAGCATTGCAAAATCGACAGGATCGATTTCTGCTGCCACGGTATTGAATGCGTCTACTTCGTTCGGTATCAGTGTCATGCTACCAACTTCCAAGCTTCAAGCCATGAACCAGCTTTCATGACGGTCGGTGCCGCGTTACTGACGTTCTGGCACCACTGCAGATTGAAGAAACCGGCAGTCGCGCCATTCTCAATCACTGCGTAAATGAAGTGCGTCGAGACGTTGGACGTCGTTGACTGCCCACCAGTCAGGCTGATTACGCCACCGTCGATGTCTCCTTTGGTGAGAATGTGGTGGCTCAAACTCGCGTTAGCTGCTGTGTGCGCTCGCGATCCCTTAATTGTCATATCTATGTCGGCACCACTTGGGTACGTGCCACCCCATTTCATGTCTGGAGTGGCGCTTCCACTCGCCTCCATCATCAGAATCGCAACGAACCACACCTCGTTTGCGCCAATCCAGAAGAGCATTTCGTCATCGTCTTGCAGCACGTTGCTTGACGCCACCGATTCGTCAGAGAGTTTCTCTACGTGGATGTAGCCCTTCGGGAACAAGCGCTTGTCAACAATCATTGTCGACTCAATTGCCGTCTCGTTCGCTTCAATGTAAACAAGCGCAATGGGAATGTCGCCTGCTGTCGGGCTTGGGTGCACCGGTGCCGAACCAGGAGTGCCCGCCCGGACCGCCACGGTACCGTCTTGCGCGGCCACGACGATATCGATGCGCGGGTCGGTGGAGTCGGCAGCGGTGATTGTTGCATTGCCCGCCGACACTTCGTTCGTCGCCATGTTCGTGGTGCGAACGCTTCCAGCCGCAACCGCCACTGTCATATCGGGCGTTCCCTGCGCTGTTACCGCGCAACCCGACATCACTCCGTTTCCTTTCAGAGCTTCCTGAATGTATTCGAAGTCTTGTTGATCAATCTCCGACATATGCACGTGGTGTGCGTCTGCTTCTGCTGGAACAGTAAAGCTCATGTCAACCTCATGACTCGCAGGGTCGAACCAACATAGACTGTTACGGTTTCGGTGTCAGTAACGTTCTGTGCCCACTGCAACTGCAAGTCTCCTGCGTTCGCTCCGCCTTCGTACTTGCCGCGCATTCTCCACAAACACATTTCTGCAATTCCACCGATGGCTCCTGACATTGCACCACCAGCCAAATGGGCCGATCCACTCACGCCTGCTTGTTCTGCTGTGCTGTTCACGTTTCCCCCTGAAGACGTTACAGCAGTCGAAATTCTGTGCCCGCCCCACTTGAACGTCGAACCAGTGGGGTGGGTCCACGCTGCTTTGAAGTCTCCTGCGTTCCACGGGGCCGTATAGTACAAGAACAACTCAATGGCCCAGTCCTCGTTCGCGCCCATCGTGAACTTCAAGTGGTTGTCGTTTTGGAGCGCAGTGTCCGAAACCATCGTCTCGTTAGCAGTCTTCTCCATGAAGACCGGCCCCCACGTGAATATGCGCTTGTCAACGATTTGTGTGTCAGTAATGACCGTGTCCGTGGCGGGAATCCACGTGGCGCACAGCGCAATATCGCCCGACGTTAGCGTCGGAAAGACCGCGTTGGACGCGGACGCAGCGCCCTTACGAATCGCAACAGTGCCTGAAGAATTGACAACAACGATATCCCAGCGCGGGTCTGTCGCGTCAGCGGCGTCGTGCGTGGGGTTCGTGTTGGCAACAGCGAGCGCAAGTCCGGACGACAGCTTCACGTAGCCCGCTGCCACATCGACCTGCAGACCGCTGTCTGCTGTTACTTCGCACCCACGGATTACAGCCTGCTGCGAGCCTATAGGAAACAGAATCTCGAAATCAATCGAGTCAATCTGTGCTTGGGCTGCGAATGGGGCGCTATCGCCGTGTAGAATTTCGAAGGCCATTAGAGTTTGAAGATCCCGTCTCCTCCTGACGTGTTGTCCCACATCAGGGTTATGTCGTTGCCGTTCGGTGTCACGGGGAGGCCTGTTGCCGTATCCAGGAGAGCAATGAGCCTACTCGTCGCTTCAACTCCCGTGTCCTGATAAATGACAATATATACAGCCTGGTCGCCCGATACTGCCGACAGCACTTCGTCCGCTGCGTCGGCTACGCCCGCTGTGGTACTCTTCCCTAATAAATTGCTTGACGTGACGACACGATGAGAAGCACCAATGTCGCTGATGAACTGGTGAGCAGCCAAGTCTGGCGTGTAGGTGCTCTTGACGAGCACGCACTTGATGTTGTTGCTCGTCCAATTAATTTCTCCGTTAAGAAACGACTCTCGGCCCAGATCGTAGAGTGCGTTCGCCATTACTTAATCTCCTCAATCATAATGATGTCGGTCGGATCGACGTCCCAGTGCTTGAACCCGACTTCAATAACGCGTTCGTCGCGGCCCACGAACAGCTCTCTGTAGATTTTCGTTGCTACGTCGCGTGCTTCGTCAGTTCGCAGCACAACAGGAATCTCGATGTTGATTTCTTCTACTTGCTGTGACTGCTCGCCTTGGTCCGTCTGCACGCCAGGAATATAGTCAGCTTCCTCGTCGATGTACTTTAGATTAACACGACGCGGCACCTCTGTTTCTTGCAGGCGCTTCTTCGCTATCTTCGGTGGCGCCTCTTTTCCAATTTCGCGTGCAGCCACGTCATCCTGCGATATGGTGTGGTCTGTGCTTCTGCCACGCAACACAAACTTCATTTTGCCGTCGCCGTTGTATCCATCGAAGAAGAACACAGTGACGAGAGGCTCGATGGCGCTGCGTGCTGTCATGGGCTTACCGATGACGTATCCTCGAACCACAACTGAAGCCAAGTCGCTAACGTCGCGATGGGCTGCGTCGATGCCTACTTTCTCACAGTAATCGGCAACAATCACGTCAAGCGTCGTCGTGTCGGGGTTCCTACGATCCATCGGCAGGAACTGAAACTGCGGTCCGTCGCCTTTGTCCGTCCACTGCGTTTGGCAAATCAGCATCTCGCGTTCTTCGTCGTAGAGAATGTTTCTGTAGCCAACCGACGCGTTGTTGTCGCGGTCGGAGGGGTCCAAGGTGCCCACTTCCACCGGTGCGTCGCCTGTGACGTCGTACTTGTACCAGTTGTTGCTCGGCCCTATAACCCAAATGATGCCGTGCTTCGATGGGCTGTGCTCGAGCGCGCTCATGTTCTGCGCCAACACACCGGGATCCAAGTCAAGCTTGCCTTTAAGAACTCTGTCTTGCAAATCGAACAGGCCGATTCGGTCATGTCCTGCAGACCACAGAATTAACTGATTGCGCGGCTCGTCAGGAATGATTCGAATGTTGATGTCTTCTGAGGCCATGTCCATTTGTGTTGGCCCGCCCAACGCATACGTGGCGATCAACGCTCCTGCTTCGTTCATTTCATACAGACGAAAATTGTCGTCTGCAATTTCAGAACTGCACCCCCATACGACGGAGCTGTCGTTGGGGTCGCGTACGAGGTGGTCCAGGCGCTGCGCATAACCCCAATCCGTGCTCGGGTTGCGTGTCCACATCAGTTCTAGAGTGTTTTTCGCAACACCGTAGAAGTTTTTCAGGCCAAGCACCCCGCCTTCCAAGTACCACAACAGATTGCTGCCCGCAACCACGCAGTCAGAAGGATTCTCCATTTTGCTTGATGGGTCTCCCCATGCTGTCGGCCCGAGGTTCGTGCTGTGATAAATTGTTGCAACACCAAAGTTTATTGCCAACACGTTGTCCGGATCGCCTGACGCGTACAGAATTCCGGTCTCTGGATCAATGTCGTGCGGAATCCTGTTCTGTGGAATCTGTATGTCGCCGTGAATGACGCCGTTGCTTTTGTACTTGCCCTTTAGCGCGTCGTATCGAATGAAGTAATGGCCGTCGGCGACGGTCCAGCCCTCTGCAATCATCAACGCACGGGGAACGTCTATCTTGTAGATGTCGACGCGAACGGTCGGTGCTTTCGTCGTCTCCCAGTCGATGAAGGCGTCGCCGCCAACAATTGATCGTCTCGCAACTAACGCAGTAATGTTTGGAACTCTGTTGCCGAAATCGATGAGAGGTAAGCGTTCGAAGAGGACCGACACCAGGCCGCGTCCTGCGGGGACTTCGCCTGCACCCCACTCCTCTTCCCATCTCGAGTGGGGAGTCTGCGTTTCTTCCCCTAAACGAACAGTCACAGTCATCTTACGATAGCGCTTCTTCAAAAGAATCTCTGAACGAACGTCGTACACCACGCGCGTGTCGCACCAAATAGCGATCACGTCCATCACTGGGTCGTCAACAGGCGATTCACACAGCGCAATTTCAACGTCGGCAAAATACTTGTACGACGTTGTTCCGCCTCCTCCTCCTCCTTTTCCTACTTCTTCCGACGTCTCTGTGACTCCGTCGGCAGGCATCTGCACGATGTTTCCACCGATGCGCGTGGCCCCATGCACGATTCCAATGCCGTTGCCCCACGTTGACGCCGACACTTGCGTGTCAGAGAGCTTAGGACCAACGAATCCAGGTGCTTCTCCCGCAATAGCGGACGTGATCGCAGCCATTGCAGCGCTCAACGCAACCGAAATAGCAATGTTG
>Ga0255047_10000774_pt1 | contig 25699 bp, 42 predicted proteins | sample JV7_2_1_MG_FD_183640 | JGI IMG/M metagenome (GOLD analysis project Ga0255047, IMG submission 183640) | Seawater microbial communities from Jervis Inlet, British Columbia, Canada - JV7_2_1 | ecosystem: Environmental > Aquatic > Marine > Inlet | place: Canada: British Columbia | collected 2016-10-06 | reverse complement strand
GCAAAAAGAGCCATGAACGGAGAGTTCGACGCGACGAAAGAAGAATCCGACGAATGGGCAGCATCGCCTGACGGACAGGCCACGTTTCGTTTGCTACACAAGTGACCAAGAGAGGAGACAGCCATGAGCAGAATGAGCACGCCACCTGACTTCGATAGAGTCGGCATGATCCTCAAGGCGGTGCTGCTGGGGCTTGTGCTGGTGGTCACTCCTGCGCTGGCCGGCGACTGCCCCATCGGCGGTATCGCGGACTGCTTCGAACTCGGGCGACTCCCGTGTAATGCTTGCACCGAGACGTGCATCAGCGAGGGCGACACCACAACCAATATGTCTCTACAGCAAGCGCGGGACCGTTGCAGGATGGGGCACTACACCTGCAACTCCTGCCACTTCTGGCCGCCGCCGCCTGTGCCGAACACAATCTGCAACCCGCCAAGATCCTACTGGGAGTGCCTCAGCTGCTTCGTGCCCGAGACGCCACCCGGAACCATGGGCACGGGGTACGAGTTGAGCGACCTCGAAATCAGCCAGCAGTGGGACGACTTCGCTGCCCGCTGCGTGGAGCAATTCCCGTTCGTGCCGGGACCATTCGCTGTTGGACCGTGCCCGATCAGGACGAACCGCGAAGACCCCGACCTGTGCGATGGGGACGTGGTAGACAACTGCGCTGCCCTGGGGCTCGCAACATGCGGTGGCGCACCCGACGAGCTACGGCTACGGATCTCGGGCACCACGGCTACCTGTCGGATCTCCTGCGGGAACATGACATTGACCGAGGAGACGAGCTGTGAGATGAGCCATGCGATAGCGCAGTGCGTGGACGTGTGCTTTCCTGGCTGCCTCACGTGTACTTGCTTGACCCCGCCTTGCCCTGGGTTCATGATCGAGCGAGCTGGCTGGGTCTGCACGATCAGCGACGACGCAGACCCGACGATGGACGGGAACACGGTCCCGATCGGCCCGCAGCCGTTTGAGTTGAACTGTATCATCGTGGACGACGGGGATCCTATTGATACAACCGCTTCGTGCGACTGGACTACGAGCGGGCACTGCCCGCTGGTCGGGGGGACTCTATGATCAGGCTGTTCCTGGACTGGTGCGCCGGGAGCATAACGAAAGCCGAGTCTCCATGACCCCGCCGCCCGAGGAACTCGCCGCCAAGGATGCGGAGATCGAGCGGTTGCAGGGCGAGAACTCGTGGCTGAGCGCTCAGCAGAAAGTGGTCGGCCGCAAGATCGCCATCCTCAACGCCCTGCTGCGTGAGGCGCGGGAGTTGCTGGAGCCTATCGAGAGCAGGGGTTATGGGCAGACCTGCGGTTGGTATAAGCGTCGTGACGACTTCCTAACCAGGGTGCGCGGAGGCGAGGGTGGGTAAACACAAAACAAAGCCGGGAAAGATCAAGGTCCACGGGACGTTCTGTGCCCAGAAAGGCTGTCGCTTCTACGGCAAACGTGCCGCCCAGGGTGTTTGCTACTCAAGTTCGCCCAAACCTTATTTGAAGTACATCAAGCGAGTAGAACGGCACGCCTACGAACTGGTCGAGGGGACACTTCAGGGCTGCAAAACGAAAAACGAGCGCATCAAACATTTGAAATCAGCCCTACTATGCACATGGATGAACGGAGAGTTTTCACTCGATGAGTGCGTTCGTCTGCGTGGCGAGAACGCAGTGCTGAAGTCGAAGCTGCAACGACGCGGAGGCGAGGGATGATGGACCAGTACGAGGAGTACGACACCGAGGAACGACTGGCCTCCGCCGAGCGTGCTCTATACGACGAGATTGAGCAGCGCGACAAGAACGAATGGCGAAACCACGATCAGGTTGGAGAGCTACGGCAGCAACTCGCCGCCCAGGCCACGGAGATCGAGAAATGGAGAGACATCGAAGCTCCCCGACTGGAGGCAGAGTTGAAGTCACTGAAGGCTTTGCGTGGCCAGGAGATTAAATCCTATGAAGCCTGGATCAAGCGGCTACAGGACGAGATCGAGCGGCTCAAGTCGCTGCTGGGGCGGGCGGGGGAGAGGCTGCCGCATGAGGTAACTTGCAGTTCAAGAAAGCTACTCAAAGCCGACGAGGTTGAGCCCCCCTGCGATTGTATTATCGCCGAGATCAAGGAGCAGTGTGGTGAGTGAGTTCAAGAAAACGATGGACGCGCCAGATTGGGCGACAGGGCTGAACGACGTGCTCGTGGCACATAATGAGCAACCAATTGACCCTGACTTATTGCTGGGGTGGTTCGCCAACGCGCTGATGCACGGGCACGATAGCTGTGAACACAACGACGCCCGCATCGAAACACTGCGGGAGGCGGCGAAGCGGGGGTGTGAAGGATGTCGGACTCGTGGCTGGACAGAGGCGCTTGGAACTGATTCACCTATCGGCTGGCATCATTTGACTGTTGGCGGACAGGGCGGTCCTCACACGATGAAGTGCAAAGTCCCGTTCATCCACGACATGCTGGCCGAGCTGCGCGGGGGATGGATGAGAGGATGTTAGACTGTTTACGGGGCAACCTGAACGGCGCCTGGGTCAGGCGTCCGGAGGCTGACCACCGGCCCGGCCAATCTCGGCCAACGTAGGCCCCACGGTATCCGCCAGCCGTTCCCCGTCCGCGTCGATCCTACGGGCCAGCGCGCGGCATACCGTCCCGTCTCGCAACCGCAGCGGATCGGCGATCGCCCGGCAGGCCGCCGCGAATTCCATGATCTTGCCGCCCGTCTCCGCGTCTCTCACGTGCATCGAAAGTCCCTTGACGGCGACGACGCTCCGCAGCAATCGCCCCCGCGCCTCCATGATGACGGGGCCGAGCGTCCCCGCCCGCTGGAGCTCGTCGAAGATCTGGGAGGCGGATTGCCTGGCCGCGTCGAGTGCAGACAGCGGCGGGCCCACCGATCAGTCCTCGACCGCGCCCTTACCGCCGAACAGCCCGAGCCCGCCGGACGGTCGGGCAGTCTCGACGCCCATATACCCGAGTACCGTAGTAACGATCATCCACCCGGTGGCCTCGTCGATCCCCAGCTTCTCTCGGAGCATCATCACGGCAGCACCGGCGATCAACGCCACGACGCGCTTCGACATCAACAGCTTTTTCCACATAGCGGTCTCCTCTCGGCGCCGTCGCCGCCTGCAATCCTACTACGGAGAGCCTTCGCGCTCTCTCTCCTTGACTTCGTTGAAGAACCGGACCAGGGCGCCCGGTGGCTCGCGGAGCCCGGTCTCCGCTGCGCTGATGTCCCGCGGCCTGATCTTGAGCAGGCGGCCGAGAGCCTTCTGCGTCAGGCCGACGCTCAAGCGGGCCCACCGGAGCCAATAGCAATTCAGGACCTCGCCACGGTCCGACCCGCACCGGGGGCAGACTTTCATCCGCATGAGTGGGGGCTCGGCGGTCGGACAACTCGTATTGTGGACCCGAAAGGTGCCATTGGCGCCCCTCATCCGCGCCGCATCCAGCAGAAGCGGAAGACCCGGCCCCACCGGCTGGTCCTGGTGGAGCAGCGCCCAGGGCGGGCTCTACAGAGGCGACGTTCGAGCGGGGCCGATGGGTCGCGGATCGTGGGGAAGCCACGCACGGGGTTGCTGGGCTCGCTGTACGTGCCGTCGAGGCCGACAGCCATCGCACGGACCCGGTATACACGGCAGGCCAGCCGCTCGACCCGGTAGGTGCACGACGGCTGCGGTGCGGATAGGCCGATCAGCGACCCGTCCGCGGCGTGCCACTCGAACACATAGCCGCGGGAATGCGGCACAGGCTCGCAGGCGACCCAGATGGCGCCGGCCATGAGCAGGGCGATCATTCACTGCCGCCCGTTCACGACTGCCTCGATCCGAGCATTCGACTGGATCGCCCGCTCGTAAGCATCGGAGTTCTTTTCGAGAGCCGCAATCAGGCGTTCTTCGCGCTTCCCGGCATGCTCGTGACAGTCCCTCCCGATTTCGGCAAGGCTAGTTGCGAACTTGTCGACCATTGCGGTGCCCACTCGATAGTTCAAGACGATGACGACCGCAAGTAACCCGAGAGCGCCAAACTCCAGCCATTCCGTCATGTCAAATCCCCCTGGCCGCGAAGTCTACAGTCGGGCCAGAGATTATAATAGTGTGAGGCGTCCAGGGTAGAGCTTTCATCAGGTTCCCGAACTCCTGCCGGGAATTGAGCACGGCCCAGCTACCGCTGATGTAGCCCAGGGTCGAGCCGACCGCCACGCAGCCCCGGACGTCGGTCCACGTATTGCCGGGATGGATCAGGATCCGCGTCCGCCCAGGGACCGGGCCGAGCTCCCACGTGTTGATGTTGCGTCGGTGGTATCTCGTCGGCGTCATTTCGTACTCGCCGTTCGGGATGCAGGAAACCCACGGCTCATTGTTCAACCATGGCCGCTCCACAGTGAAGCAGCGGAAGCCCCCCACGGCCAGCTCGCCGAACGTCCCGAACGGCGACGAGCCCCACCGCTTGATCGTGACTACCATTCGACCCCGAACACGGTCGCCGTCACGAAGTTGGCATCTACGACCTCGATCCCGATCTCTCCGGGGTAGTAGATCGGCCAGTGACCTTTGAGCTTGACCGGGGGCTGCAGCGGCCAGACAGGCATGTCGACACAGATCGCGGTGGCGTCCGATCTGGTCGCGCCGTCCTCGTCGTAGTAGACGTCGACGGCGGTCCACGTCGAGCCCGCGTTGGATAACCAAATCTCGGTCACGATGGCCCGCGTACCCGGTGCGTACAGGGTCTCATCCGTGGCGCCCGCCGTGACCTGCAACTGAGTGAGTTGCCGGTGCATCCCCGTCTCGAGCGGAGTCTGGTCGGCGTAGACCGTGACGTTCTGACTGGCTCCGGCTCCGTTGTTCGTGTCGACACTGACCTGTAGAGCGTTGGCCTGATGTATCGGGATCCCACGCATCAGGCCCGAACCCTTCCGCTTGAGCGCCGGGGCAAAGCTATTCCAACGCGCGCCACCGTCTAGAGAATACTTAGCCTCGATAATGGCGATCGCATCTGACCCGGCGAGATCGACCGTAGCCATCCAATACGGGCCGACGTCGAACTGTACATCGTCGGATGCGTCGGTCAGATCGAGCGCGAGCGGCGCGAACGACTTTTGGAGGAAGCCGAGATTCTCCAGAGCGTCAACCTGTCTCGATGTCGCCATCTTTTCCCCTACGTTACGTCTCGCGCAAACTCCGCCGCAAACCATTCGCTATGTGACATCCCGACGAACATGACCATGGTTTGCTTGACCTGAATCATCGACGTGTCCGTCCCGGCGCCGCAGTCGTGACCGGACGACGGCCACACGGTCAGAGCGAATATGCCCCGATCGTTGATGACAAAACAGATTCGACCTGGCGCAGCCGGCGGGAGCGTCACCGTCTTATTGGGGAGTCCTGCGTTGATGACGTTGACAACGCTGTTTAGAACATAGTCGCCCTGGCTTCCGCCACCCGTCGCGCCGATGCCGCCCTCGTGCGAGAAGTCCAGGCGATTGACCCGTAGAAACTGGACGATCTCAGCGAGCCCGTTCATACCGGCACCAGCCCGTAGGCACACGTCGCACCGGCCACGGTCGCTGTTCGGATGAGCGATATACTGGTGCCCGAGACCGCCGTCCAGGTAAGCTCGATCGTTTCGGTCGTCGGGCCGGTCGGCAGTGTCGTGTAGTCTTTCGTCATGTACCGTTCCGCTCCCACCAGGCCGGGCGCATTCGATCCACCGATCAGCTGTACCTGGCCTGACGGCGTAACCGTGAATCCCGTAAGAGTCATCACGACCATGACCTGGAGTACCAGTTTCATCGACGTGAAGTTCTCATCGATGGCCCACGAGTCGGGGTAGACGACCACGATATCTCTCGTCGTCGTCCCCTGTGCCCCGAGAGTGAGAACGGGTATCGACGGGGTACACGGAACCATCCACGACCCGAACCCCCGGCCGACGTGCTGGAGGCTCAGTGCCCCCGGCCACAGTCTACCCGAAGCGAACACGGTCGTCGGCATCTCCGACCAGAAGTGGAACGGCATCAGGAGTTTATCCCACAGTTGAAAAGCAGGTTGTCGGCGGAGGTAAACCCGGTGCCACCGCCCGTGACCCACAGGTAGATTCGCAGTAGCCCAGAAATGTTGTCGGACAGCATCAGCGTCGGGATGTCGGCCCTTGACGGTCCGGACATTACGGTCGCAGTCGCCGCCACCGCTGTGATCTCCGTGCCTGTCGTCGTGTTCGTGCCATCGTTCAAGTCGACTCGCAAGTGTGCAGTCCCGCCACCCGTCGCCCAAAGCATCTGACGAAACTCGAACTTGTCCGTCCCGCCAGGCCTTGCGTATCTCGGGCAGCGAAACAGGAAAGAGGCCTGGAGTTGCGCGGTCGTAAGGGTCTCTGAGAACTCGGTCGTGTCGACGTGGAACCGTCTGATCTGTTTGAGTGAGTCCTGATTGGTGAAGATCCATTTCCCCGTGGTCTTGACACCCTTACCACTGAGGACGTCCGAAGCCGTGAAAGTCGTATCGTAGGTGTAGGCCATCATTCTACCCAGGCGTTCAGGCCTTGCCCGGTGTAGTTCCCCGCGCCCGACACCCGCTCGAATTCCAGGATGAGTCGCTCGGTCGCGCCATGACCGAATTCGCCCGAGTTGGGGAAGCCGGCCAGCTCGATCAAGATCAACGACGAAGTAAGAGCGACTGTCATCTCGACGTATGGATCTGCACCGATGTGCGCCGCTGTCGCTCCGACTACAAGATCGGCGCCGGCTGCGTCCTGGAGGATCATCCGAGCCGTCCCGATGACCGCTGCGTTGTTGGCCGCCAGAACGTGGAGCGTCCCACCGATCTGGGACGAGAGCGGCTCCCATGGTTCCGTATGGCTGGTCGACGCGCTGAACCTCACTGTAAACGGAGCCTCGCGCATGACCTCGCCGCGGTCTCTGAGTGCCTGGGCGTTTGACGTGAACTTGTCCGCATCATCTGCGTCATACTCGGTCGTCACGGCGCTGGGCCAAGTAACAGCCATCAGAAGTAGATATAGCCGTCGACGTTCCGCACGCCGACTGTGTTATCAGAAGCGTCGCCCCAATAACCGTAGATCAGGTTGGCGTCGCCGTCCGTGTAGGTTGCAGTCATGGCCTCTGGTCCCATTCGGAAGAATCTACCCGAGAAGTTGACATCGACCGCCTGGAATTCCACACGAGTACGGTCCACTTCGCGCTTTGCGGTGACCAGGACAGGCCTGGTCTCCGCTGCTCCGTCCACTCCGAGAACCTTGAACGTGTTGACGGTCAACGCATCCCCGACGTTGATCGCGGTGGCGTCGGCGATCTCCAGCTGGAACGTGAACGTCCGCAGCCCGAAGCGGAACCGAGAGATCAGGCGCCGTGCGATGTTTCTGACCTCCGCGATGATCGCGCCGGGATCGAGCCACTGGTCCAGGATGACCTTCTCGCGCTTGTCACCAAACAGGTTGGCGTCCTCCAGGTCCGTATTGATCTCCACCACGACCTTGGCGAAGTCGTCCGTGTTCGATGCGTTGTCCTCCACCGGGTCGTAGAGGTAGAGTACCCGAGATATGCGAGCCTCGTCGTCGACTTCGATCGTGAGGCTGTCTTCGATAAAGTTGGTATCCGTGAGCGCCGTACCGTCCTCGTCGGGTAGCAGGGTCGCAGCTGCAAACTTTCCCGACGTGTCGAGGAAGATGGCGACGCCCCGTGTCTCTCGAAGCTGCTGGAGTAGCTCGGAGACCTTCTTGGGGCGACGGATCAAACGCGCACAGTTGTCCTCCGGCCACACGACTTCTTTGATCGTGTCGAAGCTAGTCGTATCCACGTCTGCCGCTGCGATCCCCGCCCACTCCAGAAGATCCTGCATGATCTCCATTGGGTTGTCGGGTGTGCCGACGACGTCAGACGAGAAGCCTACGACGTGCGTGACCTGGGCGCCCATCGGGTGGAATGACGGGCTCGTGCCGAACGAGCCACGATTCGCAACCGTCAGAGTATCCAGCGCAGTGTCGATCGCAGTCAGCTCCATTATCTCGTTTTCTATCTCGACATACATTGTGTTCCTCGTGAATTCGGCCGGGTCGGGAAACTCTGCCGCGCTCGTGACGTTGATCGTGGTCGCCACGCTGCTGATGCCTGCCGCGTCTGTTATGAGGTTGTCGTCCGAGACGGCGAAAGGGATCTGGCGCTTATCGAGGTCTGCCAGTTTCGACTCGCAGGTGATCTTCACAGCTGCATCGCTGATCGAGTAGGCCTTGAGCCGATACTCGGGTCCGATCTGCTGGAAGTCGGCCAGGGCGAAATCGTCCGCGCTGTAGAACCCACGCTTGACCCTCACCGGCCGACCGGAGTAGTTCAAGTTGCGGGCGAACAGGTTGGCCCAGAACTCACCGGGTGATCCGGTGTTGAAGAACGCCGAGCCCTTGTCGTGGTCCGGTGGCGGGGGCAGGTAGTCGAGCGCCATAGATAGATTGAGTTGCTCGGGGAACGTGTGCAGTCGGCGCGCGTCAATCTTCTGCGGCACGGCGACGAGCTTCTGGAGCAGCGGGTAGACCTGGAGAGTGTCGTCCGACCACGGCACGTCTTGAAAGCAGAAGTAGAGCGTCCTCGTGCTGGTTACATAGTTTACCCGGTCCTGGCACGTCGGGAACGAATACCAGCAACGTAGCCCATCGCCACCGTCTGGCGCTGTGCATGGCGCCTGCGTGTACTGATTGTCGCAGCGGAGCATGTCGATCTCGACAAGCCACTGTGCGCGCTTGGCTGCATCATCCGCGAGGAGGTCATAGTTCGCGGTGGTCATGCCCTATCGTTCCATGCTCGGAGTGTCGCTTGAAGTCCACGCCGCTGCTTGATCCCGAGAAACGGCATCCGCCAGTCTCGTGTTCGGACAAGTAGGCCCTCGGTCGTTTCCACCTCGCCGCTGTCGAGGGCAACATACCAGAAAGGTTTGTCGGCGTAGATGTGAGCCCTAAAATCGGTATCGAAGTTGATCCCGGATGCAGGCCTGAAAAACGTATCCCGGTCGAGCCCACCTTCCGAATAATCGATGTTCCAGAGGTTCGTCGGGTGCTTCACGTTGGACCCGATGAACACTCCATCCTGATTGTCTATGAAATCGGCATCCACGGAACGTGAGAAAAACTCCACGCCTCCGGTCTGTCCCGGAAACTCAAGCAGCCTGCCGATCGTGCATACCCCTATCTGTGGATCGAACGTGAACGCGCCCGAGATCATGTAGACCCGAATCCTCCAGTAGCGTTTCGCTGCTCCGGGTGGCGAGTCGAGCCGTTGACAGTGTGGGAGCTTGGCTTGAAAGTCCACGAAGCTGGATAGGGTTGCCGCAGTCGTCCACGCCGCGCCGTCGTCAGAGTAGTCGCAATCTAGGCCGACGATCCCTCCGGCATCTTCGTCGAGGTTGTGCCCCGCGATCCCGATCGCATCGGCGAGGATCTCGTTTCCTACTCCGAGATCCACTTCGACCGTCGCGGGAGTGCTGGCGATTGCGGCGCGCCATCTGTAGGCCGTGCCGGGCCGCCAGTCGAGCAGGTTCTCCGCGGGCCAACCGTCGACCTCGGTAGAGGCCGTTAATGTGCCGGACTCCAGCACGTTCTCGAAAAGAAAGAACGGCGAGGCCATTCAGTCCACCGACACCAACAAAACGTCGTCGATCCTCCAAATAGAACCGGCGGGTATCGTCACGGAAATCGATGGAGTGAATCCTCCACCGTATACGTAAGCGTCTGCGATATGTGTCCAGTCTGCGGCCTGTGCGGGATTCACCAACCATGAGATTTTGACCAACAGCCCTTCCCGGACGACGACGCCGAGATTGCCAGCACCCGAAATGTGCTTGGTAAAAAGTCCGGCGTAGATCGCATCTCCGGAAAGCGAGACCTTGCGTATGAACGCACCCACGGTACACGGCCCGTTCAGCTCGGCCGAGTAGGTCCCGGTATTCTGGTCGATATCCACGACCTGGAAGCAGCCTGTCGGGACAGAGTCCCACTCCACAGTTGTTCCGTTCTCGAAGTCCGGATTGAAGACGGCCAGGGCTACAAGAGGGAGGATCAGAAACAGAAGTGACGCGATTAGCTTCATAGTACCCCCGAGACATAGTCTAGAAGTTCAAGATCGATCTGTGGACTGTAACGCTTCAGGCTCCCATGAGACGGGATTCGGACGCTCGATGTACGGGCAATAAAAACGTCGTGACGATCCTCAGTGGTGTTCCATGCAAACCAGACCGGGAGCCCGGTTATCATATGGTCCCGCATATCTACGAACGTCGGATCCTGGCCGGATAGCTCCCCGCCTGCGACACCAGGACCAGGATAGTGTAGGGTTACGTTTCTCTTGACGCTGCGGGCCTTGGTCCCGATCGGGCTACCGTGCGGAGTGCCCCCGCCGTCGCCCTTGACAGCCATCGAATACGGATCGAAGTCTGGCGGTGTCGCGAAAGAACTGAACGACGTTTCTCGTCTTCCAATCAGAAGCGACCCGATCTTGAGATCATCGGGAGTGCTCCCCGTGTTCGAGACGAACCGGATGCCCCATCCCGACCGCGTCCCGGCTGCGCTGGTGAACGGGATCAGTAGGGGATCGGGCACGGGATCGGTCAGCGGGAATGCAGAGGACCCGTCACCGATCCACGTCGCCCCATCGAAATAGATCGCGTTGACCTGTGTCCATTCTCCGGCAAGGGTCAGATTGTGGTTTGCTACTACAAGGACGTCGCCTGTTAGGTTTGCCGAGAAGCTTCCGATCCTGAGATCGAAACTGCCGGTGGGTGCCCCGAAGGTCCACGTCAACTGAGGGTAGAACCTCCAACGCGCGAGCGTCTCGATCTGGGCCTGTGTGAATTGCCCCGATGAGTCGGCGATCGTGTAGCCCGTACCGATATTGTCCCCGCGAAACCAGTTCTCGAAACTCACAATGATGGGCTCGACGCCGGCCACTAGACACCGACCAGCGACACGCCAGCCCGCCCGAGCTCGCGGCCGATCTCATCCGCCATCTGTCGCGCGAACGACGTCGGGTCCTGGATGAACCCCTGGCCCTCGATGAATACTCGGACCTCGACGGGTGCGAGGGCGCCGCCCGGGGGCGACGATGACAGCCCCCCGCCTAGCGACGCCGCAGCTCCACCGCTGGAGAACGAACCACCACCTCCACCGCTTGACCCGATGTCCGTTCGCTGGATCGCGGCGACCTGGGCCAGCCCCGCCGCTAGGGCGAGCGCAGCCTGAACGCCGAAGTGTCCCGTGCGCGCGATTGCCTTGGTCACACCCTCGCGGGTGTTGATGATCGCCATGGCTATCGCGGCGAGCTTCGACTGACCGAACAGGATCCCGATATTGCCGATCAGCTGGAGGGTCAACGCCGAGTTGATCGCTCGTCGGCTGTTGGCTTCTCGCGTCTCGATTGCGATCCTCTCGGCCGAGGCGTCGAACTCGGCATCGGCCCTGTCGCCTGCCGCCTGCTTGGCCTGATTCACGTAGGCGTCGAAGTTCTCTTGCGTGGCGTCGAGGTCGATCAGGGTCGGGTCGTCCTGCGATACCCCGCGGGCAAGACCACCGCGCGACTCGTCGATTGGCTCCGTGTTGAAACTACCATCCGGTAGGAACGTGCGCCGCGTCCCCGGAACGAACCTCTGGAGTGTCTCGATCCTGAACTCGGCAGCCTGTATCTTGCCCTCTGCCTCCAGGATCAACCTCTCTAGCCGAGCGAACTCTGGATCGTTCTGCAACCTATCGAAGCGTGCGAGCCCTCGCTGGATGTTCGTCTGCGAACCGAAGATCGGAAAGACGAAGTTTCCGATGCGTCCGATTCGCACGTTCGTGTTGATGAAGTTCAGCAGCGCGTTCGTCGCGTTGTCGACTTCGATCCGCCAGGCTCTCCAGTCCTCGGCCGCCGTACCCACGACAGGCTCCAACCCCTCGGCTGCCGCCTTCGCTTGCTCCATGGCGGAGTTAGCAAAAGCCTGCTTACGCTGGAGTTCGTCCAACTCGCCGACTGCGACTCCGATGGACGTGGCGTAGTCTCTGTAAGCCTGGTCGACGTCGACGATGATCCCGAGGTTATCGAGCATCATTCGAGACTGGCGCCCGATACCCGTGGTCAGTGATTCAAGGGCCTGTGTCGGACCGAGCCCGACCGCCCGGCCGAGTGCCGTAGCGACCTCGGCAAGTTCCGCGAACTGGTCTTCTGTTTTCGCTACGCCGAGGATGACGGCGTTATTGGCGAGCTGCATCAGGTCCAGTGCGTTGACCTGACCGAGCGTCGCCGCCTGGAGTTTAGGCAGGAAATCGGCCGTGGCATTGACCCGAGCGCCGAGCGTACCAAAGGCAGTTGACAGGTTTGTAACGCGGCTCGCCCGCTCGGCGAACTGGTCCATCGCAAAGATGAACGCAGCGGCAGCAGCAGTCCCGGCAGTAATGACGGTGCCCACCTTGGTGAACGCCGCGAACATCTTGGCGCCCGCGTCCTCGGAAGTCTTCCCTGCGTCCTCTACGCTGTCGGACATGCGGTTCATGTCCCGCTTCGCCTGGGCGGTCTCAGCCTTGACCAGCAGCGCGAGGACTTCGCTTCGTTGGGCCATCAGACCTCCAGGTCGACCAGGCCGGCCGGTAAGACACACTCGGACCGCGACGGGCTTCGGACATCGTCTAGCCCGATCTCCCGTAGCGGCTTCCCAGCCTCCGAGTGCCAGTCTACTTCAGATTGATCGCGGTAGAGTCCGTGCAGCAAAACGGCTCCGTCCACCAGGATCGGCCAGGCCCTTTTCGGGTAGTCGTAGATCCGCAAAGCAGCGAGGCACCCGGCGAGCGAAAACGACAGGACAGGGGGCTTGCCCTCGCCGCAGCCCATCGGCGTCTGATTGACGTACTCCCCGGAGACCCGACGATAGAAGTTGACGATTGTCCAATCGTCGGGTTCCAAGGCTTGATTGGCGAGACACAGATTGCAGAGCATGGGCGGGATGCACGGTCGCCGACTCTCGCCGCAGAAGTGCTCAGGCTTGCCGTTCAGGAACGGCACGGCATACGCCGCTAGGCGGAGACGGCGACGGCTTCCCCCTGGTTTTGCCTCGACGCTATGACGTTGACCTGTTGGTTCAGCGCCTTGCGTACCGGCGGCCAGCGTAGAAGCTGCATCCGAGCTTCGAGGGTATTCTTGACCGGCCGGTCGCCGTCCGAGTACCCATCGAAGTCCACGAAGAATTCTTGACAGATCAGCCGACGCTCGTTCTCACCGTAAAGGAACGTGTTGAACGAGTCGATGCCGGCCGGTACGATCTGGAGCCGTAGCGTCCCGTCCTCGTCCTCCGGGACCTCGATCCAGATCGGTCGGCTGAGTTCTGCGATGGTCTGAAGCTGCACAAATCCCCCTACGTGAAAGTCATCTCGAAGTCGTCGCCTGCCGTGTTTTCGAGTGAGGTCGACACAGAGCCACCAGCAAAGTTGTACGTCGCCGCTGCGATGTCGTTCCGGTTGGTCAGTGAGATGGGCCGCAACTGGCACTCGTTCATGTCGATATTGACCGCGTTGTCCGTGGCACCGACTGCGCCCGTTGTGACCGCGCCGCTCGTGCCGAGCCTCTGGTGCTCGATCCAGTCCTTCGTAGCGAAGGCCGGGAACTCCGCTTCGAGTGTACCCGTAGGTCTGCCGCCGGGCACGATGCGCGCCCCGTAGAACCCGTCCGGCTCGTTGACGTCGGGCCCCATCTGTAGGTTGTTGTTCAGGTTCAGGCTGAAGTTCGTGATACCGACAGGCGTCACGCCGAACAGCGAACACGTCGCGCCCCTGAAAGCGATGGCCCTGGTCGTCTGGTAGGCCGAGACGAGTAGCGCCTGTGTCGTGTAGATCGTGGTCGAGGCCGGCGGCGCTCCCATGGTGGTGATGCGCGCCTTGCAGACGTCGGCCTGGGCGAACGTGAACTCGGGATTCGAGAAGCAGCCGCGCATGGCGATCTCGTTCCCGTCGAGCAGCAGGGCGAACGAGTAGGATTGTGCGGGGTCGCCCCCCGCAGCGGCAAAGGTCGACACGCGGCGGTAGGTGTGAGAGACACCCACCGCAGCCGTCACCGAAAGGCCGCACGACTTCCACACGTCGTCCAGTTCTACGGCCACGTCTCCCGCGTCCCCCGAGCCCTTGACGTCGACTTCGTATGACATCGTCATCGACAGCGGGCCGGGGGTCTCCTCGTCATTCAGGACCGAGCCCATATGATAGTTCGGGTCGAAGTTGCCGCCGTCGAATGTGACGGTGATATCTCGGGCCAGGAACAGAGACGCGATGGTCGGCGGGGTGACTTGTGTATCCACCGTGACCTCGGGGAGACACGAAATCTGAGCGCGTTTGAAGTACAGTTGCGATTGTGCCATGGCCTACTCCGTCGTCTTTTTGGTGGGTTTCGGCTTGGCCTTCGGCGGCGCCCCGGACTTCTCTTGCGTCCCGGCCACGCGCTTTCCGTCCTTCACGATCCAGACGCCTTGAGTCATGGCTGGACTTCCTCCACCTTGGCCTGGGCGGTCATCGTAATGCGCTGCTTGAGCATCCCGCCCTGGTCGAGATCCCTATCGTACAGTATCCCGGTCGGGTGGACACCTAGGATCGGCTGCGTCGTCGGCAGCCCGAGTATAGGGTTCTTGCTCAGCACGTTAACCAGCCCGGCCGAGTACCGGCGGCGCCGTAGCTCGACGTTCGGCTTCGTGTCCCCGCGCGAGTTGAACCATGTAAGCCTGATTTGAACCTCAGCTTCATACGTGAGCCGACCCGATGATTGGTCCGAGTCTCTGTGTGTAAACACGAGATCGCCCTCGAATATCTCCAGGTGGACCGGGTACTCGGTGTCGACCGTCGTGTCCTTCGTCCCGCCAGAGATTTCCAGCTTCTCGTATCCGTAGATGTTGGCCGCGGCGGGCTCGGCAAGGATGACCCCATCGGCCGCGTCCGTGTCGATGGCTGCGAGCTCGGTCGGCAAGGTCGACGTGAAGAACGTAACGAGCTGGCCGATGAAGTACTCGCCGAGTTGGATCCTCGCCACATCAACCCCTCGACGGCGCCGACGCCTGGAGGACCCGAAAGATCCTCGGCAGCTTGGTCTTTATCATGTACTCGGCCCAGACGCCGACGAGCGTCCGCTCCTGGGCGTGAGTCATCTGGAGCGGGTCACGGACGGGGAGCGACTTGTTTCGCAGCGGGTTATTGATCGCCGGGGCATGGAATGCTGCGACTACGTTGCGTGTCCCGACCCTCACGAATGGGCCACGCTTGGGAGTGTTCCCGAACGTCGCCACGTGGTCCCGGTGTCCCTTCTGCGTCAGCCCTTTGCGGAGATCGCCATCGAACTGCATCACCTTACGCTTGCCGCGCTTGCGCTTGAACGTCCGGTAGGGTTCCTTGTTCGGGAGCCACCGGCCACCGCCCGACGCACCCTCAGAAGCAAACAGCCGACGCTCGTTCGTACGGAACTGCGCGTCGATCCTGTCGCGCACCGTCCGCAGCTCTGGCGGCGTCCACTTGGCGAGATCGCCGAGGCTCTTGATACGCGGGTTGACTTTGGCTTCGATTCTCACCATTCAGTCTCGTCGGTCACGAGTAAACCGGTCTCCTGGCGTGTCGTCACCGTGGCCGGGGTCATCTCGGATGTCAGGTGCGTTTCGGTCCTGTCGGCGTCTTGGCCGGCGAATGCTCGGGCGGCCAGCCGCACCGACTTCTCGAGCTGCGACATCTGCTCCTCGGTCTCGCCATCGAACTCGATCCGCAACCGCTCGACCCGGTCGGAGGCAGACGGCTCCTGCCCGGCCATGGACGATTCCATTGCGTCCACTGCGGCGCCCTTCGCCGACGCCTGTCTTACTGCCAGGTCGAGATGCTGGCCCGCTGCCGCGGTGACGTCGATCCCGGTGACGCCCGCGTTGGGGTAGCCGATCGGGTAGGTATCGGAGTCGTCGCCGATCTCGTCGCGGATCCATCCAAGGACCGTGGCGCTGCGTCCTGTCGCAAACGTCGCAACCTCGGTCGAGGTCGGCTGCGATGTCGCTGTGTGCGCCTGTTGCGTGTACGCCTCGACTTCGGTCTCGGCACAGTACGCAAGGCTGATGTCACCCGCTGCCATGTCAGGCGCCGAACCTACGCTTCCGCTTGACGCCACGTGCCGGTTTCGGCGGCGCGGCGGCGGCATCGATCGGGTCCCCGTCGTCCACGATGATTTTGGCCTTTCGCTTGGACGTGTCATCGTCGACGCAGCCGTTGACCCGGAGGTAATGAGTATCGCCTGGCGCCCACTCGGCAGGGTTCTCGGGCAACTCCACCGCCTTACCGACAGGGAACTTGACGCCCTTCCTAACGAGGTCGACTTTCGTTGAGATCATCTTCATGGCGTCTCCGTCAAAAGCGGCCGGGGCGGGAAACTGGCGAACCGCCCCGGCCTCACGAAAGAGGACTAGATCGTGGTGAACGTGTGGAGCAGGCTGTATCGCCAATCCCCATATCCACCGTTGCCGAACATGAAGGTCCCGATCCAGGAGTCCTTCGTTTCCTTGTTGAAGTCGGTGCCGATGCCGTTGTCGAACTCGGTCGGCGTCGCCGTCTGGAACACGAATGGTTTGCGGACACCGGAAGGATTGTGCATGTAGAACGCGGCCGTCGTTCCTGCCGCGTCGATGTAGGGGTTGAAAATGGTGGTGAAACGGCCTTGCAGGTCGTTGCCCACCGGGCCGGTCAGGGAGTCGGCAGTCTCGACCCTGCGAGCTACCGAGTAGTAGGCCGCCGGGACGTGGACTTCCCAGATCGTGTTCGGGCCGACCCACACCGGGTCACCCTGGCCGTCCTTGAACCCGATGAGTTGGTCGATTCCGTCTCGGACTGCCGCTGCGAACTCGATATCGGTCGGGGCAGTCGCGGCGACGATCGCGGTCGTCCTGTCGTTGTCGCCGCTGGTCTGGAAGTCTGCGCCGGGGTCGGTGTGGTCGGTGTCGTAAAAGTTCTGCGTATCCGGACCCGCGGTCGAGGATCCGCTGTTCATCAGCGTACCCGAGATGATGTTGGCCGGGTAGATCCTGGCCTTCTGCCCGAGTTCGGCCGACAGGGCTGCGACCTGTTCGATCTTGTTGAAGCGGAGCATCTCGTATGAGATGTTGACGGTCGACTCCCACTTCTTATTCTTGATCGCGTAGCTGATCTGGGGCACCGCCTTGTGTGTGCGCGAGCCTGCCATCTCGATCGGGCTGGGAGCGGCCGACAGGAACGGGTACGTCTCCTGGTCGGAATCGGAGCTTGCCCGGAAAGTGATCGAGGTCGTCTGGTCGGGAGTCGTCTCGAACGACTGCCAGAACGATCGGTGTGCGGTTCGGCGGAGGAGTTCGGTTCCATGCGTCAGTGGCATTTTTCACCCCCCCTATAGGATGTGCGTGAAGGCTTCGTCGATGCCGACAGCCTTGGCGATGTGGCCCGTGCGGATCTCTACCCACCCGGAGGTTCCGCTGATCACCTTGACGTTCCCGATGTAGAAATCTCCATCTGCGACGGTGATCTCGGCCTCGATCAAGGTGTCCCCCGGATTGTCGGTGTCGACATCCAGGTCCATGAACAGCCTTTGACCTACGTCGGTCACGACTGCACCCGTAAACGGGATCAGGAAAATCCCGGAGATGTAGACCTCGACGAGTTCGTCGGCCGCCGCCACGACTTTCTGCTTGGCGCAGATGCCGAGGAAAGTGTCGCCGTCCGTGCTCGCCGGGCTCCCCATTACCTGACATTTGCCGTTGGTTTGATCTCCGGCAATCAGCGCACCGGCGAAGAACGTATCCGCGCCGACGGCTGGAATGCCGAGCTTGACGCCACTCCCGGCGAGTACCGGGATATGTACGTCTGCTGCTAGAAGTGCCATTGTCTCTCCCCTATGGGCTGATAATGTAAAAAGAAAACGCTCCGAGTCCTGCCGTGACTGTGCCTCGAACGAACCGCCAGCAGCCACCGATCACCAGCGACGAATCGGCCGTTATGCCCTCGATCAGTGACGACGTGTTGCCCTTGGTGCAGCTGACCCAGAGTGCGTCAGTCGAGTCCGTGCCCTGGTGGCTGACCTCGAACTTTCCCGTGGCCGCAGCCGCCCCGCGGGCCATGAGTAAACTCGCGTTGTTCGTCGTGCCCTTGCCGTACATATCGAAGATCGCAGTCGAGCCCGTGCCCGTCTGGGTCCCGATAAGTACGATGCTGCTCATGGCGTTATCAGATAACACGAGGCTGTCCCCGTGTCCGCATTCGTCGCGCGTAGGAACCGATGGCATCCACCGATCACGTGCGCCTGACTCGCCGTCTCCGCGTTGATCGACCCGTCTTTGTTCGCGTCTGGAACCAGGGCCGGGTCGTCGAACGCTTCGTTATGGCTGGAGTTGAGCGCGATCGAGATCGCCCCGGAGTCCAGGACGATCAGGAACCCGGCGTTGTTCGTCGATCCCTTCTCGCGCATGTCGAGGACTGCCGTCGATGTCGCGCCGACCATCTGTCCGAGGAAGATCACGTTCATCGGGAACGCTCCTGCTACTTGCTGCGAAGCGGGATCAGGTCGCCCTCGTTCTCGACGTTGTCGTACTTCGAGTCACCGAGTCCGAGCCGCTCCAGCTTGTCTCGTGCTTCTTTCGGGAGGGTGTCGGGCGCGTCGGTCGGCTTTCTGCCGGCGGACGTGGCGGATACCTTCTCGACCTTCGGCTGGAGTTCCACGAGGTCCTCCAGTGCTTTGACGTTGGTAAAACCCTTGGCTGTGAACCATGCCAACGGGTCGTCGTCCACGCCCTCGAAGTAGGCTGCGGACATTCCACTCTCGACAGCTGCCGCTGCTGTCTCGCGGATGAGCTTCGACTGTGCCTCATCGGAAGTAGCCTTCAGCGACGCGGCGAGCTTGGACGTCTCACGCTCCAGGTTCTCGACCTTGGCCTCCAGCGACAGCTTCGAGGTCTTCAGGTCCCCGGCCTTCGACTGCGCTTCAGCCAGGTCGGCGTCAAGCTCGACGTTCCGGGCCATCGAGGCGCTGAGTTTCGTCTGCGTGGCGTGGAGCTTTTCCTCCGTGGCGCGCATCGAACCCTCGGCGTGCTTCTTGGCGTCCTCCGCCAGCGAGACGGCAGACTGCAGCTCGGCCGTGGTCTTGGCCGTTTCGGTGTTCGGCATTTCGGACTCCTCACGGCCATCGGCCGGTATGTTGAATTTACATGAGGCGGCGAGGCGCAGGTCCGCGAGGATTGCTTCACTGCCAGCCGCGATCTCGAACGTCGTATCCGCGGCCGGCGAGTTCGTGAAGATCCCACCCGTGGCGACCCACCCGGTGAAGCTACCTGTCGGCGTCTTGGGGTTCCGCAAAGCCTCGATCGACGTGGCCCTGAACCGAGTGAATAGGTCAGCGGCGAGAGAGTCCAGCTCCACTCTGGCGAACAGGTTGGCCCCCCTACGCCGCAGACCTTTGACGAAAGCGAGTTGAGGGCCGCCGCGCTGGTCCTGGTGGCCGTCGAGGCCGTCGAAGCCCATGGCGACAGGCTTCGGCCAGATGGAGAAGTTCTCGACCATCTGGTCGAGCTCGGCCTCGCCGATGGAGATCGAGCCCTTGCCCCCGCCGTCTGTTTTCGACAGATCGAGCCGGGGCGTGACGACCAGAATCGGGACCTCGACGAGTAGCGAGCCGTCTTCCCGGCGCTCCAGGATGGTCGCCTTGATCGGGTCAGAAGCCGTAAAACTGGGCAATTTGGGCCCTTGCGGACCGCACGCCAGGGGAGACGCAGTGAGAGTCTACACCAGATCGTTGGCGATCGGCACGTAGAACCCACGGCAGCGGTCACGGCCCAGGCACTCGGCGGGGGGCTGGAACTTGTGGAAGTCCGCGCTACCGATCTCGAATACAGACCCGTCGAGGCGGGAACAAGGCTCGCAAGTGTTCCGGTCGAGTATCTCGGAGCGGACCACGAACGACGCTTTCCCCTGCTCGTTTGCGGTCAGAAGCTCGGCCTCCCGGCCTTCGTTGTACGCAACTCCGCTCGTGGTCCGCGCCAAGTCTTCAATCGGTCGATCGGACAGGCCGTCGAGGAACGCCGCCATCTCCCGCTCGACCTCGGCCGTGGGCAATCCCTGGCGGTCGAGCTCGGCCTTGCGCTGAAGAAACTCGTTCAGGAGTCGATCCCACAACTGGCCGACCGACAGCGACGCCAGCACCCGAGTCTCCTGGCGGAAGGCTTCGACGTGCCTACGTAGAGCCACGCTCGATCTCCTCGACGACCTGCTTCCCGCCAGTACGACCGATCCGCCGCAGCATCGGGTCGAGCCTCTCGACCGCCTGACCCTCGCGCTTGAATCGGGACCGTTTCAGTCCTTCGAGGTTGCGCGCCGTGACCTGGCCCGCCTTCAACCGGCCCATCAGGTCGGCCGACATGAGAATCTGAAGCTTCCGAAAAGCCTGGAGCATGTCACGCTCGCCGACGCGGAACGTCTCCTGGATCTCGGCGAGGTTGAGTACCTTGGCCTCCAGCTTGGTCGGGAAACCTGCCCCCTGTACGGGGGCTTCCCTCCCTGACCGGCTCAAGCAGCGGGCCGAGCCGCTCGGCGATCTCCTGCTTCGTAGTCAGTGCCGCCGCCTGGACTTCGTCGTCGTCGTCAGGGTCGGACGCAGCCCCAGGGTTGGGGGGGGGCGAGTCGGCCGGGTCGGTGGGAACCTCCGGAGCCACGTCCATTTCTTCGAAAGCGTCGTCGGGTAGCACGATCCCGAACATCCCGGTTACCGACTTCCGTAGGTCGGGATGGTTCGGCACGATCCCGGCCTGCACAGCCTTGACCAGTCCGTCGAGATGCTTGAGGTTCTCGTCGGGGTCGATCTTGCTGCAGGTCAGCACCGGATAGGCTTCGACGTTCGGGTAGTTCATGTCGACGAGACGCTGGATCAGTCCGGGGATGTTGGCTACCCCGTGCGACTCCATCGAGCATATTGCCTTGGCGAGCGACTGGATTTCGAGCATCTCCATGCCCAGCTGCGAGTCGCCGAGCGACCGGCTGCCCGATTGAGTCTCCCCCAGCAGCCGGGACTTCGTGGAGCCCGCCCGCGATATCTCAGCGTTCTCGGAATCGACCAGGTCGTTCATGCCGCGCTCGACGTCGTGCTCGGCGCCGGCCCAGGTGATCGTCGGCGGATCCTCGCCGGGCATCACCGGGAACATCCCGTAGGTCTCCGCAGGCGCCGTGCCCCTGATCGCTTTGAGGTAGCGCGAGAAGTCCTCACGTGCCGCAGCGTCCCAGGACTTCGGGTAGATGCCGAGCGGGGCTGGGCTGCCGGTCTTTTGCGCCCAGATAGCCCGCCACCGCTGGACGGCCTCTTTCCTGAACCATGCCCCGTACATCGACCGCACGAACGGCCTGCCCTCGTAACGGGCGCCCTTCATGCCGTGGACGTACAGCGCGATTTCACCAGCCAGCAGAGGCGCCTCTGTCTCCACCAACCCGCTCGGCACCGTGAACGTCCGATTGATCTGGACGATCCGGTCCTCGTCGTCGATCACCCAGGGTTCCATGGCGTCGATCGTGTGCGGCTCGATCCACTGGATCCGATCGAATACCCGCTTCGTGCCCACAGGCCTGGTGGTCAGGTGGAACAGCGAGAACCCGTCGCGGTCGGACTGTAGGATCTCGGGTAGCCGCTGCGACTCCCATGGGGTCTCGGTCCAGAACTGTCGCCCAAACTGCTCGGTCTGTTTGCGGAGCAGGTTGGCGGACACGAAGTCGGCAATCTCCTGGTCGCGTGGATCGTCCGACGCGGCCTGGATGTCCCATTCGGCGTTCTGCAGCGGCAGGGCCCGAGCCATCAGCGCGCCCTTGACCGCGGGGTCGGCCTCCATCCGGTCGAGCGTAGTCCACTTCGCCGCGCCGTTCAGGAATTCATTGTCCTCGTAGTCGAAGCGGCCGAAGTTGATCTCGACACCGGAGGCGACGGCCTTCGACGCTCGTACCCGCCGTTCGAGCGATTCGTTCTCGGCCTGTAGAGCGAGCATGTCCCGCCGTGACACCGGCAAGGCTTCTCGGATCCGGGAGAGTAGGCTCAAAAGCTCGCCCCCAATATCTCGTCGTTGGCAGTCTCAAGCATACCACCAACCGGGACGCCGACCTCCACTACGGTTTTCGCCGAGGTCGGCCATAACCAGTGGATCCGGTAGCCGCTGGCGTCCGACGGGTGGGTCCGGGGCAGGTTGGGCGAGCCTGTCTTCCTGTCAGGGCGCTTGTCGATATCGCGGGTTCCGGGCAGGTAGCTCGTCCTGGCCCACGACCTGATCGTGTGGACGCAGCGGGGGTGTATCCCGTACCTGGGCTCGCCGGCCTTCGGCGCCATGGCCGCGTTGACCGCGTTGACCCGCTCGGCCACAGGGGGATTGCTCGTCGGGATCAGGATCTCCAGGTTGTGATAGTGCGCGCCGAGCAGCTGGCGGATCTGGTCGTAGTCGGAGACGTTCGACCGGGTGTCCCGATGCTTGCCCGATGCGTCGCCGTAGACCCTGACCGGCTGACGTTGACTCGGGTATCGGCGGATCAGCTCCCTGCAGGCTTGCTCGGTCCGAGCTCCACCGGGGATGATGATCTCGTCGAAGTCCCAGGCGTCCATCCCGTGGTGGTGGCCGATGACCCAGGCCATCGGGTCTACGTTGAAGTCGCAGCAGACCTCGAGCGCGAGTTTGTCGGAGTGCTCGGCTTGGCTGGTGACGTGCGTGTCGCGGTTGAAGTCGTACACCGGGAGATCGTTCGCGTCGCCCCATTCGGCTTCATAGACCTGATCGAACTCGCGTCGGCTCAGTCGCTCGGCTTCGTTCTCGACGAATGCAACATACCCCCGTCGTGAACACTTGGCGTCGTGTTGGTCCGAGGTCCCAAGTTCAGGATTGATGCCTCTGGCATCGCACGCGCAACCCAGGTCGAGGGCACGATCTCGCCACGTCCATCGTCGGCACGCCATGCCTCGACTGCCCGCTTCGGCTCTGTTCCAGAGTTCCTCACCAGCGCCGCCAATCTCCCCGACGTTGCCGAGGTAGCGATAGAACCCCAGCCCGTGATTGATCGTCTCCAACCGACGAGCCGAGAGATTCTTGTAAGCCTCCCACGTGAGCATCCCGAACTCGTCGACGACTGCGCCGGCTACGGGATGACCGCGCAAGTTGTCGGCCTTGTGCCACGACCGACCCTCGACGCGCGCCCCGTTGATGAGCTTGGCCGTCAGCGGTGGTCGCGTAGTCCTGTCCGCGAGAATCCCCGCCGAGTCTGCCATCTCGCAATACAGCATGTACCCGGCATACGTGAGGTCGTAAGTTGGCGCAGCCCACCACCAGGCCCACGGTAAATTGCCCGCCATCCACGTCGCAGCGAGTAACCACTCGGCCGCGGTGAATGTCTTACCGGCCTGTGGCACGGAGACTGTAAAATCATCCCTCGCCGTCGAGAACAGTACCGGGCTCTGGTAGGCCCGCAATGGCGCTAGGGATAACTGTACCCGCGACGGAGACGACGTGCTCTCTCTCGCCAACGTCAAGGTCGATGCCGACGCGGATCTGTCCGAGTTCTTCGGCGGCTTGTCGCAGCATGCGCGCGGCGCTCATGTGTCGGCCTTCGTCGGCCGCGGCTTTCCAGTGTCGGTAGAGCTGCTTCAGTCTCCACCGCTTCGATGCAATCGGAATATCCGCGATGATGCGGCGATTGAGTTCTTGCCGGATCGTGGCTATTTCGCTGGCCCATGAGTCGGTGTCCCGGTAGTAGCGAATCAGACCTTCTGAGATTTTGCGCCCGTATTGCCCTTCGAACTTTCGGCTGATGTCGGTCGGGCCTTCGTACTCGGCGAGCGAGTGCAAGATCAGCGCGCGCTGTTCTCCGTCCAACTGCTCGTATTGGCCGCGCAAGTATCCGCTAACCCCCTACCGCAGCTTCCCCGCTTCCTTGAGCCTCGACTCGAATCCCTTGATCGCAGCCGTGATCCCGTCTCGTGTCCTGGCCGCGGCTGGGCTGACGATCCTGGTGCCCTTTTTGTGCGGCGCCCTGGCTTCGAGTTCCTTGACACGCTTGCGTAGTTTGCCGAGCTCGATACCGTCGGCCTCCATCTGCGCTTCGGTCATGCGGATTGTCAGTCCTGCGGCGTCGATCTGGGCCTCGGACATACTGGAGACCGAGTCTTGGTCGAGGTTGGCTAGCATGGCGCGGAGGATTCTGAGGTCCTGGATCTGTTCGGCTCGGCTCATGGTTCCACCGAATCGAGTTGTTCCTGGGATTCGACGAGTTGTGCCTCGGCGTCGTCGATCCACTCTCGAAGATCGTTCCGGATCCTCATGCACTCGTCGATCGCCATGGGTTGGGTCTCGGCCCTGTCCGAGACTGCGGACTTCCACAGCGTGTCGACGGCCTCGAGAGCTTGATCGTAGGTCACGATTCCACCGCCTTGAGTCCCTTCCGGTCGGCTTCGCGCTTTTGCCTTGCTGCGATGGCGTTGCCGACGTCCTCGAGGTATTGGCGTTTCTTCGCCTGCTTGGATTCTACACTGCGTAGTCGGTCGCGCTCGATTAATTCGGGGTCGAACTGGTGGCGGCCGACTTGGGGGTTGGGTGGTAGGGCTGGGTCGATGGCGTTTGGCGGGGTGCCGGTTCTGGGTTCTGTCCCACGTGGAACAGTGGGGGGCGAGGGCAGGGGTGGCTTCTGGCTTGGGGGTGGCGATTCTCGCGCGCGCTTCTTATGTTTTTCCTCTACTACCTCTACTCTACTCTCCTTAGCGAAGCCGAAACCCGTCGACGGTCTAGGCTCAAGAGTCACTATCCCCATGGAAACAAACAGTTTTAGGTCGCGTACAAACCACCTAGAGCCTGCATGGCCGAGTTGTACACGCAGCGTAGGGACGTCGTAGGGGAGCCATTGGTTCGACGCAGCGGTCGCAGTGAGGAGGTCTACCCATAACCCACGCTGCGCTGGAGTGAGGCGGCAATACCATCCCTCATTGAGCCGAGATCCGTACAGTTTGAGCCACGGAGGCCGGTCCTGTCGGTAGTGCTGGAACTTGGACCAGCCTCTAATTCTTAAATATTGCGGTGTGGGGGGTGAGGGGGTTTTGGCCATGGTCTCTCCGTCGAAGTTGGCGCGGACGGCCAGCGAGCTTCGACTCCCGCCGACCGCCCTCACCGGAGGAACAGAGGCCTATTTTACCTGGCTCAACCGCTTAGCCGCTATCTCGCAGTATTTTTCCTCGATTTCGATGCCGATGGCTTTGCGGCCGAGTTGCTTGGCGGCGAGTAGGGTAGTTCCTGACCCCATATACGGGTCGCATACGGTCGATCCGCCCACGGCACCTATCAGCCACTTCAGTAGGTCCAAGGGCTTCTCGCAGGGATGCACGAGCCGCTCGGGGGGCACTCGTGGGATCTGGACTACATCGGCGGGACGCTTGCCATCGAACTTGAAGTCCGCCCCGCGGTAAAACAGGACGAGTTCATGCCTCGGGGCAAAGCAGGTTGTCGGATCTGCCATCCCGTGAATCACTTTATCCCAGACGACAAGCGAGTTCGGCTGCCCCATCCTTACCGATGCGGCGATCAGTTTGTCCCATCGACAGAAAACCAGCGCACATCTCGCCCAGGCGGGCAGCGCATCCATTTCGTATGCCGCAAGCCCAGAGTCGCCAACGATCTCGGCGCTTCTCTGATGCTTCGTCCTCCTG